>VOFK01003964.1_pt1 | contig 45672 bp, 90 predicted proteins | sample 5384121 | NCBI WGS metagenome assembly VOFK01 (sample SAMN12384730, study PRJNA508395) | human gut metagenome | isolation source: healthy gut J | host: Homo sapiens | reverse complement strand
TCCACTTCGTTCAGTTACGTATTGCTTCGTTCCTGGCTATTTCAGCGCTTCCGCGGTTGTGTCATACATTGCGGAATAATTTTTCGCCGTCCATGCTATACGCAACCTTATTTCGCGTATATTTCTTAATTTCACACCAGCCTTCTTCCGCGATATTACACGATTTACGAAGTGACTTCGCCGTTTCGATCGGGGAATGAATAATCGAATTCGATCAGCGTTTCCGGCTTCGATTGATTTTGTTAAGTTTTGCATGTGTGATTAAACATTCAGTGTCCTTCACTTCGAATTTTCCAACAATTCCGGTATTCAGGATATAACAGATCACCTCTGATCCGGATTCAACCGGTATCGGATTCTTTGTTTCAATGGTTATCGTTTCGCTTTTCTTTAGTGCTTCCCACTGTTCCGGTGTTATGTCGATCAGTATTTCGCCCATTTCTTTTCGCTCTCCTTTTCTTGATTTTATCAACCCCGGCACTTAAAACAGCCAGCGACAACATGAAAAGATACGCTGTCGCCCTACCAAGAAATTTTATAAACTCCTCGTCCATTTGCACCGCCTTAAATGTCGTCTTCGGATCTGTTGTTTGCTCTCTGCTCCGAAAATCCTTCCGGGTATCTGGCTTTTAGTTTGTCAATGTTCATCTGGAAGATCTCGCCCAGATCGAAGCCCATTGAATGGCAAATATCCGCGATATACCGGCAGCAAACGTCGCCGATTTCTTTCTTCATGTGTTCGCGATCCAGTGGCTTCTTGTGGAAGATCCACTTTTTTTACAAGGTCGTTAAGTTCTCCGGCTTCTCCGGAAAGTCCAAGGCACCCGTTAAGAAGTCCGCCGGCGTCAATTTCGTTTTCGATCATGACGTCACCTTTGTATTCGGCTCCGGTTTCTTCTCTGATCCATTCTTCCAGGCGTTCAGTTCCCTTTCCGTCGTTTGTTCTCATTGCTAAATTTTTGATATTCTTTTTGCTTCCATTTCGTTTTTCCTTTCTGTTATCTGTAAACTGTTCCGGACTTTCTATCCCGGAAAGCGATTCTGTTATCAATGTCATAACCGTAGGCCCTGGCGATTTTGTGGAACATATCGACCATTTCCGTAACTTCATACGGTGGCTGGTATGACGATTTCGGCGGCTTATCCGCCGCCCTGATTGCTGTTTCCGCCGTTTTATCGTGATAGCCTTCGGCGTTGTATTTCAAATCGTCTTTATTCATCGGCGCCCCCCAATTGAACGGAAGTTCGCTGTCTACGCCTTCCGGAATATCCATGAAGCTGTTATCTGGTGCCGGCTGTGGCTCGGTTGTCCTTCTACCTGGCGGCGCGCTTCTTCTTCGGCCTTTGTTTCCGCAAAATTCAATTCTTCGACGAATACTGTCTTTGTATAAATCTTCTTTCCGGTTTCGCGGTCGATATAGCTTCCGGACTGTAACGGCCCCCATGACTTCGATTTTCTTTTTCCATCTCTCAAATACTGGCGCGCCAGTTCGGCAATATTGCCGGTACAAATACAGTCGATAAAATCGACCGCCTGGTCGCCGTCTTTGATTTTTCTGTTTCTCTTACACATCATCGTAAAGGCCACGAACGAAGCCTTGTCCTCTTTGTAGCGGATTGTCGGATCTTTATCACTTTTCCGCTTCCGATCCATTTATTCATTTCTTTTTCCCCTTTCCTTTTTCTTCGCATAGGATAACCATGTAATTTCAGCCAGTTATTCGGGCGGATCCTGGTTTCGATCAGTTTATCCGCTTCATGTGCCGCGGCTCTTACAAGTGACGTCATGGCGTTTATTGCTTCGGTCGCCGATACTCCGATTCCGGAAAATCGTCTTGACATTTCCAGCAATTCCGCGCCGGCCGCGTCCGCGTCGTAGCTGTGGACGCCGTTTTCTTCCGCTATATGCCTAGCTTGCGCCGCCGCTTCGATCAGGTGACACAAATAATCGTGAAATCCCTGATCCGGAAGCGTTGCAACCTTGCGGCCTATCATTTCCGCCATGTCTTCGGGGATATAAAACATGATAGCGCCGAATACTTCTGAAAGTGCTATCACATAGATCTTGAACAGATCCAGTCCGGTATCATAAACAAATTCAAGCTTCGCTTCGGAAACTCTGTGAAGTTCTTTTCCGAACTGAAATTCACACGTTCCGATCGCCCTTAAAATCATTGTGTCGGTCGGAACGCTTTCGCCAGGCGTTTCCGCTTTAATTTCTGGCTGTTGCTTTGAAGACTGTGATTTTTCTTCCCTTGCAATATTTTTTGCAAGTTTTTTCGCTTTCGCTCTCCGGCTTCTGGCGTGTCCCGAATAACCGCCCTTTCATCGCCTTCAACGATGATAAAATATTTTTTCTTTGCAATTTTCAAAATTCATTCAACCACCTTCCGTTAATCTCATTTGTCCGGGGAATCTGTTCGTCGGACGTATAGAAAGCCGGTGAACCGCCCAATTCCTGACCGATAAACATATTCGTTTCAGCCGCCCGGACTGGTGCTTTGTTCACCCTTGTTTCAATCTGGATCTTCATGTTCTTTCGATCTTTCGCCGGCCGGAATGTTATTTTTCACGGTCAGCGTTCGCCTTGCCTGGGGCGTTGTCCCTTCGTCCCGGATATTATCCAGAATTTCGTTGATCCCTTTCCGGATCAACCTTGTTAATTCACCACCGGCGAATTTATCAAGATTCATACGCCAGCCGTTCCTTTGTCGCCGGCGTTCTGGAACGCCTTTCCGTCAACATATCCAGCCTGGCGAAGAACGTCGTTTTCGTGCTTTTTGCTGATATTCGCGGCGGTTATATTCTCCCATTCCTGGAATTTCATCGACAAATTTAACAACTGCTTCCGGAACCAGAAGCGCCAGGGCGAAAGGATTCACTTTGTTTTTCTGTTCTTCAAAAATTCCGGTAAAGCCCGGAACAGAATCCATCGACATAAGCCATCTTTTCATTTCTTCCGAATTCGCGTTCCGCGTCGCGGTATATCGCGCGAAGCGTCGCTATTCTCTTTCGGATCACCTTCACGGCATAATTGAAAACGTTGATACTGATTTCCGCGTCTTCTTCGAAGCCGAAGAATTTCAGCCGGTACGCGCCGCCGCTGTTGCGTCTTTGTGATATAATCGCGCGGCACCTGAAATTATTCGCAATCAGGGAACCAACATCGACACACCAGTCATCACGCAACATCGGCGAAGTAAAGTAAACGACCGGGCGTTCCTTCTTTCGTTCCGGATCAATACGATCCTGTTCGATTTCGTATTTTGCCATTAACTCCTGGGCTTTTTAACATTGCCGCTTTCGCTTCGTTCTCGTTATCCGAACCGGATAAGGCGATCAGTTTTTCGATTTTCTCAATGATTTTGTTTTCTTCGTCATTCATCGTTTGTCCTTTCCGGGAACTCTACCTTCAACGCCTTGTCGTCAATGTAAAGATCCGCTGATATTTTCCGGCTGTTATTGCCGTATAACTGTTTTTTAATTCTTCCAGGTTATCGTTCACGGCGTCGAATTCCAGGCCGTGAACCTTGCAAAACTCAACCGCCTTTTTGAAGTGCTTCGTCCGCGCGGCACGTCCACAAGATAACCTTGTCGCCGCGTTTTTCTAAGGCATATCAGCCAGTTTATAAGCGCTTCGTTCGGTTCTCCGACTTCCGGCCACGTTCCGGCAGAAGCAAGGCACCCGTCAAAATCTACTGCGATAATCATTTTATACACCTAACAATCTATCAAGAAGGTCGTCGTTCTCCTTCCTGGCGATTGCGGTTCTGATTGATTCGTCCGGGAACTGCACCGGCAACGCCATTTTGATAATTCGGTTTATGATTCTGTCGTCGAAATTCAATTCTTCCATGCGGCAATTACTTGTAAAAATTGTCACGCGCTTTTCGATCATGCGTCCGTTCAGAATGTTGTAAAAATCTTTCGTTGATCCAATCCTTCACAGCTTCAACGCCTATATCGTCGATCACAAGCACCGGAACCGAAACAATATCGTGAATCAACTTCTGTTCGGATTCTTCGTTCTTGCTGATTCCGCCCCAGGTTGCTTTTATCTGATCCAAAATCTGAATCGTTGTCGCAAATTTCGCCTGAATGAATTTCTTTTCGATCAGGTCATTCGCGATAGAAACGGCCAGTCGTGTTTTTCCGGATCCCTTCACCCTGGAATAAAAAATACAATCCCTTTCCGGTTTCCTGGATCTCGTCAAACTTTTCGACGTATCGTTTCGCGATCGTCTGGGCCATAGCCGCCAGTTCTCTATTCGCCGCCGTACTGTAACAATCCGTTTGAAAATTATCTACTGTCTGCCCTTCGAATTCCTTCGGGATCGTTGCAAACTTCAAGCGGCCATTCAGGCGTTGTCTTTGAAGCCAGCCACACGAACATTCGCGACAAAATTCGTGTCCGTCCGGCTCTTTCACCATTTCCCAGCCGGTATCGTGGCATTTTTCGCACTTATACGCCGGTGTGGTTTCTTCGGAATCGTTCAAGTGCTTCGTTCGTAGTGCGATCAGATCCGGAAACATCTTCCTGATTGTGTCGCTGATCTGTTCTTCCGGCATTGCTTACGCCCCCTTTGTTTTGATACTGCCCTTCAAGAACTTTCAGGGCGTTTGTTTTATTGATTAACCAGTCGAAAGAGCAACCATTCCACTTCCCGGATCTCCCGGAAAGGAAATCGCTGTTCTGTGCCGCCTGGAAAGATTACGTGTAACTTCTTTTCCGGTTCAACACCAGGAAAGATTTTTAAGTTTATCAAGTTCCTTTACCAGCGAACGGATCTTTGTTTTCCTTGCGTCGTTTAACGCGCGTATGCCTGGAAGATCCGGACAAGTAGCGTGAAAGTCTTTCATGATCTCGTCGTAAGATAAACGTTCAGATTTTCGGTCAGGAACTTCGGACGTTTTTTTCCGAAGTTTCGACTATATCTTCGTTAGAAGATATATTATATATATTCTTATTCTTATTCTTATTCTGTTTCGTGACTTCACGCTCTGTCACGCGTGACGTCACGTGACTTGTCACATTGTCTGTCACGTTTTCCGGTAAAGTTTCCGGATTTTCCGAAGAATTGTCCGGAAGCGCCGGCGTGTTACCAGCTTCCAGAAGCGCGCGTTTTTTCTCGCGTTCTCGTTGCTTTCGGATCCTTTGCTTGTTCTCTGATTTTCTCCATTCCTTCGGTGTTCTGGTGCTTTTCGAAGATTTGGAAATATAAATACCTTTTTTCGGTTCGTTCGATCATTCGGAATTTCTCAAAAGTGCCAAGTGCCAGGCGAACGGTCGCCAGCGGCTTATTGAATATCGTCGCCAGCATTTCGTCAGAATATGGGAATTCGTCTTCGATCAGGACAAGCCCTTTCGCGTTACATTTGCCGGCAAGCGCTATTATCCGGATCCAGATAACAAGAATCGTGTCGCCTTCCGGCATAGACTGAATAATTTTGATTTTTTCATCGTCGAACATATCAACACGAAGTTTGATCCAGTTAATTTCCGCCATAGTAAAACACCGCCTTTATAAATATTTGCTCATAATGTTTCTGCGCGAAAGCGGCTTCTTCTCTGTCGCCGGTTTCTTCTCCGGTTCCAGGTCGTCCAGGAAGTTCACGTCTTTTTTCATCGTGCTTTCATGCGTTGCCGCCAGGTTCTTTTTTATCGCTTCTTTGTTCTCTGAAACCTTGTTATACACAATATCAAGGCGCGTCTGTGGATAATTCAGTCCGGAAACACAACATATTGTGTTTTCATCATTAAAGTCTGGAATGTGTCGATCGGCGTTCCTAAGTCTTTTTTCAAGATCTGTCATTCGTACATTGCCCGATAATGACGCTGTGATGTATTTAACGGCTCTATCTCCTTCGATCGGGGCGAAAGGTGTATTATGCATAGCCTTAATCACTTCGGCGCTTTCCTGGAGCCTTCTGGCGCGTCACAACGGCCATTCCGTGGGCCTTTAATGTTTCGATGATCTCCGCCTTGTCAATATTGCCTTTTACGCTCTTGTGTTTTTCGAATATCCAGGAATGAACAAAAATCTTCGACGAAGCGCGAATTCAGTTCTAGCTTGTCCCCGTTGTTGTTATCCAAGATAAAGCAAGAAGCAAGTCCCGGAATCTGTGTCAGTTCCGAAAAACATTCATAGGAATTCATGTGGCTTTTAACGCTTTCTTCCGGGTTCGGAATGATCGTCATGGCGCCGATTGTCTTTCCGTCGTCAATCAGAAGATCCGCAAGCATAGGGGCCGGCGCCTGAACCGGTTCCGCCGCCGCTGGCGAAGATTACAAAAAATCAATTCCGACTTGATCTTTGTTTCGATTTCTGCGGCGATCTGGTCGAAGTCGTCGATCACAAGCTGTTTCGCCTTTCTTCTGTCCTTGTTGCAACCTTCTCCGTTCGGGATATGATACTTGAATTTCGCCTTTTCAAGCGTGTCAAGATCTTCCTGGCTTGTGTTGATGTAAAGCACGTTGTAGCCCTTCTGTTCGAAAAGCTGTCCGATATTTCCGCCAGCCTGGCCGACGGCTACAAAAGCAATTTTATTTTTCATTGTCTGATTCTCCCTTCGTTGTATTATCGAACGTCTGTTGTTCGGTTTCTGCCGGAACGCTCCCGATATTCCGGGCGCCGGTCAAAAATGATTTCCTGGCCGTTAATCTCATTATAGCCACGTTCCGTATAGTCCGGAATGTACATCAATAACGCCCTGGTATGTGTCCCAGCATTTCGTTTCTTCGTTGTAGATCTGAACAGTCGCAAGTGATCCGTCCAGATCTGAATTCTTTTTTTCTGTTTTTCCGCTTCTTCGCGTGCCGTGTTGCTGTTGTCCAGAATGGCGGCCAGCGTTAAGAATATGGCCGCCAGCATTAAGAAGATAAGGCCGTGTAAAACAGAATTAGCAAAAAGTTTTTTATTTCGATTCATTCTTCGCCCTTTCCAGAAATTCGCACCCTTCCGACGTTATGAAAAACGTGTCCGCCCGGCCTTCTTTCAAGCCGCGGCATATGTAGCCGGACTGTTCAAATTCCTTTATTTTCTTAAAAATTGTATTTTCCTTGTAACCACAATCTTCTTCTGTGTCGGTGATTTCCCGAACCGACATAGAACATAATTTTGTTTGTTGCTCCGTTTGCTTTCAGAATCGAAAGCACCAGGAAACCCAGTCTGTTCATTCTTTTTCACCGTCCTTTCTAACTCTGATAAATCCTGATTATCTCTGATTTACTCTGATAAACTCTGATTATCTCTGATTTACTCTGATAAACTCTGATTTTTTTGAAAGTAAATATTCAGGGATAGTCGGTTCGCCGCGTTCAGTTTTGATTTCTTCAAGGCTCTTTCCGTCCAGAAATGCCTTCTGATCCATCGAACCGCACGTCGGACATTCTGCTATACAGATACACGATAAAAAAGACGTGTCCGCACTTGTTACATTTCATTTTCCAGAACGGATCCGTCACCCGTGTAATGCCGTCAGAATAATATCTTCTGGCGCTTGCGCCGATTCTTGACATTTTTACACTTTTCCTTTACAATAAATAAAGGCTGTGCTTTCACGGGTACGGTCAAAAGCGTAACGTCCGAGGGCCAAACTTCCGCGTTGCGCTTTTTATTATGCGGAATTAGCCGGAACGGTTATTGTGTCCGTCATAATTCCGATTGTCATAGCTTCCAGGGCGCCAGCAAAGGGCGCCGTCAAGGTTCTTCCTGGGAATTGATCCCGAAGCTTTTCAAAATGTCTTTCAGGCGTTCCGCCTGGCTCTTATTTCAATATCAGAAGTCTTCTTCATAGAATCACCGCCTTAATAGTATTCATCCGGGGCCGTAACGTGGAACCATTCGGCGCGTCCCTGGTATTTCCAGTCCGCACGAAGATATTCCTTTTCCTGGGTGGAAACGGCGTCCACGTCGGCCATTGTCTTTCCTTCGTCCATGTACTTCTTAAACTTCTTCGTTCTTCCGTTTGCTTTTAAAGATGATCCATTCGCGGCCGATCTGCCAGCGAATATTTCGCTGTTCGTCTTCGTCCCATTCCGGGGCGGAATAATAATCATATTCTTTCACGTAATGAACCGATTTCGGCCACATGGTTATTTTTGTATTCATTCCCAGGCTGTTCATGTGCGTGACACAATAGCTTTCGAACAGTTCTTTCTGTTCCCTGGGTTAAATCTTCGTAGCCGTCCGTTTCGCGAATATCCGAATCCGTGAATGTTCAAAATGTCTTCGGCCGATCTCAAACGATAATCGGAACGACCGAATTTTTCATATAACGCGCAAACTTCTTTGTAACTGGTTCGATTTGTTGGTTTTTCTTCTCATAGTTCCACCTTTCTGGCCGTTTATCCGGCCTTATTAGCCACGCTATCGCGTGGGTAAACAGATTACAGTTATCGGCGAACAGGTTCCCCTAAACAAGCGGAGAAAAAGCCGAGGCTCGTCCAGACGCCCGAACGCTCGCCGCCCAAGTGCAACGCGGAAGGGCCAGCGGCCGAAGCGTTGCCGTAACTGCCACCCACGAACGGGATTGCTTCTTCCAGATCGGCGTCTGCTGATAACCATTCCGAATTTTCCTTCATGTCGTCCGTGATGATTCCTAAGTCTTTCAGGATCTGCGGAACTTCGGTCAAATTGACGTATGTTTCCGATCTCATTCCACCGGCCCAGCCGCCAACCTTTTCCTTTTGTCGGTCGTGATAACAAGTTCGCCGTCTTCGTTTGCGCCTATCCTTACCGGATCCGGGAACGGAAGATCGTCAACGTGTACTTCCTGGAATTCTTCCGAAGAAATCGAAAGATCCGCGTCAGGTGCCGCCGCGTCGTTGTCCGGCATATACTGGATCACGCCGCTTTTCAATCGAAGTCCAGCAATCATTTTCCAGACATTACCGACTACATCAGCGATTCCGGTTTCTTTGTTGCCGTTGTGGAACCAATTCGCCGGCCGGTGCCGGTCAAGGTTCTTCCGCAATTCACAACGCCGATTCCGATTTCTGTTTCGTCGTTGTGATATTTGCCGAAGCTTGTATTTCCGTGAATGTCCGGAATTGTATGTTCGCGAATATATTTCCATTCCGCCCAGGTCAGTAAGTGCCAGCCGCGGCCCTTTGCATGCGGCGATCGCTTCGTCGAAGTTAATTTTACAGCCGGATCAACCGCCGGCAACGAATACGCGCGTCCGTTTCTGATACAATTAACAAACTGGCTTAAATAAATGGAATCATATTCCACACCGCGGACAAAGAACATTCGATCCGCTTCTTCCGGCGTCTTTGCCGTGTTTTCAACTTTTTCAACATGATCGAAGGGATTCCCCATGTCGTCATACTTCAAAACAATAGATTCTTTCGTGTTACTCATTCGCTTATTTCCTCTTTTCTTTGTCAAACAATCCCATCTTCGCGCCCAGATTTACACAACCAAAAATAATGGTCGCCAGGTCTTTTCCGGAACACCCTACAAGTTCGAATTTCAGATTTGAAACGCCGTCCGGTTCTTCCTGAATATTACAGAAGAAACCTTTGTCAACGGTGACGCTGGATCCGTCCGTGTGAGTTAATCACGAAGTCTTTGACTTCTTTTTTCCTGATTCTCCATGTGCTTATTTCCTTTCTGTGTTTTATTTGCCGCACATTTGCGGCGTTTTAATTCATTGACAAGTTCCTTCGTGCTTGTTGCTTCGATTGCTTTCCGGCGTTCCTGGTATTCTTTTGGGATAACCGGTCTTTTCTGTCTGCCGCGAAAATCTTCCAGCCCCAGGTCGAACAAATCAAACGCGGCGATATTTGTAACCGTGTATTTGTCAATGATAACCCACCACATATTATTGATATTGTGGTAAATGCGGCCCCGGTAAAGATAGCCGTTCCAGTGGCGGAAATACTTAATATCTCCATTCCGAAGGACTTTCTTGTCACGGTCAAGCCCGTTATATGACGGCTGTTCTTCTCCGTCTGTGTCTGTAAGATTAAAATTCATGTCCTTTTGCTCATGGTGCCATTCTTCCACATAACGGGATTTGATCCATTCTTCCGCCAGCTTCGGATTTAACCGGGATTGATCCGGCGCCAGATCTTCAAGCTGGTTCATGATACGAACAATTTTATTCATATACTTTATGTATTGAAGCCGTATCAAATAGGGCATTTTCTGAAATTTTTTCGAAATCGTACCGGCCGCCGTTTGGATTTTCAAAATTCACATTCTGGAAGAATTCAATCCTGAATCCTCTAGGGTAACGTTCCGCGTAAAATTCCAGATCTCCACGTCGTCCTACAAAGTGGCTTTTTTCGAATAATTTTAGGGACGTTTTTATCCTTTTCGATTTCGAAGCCTTCATTTCTCAACATATTAAACACGCGATGTAAAAAGCGCGTAATGATGAAAGTGTTGCTTGTGCCAGTCCGGCCCATTGCATTCTGTGTTGTTGATAAATGAAAGGGACGTGTCATAAATGCTGTAATAATCCTTATTCAATTTTCTTTACCTCTTTTCGCTTATTTCCAACATCTGCCGCCGATTGCAGTCGGCTGTCCTGGCTATATGTCGAAGTGCTGGCGGCCTTATCTGGCCGCCGTTGCGGTCTGTTTCTCTTGCAAATCCAGGCCGATCAAAATTCCCTGGATAAGATTTTTTCTTTTCCGGTGGAAGTGACATAATCACGCGGATAAAAAGATTTGTCTTCGTCGCGTACTGTTTGTAATGTTCTTTTCGTTTGCCATAAGTACGGCCCCCCTTTCTGTTTTTTAGTTCGTCAACCGCTTCTGTTTGGTTGATAAGCCAAGTATATATGTTTTATTTTGGTTTGTCAACCATTTTTACAAAAAATATAAAAATATTTTTGGTTGACGAACCAAAGAAATAATGATATTATGTGTTCATAAAACGAAAGGGGGTGACGTGATGAATGAAAGAATCCGTTGCTTACGCGAAGAAATAGGTCTTTCGCGCGCGGCTTTCGGTCAAAGAATAGGTGTAAGCGGCGACGTAATAAATAATTTAGAACGTGGTCGTGTAGAGATAAAAGAACCTATGATAAAACTTATCTGTTCCGAGTTTTCCATAAATGAAGAATGGTTAAGAACCGGATCCGGAGAAATGAAAAAGTAAAAAGTCCTTCTGATACTATGGATCAGTTAAAAAAGGAATTTAATCTTGACGATTTCAGTTATAATCTGGTTTACCAGTATTTGAAATTAGACGCCGATCAGCGTCAGACGGTAAGAGATTTCTTTTATAATGTGGTTGAATCAGGAAGTATGGACGAAGACTTGTTCGGTGATGTACCGAAAACGCCGGAAGAACTGGAAAAAGGAATTTCCGCCGATCGAAGAAAAAACCGGTTCGGAATAAAGAAACGGGCTAGGCGTTTAAAACGCCCGGCCTTGCCTATAAGGCTACCAGATCAACAAGTATATCTTCGTCCTTCCATTAAATTTCAAATTATAATACATTGTTTTGCAATTTGCGTAATATATCGCGTAGACGCGACGACTCTTTTGTACTCTATGTATTTAATTTTCATTAGCACCACCCCTTTTCCAGAAAAAGGCCGGGCTAAACTATTATAAATTTAATGGTCGGCAAGGTATACTGGTAATTTTTGGAAGGTGATATTGTGGTTTTGAAAATAATAATCGGTGCTGTTGCCGTCTTCCTGGCCGTGTGGGCCTGGAAGATCCGAATATATTTGAAATGGCAAAAGAAGGCGAAGGCGAATGTTGCGCCGTTCTATCGTTTCCCGGAAAGAATTCACCAGTTACCAACCCAGAAAGAAAAGCTTCGTCAGGCAAAAGAAGAAAGCTTCATAGTTCACTTCCAGGACGAAGAAAAAGGGCTTGCAAGGATAAAAAGCAGAATCCGATCCGGAAGAAGTCTGGTGTAATCTGGGAATGTGCCAGTGTTCAACATACAAGGCGGATCACCGTCCTTGTAAACATATATATAAAATTGCCCTGATGAAAGGGCTTATATAGAAAGGAATAGGACTATGAAAAAGAAAGTGGTGATTTTTATGTCGATTCTGTCAATTTTTGCCGGTCTGACCGGTTGCGGCAAATCAAAAGAACCGGTCGAAAGTAATAAGGAAAGTGAAGTTGTCAGTGAATCCGTTGTTCAGGAATCCGAGCAGACGGAAGAAGCAACCGAAGCGGCTCCGGAAGTTGAACACCGTACCGGCGATACAATCGTCGGCGTTAAGCGACAAAGATGTTTCAGAACTTGATCCGGTATTTTGGAAAAGCGTTGTTAATGATGTAACCGGAAAATGGCGTTATGCTACTATATCGAACGATGTAAATATTCAAGATTATGTTTTGTCATATTACAAAGAATATTTCAAATCCGACGACGAAGTTCACGCTATTATAAATTTTGCCAACAACACAACAACACGGATCAACAGTGGCGGCGATCGTCTTCTTGTTACGGTTCTTGACTATGTAGACGGTGAAGAACACGACGCAAAGAAAATGTTCGGCGGAACTCCGTTAGAATCTTATTGCGTTTACCTGGATAACGGGGATATTGAAATAACGGAATAAGTGTATTTAACAATAAAATAAAAAACAGCCGGTCAACGACTGCAATCATCGACCGGCTTTTTATACCAGGCAACCGAAAAAGGTCTTCTGATATTGGAAATAAGCACCCTTATATTATAGCAGAGAAGGCCGAAAAAATCAATCGGCTTTTTTTATACCCTTTTCGGTGCCTGGGGGAAGGGGGCTATTTATGGCATACGCCAAAGTGAAAAACCACCTGAAAATCTGGACGAAGAAAAAGGCGGCTTTATATGTCCGTGTTTCCACCAGATACCAGGTTGATAAAGACAGTCTTCCTTTTCAGCGTAAAAAGTTAAAGAGAATACTGTAAATTTTTAGGAATTGAAGATTATGTGATTTTTGAAGACGACGGATATTCAGCAAAGAACACGGAACGTCCGCACTTTCAAGAAATGATGTCACGCGTCAGATCTGGCGAATTTTCACACCTGATCGTGTGGAAGGTGGATCGTGTTTCCCGAAATCTTCTGGACTTCGCGGCAATGTACCAGGAATTAAAAAGATCACAAGGTCACGTTTATTTCGATGAACGAACAGTTCGACACTTCAACCGCGATCGGTGAAGCTATGCTTAAAATCATTCTGATTTTTTGCGGAACTTGAAAGAAACATGACGTCTGAACGTAACCCGGAATCATGCTGGATCGTGCCGAACAAGGATTGTGGAACGGCGCACGTATGCCGGTTGGTTATCGTTGGAACAACGAAACAAAGTTCCCTGAACCGGATCCGAAGAAGTGAAGATCGTTCAACTTATCTTTGACAAATACGAAGAATGGAAATCCAGCATAAAAAATAGCACGATACCTGAATAACAACAATTTCAAGTCAAAGCGCGGCGGCCAGTGGACTTCGAAGCTTATCCACGATATTATTCGGAATCCGTTCTACATTGGGACATACCGGTATAATTTGCGCGAGTCCGGCCGCGGCCCATTGAAGCCGGAAAGTGAATGGATCATCCGGGAAAATAATCATCCGGCGATCATTGACAAGGCGCAATTTGACCGGTGCAATAAGATCATGGATCGGAACGGATCCAGCCGCGACACGTCCGATCTACGCGCCAGGAAGTACGTTCACATTTTCCGGACACCTGGTTTGTGGCAAGTGCGGCGCTAATATGATCGCGTCGAAGGATCGCGCCAGAGCGAACGGCTGGCGGCCGTCAATGTATCGTTGCGCCCAGCGTTCCCGAATGTTGGACTGCGACAATTCCAGGACGATAAACGAATCTTATATCGGGCCTTTTTATATTTAATTATATTGCGAACCTTGCCAGGGTTCAGAAGAATTTTAAGAATATAACCACGGTTGAAAAGCTGGAAAGGGAACTTCTGAAAGGCGAAACGTTCGACGGTGTGGCCGGAATACTTCTGGAAGGTTTAAATTTGACCTTCCAAGCGCTTTTTTTCGTCAGGTAGGAATGGAACCTATATTCCGGATATTGACTTCCTGGGCGATTCTGACGGCGCCAGCGACCACAATCAGATCGAATTGTTGAAGTCCGAAATCGAGAAGTCAAAAATGCTGTCACCAGATTAACGGACGTTTATCTGTTCGATCCGGATTCCATGACGAAGGAAGAATTCGCCACGAAGAAAAAAGGAACTGGCGAAGAAAAATCGAGAAGGCATGGAACGCAAGCTTGCGGATCTTCTGGACGATTCCGGAAACGATGATCTGGCCGACATGTCATTTATCAAGAAGGCTTCCGCGTTCCTGGTGGCTCAAAGGATCGTTTCAAAATCCTTCGTCGATTATGTCGGCATGGCCCAGGAATTAGACAACGAAATCCTGAAAGACTTTATTGACCAGATTGTCGATCAGATCGTCGTCCTGGACGGCCGCGTCCAGTCAATCACGTTCATAAACGGATTAAAGCACAAATTCCGGTACGCAACGCCGGCGGAATTGCCAGTGTGTCAGAAATGCGGCGGACATATCGGTTCAACGTGCGGCTGTCGGACAAGGACGTTCGATTTCTCCGGTAAGCGTTACCAGCGAATAAAAGTCGGTGATCCGCGCGACATGCTCCACGGGAAGAAGAATCCGGTTTGTCCGGAATGTTTCGCCCAGGAAGGACGCTGGCACCATTGGAATTGTAAAGTCGAAACGTGTCCGATCTGCGGCGGACGCCTGGCGGAATGTGAACACGGGCCGAATGGCAGAATTAACACAAGGGGCGTTCTGCCCCTTTGCTTTTGTTTTATTAACAATTCCCATTTACTACCGGTTTGACGATCTCATAATCAACGAATGTCTTCGCCATGATTTCGGCCAGATCCTTGTCTATTCCCCTGGCTGATTAAGTTTTCCTTGTATGCTTTCTTTGCTTTCTCTTTTTCTGCTACTGTCATTTTTTATTTCCGCCTTTCCTTAACTTCTGATTATATTATACACTCTAAAGTGTAATGTGTCAAGTATTTTTATATATTTTATTTACAAATTTCACTTCAAAGTGAAAAAGCCGCCATTTCTGGCGACTTTGTTATTTGAAATATCCACGTTCAACCTTTGATTTCAGAAATTCGTTTATTTGCGACGTTTTGTAACCGGAAGAAATACGTTCTTCGCAATATGCCATAATGTCACGGGCGGCCTTTTTATAAGTTGTCCGGATCTGATCTTCTGTCGCGTACTCGTCCCGAATGTATCTTTGTCATATAAAGCACAAGATTTGAATGGCGATAAGGATAAGCCGAAAATGATTCAACCCTTGTTTCGTTGTTACGACAGAACGGTTCAATTTCGTATTTTGATATATATATTGTGGCCTTTTTGGGGTTGTTCATGAAGATAACAGAAACCTTCCAACCGAAAACAATTTCTTCTTCGTCCATAGTTTCAAGTTCCGTAACGACAAGATCATGAAGTTCAGCGTATAATTCCGCTTTTCTTTTATCCCGGAATACACCATAAATCGAAGCGTCGTATGGATCATCTGGAACGACAATGTAAATCTTTATATTATCGTAGTTTGACGGATTTTTATAAACTCCTGGAATATATTTCTTTTTGTTATATAATACCGGCATTATTATTCACCTTCTTTTCTGGAATAGCGAACGTATTTTTTTCACATATATTTTTCTTTTTCTGGGTGCATATTTCGTTTACGATAGTTTGAATTTCTTCGTAATCGTAACCGGCGGCGGAAAGTCTGTTCTTTCGGTCTGCGCCATTTCCCCAGGATCCGGATATAACTTCATGCGCTATTTGTAAATTTTTTTTTTTGCGACGCGGATTTCAAAATCCGGTGGTAAAATAATTCTTTCTTTTCGCTCGTTTCTTCTGAACCTTTTTGTACCTTCTGGAAGTCTTCAAAATTTCACATTCAAGTTCCGGATCCCACCATCTATTATCCGGGCGGAACTCACATTCATTACATGGCCATTTGTCGGATCCGTTTTTCATTCCAAGACAACCGCGACATTCGATTATCATTCCGCTTGAATTCATTTCTGGTTGAATAAGAAAGTTAATAATCACCGCGACGACAAATAAAACAAATAAGGCAATCGGGGCGCCAATGATAACGCCGGTAATAATTAAAATTGTTTTTATCATAGTCCCACCGCCTTAATACCTGGATATTTCCCAGTGTTCGGAAGTATAGCAATTTATGAAATCGTTTATGTTCTTCACATATTCTTTCAAGATCTCTTTTGATTCTTCGATTGCGCCAGGAAGTGATTCGGCTTTCAACTTTTGGGCGTCAATTTGAAACTGGGCGCATGATAGGAACCAGCCGTCCAGGTGTATAATTTTGTGGATTGTGACCTTGATTCCGTTTAATGTCGTGTAGAATATTGTTCCGGTTTCAACCGGTTTTCCGTAGTCTGAATTACTGATAAATTTCATGTTTTCCTTTCCGGGAAAAGCCTTGAATTTATAAGAAGATTACAACGTCTTTTTACTCACACAATAGGACACCCAAACGTATGGACACAGCAGGTCAGTTTGCGCCCCGCTTTTTTCCTTTTTGTGCCACATACTGTCTGGCTTTTTCTATGTATTCGTACTGCCGTCTGGTTTCTTCTTCCCCCGGTTAATCCATTTATTTCTAAATCTCTCATAAAATCCTCTTATTTTCCTGCTCTTCTTTTTATGGACGAACCTGACCGTTTTCCATAAATAATATATTTATAACTGGTAAGTGCCTCAAGCCCCATGGGACCTCTGGCATGCAGCTTCTGGGTGCTGATACCGATTTCTGCGCCAAGACCAAATTCATTTCCATCGGAAAAACGGGTGGATGCATTCACATAGACACAGGCGGAATCAATTTCATTTAAAAATCTCTGTGCCACATCATAATTTTTGGTTATAATCGCCTCGGAATGGGAGGTATTGTACTTATTGATATGCGCGATTGCCTCGTCCAGGCTGTCTACAATCTTTACCGACATAATATAATCCAGATACTCCGTTCCCCAGTCTTCTTCTGTCGCATCTTTTACCAGTGGCTGATCCGGTCCCAGACATTCGACGGCATAGGAATCACCGCGCATCTCCACATCATACTCTTTTTAATGCTGCATACAGCTTTGGAAGAAACTCTTTTGCAATTGCCCGGTGCACCACAATGGATTCGCAGGCATTGCATACACCGATCCGCTGTGTCTTTGCATTTTTAATGATATTGACCGCCATCTCCTGATCAGCAAACTGATCCACATAAACATGACAGTTTCCGGTTCCGGTTTCAATAACCGGAATCGTCGCATTATTTACCACACTCTGGATCAGTCCCCTGCCGCCTCTTGGAATCAGCAGATCCACATAATCCTTCATTTTCATAAACGCATTGGTGGTTTCCCGATCTGTGCTCTCGATCAGACTGAGTGCCCCTTTTGGAATATTCATCCTGCGAAGTGCCTCCCTGCATGGCAGAAACAATCGCAATGTTCGAATGGATGGCATCACTTCCACCCTTTAAAATTGCACAGTTTCCGGACTTAAAACACAGACCGAACGCATCGGAAGTAACATTCGGGCGGGCCTCAAAGATAATGCCAACGACACCGATGGCTACACGCACTTTTCCAATGATCAGTCCGTTCGGGCGTTTTCGCATGGACATCACTTCCCCGATGGGATCTTCCAGTTTCGCCACCTGCCCGGAGTCCGTCTGCCATTCCAAGAAGACGGTCATGATCCAGCTTCAGGCGGTCTAAAAGTCCCTGTGGCATATTGCGCTCACGTCCCCGCTCCATATCTATTGCATTGGCCTCTAAAATTTCCTGCTCATGTGCCATAAGCGCGTCCGCAGCCAGTTCGAGTGTTCTGTTTTTTTGTATCGGTATCCAGCATTCCAACCCTGATCCGGTCTTCATGTGCCTGCCGGCACAGTTCCTGCAGTTTTGCATCCATTGTCATTCTCCTCCTGTTGTCCGTTTCGGACGATACCATTGTTGTTTCTGTGATCACATCATCCATAGGATGATCATGTATTTCCGTTGGAATTCTTTTGACGATCTGTTCTCCAAACGCAATTCCTGTCCTGTGCAGATTTTCTTTCTGCTTCAGGTAACGATCGTAAAATCCTCCTCCGTATCCGAGCCGCATCCCTTTTCGTCGAATGCAACACCGGGGACAAGAATCCATGCCTCCCCCATTCTCTGCAAAAGAAGAAAGCGGATATTGTTTGACATCCGGTTCCGGGACAGAAAACATTCCCTTTTTTTTAACTGTCCGGAATCCTCAATCCGGTAAAACTCCATTTCCTTCCCCACACACCTTCGGGAAAAAAATCTGCTTTTTGTCCCGAAGTGCCTGATCGCAGAAAAAAAGCTGCAATTCGACTTCGCTTCTAATCGCGGCATAAACCAGAATTTTCTGAAATCTGGCATACTCGGTGCCGCCAGCAGCCGCTCCACAGATTTTTGCGCTCTTCTGCCGCCTCTCCTGCGGAGAAATCCGGTCTCTCTTTTCCTTCATCCGTTTACGAAGTTCTTGTTTTTGATCCATATTTTTTCTCCAAGATTTTCCACAGATCCATCTGCATTCATCATGTCAATATTGTTAAGCTGATTGCGCAGATTTGCCTTTACCGAAGCGACATATTCCTGACGCAGCAGTGCCTGTTCCTTCTTTTTTCTTCTTCTTCGCTCAATCCTTCTGCTTTTGGATTTTTTGTATAATTCATTGATGCGTGCAATTTTTCGTTTGTCATCAGCCTATCGTCTCCATAATATAATTTGCAAGGTTAAAGTTTGCATTTTCATTAGACGTAAATAACGTTCCCACATAATCATTTTCGAAAATATCCTGCAGGATGCGGACATCCCCGCCATTTGCAATGATCATATCCGTTCCGGATAATGTTGCAATCTTTGCTGCGGCAAGTTTTGTTGCCATCCCGCCGGTTCCGACATTGCTGCCGGTAGATTCTTTTTGCCATTCCATAAATGTTTTCATCAATAGCATCTACGACTTTAAGCAGCCGTGCCTCCGGGTTTTTGTGCGGATCATCCGTATAAAGTCCGTCAATATCGGAAAGCAGGATCAAAAAAGATCTGCCCCCCACCATGGAAGCGACCAGTGCCGACAGCGTATCATTGTCACCAAACTGCATCTCATAGGTACTGACCGTATCGTTCTCATTCACGACCGGAATCACCCCGGAGATGGAACAGTTCGTCAAATGTATTCTTTGCATTCGCACGGGATACCGGATTTACCATTGTATTTTTTGTCAGCAGAATCTGCCCTGCGGTCTGTGAATATTCCGCAAACAGTTTCTGGTAAACCATCATCAGTTTTGCCTGTCCCACAGCCGCACACGCCTGCTTTTACCGATGTCTCGGACGGACGTTCCTTCACGCCCATGGCAGCCCTTCCCACGGCAATCGCACCGGAGCTTACCAGACAGACATCCATTCCCTGATTGTGCAGATCACTCAGCTGCCTGACCAGGTGTTCCATTTTGACCAGATTTAAACGGCCGGTCTCTGCGTGCGTCAGAGAGGAAGAACCGATTTTGATCACGATACGTTTATAATTCAGTTTACTGTCCATTGTACTTTATTCCTCGATTTTCTTTACTTATGCATACCTTTAAATACTTTTACCATATCTTCCGAAAAAAACAACAAAGCTTGCCGCCTGCCATAAAATGGAGTATATTAATCTGTATAAAATTTTACGGAGAGGATTTTTATGAAACAACAAAAATACATCAGATACATTCTGTTGCCCACAACGCTTCTTTTTGCCTTATTGCATCACTTTTTTTGTGGCTGCTCTGCCAATTCCGGGAAAATATCCAAAAACGGGATTTTATTTTGATACGATGATCACGGTTACCCCTATGGAACCCGTGATGAAAAGATATTGATGATTGCTTTTCCCCCTGGCAGGAAACTATGAAAAAGAAACTTTCAAAACACCATCACAGACAGTGAAGTTTCAAAGATTAACGAGGCAAACGGCCAGTTTGTGACAGACAGTCAGCAGCGATACCCTCTCCCTGATCAAAGATGGTATCCGGTATGGAAAAAATCAGTGATGGAACATTTGATATTACCATCGGTACCCTCTCGATCTGTGGAATTTTTCAGAGATTGCAGAAACCGCAAAATCCGATGAGAACGAAGTCGATGCATCGGTTGTCCCTTCCCCGGAAAAAAATTGAAGCGGCACTGGCACATGTCAACTATAAAAAATCTTGAGATCAAAGGAAATCAGGTGCGGTTGAAAGATCCGCAAGCCAAAATTGACCTTGGCGGAATTGCGAAAGGTGTTATTGCGGATGAAATGCGAAGTTTCCTGAACAAAAAAGGAAATCACCTCCGGCGTGATCAGCCTTGGGGGAAATGTCCTGACTCTTGGGAAAAAGGCAGATCACTCTTCCTATACCATTGGTATCCAGAAACCATTTTCCGAAACCGGTACGTCACTTGGCACCTTAAACGTATCCGATGCTTCGGTTGTTTCTTCCGGTATTTATGAGCGCTATTACCGGGTCAACGGCAAACTGTATCACCATATTTTAGACACCTCGACCGGATATCCGGTCGAGAACCATCTCTATCAGGTAACCATCATCAGTGACATCTCCATGGACGGGGATGCACTCAGCACAACCTGTTTTTTTCCCTCGGATTAAAAAAGGGAATGCAGCTGGTGGAACAGACCGATGGCGTGGAAGCCATCTTTGTCTCCGATGACGGAACAATTACATGCAGTTCCGGAATCAACCGGGATGATTCCATACAGTTTCATGCCTCCTCCGATTTTCGTGTTCTGAAAAACTCTGCATAAAAATACCCCATGCAGGCTGACCCTGCATGGGGTTATTTCTTGTTATAAAAATAATCTTTTTTCGGACACTTTTTCTGCACAGATTCCGCAGCCTGTACATTTTTCCTGATCGATGTATGCAATGTTGTCTACCACATGAATCGCATCGGACGGACAGTTCTTCTCACAGAGATGACAGCCGATACATCCAACGGAACATGCACTCATGACATCCTTGCCCTTGTCTTTGGAACTGCACTGTACGAGGTGCATTGCCTCATATGGTACAAGTTCAATCAAATGCTTCGGACATGCAGCCACACATTTTCCGCAGGCCTTGCAGACGTTCGATCGACTTTTGCAATACCATCTACGACATTTGGATCGCATCAAACGGACATGCTTTCACACAATTTCCAAATCCCAGACATCCATAATTGCAGGACTTTGGTCCGCCATTTGGAACATATGCCATTGCCGCACAATCTTCCACTCCGGTATACTCGTAATCCTGTTTTGCTTTTTCACAGGTTCCGGCACACTTGACAAAAAGCGACTTTTTTTTACCGAAGCCCCGGCAGAAACACCCATGATCTCGCCAACCTTTGGCAACCGGCTCTCCACCAACCGGACACTGATTGACCGGTGCCTCTCCCTTTGCGATTGCCGCAGCAAGTCCGGAACATCCTGCATAACCACATCCACCACAGTTATTTCCCGGGAGAACCTCTAAGATCGCATCCTCTCTCGGATCAGTCTCTACCTTGAACTTTTCTCCAGCGATTCCGAGGAAAAAATCCAAGAATAATTCCTACGCAGCCGACAACAACAGGCTGCGACAATAATTCCAGTTATCATCGTCTTTTCCCTCTAAATCATTCCTGAGAATCCCATAAAGGCAATGGACATCAGGCAGGCAGTGATCAGAACAATCGCTGTACCCCTAAATGTCTTCGGGATATCATTGTACTCAATTTTTTCACGGATTCCCGCCATCAATACGATTGCGATAAAGAAACCAAATGCTGTGGAAAATCCGTAAACAACACCCTCTAAGAGATTGTAATCATAAGTAACACAGTTTAAGGCTACACCAAGTACCGCACAGTTTGTGATGTAATCAGCGGCAGGTAAACACCTGTGACTGATACAGTGATGGCATGCACTTCTTCTTTAAAACATTTCTACAAACTGTACCAGTGCTGCAATAACAAGAATAAATACAATGGTCTTTAAATAGGTCAGATCAATTCCCTTTTTCACGAGAAACGGATTGGCCAGAATAAATTTATAGATCAGTCCGGTAATGAAAAGAAGAGATCGTAATAACGAAAATTACGGCGCCCCCATACCAGCAGCTGTCTCTGTTTTCTTGGATACACCAAAAACGGACAGATACCAAGGAACTGACTTAATACAACGTTATTGACGAATGGCAGAGCCGATTGATCAAAAAAGTTCAACTAATGTTTTCATCCGTATCTATCCCCTCCTTCTGCCTTTCCTGGATCAGAAGCTCCTGCACTCTTTTCTTACCGGTGCATCACGACGACATACCGCATCCTGCACAGTCTCGGTGATACATCCGGACGGCTCGGCAAGCGGCTTGCCCTTGGCGCCATCTTCTCTTACGGACGATCTTCATCACAGCTACCAGACAATGCCAGTACAAGGAATGCTCCCGGTGCCATAACAAAGATCGTGATCGGAGTAAACCTTTGATTGCGGAAAGGAACGGAAGTCCGAAAAAAAACCGGCCGGCACCAGGATCTCACGGATCAGTCCGATCAGGGTAAGACCCATCGTAAATCCAAGTCCCATACCAAGTCCATCAAAAAAATAGATTCGATTGGTCCATTCTTGGATGCATAGCTTTCTGCACGTCCAAGGATGATACAGTTTACAACGATCAGCGGGATATATACACCAAGTGCCTTAGAAAGGCTTGGAAGATATGCCGCATCAGAAACTGTACGACCGTAACAAGTGATGCCAAATCACGATATAGGCCGGCATACGCACGCCGTTTGGGATCACCTTACGGAACAGTGGAAATCAAAAAGGTTGGAAAATACCAGTACCACAAGGGTAGAGAGTCCCATGCCAAGTCCGTTGATTGCGGAGGATGTGACAGCAAGTGTCGGACACATACCAAGCATCAGAACGAAAGTAGGATTTTCCTTAATAATTCCGTTATATAAACGTTCTACATTTTTGTTCATTACTGAGCACCTCCTAACGCATTCTGGAAGTAATAGATGGCTGCATTACAGCCATTTGCCATTGCCTTTGAAGTAATGGTAGATCCGGTAATTGCCTCAATCTGATCATCCGATGCCGGTTTTTGTTTTACAACCGTAAAAACTTGTCTACCGTTTTGTTTTCAAACTGGCTGTAGAAATCTTCCTCTTCTGCTTTCATACCAAGTCCCGGTGTCTCGAAATATCGGTAATCGAATATCCGTTGACGGTTCCATCATTCTTGATACCAACGGAAAATGTAATACTTCCCTGGCTTCCGTCTTTTTGCGGTAACGGTAATGACATATCCCAGTGCATTGCCATCTTTATCTACGGCCTGCTCGACATCGTCAATCGTATCGTCATATCCTGCATCTGCAACCATTTTGTCTGCAGCATCCGCATCATACTCCTGCTGGTTGAACCCAGAGGCATCCGCAAACACTGCCTGATACGCTTCTTTTTTGGTCTGCTCGTTGGCTTTGTCAATCGGGCCTTTGTAATTCCATATACCGCTCCTAAAATCACGCCGATCACAAGGGTAAAGGCTGTCAAAACCAAAAGCGTCATGTATAATCTGTTTATTCATTCTTCTTTGCCTCCTTTGCCAGTCCAAAAGCTCTCGGAATTGTAAACTTCTCAATAATCGGTACTAAAAATATTGCTCAGGATGATTGCAAAAGAAACACCCTCTGCATTTGCTCCGAAACAGCGGAAAATACCGGTTAACAGACCACAGCAGATACCGTAAATAATCTGACCGGCCGGTGTAATCGGTGAAGTCACATAATCGGTTGCCATAAAAATGCACCAAGCATCAGACCACCACCGCACAGTTCTGCAACCAGATAATTGGCATTCATCGGTTCCTTGCCAAAGATCAGCATAAATACCGCAAATGTAACCAGGTAAGCAGCCGGAATCCGTAATGTGATAACGCCCAGAAGAATCAGGATCATCGCACCAATCAGGATTGCGATCACGGATGTCTCACCGATGGTTCCCGGAATCTTTCCTGTCAAGCATATCCATGACATTGACGGAAGAAAGTCCTTCATTTCTGATCATGGCAAGCGGTGTTGCCCCCCGAATATGCCTCAAACTTAGAACTCTTGAAATTTGTCATGTCTGCGGCAAAGGAAATCAGCAGAAAGCATCTGCCTGCCAGTGCCGGGTTCATGAAGTTCTGTCCCAGTCCGCCAAACATCATCTTTACAATGACAATGGCAAATACACTGCCAATCACAGCCTCCCACCATGGAAGTCCTGCCGGCAGGTTCAGTGCCAGAAGAAGTCCGGTGACAACCGCACTCAGATCCGGCAGGCTGTTTTTTTTATGTACGATCTTATCAAAAATCCATTCGGAAGCCAGACAGCTTGCGATGGTAACTAAAATCAAAAGTAATGCATGCATTCCAAAATTCCAGATACCAAACAGGGTTGCCGGCAGCAACGCGATGATCACATACAGCATAACTCTGCTTGTGGAGTCCTTGGCACGCACATGTGGTGAAGACGAAACCTGATATTTCTCACTCACAACAATCCACCTCTTTCTCTTATTTTTTCTTTCTCTTATCTGCTAATACGAGTTTCTTCATTGTCTTGACGGACTGTGCCACCTGTCTGCGGAAGGGCATACATAACTGCAGCTTCCGCACTCGATGCACTCCATAATCCATGCCAGCGTTCAAACTCATCCTCCTTTGTCCGTGCTCGCTGAACTTTGCAAGCCTGCTTGGAATCAGTTTTTCCGGACACGCTTCCACACACCGGCCACAGCTGATGCATGCGAGCGGTTCAAACTCTGCCACCTCATCTTTTTCCAAGACATAACAGAGAAGAAGTCGTCTTTGTGGTAGGAACATCCAGTCCAAAAATGGCAAATCCCATCATAGGACCGCCGGATACCAGTTTCTCCGGCTGTACTTTAAATCCTCCGGCAGCTTCCACCAGCTGCTCGTATGGTGTACCCATACTGTACAAAAAGTTTGACGGGTGGTAATTGCGTCTCCGGTGATTGTAAAGCAATTCGCTTCATCACAGGAACTCCATCTTTTACTGCATGCTTGATTGCAATCATGGTTTCTACGCTGTCCACGATACAGCCTGCATCTGCAGGAAGCATTTTTGGAATTGATTTCGCGTCCGGTCACTGCGTAGATCAACTGACGCTCACCACCCTGTGGATACTTTGTCAGCAATTCACAGACCTCCATCCGGGGCTCATCCTTAATCAGTTCCTTCAGTTTTGCAATTGCATCCGGTTTGTTATTTTCGACGCCAAACACACCTTTTTGCATGGTCAAACAGCTGCAGTATGATCTTCATACCTGCAACCAGATCTTCCGGATTTTCGATCATTCTGCGGTAATCTGCAGTCAGATATGGCTCGCATTCTGCGCAGTTTGCAATAATATACTCGATTTTTTTTCCGGCTCTTTCGGAGACAGTTTTACATGTGTCGGGAAACCTGCGCCTCCCATACCAACCACACCGGCCTCCTTAATTCGATCAATGATTTTCTCCCTGGATAAGGATGTCACATCATCCACCGGTGAATACTCACACTCCGTAAACTGATCGTCACTCTCGATTACAATGGAATTCACCATATCACCGACTGCCACACGCCGTGGTTCAATTTTTTCTTCACTGTACCGGATACCGAAGAATAAATCGGAGAAGATACAAAGCCGCCGGCTTCTGCAATCTTCTGCCCTTTCTTTACGCTATCCCCTACAGCGACAATTGGAGTGGCTGGTGCACCAATATGCTGTGACAATGGAAAAACCAGTTCTCCTTTGGGTAGAACTTCTTTGATTGGCGCATCCTTGGCAAGTTTCTTTGCCTTCATAGGGATGTACGCCGCCTATAAATGTTTTCAAACCCATCCTTGTGCCCTCTTTCCTTATTTTTTTGTCTAAACCATATAGTTTATAACATAATTCAAATTAAATTATAGCACTTTTTAACCATGTATGTAGTAAAATTTTTTAATTTTTTCTGAATATTTTGTATTCTTTTTAATACAAAGAAACATGACGAAAAAAAATGAGATTTATGGTATAATCCAGACACACAGACAAAATCCAAACGTTATATAAAGGAGAATTTATGAAAACGTTTCATGAAGAAATCCCCCGATCTCTGTCAGGACGCTCTCACCGACCAGCTTTTTGATGAACACTCTATATTTTTTGACATAGAAACTACCGGGTTTTCACCTGCAGCTTCCACACTCTATATGATTGGATGTGCCAGACGCAAAAGCAACCGGATCTGTATTGACCAGTTTTTTGCTGAAAAACCGGAAGAAGAAGCTGAAATCCTCGCCGCATTTTTTCAGATGCTGTCACCATATACCACCATCATTACGTTTAACGGTGTGGGATTCGACATTCCTTACCTGAAGGCAAAAAGCAGACCATTATAAGATTCCGGAACATTTTCGGGATTTTGAATACCTGGACATATTTAAATCGGTTTCTTCGATCAAATTTTTTTATTGAAACTGGAAAACTATAAGCAAAAACCATAGAATCCTTTCTGGGTCTTAAAAGAGAAGACGAAAAAGACGGGAGGATCTGATCCATGTATATTTCACGCATGTGAAACATCCGACAGAAGAAACGATACATCATTTCTTCGTATTCATAATTACGAAGATGTTCTGCACATGATTGATCTGCTCTCTGTTTTATCTTATCTGGAAGTATTAAACGGTCAGTACACCATCCTCTCCCACCGGATCGACCATTACCACGCATATGACGGAACCGAAGGGGAGGAATGGATCATCACCATGCAAAACGACTATCCCGTTCCGCGCCAACTTTCCTGTAAAACAGGATTGTTTTTATCTGATGATCGGAAAAAACCGCACTTCTCTTCGTATTCCGGTCTACGAAGGTGAACTGCATTATTTTTATTCCAATTACAGGGATTACTATTATCTGAAAAAAGAAGATATGGCAATACACAAAAGTGTCGCCTCATTTGTAGACAAAGAATACCGGGAAAATGCCAAAGCAAGCAACTGTTATACGCGCAAATCCGGCAAATTTCTTCCGCAATACAACAGTGTTATGCAACCGGAGTTCCGTAAAGAGTATAAGGATAAAATCAGTTATTTTGAGATGACGGATGATTTTTGTACCTCTGATATCATGTTGCGCCGCTATATTGATCACATCTTAAAAAATATGATGGGAAAAAAAATAATAATTTAAGACTGCAAAAATGCATGTTCTTATGTTTCAGGCATAAAAACATGCATTTTTTATTGGTTTTAAACATTCTTTTCAAAATAAAAACTGCTGAGTCTGTCAAATCCAAGTTCCTTGTAATTCATAATCTGTTCTGTACTTCCGATAAATAAAACCCCATGACTCTTCAGTGACTGATGGAATTTTTGATAAATCATATCTTTTCGCATCATCTGTAAAATAAATAACCACATTTCTGCAGAGAATCATATCAAAAATCCCTTGGATACGGATCTTTTAACAGATTGTGTTCTTTAAACGTCACGCTACACATTTTTTTCATCCGAAATCTGAAATGATTTTCCGATCTGTTTAAAATACTTCATTTAAATTCCGGCGGCACATTTGCAATGCTCTTTTCATTGTACAGACCAACCCTTGCGCTTTCTGAAGAACCTGCTTGTCCAGATCTGGTTGCCGTAATATGAATGTTGGAAAGCGGAATATGTTTGATAATGCCATGACAAGAGAATACGGTTCATCTCCTGTCGAACAGGCAGCACTCCACACATGCAATTTTTTTCCATGCTGTTTGATAAGTTTCGAATAACATTCTCATCCATCAGACTTCCACTGATCTGGATTACGGTAAAACTCAGAGACATTGATTGTAAGAAAATTGACAAATGCCTCAAATTTGTCCTTGTCTGTCTTCAGCACTGATATACTCATCATAATTGCTTGCAGCCATGCTTTGTCACAATCGTATCGATTCGTCTGCGCATCTGTTTTTCTTTGTAATAATTCAGATCGATTTTTGTCAGAGCATAGACGTCTTTTTTGAATTTTTCATAATTGTCAAACATAGACTTTTATTAAGAAGCTGCCCGAAGGCAACTTCTTACCTATGAAAATTTTACAGTGAATTATTCCTCTGTCTCAGCATCTTCCTGCTGTGGCTGTGCCTGTAATGCTTTGATGCTTAAGCTGATCTTTTTCTCTTCTTCATTGAAGTCAACGATCTTTGCTTCGATTTCCTGTCCAACGCTTAATACGTCAGATGGTTTCTCTACATGCTCAGAAGAGATCTGGGATACATGAAGTAATGCATCTACGCCAGGATCTAATTCAACGAATGCACCAAAGTCTGTCATTCTTGCAACAACACCTTTTACAACATTGCCTACTGCATATTTCTCAGCAGCGTTGTTCCAAGGATTCTGATCCTCAAATTTCATGGATAATGCAATCTTGTTTCCGTTGATGTCTTTGATAAATGTCTTTACAACATCACCGACTTTGAATACTTTCTTTGGATTCTCAACTCTGCCCCAGGAAATCTCTGAGATATGAAGCAATCCGTCTGCTCCGCCTAAGTCAATGAATGCACCAAAGTCTGTTACATTCTTAACAGTTCCTTCCATGACATCGCCAACTTTGATCTTTGCAAACAATTCTTTCTGCATCTCCTCTTTCTTAGCGAGTAAAAAGCTGTTTTCTGTCACCGATAATTCTTCTGCGGCGAGGATTGAACTCTGTAATTACAAATTCGATTTCCTGTCCGTCATACTTTGTCAGATCTTTTTCGTATACATCAGATACTAAACTTGCAGGGATGAATACTCTGGTCTCGTCTACGACTACGCTTAAACCACCTGCTAATACCTGTGCTACTTTTTGCTGTTAATACTTCCTGATTCTCAAATGCTTCTTCTAATCTCTTGTTGCCTTTTTTTCTGCTGCAAGGCGTTTGTAAAAAAGGAGTACCTGTCCTTCGCCGTCGTTTACTTTTTTACGACTTTGGCTTCCATGGTGTCGCCCACGGATACTACAGTTGTCAGATCTACGTTTGGTTCATTTGTGTACTCGTTTCTGGTAATAATACCGTCTGACTTGTAACCAATATTCAGGATGATCTCATCCGGTTTCACATCGATAACTGGGTACCTTCGACTACCTCCCCATTTCTTATTGTTTTAAATGATTCTTCCAGCATTTGTTCAAAGCTCATTTCTGACATTCTTTTGAACCTCCTCAATTATTTTGTTTGGGGTGGAAGCCCCTGCGGTAATACCTACATTATCGATGGACTGCAATTGGTTTAGATCCAAGTCAACAAGTGTTTGTATATAGTAAGTATTGGTGCATTCCTTTTTACATATTTCAAATAACTTCTGCGTATTAGAACTGCTTCTGCCACCGATGACAATCATGGCTTCTGCTTCCTTTGCAATGGCACGGGCTTCTGTCTGCCGCTCCTCCGTTGCATTACAGATTGTATTTAAAACAATTATATCATAACCTTTTTTGCAAATAATTTCAACTAATTCTTGAAATTTATTGTAGTTAAATGTCGTTTGTGATACAATACATACCTTTTGTTTTCCATCTATGGCAAAATTTTCTGCTTCTTCTCTGTTCTGAATGACGGTTCGGTTCTTAGGTCCACACCATCCTTTGATACCTTCTACCTCCGGATGCTTATCATTTCCGATGATGACGATATGCTCTCCCGCCTTCGCATGTTCCTCCACGATCCTGTGGATCTTTAAAACAAAAGGACAGGTGGCATCGACAATTTTTAAATCCTGTTTTTCAAAAAATCATAGACTTCTTTTGCCACACCATGGGAACGGATCACGACAGTCCCTTCGGGAATATCCTGAAATTCTTCCAGTCTGTTTATTACTTTTACGCCTTTGTTTTCTAAATCCTTTACTACTTCTTCATTGTGGATGATCGGTCCGTAAGTATACACTCTCCCTTTTTTTGCTTCCTCATAGACTTTGTTCACTGCCCGCTTGACTCCAAAACAAAAGCCCGCACTTTTCGCTAAGGTTACCTGTCTCATGCGTTACACACATCCTCATATAATTTTTTGATCGCTGCAACGACCTCTTCAATGCTCATATTGGAGGAATCCACCAGTGTGGCATCCTCTGCCTGACGAAGCGGAGAATTTTCGCGGTGCATATCCTGATAATCCCGCTGTTCAATGTCTGCTTCTATTTTTCTAAATTACATTCCTGTCCTTTTTCTGACAGCTCGTCATAACGTCTTTTTGCTCTCGTAGCCACGCTTGCCGTTAAATATACTTTGCACCTGTGCATCCGGAAGTACGACGGTTCCAATGTCTCTTCCGTCCATGACAACGTCTGCCTTTTTTGCTTTAAGCTGCTGCTGTAATTCGACTAATTTTTTCCGCACCTGTCCGTATCCACTGGTTTTAGGCCATGTTGCCGACTTCCTCTTTGCGGATAACGCCGTTTACGTTCTCTTTGTTTAAGATCACCTGCTGTTCTCCGCCCGTATACTGAATGGTCACGTCTACCTTCTCACGGGCAGCCGCAATCGCCTGCTCATCGGAAGCATCGATATGATTCTGTAAAAAATAATATGCCATCGCGCGGTACATTGCACCGGTATCCACATACACATACCCCCAGATCCGCCGCAAGTTTTTTTGGCGATTGTACTTTTTCCGGCTCCTGCCGGTCCATCAATTGCAATATTAAATGCCATTTTTTCTATTCTCCTTTGTAAATAAATTATTTATCTTTGAAATTTTACAAAACGGATATTCCTCATCCAGGTGTCCGGTGGCTAAATATCCGGCAATCTGAAGATTATAGCCACCGGTATAGTGCGTCCAGATCCAGCACCTCGCCGCAGAAATACAGACCCCCTGCACTAAGTTTTGACTCCATCGTGGAAGGATTGATATCTTTCACGGAAACACCGCCCTTTGTTATAATTGCCTCTTTAAAATCGCGAAGCCCTGTAATTGTAAAATGCGGCATATTTTTAAACAGATGTAACAGATTCTGTCTCTGTTCCCTGGATATTTCATTCACCTTTGTATCCGGATCAATGCCTGATAACGCAATCATAACGGGTATCATTTTTGCCGGGAGCAAAATGCCCCAGAGAATTTTAAACTGCTTATTTTTCATTTCATCAAATTCCCTTAAGATCCGGTGATCAAGCTGTTCCACATCCAGTGCCGGTTTCAGATCAATCGTCATGGAAAGCTCCTGGTCAAATCTTTTGCCGGGATACATCCGCTTGCCGACAATACCAGCGGACCGCTGACGCCGAAAATGCGTAAAAAGCATCTCTCCAAAATCCTCATACAGTTTTTTTTCTTTCCCCGGGTAACTTTACATACGGACATTGCGCAGCGAAAGACAGTCCCAGATCCCTGACCCACGGTTCTTTCATTTCCATCGGAACCAGTGCCGGGTCGGCGATACCATCTTATGTCCACTCTCTTCTGCCATGCGGTAACCGTCCCCCGTTGCCCCTGTTGAAGGATAGGAAATTCCTCCGGTTGCAACAATCACTGCGTCCGCATGCATTTTTGTATGATCAGCCAGCTCAACACCGGTAACACGCTTTTCTTCATCCCTCTTTTCAAGCGTCTCAAGCAGACGCTTTACCTTTGTATGCAGTAAAACTTCACATGCTTAAAGCCCCCTGCGGTGGATAACGCGGCAATCACATCGGAAGAATGATCCGATACCGGAAATACCCGGTTCCCACGTTCTGTTTTTGTTGGCATTCCATGACTCTCAAAAAAAGAAATCACCTGCTCATTGTCATAGGAGTAAAAAGCACTGTATAAAAAAAATTTACGGTTGCTGACTACATTGGCAAACAGCTGTTCCATATCACTGGCATTCGTCAGATTGCAGCGCCCTTTTCCCGTAATAAACAGCTTTTTTTGCCGAGTTTTTCATTCTGTTCTAAAAGCGTCACTGCATGTCCGCATCTCCTGCTGCCGCATACGCAGCCATCATTCCCCGCCGCACCGCCACCGATCACGATTACTTTACTCATTTCGATATCCCCTAATTTTTGCATAATGTACCTTATCATGGAATCATCAATATAGTTGATCTCGTCATTCTCATAAACCTGATATTCATCCCAGATATCTTCCAACATCGTCAGTGTTCCCGCCACTTCTTTCTGTTTCTTCATGCACAGAGCCACTACCAGCGCATTGATGACAGAAAGCGGTGCCACGAGTGAATCTACGATGGATGCCATATCACTCTTTGCGATCAGATTACAGGAGGAATACAGATTCATCGGTGAATGTACGCTGTCTGTAAGCGTGATCACTTTTGCACTCCGGTTGTTTGCAAATTCCATTGCCTTTAAAGTACGCATGGAATATCGCGGGAAACTGATCCCGATGATCACATCATCCTTGCTGATACGCACCATCTGTTCAAACAGCTCACTCGAACTGTTCGTAGACAGCAGACGTACATCGTCAAACATCATATTTAAATAAAATGCAAAAAAAATCCTGCAAGCGGTGCACAACTGCGGATACCCACAATATATATCCGTTTTGCATTTAAGATCGTCTCTACTGCCATATCAAAGGCGTTCGGATCTATCATCTCTATCGATTCTTTGATCCTTTCCGCGTCTGACTGGAGAACAGATTCTAAGATTTTTGACTGACTGATCCGTCCATAAGCCACCTCCATCCGCTGTACGGAATTGAGCTTATTGCGCACCAGTTCCTCTAATGCTTTTTGAAAATCCGGATATCCCTTATATCCGAGATGTGTTGCAAAACGCACAACCGTTGATTCACTGACTCCGACCACCTCGCCTAATTTGGCTGCCGTTAGAAAAACTGCCTTATCATAATTATCTGTGATATAACTTGCAAGAAGTTTTTGTCCTTTGCTCAGTGTGCTGTACGCTTCATTGATCCGATTACTTAAATCGTTACTATTCCCCATAAGAAAACCGCCTTATCTCTATTGTAGACAGGATCATTTTGCTATGATCCTTCAAAAATTTTGTTATAACCCAAAAAGGTGCCTTGGCTCTCGCCAAAACACCTTTTATTTTAATTCATTTTCTCATTTTTTACAATAGCTTATACAGGATATGCTCCATTTTTTGTATCAGCAATATTCTGATCTACTTTTGTCTGCTGAGCCTCACGATATTTAAAGAAGTCTGTAGCCACCTGTGGGAATAATGCATAGGTAAGGACATCCTCATCCTGCTGTTTCCACTGTTTCATCTCTGCCTCTAATTTATCTAATTCAGGCTCTAAGAGATCTGCCGGACGGCAGGTAATTGCATTCTTCTTCTCTTCGCCAAGTACTTTGTCTACGATTTCCGGATTGAATGGTTTTACAGTCTGTCCGTATTTTCCTAAAAGTACGTCTTTTGTCTCTTTGGTTGCAACTTTGTAACGCTCGCCCATTAATACGTTAAATACAGCCTGTGTACCAACAATCTGGGAAGATGGTGTTACAAGTGGTGGCTCACCAAGGTCTTTACGAACGCGTGGTACTTCTGCAAGTACTTCTTCGTATTTATCTTCTTTTACCCTGCTCTTTTTTTAACTGGGAGATCAGGTTGGATAACATACCACCCGGTACCTGGATATAACAGAGTCTTGATGTTTACGCCTAATACCTTTGGATTCATCAGTCCGCTCTCTAATGCTTCTTCTCTCATCGGACGGAAGTAATCAGCAATCTCAGCTAATTTTGTCTGATCTAATCCTGTATCAAATTCTGTACCCTTGAATGCTTCTACCATAACCTCTGTTGCAGGCTGGGATGTTCCTAATGCAAATGGAGAGATTGCGGTATCGATGATGTCGCATCCTGCTTCTACTGCTTTCATGTATGTCATGGAAGCAACACCGGATGTATAGTGTGTATGAAGCTCGATTGGGAGTGAAGTTGCATCTTTTAATGCCTGTACTAACTCAGTTGCCTTTGTAGGTACTAAAAGTCCTGCCATATCCTTGATACATAAGGAATCAGCTCCCATATCCTCTACTCTCTTTGCCATATCCATCCAGTAATCTAAGGTATATGCATCTCCTAAGGTGTAGGAAAGTGCTACCTGTGCATGGCCTTTTTCTTTGTTACATGCTGTAACAGCGGTCTGTAAGTTACGGATATCATTTAAACAATCGAAGATACGGATGATGTCGATTCCGTTTGCGATAGATTTCTGTACGAAATATTCTACCACATCATCTGCGTATGGACGGTATCCTAAGATGTTCTGTCCACGGAATAACATCTGTAATTTTGTATTTTTAAATCCATCTCTTAATTTTCTAAGACGATCCCATGGATCTTCTTTTAAGAAACGGAGAGATGCATCAAATGTTGCACCACCCCAGCACTCTACTGCATGATAACCAACCTGATCCATTTTATCTACGATCGGGGAGCATCTGCTCAGTAGTCATTCTGGTTGCGATCAAAGACTGATGTGCATCACGCAGGACAGTCTCTGTAATTTTTAATGGTTTTTTGGTCACTTCTGCCATGATTTTCTCCTCCTATATTCCAAAGATTGCCATAAATACACCGGCAGCTACTGCTGTACCGATAACTCCGGCAACGTTTGGTCCCATTGCATGCATAAGTAAAAAGTTCGTCGGGTCCTCTTCTGCTCCAACCTTCTGGGATACACGAGCAGCCATAGGTACTGCAGATACACCGGCAGAACCGATCAATGGATTGATCTTACCTTTTTGTAACCCAGCATAATACTTTACCGAAAAGTACACCTGCTGCTGTACCAAATACGAAAGCTACAAGTCCGAGAATTACAATCTTAATGGTTGTAATATTTAAGAATGCCTCTGCACTTGTGGTAGCTCCTACGGAAGTACCAAGTAAGATAACTACGATATACATCAATGCGTTAGATGCAGTATCTGTTAACTGACGTACTACTCCGGACTCACGGAACAGGTTACCAAGCATCAGCATACCAACTAACGGTGCTGTGGTAGGAAGGATTAAACATACAATTGTAGTAACGATAACAGGGAATAAGATTCTCTCTAATTTAGAAACCGGTCTTAAATTCTCCATTTTGATCGCACGTTCTTTTTTTCGTTGTGAATAATTTCATAACAGGTGGCTGAATGATCGGCACTAATGACATATATGAATATGCTGCAACCGCTATTGGTCCCAACAGACCTGTCTGTCCAAGTTTTCCTGCAAGGAAAATGGAAGTCGGAATCCGTCGGTTCCACCGATGATGGATACTGCGGCTGCTGACTTATCATTGAATCCCATCAGGATTGCAAGGAAGTAAGCTGAGAAAATACCGAACTGTGCTGCTGCTCCGAACAGGAAACTGATCGGATTCGCGATCAGCGGTCCAAAGTCTGTCATTGCTCCGACTCCGAGGAAAATCAGAGACGGTAATATTGACCACTCATCTAAGATATAAAAATAGTGTAACAAACCACCTACGCCGTTACTTGCCTCTTCCGGGCTGATAATGATATCCGGATAGATATTTACCAGCAACATACCAAATGCGATCGGAACTAACAGTAATGGCTCATATTCTTTCTTGATTGCCAGAAACAGGAATAAAAATGCTACGGCAAATCATAACATAGTTTCCGACTGACAGATTAAAAAAGGCAGTCTGATGTAGGAGGTTCGATAATGTTTCACCTACATAACTCACAGTAGTTTTCCTCCTTGGATTAGTTTAATGTTGCAAGTAATGCACCTGACTCTACGGCATCACCAACTGCAACGTCAATGCTTGCTACTGTTCCATCCTGTGGTGCAACAACAGGTGTCTCCATCTTCATGATCTCAAGAATAAGAAGTGTATCACCCTTCTTTACTGCATCGCCAACCTTAGCCTCGAGCTTAAATACCTTTCCGGCAGCTCCGGCCTCAACCTTGATGCTTCCTGCTCCTGCAGGTGCAGCAGCCTTTGGTGCAGCGGCAGCAGGTGCTGCAGCTCTTCTAGGTGCGCTGGCTGTGCTAGGTGTGCTTCCGGTCTCTTCTACTGTAACATCATAAACGTTTCCATTTACGGTAATTGTATAGTTTTTCATCTCAAATGTCCTCCTAAATTATCTTCTATTGATTGAACGGACTACAAAGCCCTCTGTTGTAGTACCCTCGCTTGCTGCTATAGCTGCTGAGATAACAGCTACAAGCTCTGTATCATCTGTAAGGTCTGTAGCAGGTGCTGCTGCAGCAGCAGTCTCTTTCTTTTCAGGCTCGCTCTTTGCTTCTGCCTTCTTTGGCTTATTGCCGATAAGAGCAATAAACTTGAAGCAGTAAATGATAAGAGAGATAAGAATAAGTACACAGAATACAATACTCATTGAAATTACTGTGTTCTGTCCTGCCTTAGCAAGCTTCTGTCCCATTGTCTGAACAGGGAGTAAGTGAGATACCTGTTACCTCCATGGTAACCGAATCATATACTAATTCGTATGTTACATCCTGCTTGCCAAATGTAAGTGTCATGTCGGTAGTAAGTGTACCACCTGACTTGGTTACTGTAAAATCCTTGCCATCAGTTGCATCCTTTACGTCTCCGTATTTGTCAACCAGATCAAGCCATGATGAAACGGCATCAAGCTCAGCGTCGATATTTTTCATTGAAACGCTTGCTCCCGACTGTCCGAGTGTGTTGTAAACAACCTCACCCTCTGTCATGCCTGTCTTCTCCTCAACTTTCTTGACACTCTTCTCATAGCTGTCATAACCGCCACAACTATCTACGAGCGCAATGTAGTTCTGGATATTGCTAAGGCTGTCTGTTGCCTCAGTATGAAGCTCGTCTGTTGTGTATCCGCCGTATGTCTTTTCGGCATTGTCAGAGCCACATGCTCCAAGCATACATACAATCATAAGAAGGCTAAGGATATATGTTATTTTTTTCTTCATAACAAAATGCGCCTTTCTATTATTTAGTTCCGTGTTTCTTCTCTGGTGCATCTACATATTTGGTGTAAAGCATCTCAAAAGCACCTACAAGATATTTTCTTGTGTCAGCCGGATCAATGATGAGGTCTACATATCCTCTGGCTGCTGCTGATGAAACAGAAGACTGAAGCTTCTCGTAATCAGCTGCCTTCTCATCGATTTCCTTTGCATCAGCGCCCGGATACATAATCTCAGCTGCAATCTTTGAATCCATCATACCAATCTTTGCATCAGGGTATGCATAAACCATATCAGCTCCGATTGACTTAGAGTTCATTGCAACATATGCGCTTCCGTAAGCCTCGCCTGTAATCAGGTTAACCTTTGGACATGTTGCGCTTGAGAATGCATATGTCATTCTGGCAAGAGCCTTTGCAAGCTTCTTCTCAGAGCACATGCAGTTCTTGAATCCGTTTACATTTGTAAGTGTAAGTACAGGAATTGAGAAAGCATCACAGAATGATACAAACTCAGCTGCCTTGTTGCAGCCCTTTGCAGTAAGAGAAAGTGCAAACTCCTCTGCCTTCTTGCCCTCAGCATCATATACTGTGCTGCAGTTTGCAACTGCACCGACTGTCATGCCGTTTAATTTAACAAAACCTGTAACCATATTCTTGGCAAAGTCTTTCTTTTGTCTCAAAGAATACATGATCATCAGAAAGCTCTGATAAGAGGAATCTTGGATCAGCCTTCATATCAGCCATGCTGTTACATGCTCTGTTGAGATCATCCTCACATGAGTCTGTGTATACATCTCCTCGTTGTTGAGCGGAAGCATGCTGACAAGAGCTCTGATATCAGCGATAATATCATCCTCTGAACCGATTCCGTCTACATCCATTGTTCTCCACTTGGAATGAAGCTGCTGCTGTATCGCATTTCTATCTTTTGACAGCAGCGGCATTCAGTGGGAAGCGGCGTTGCTTCGATAAAATCCATATCTTCCTTTGAAATAGGTTGTTGCGGGAATCTGTCCAAATATCTCGTTCGTCATTCACCGCTTTCAGGTTTTCCCCAAGTGAATTACATATATTGGTGACTTCTACTGAAGCGGAAACAGGGGATTTGTAGATTCTTCGGTAGAAACAGGACCCTGCAGCCGCTTTGATTTGACTATATCGAGGCAGTAGCATAATCAATTTTAGTAGTATAGCTGACTTCGCAAAGCCGTTTTAACAAAGCCGCCAGCTTGATACTCCTGGCATAATTTACTTTGCGTTTTTGTTAAGTCGTATTTTGCTGAAGCCTCATCCATAATTCTATCAAAATAAAAAAGGGACATGGGTCGTTCCAATACTTTCCATGATTGACGCGTATCTCCTCTGCGTTCCGTTTGTGTTAGCATTATCAATAATAGCGAATTGCGCCATGTCAAGGTCGCAGTTGCGACTTTATTCGCTATTATCCTTGACGTGAGTGTTTCATCGTGTATAATCAGAACATACGAAAAGGAAAGGGTGCTTTTATGAACCGCGAAGACACAAAAAGTCGTTCCATTTAACGGCTGCTTCTCCGCATAACGCAGAGATAGAAAAAAGAAAATGTAATCCGGACAGCAGCTTGCCAAAAGTTGTCCGCGATTGTGGATATAGTAAAAAGGCGTTTTGTGAAGTGCTGAAAAAATTACGGTGTAGATGTTACACACTCTGCTCTGGGTAAATGGACAAACGGATTGACCGTCCCGAGTGCCTATCAGCTTGTTGCAATTTGCCACGCACTGCATATTGAAGAGGGTATTTCCTACTTTTGCAGGTTCTTATGTTTCGGAACTTAATGAAATCGGAATGGCAAAAATGCGATCTTATCGGGATGACCTGATTGCCTCCGGAAGGTATAGACCTCATCCAAAAAGAAGACAATCAGATTCGATACATTTTGATTAAGGTAAGACCACAGCTAAACCTATTTGTCAATACCACTGCAGGGCGCCAAAATAGATGTCAGCTTTGCTAGTAAGCGTCAAACCTAACCGCGCATGGACAGGCATGAGACAATAGTAACGGACGTTGCGAAACGTTCCGTTACTGTCATATTGGAGGTATAGGGATGACAAAGCGCAGAGTTGAAACACCGTGCGAAGCTGCGTAAGCGTCAAACTTCCGAGACCGCAAAAATTCACAATGTAATCGACGTTCCTCGACAGTATGAAAAATCTTCGACTAAGTCAAGAATGAGAACAAACATTCAAGACAAAGGAGACGAAGATTCTGCAGCCAGTACCACAGGATTTGTTGAAGGAATACGTTCAGAGCCAACACTTCACCAGTACGACGGAGATCATGGAAGCCATGAAGGAAATGTTCCGGGACGTCATCCAGACCGTCATGGAAGTGGAGATGGACGAGGAGCTTGGTCGAGAGCGTTGCGAACGCTCGGACGCGCCGGAGGGAACCTCGAGAAACTACCGCAACGGCTACACGAAGAAGACCGTCAAGACCCAGCTGGGCGAGGTGGACATCAAGGTTCCCCGGGACCGGAACGGCTCCTTCGAGCCCAAGATCATCGGCAAGTATGACCGGAATGCGGACGGGATGGAAGATAAAATCCTGGCGCTATACGCCTGCGGCATGAGCCAGCGGGACATTGCCGAACAGATCAAGGAACTGTACGGCGTGGAGATCTCCGGAGCTGGTAACGAAGATCAGCGAAACAAAAAGATCATGCCGGAGGTCACAGCCTGGCAGAATCGTCCGTTGGAGCCGGTGTATCCGTTTGTGTTCATGGACGCCATTCACTACAAGGTTCGGGAAGACCGGCGATATGTGACCAAAGCAGCCTATGTGGTTCTGGGTGTCACCATGGATGGCAGGAAGGACATCCTGGGAGTCTGGATCGGAGAGCATGAAAACAGCAAATTCTGGCTGAATGTGCTGAATGACCTCAAAAGCAGAGGCGTTTTGGATGTATATCTGTTCTGCACGGACGGCCTGTGGGGATGATGCAGGCGATCGAGGCCGTCTTCCCAAAAAGCCGGCTGCAGCGCTGCATCGTGCACCAGGTGCGCAGTTCCACCAGATATGTCAGCTATAAGGACATCAAGAAAGTCGTTGCGGATCTTAAGAAGATCTACAGTGCCGTCACACTGGAGGAAGCCGAGAAAAAATCTGCAGACCTTCGCAGAAATCTGGCGCAAGCAGTACCCTTCCTGTGTGAAGAGCTGGGAGGAAAACTGGCCGGTTTTAAGCACATTCTTCGAATACCCCGTGGAGATTCGGAAAATCATATACACGACGAACAGCATCGAGGGCCTGAACCGCCAGTTCCGGCAGATCACGAAAAAAATAAGCCCTCCTTCACAAACGATGATTCCCTGCGCCGGATGCTGTATCTGGCCTCTCAGCGCATCGTGAAGCACTGGCACGCCAGATGTCAGAACTGGGATCTGGTGCTCAGCCAGCTGGAGATCATGTTCGCCGACCGAGCCGTTGGCTGACTCCCTTGTCTTAGTATGCCATGGCGGCCAGCCGTCATTCACGCCGTGCCGGCGCGCATACCGTTCTGACCGCCATGGCTTTCGGTAATCAAGGGATTCAGGCCAGAATCCGCCCTGCTTTCCAGCGCCATTCTTGACTTTGTCGAAAATCGCTTACACAAAATTTTACGTCGGGCCAACCTCCCCGCGTATAAAAGGCCGCCATCTCAAGGAGAACTGTTGCTCACCGAGATGGCGGTCTTTTATTTATGAGGCATATAGCATTCTTCCGGGGCATTTGCGGGAAGCAGCTTTTCAGCCCATGCTTCATCAGTTTCACTCAGTTGCGGCGCGTTTTGCAGAACCCACAGCAGATAACGGTACGGATCTAAGCCGTTCTCCTTCGCCGTTTCAATCAGGCTGTAGATCACGCTGCTGGCCTGTGCGCCGCCCGGCGTATTGGCAAACAGCCAGTTCTTCCTGCCCATCACAAAGGGTTTCATGCTGCGCTCGGCACGGTTGTTGCTCAGCTCCAGTCGGCCATCCTCCAGGTATCTCGTTAAGTACGGCCACTGCTCCAGCAGGTAATGGATCGCCTTTCCCAGCGCAGATTTCGGCGCTGTTTTCGTCTGCATCTCATTTGCCCATGACAACAGCGCGTCTAAAACAGGTTTCTCCTGTTCCAGCCGCTTTTCATACCGTTCCTCCGGCGTCAGCTCTGCCAATGCCTGCTCCAGCTTGAAAAGTCGGGAGCAATCGCATTCGCCAATAGCCGCGGGAGAATCCTTCCGTTTCTCTTGCGGCAGAGTGCTCAGTGCCTCGTCAAATTTTCGCCGCGCATGTGCCCAGCAGCCCACCACACGAATGTTCCCCGGCAGCCTGTGGTATCCCTGGTATCCGTCCGCGTGCAGCACCGGCTCCCTGCAAAGCCGTTTATGCAGCGCATCGTAGACCGGCTGCAGCCATTTCTCCGAAGCCTTCAGCAGCCAGTTGGCCATAGTCTGCCGGGACAGCTTCAAGCCCTGACGATTGAATTCCTGTTCCAGCCGGTACAGCGGCGAGTACATGACGAACTTCTGCGCTGCCAGATATGCCACTGCCTCCGCGGAGGCAAAGCTGCCGGGCAGCAGCGCAGGCTCCTTCGCCGCCTTCACAATGTTGGCCTCGCCGGTCTCCTGCTCGCAGTTCTTGCAGGCGTAGGTGTAGTTATACGTCCTCGCGAACCCAGAACTCCACCGGCTTCATCTGCAGCGTCCGGCGAACCTCTTTGACGATCTCAACCAACTCGCTGCCGCAGGCAGAGCAGATCCGCTCATTCTCCGGCAGACGGTGCTCCACCGCCTCAGTGCGAGTCCCCCTCCGGAACGACATCCAACACATTGCCGGACTGCCGCTTGCGCTCGTGCGCCTTCACAGCAACAGGCTTCTCAGCGGCGGCTTTGGTTCCGGAAATATAGGCTTTCGCTTCGTTGTAAGTAAAACTCAGCTGCTCCATGACCATCTGCTCCGCCTGCTCCGAAGAACGGCCAAACAGCTTCTTTTTGGACAGCTTCAGCTGCTCCAGCAGCCACTCATTCTGCAGTGTCAGGCTGGTAATGACCTGTGCCTGTTCCTGTTCGCGGGCAGCAAGCTTTGCTTCCAGTCTTGCATGTTCCGCCTCAAGCTTGATGCGCTCTGCTTCAAGCCTTACTCGCGTTGATTCCAACTGCGCATTTTTCTGCTGCAATCGCTCATATTCCGCACGGGAAATGGTGACCATTTCCGCCGTGTTACTTGTCTGCATTTCTCTGTTTTCCATGCAAACATTATACCACAGAATGCGGCAAAAGGCCAGTGCTTTCAATGGTTTTTACCCATTTTCCATGCTCAGACAGTGGTCAATCCCGTTACCGGGCGGTGGGCCTTCGGCTGCTCGATCTGCAGCCCCTCCATGAGCCAGCGGTACTGCTGCGGCGTTAGCACCTTTACCTCGGATTCCGAGCGCGGCCACTGGTACGCGCCCTGTTCCAGTCGCTTGTACAGCAGGATGAAGCCGTCCTTTTCCCAGTACAAGCCCTTGATACGGTCTCGCCGCCGCCCGCAGAACAGGAACAGCGTGTTGGTAAATGGATCCAGTTCAAACTGCTGCTGGACGCGGCGCGCCAGGCCGTCTATGCCTTTACGCAGATCTGTGTAGCCACAGGCAATATAGACTTTATCTGCGCCGGTGAAGTCGTTCAGCATAGTGTATTTTGGGCTTTGCCCGTGTCAACACAATGGCACATACACTCGGAATGTCCATCCAGCAACACCAACAAAAACCTGCTCAAATTCTACGTTTTGCCGAGGGCAAAAAGAGCCGCTCTCCCGAAAAATCCTCGGAAAAGCGGCTCAAAAAGCCTTGGGTAAAGGTACAGGTCCATCGAATTTGCCATAAAGCCCATTTTTGGCATCTTTTTTGTCACGCTTCTAAAAATGGGCGCAAAAAGCCCGGAAGTCGTTGAAACTTCTGGGCTTTTCGCGCTGATATCTTTTGGTTCAGCTTGATGGTGGACCTGAAGAGACTCGAACTCGACCTCTCGGATGCGAACCGAACGCTCTCCCCAGCTGAGCTACAGGCCCTTATTGACTTTTTGGCGGCATAGATGCGAACCATCTGCCGGACGCTTGCGCTACATCCCCAAATTTGGGGGCATAGAATTGAACCGTTCGCTCTCCCAGCTGAGCTACAGGCCCGAAAAACATGAATATTATAGCGATGAATCGCGGGTTTGTCAAGGCTTTTTTCTGAAATCCCCGCGCAGATTTCCGCGCGGGATGGGTTCATTACACGCCCAGCTTGTTGCGGCGGATGATCTCAGCCTCGTCCGGGGTCGTGGTGGAGGTATAGCCCTCCAGCGGGATCAGGCGGCATTGACAGCGTCAATGATCCACTCGGCATACGGAAGAAGTACTTGTCGAACTCGTGCGGCGGAGTGATCCAGAAAAAGCGCGCCGATGACGACGGAGGCGCATCCAGATAGTCGAAGCAACATATTCGTCAGGTTCTCCGCGATCTCGTTGAGGAAAGTGCCTCTTGCGCAGGCGTCGGAGGCCAGACCACGCGCGGCCGGTTCTTGACGGAAGCGATCAGATCGGTATAATCCAGCGGGACCAGAGACGGCATGTTGATGACGTCGGCTTCCACGCCGTACTTCGGAGAAGCGTCTTGGCCGCGTCGACTGCGCGGTACAGCGTCGCGCCGATGGTGAGGATGGTCAGATCCTTGCCGTCGCGGACCTTTGTTGACAGCGCCGGGTGCCCATTCATACTTTTCCGCAGGAACGCCGCCCCCGTGGAACTTTTTCGCCCTTGCCGTAGATGTCGCTGGGACTCGAAGATGACGCAGGGATCGGTGCCGTTCAGAGCCGCCTGCATGATACCCTTTGGCCTTCGTACGGGTGGCCGGAAGAAGACCTTCAGGCCGGGGGATGGGAGACGATGGCGACCCAGTCCTGCGAGTGCTGCGCCCGTACTTGGCACCGACGGACATACGCAGGATCATCGGCATCTTTCAGGATGCTCGGCAGACATGGCCTGCCACTTGGACATCTGGCTGAAGACCTCGTCGCCTCGCACGGCCAAGGAAGTCGCAGTACATGAGTCGACGACTGCGCGGCCGCCGCACATGTAGTAACCGTGATTTGCGGTGCCGACGATGGCAGCCTCGAGATCGGAGAGCGGTCTAAGTGCGGGATGACATCCATCAGGCCGCAGACAGCGTAAGCGCCGCCCTTGTCACTTAACGTTCGCCATCGCGCACCAGAGCGTCGGGTCTTCTGTAGTACCGTGCTGACCAAGCGGCTCGAAAGATCGCGCCTGCGGATGTTGTGGACCTCCATGTCAGAGAACTATTGCCGCCCCATCGAACGCGAAGTGCTCCTCTTTCTGCCAGCTCAGCATGCCGCAAGTGCTTGCAGCCTCCTTCAGCGCCAGTAACGTTCAGCTTTCTGGATCGGGGAGCTGCCCATGGAGTGACCTTTTGGCCCCTGTTGATGGAGAACATCAGGGTTTGCGCAGTAATCCGGCTTTGTCGGAAAGTCGACATTACGCGTATCTCCTGTCGCAGCCGCAGTGGCAGACCGCGGTCATGCGGTCGGCGGTCTCCTGCAGGAGCTTGGCGAAGAACTCGTCGGATCTCGACGCCAGCTTCTCCACGAGAGCCTGCTGGAACTTGACGATCGGGTCATGGCTGCGCCGTCTCGATCTCTTCCTTGGTACGGTACGGCGTTCTTGGTCGGAGGTGGAGGGCCGACTAGTACGATAGTACACGACGTGTCGAGCAGACGCCTTCGAAGACTTGCGATGAGCTCCATCTTACGCTTGTAGGCGTCGATGATTAGCGGGTTCCAGTCGTCGACGTCGCCTATGCGCATCTGGGCCTTTGAGTGCGTTTGCAGACGGGCGGCATGTTGTAGGCCGGCGACCCCGCTCCATGTCGGTCTGCCCATGTGCCGTAGTTGTCAAAGACGCTGAAGATGATGGGCAGGCCGCCCTTCAAACCTTATAACTGCTTTTCCAAACTTATAATTATGGCGGCTAAAAAGTTTTGATAAGAACCAGCAAAATCGTATTGCTCCTTTTTTACTTGATAAATCTACACCATTTAGGTCTTGATAAAATTCTTATGTTTCCTCTCAATAGTTTCTTCCTGGAGAAACATAAGAAACTCCAACATTTGGTGTAAAATTGCATCCTCATTACTCCATCTTTTTTAACTCCTGACTGAGCAAGGAACAACAGTTGTCGACATCATTGTGAAAACCCAGACACCGTTAATAAAAGTTGTTGAAAATATTTTTTTGGACATCTTATACATGAAATTCTCCTTCTCATTCCTCTTGTTTTTCGATTGTTCTGTAATATCATATTTTTTAAAATAAAATCAAGAGTATTGTTAATGAAATAAGCCAAAGCTAAAAAAGTCATTACATTGCTAGTTTAAGCTTTAGACCATATAGGCTTTATTTTCCTGATTTGCCAGCCGTCTTTTAAGCTGTTTATTGATAGACCGAATCGCCAAACCTATTTTTATTTTGCGCGTTTAATTTGCGCGTCAGTTCCTAAGCGATGTAGTTGCTCGAGGCTTGGCGCAGCGTGGTGATGGCTGCTGTCCGTTGTCAAAATTGAATTCTTTGAACATCATTTTCATCGTTAAAAAATGCATATGAAATCTTAGAACAAGAAAACCAAAATGCAACTGAATGAAGCATTACCG
>VOFK01001894.1_pt1 | contig 45703 bp, 70 predicted proteins | sample 5384121 | NCBI WGS metagenome assembly VOFK01 (sample SAMN12384730, study PRJNA508395) | human gut metagenome | isolation source: healthy gut J | host: Homo sapiens | reverse complement strand
TGTCTTCCTGATCTTTCAAAACTTTGTTTTTCCCAATGACTTTCCATTTTGAAAAGAGTTCAATTTTCATCGCAATTGGGGTTTTCCAGTGCTGGTTAACATTTTATACTCTTGGAGCCCATTCCAGAAATGTCTTTTTCTTCCTCAAACTAACATTATATCACTTAGGTCTAAAGAGATTCAGCTTCGGGCGTGACTTGAGGCCATTTGCTTGAAGCCAATCACCGACACCTGTCGCGAGCTCCGCAACTTGAGCTTTCCATTTCCGGCTGTTACACTCGTTCTTTGATCGAGTGCTGCGTTTAGGGATGTCATACGATATAATCCTTCTTTATCAGTGATGCAAACACCGACGCTTTGTCATATCAAAAATGTATATTCCGCCGCTCAAATCTGAAATTATAAATTTCCATCGTTTTCACATAGCATGTTTTATGAGGAGGAATATCGAATAGTTCTACGTCCCTGATTGAGGGTAACCTTTTTCGCCTGAAGCAAGATTAAAAAGCTGTGCTCACTGTGGCTACTTTTTTTTATTATCCGCATCATAAATGTCAGTATATACTCTACCCGATTTAGCTTCAGAATAATCATTTTCCACATCTACACGAATATTAACAGAAGCTGATTCTTTTTATTAATTACGGGAGTCGTAATGAATGTTCCCCAAACAGGAATATGCAATTTATCCGTAATCAACATTTTCACATTACGGTAAATACCAGAACCGGTATACCATCTGGAATCGGCATATCTATCTACTATGGTCTACCCTTACCGACAATCTGTTAATTCCATTTTCCGGTTCAATAAAAATCCGTCAAATCATACCAAATGGGGGCATATCCATAAGGATGGTTTCCCAAACGCATACCGTTTATCCAAAAATCCGCATTGTTATACACGCCATCGAAGATGATATAACATTTCTGGTTTTCACTGATTTCAGTTTTGAAAATCTTAGAATACCATCCTATACCACCGGGAGTAAATGCCGTACATCCTTCGAGATTCTTGTCAAATGGTTTTTCTATTGTCCAGTCATGAGGGAGATCCAACTGCCTCCAACCTTCAGGATTGTATGTAGTCAATGAATAATCATGAGAATCCGACAAAGTAAATAACCAATTATCATTGAAACTCACATATTTTTTCTTGGGATGCATATGCTCCCATCCCAAACGAAAACAAAAGGAAAAGGCCTGAAAATAAATGTCTTTTCATGGTAATTATCTTTTTATAATATAATCAAGATTTTGCAAGTGGGGCACTTAATAGTTGATTGACAAGCCAACAAGGTTTCCCATACAGATACTATTTTTTACATATTGCAAAAAATAGCTTTCCCATCTGTATATTTTGATGAAATGAAACCTTGTCAACTTGTCTTCTTGTCAACTTGCAAAGTATAAGTTAGACTTGCAAAGTTTAAATAATAGAATTTTATTTCAATGGACGCATACACACTTTTTTCTCAATCGTATGTATCATAGGCAGCAATGCATTGGGCTGTACTTTAGACTTATATTTAGCAGGATTATAATTTACCTTATCAGTAGATTTATAAAGATATGGTAAACCGATTGACAAAGCTGGTTCTTTGTATAATTTCATCTGTCTGATAAGTTCTTTTTTGCATTCTGTCAGCTATCTCCTTGTATTTAGGATTATTATAGAAATTTTTTCATCTCATCCGGGTCGACCTCAAGATCGAACAACCAAGGAGTTTCCCTGCAAGAAAGGACTAATTTATACCGTCCGTCCGTAGCCATCGTCCAATCGTTAAACGGACGGAGGCTGTAGTATAAACTATTCTGTCTTGTTTGACATTCTTTTCCTTGTTTGTAAATGCCTGGGCATCATTGATACCCTCTTGCAAAACTATAATCTGTTTCACTCCCATCAATCCAAGAATGGTTGGAGCAAAATCTACACATGTATATACAGTATTGACAATCTTGCCAGGGAATTATCTTTTCAGGATAGCGTATAACAAACGGAATTCTGGCAGACGATTCATAAGGGAAGTCCTTTTGTTTACTCGGCTATGCTCATAAAGCATATCCCCATGATCGGCAGTAAAACAACTATAGTATTGTCAGTCAGATTATTTTTATCAAGAAAATCCAAAATACGGCCAACGTTATCGTCTACACATTCCACCATGGCAAAATAGTTTGCCAACGCTTTCTTGTCAAACTTATCCTTGTTTACATTGTATTGTCCACCCCTGGCCCAACGCGGACGTTGGTCAGTATCATTTGTGACCATCGTTTCCGGAGCTTCATAATCAAGATTGATATATTTCTGAAGATATTCCTCGCTCGCTATATCTGGAGAATGAGGATCCGGAATGGATAACATCATATAGAAAGGTTTATTCTGTCGCGTTCAAGCAATTCAAGACACCTGTCGGTGAGATACTCCGTAACATGGATAAATCCAGGTTTAACCGGGCCCGACCAATACGAACGGATTTTATTGGGTTGTTTTTACAATTTCAAAATATTTCCAGTGACCATCATTGAACATATAAAGTACGATCCATATATCCGAAGTTGTATCCTTGGTTCAAAATATGGACGACCAATATTGGGAACACCGCCCAAATGCCATTTTCCAACGTATGAAGTCTGATAGCCGTCACGTTTCAACATTTCAGCATATGTAATCAAATTTGGATTCATAGGCATATCGTTAATCGGACATCCTGTAGATACAGGATAAAGTCCTGTCTGGAAAGATGCTCTTGAAGGAGTAGAAACAGGAGATGAAGCATAATACCTGGTACAGATGGCTCCTTCTTTTTGCCAGCCTGTCTATATTAGGTGTCTGAACAACATTCTTACCCCATGGAGAATCGTTTATATCGCCAACCAATCTCCTGTAACATCCCAATGTATTGATGGTATGTTCATCGGTTTGTATGACAATAAGATTTGGTTTTTCTGATGCATATGCACACGAAACAACCAATGAAAGGAATGGAAATATTTTTGTCTTTCATGATACTATTTGTTTACACTATCAACAATATTCTTACAAGCATTGAAATAAATTCCGCAATCTACAGAATAGGCTATATACAACACACCCTGATTACGCCAAAAATTTTTGCATTCTCAGCCGACTCTACAAATGTACCTACTTTAACCCCCCTTGGCAGCAGCTTTTTTACAGCTTCCTTCATTTTTTTCTACTACTATAGGGTTTGTGACATCGCCCGGAACTCCGCAAGACTGGGACAAATCGTAAGGGCCGAGGAATATTACATCAAGGCCTTTCACATCAAGGGATTTCATCCAGATTATTGATTCCTTCCAGTCCTTCAATATGTACCAATACCATGGTACGTTCATTAGACAACTTGAAATGTTTACTTTTTTCTACATGAGTATATTCGGCAGCACGTGTATAACGGCACACCCTCTTGTCCCTTCCGGAAAATATTTAGATGCACTAACTACGGCTTGAGCCGACTCCTTGCTGTTTACTTGTGGAACTTCCACGCCATGCGCTCCCAAATCGAGCGCACGAAGGATATTCTCATCACTTGTATCGGTGGTACGAATTATCGGACTCATTCCATGAAGCTCTGCAGCACGGATAAGATTCTGGGCAGACTCAAAACTGATTGGTCCATGCTCCATATCTATAATACAAAAAATCAAAAACCTGCCAAAGCCGCCTGTTCAATAAGAGCAGGATCATTCATTTTCAAGAATGGGCCCAATACTGCGTGGCCATCATTCATTTTTTGTTTTATATAATTTACAGTCATAGTGTCTTTATATTAATCTATTCATGAAAAATAATCTAATTTTACAGGTATCCCTTCTTCCTCGATAAAAGCAACAGTCATCCCAGGAACAGGAATAAAAAGGACCATAAATAAGTTTAGCATCCTTAAGTTCTTCGTCCATGGACTCTACTTCGTATGCGATATGCGGCATTGTCTGAACAAGTTCGGGAAACGGACACCCTTTTCAAAACGTAAAAATTCAATCTTATTTGGACTCGCTGCCACATCAGTACAGAAAAGATGAAGCTCATCATTGTGAGTTTCACCATCTACCGGATTTGTTACCGGTATGCCAAAATGGTGTAACTTTCTCATAAATTATAATTAAAGTGCTATTGAAATACGTTTAATGTACAGATAATCTTCAAGTGCAAGATGCGAGCAATCATGTCCCAATCCACTGTCTTTCATACCTCCATGTGGTAAATTTATACCATACTTGACACCATTGACCTGAACTTCACCACATTCTATAAATTTAGAATATTTCTGTACCCTTTCAAGACTGTTTGTAAACACATACGAAGCGAGACCTGCATCTGGAACATTCACCATAGGGTCAAGATCTTCTTCCGTATTGAACTTGATGATGGTAGCAACAGGACCAAACATCTCTTCGTTGAAACAACGCATATCAGGAGTTACATTTTCAAGAATCGTAGGATTCAGATAGCTTGTTCTTTCAGGCATACCTTCCGGTATTCCTCCAAGAGACTTTTTGGCTCCCTTGCTTACAGCATCGTCTATCAATTCCATTATGCGTTCACGAGCCTTAACATTGATGACAGGTCCCATATTTATACCTTTATCTTTACCAAAGCCGACCTTGATAGCTTTAGTTTTTTTCCGTGAAACGCGACATAAATTCGTCATAAATAGATGACTGCACAAAAAAATACGATTAGGCGTAACACAAACCTGGCCACTGTTGTTGAATTTTAGTCCAACCATTGTATTTACTGCTTTATCCATGTCACAATCATCGAAAAATCAATGCAGGAGCATTTCCGCCGAGTTCGAGGCCTAATTTTTTGATAGATGTTGCAGACTGCGCTACAAGTTTCTTTCCTGTGGCACTCGAACCAATCATGGTAAGAACTCTTGGGATAAGGCTCTCTGACATAAGGAATGCTTGTATCCTTACTTGAACCTGTAAGAACGTTAATGACACCTGCCGGGAAATTTATTTCAGCACAAATCTCCCCAAACAAGTAGGCTGAAACAGGAGAATCAATAGACGGACGGATTATTATGGAACATCCTGCCGCTATTGCCGGTGCCACTTTATATGCCACATTCAAAATCGGGAAGTTCCATGCCAACATGGCACAAACCACACCTCTTGGTTCGTGAACAAGGATATTGGTATGCGACCCCTGCAAATCGGGCAATACCTGCGAACGCATTCTTAACATCTCGTTGGGATAATATTCAAGTGCATCAACTATCATGTCAATATCTTCGTCTGCCCGATTCCCATGTCTTTCCCATTTCATACATCACAGCATAATGAAGTTCGTCTTTATGTGCGATAACGGCATTACGCAATTTGGCAATCCACTCGTTTCTTTCGGACAAAGACAATTTTGACCAATATTCAAAACCTTTCTGTGCTTCCTGCAAAAGCCAATTCGGTATCTTCCTTTGACGCTACACAAAGTTTTGCAATACATTCGCCTGTTGCAGGGCTAATAATCTCCTTCTGCGTTCCGGCAACGCTCTCACACAAGCGTCCGCCTATATACATTTTTTTTACACCAAAATCCATAATCAATAATTTATACGTTTTCTATAATCATTTTTCATATTCGGGAACAACATTAGTCTCCCAGTTTCTTAAATCTTTTTTTTCATTTTTTCGAAACGTTCGGGATAAACATTCTGCAAATCTGTAGTCTCACTTATATCGTCACGAAGATTATATAACTGATATTTACCTGAATGATATTTTATCAGTTTCCAATCACCGTTGATAATAGCAGCATACTGGTCTGTATTATATGCACGGAAAAGATAAAGATTACGTTCTTTCATCTTTTTTCCTTTCAAAAGAGGCATAATGCTTTCGCCGTCAAGCTCCTTGTTCTTATATTTCTTTCCTGTGGCTATTTCCATGAATGTAGGGAAGAAATCCAAAAGCCTGCACTGGGGTTTGGCAAACACTACCTTTTTAGTAACTCCCGGATAATAAATGGCAAGAGGCACCCTGATTCCTCCTTCTGCCATTGTATCATCTATCAATTTACATCCGCGAAGAGGATAATTCGAATATAGTCCTCCTTTGATCAGAGAAATATATAACTATAGTATTATCTTCTATTCCACGGTCCTTAATCGCCTTCCTTATCCTGCCTACAGACTCATCAACTGCCTCAATCTGCGCTGCATAGTTTGCTTGAATGTCTGTCATTCCGCTTTCGCTTTATATTTTATCGAACAGATCTTTTTCTTCCGATATTAGGACTGTGAACATTATAATAATAGCATTGAAAAGCATGAACGGTTGGTCGCGGTCGTAATTTTCTATCATGCTGACAGCCTTATCTGTTAGAAAATCTGTAATATAGTCTCCATTTTTTTTGGCTATTTTTTTTTCGTTGTGTCAGCACCACGCATACGGAAAAATGGAGCATAATAATTTGAAACATTTCCAAAATCGGACAATCCATAAACTTCGTCATCACCCACGCTTGTCAGGCCATACTTCAGGTCCTCCCAAATGCCATTGTCCCACAAACATATTATAATATCCGCATTCTTTCATAAGTTGAGGAAAAATTGTTTCTTCCATAGGAAGCCAGTTACGCGAAGGCATATACTCGTTTAATTCCGGAGAGTTTTCAGGCCAATAAGAATATGGTTCGGTGGTACCTGCCACTTTATTGCCAATATGTCTCACCAATTGGAATCTTACCGGCTGTTTACCAGTCATAAGCGACGCTCTACTTGGACTGGATGCCGGCTGTGTGACATATGCACGTTCGAAATTCATTCCATCAGCAAATAAGCGATCTACATTCGGAGTGTTGTAATGAGGATTACGTAAACCAAGGTCTGCCCATCCCAGGTCATCAACAAACATCATTACAATATTCATTCTTTTTACTTTCTGCCGATGATTTTACCGATTTGGATGCAGCCATTACATTATTGGAAACTCCTAAAAAGCCGCTATCCCTAACGTAGTATTGCTAATTATATTTTTCATATAAATAATCTTTAAAATTACTCATCTTCCCTGCCGATTCCTGTATAATCGCGGAAAAGCTTAATAGCATGATCGTCTTCCGTCTTAACTAAATGCTTGTAAAGACGAACCCGCAAATCATTAATAACATTTTTTTCAATTCTGGTTTATTTATAAGATTAACCATTTCATGCGGGTCGTTTTTCAAATCATAAAGCTCATCATCGCCACACGGATTGAAACAGTATTTATATTCCGGGGTACGAATAGCCCTTTCGCCAAACCAATGACCGTTATAATATTCGTAGAAAAAGAAAAAGATTCATCCGGAACATTCTTCCATGCCTCGTCACCATCGTATACCAAAGGTAACAAAGAACGGCTATCTTGATTCGACTGGCGTGGCTGAAGTCCCATATATTCTACCAACGTTTGATTTATATCAATAAGAGACACTTGGTGTTTTACCACTTCTGGTTTCGCCCCAGGCACCTTCATAAGCAATGGGATTCTCATTAATCCATCATAGGCATACGGACCTTTATCATACAATCCATGTTCGGCCAGCATACTGCCTTGATCGGATGCAAAAACTATCATTGTATTATCCCATAAGCCTTTATCTTTTATGGTCTGGAATAGTTCTCCCAAAGCTTGATCCAACATCGTTACCATTCCCATGGAATAAGCTATGGTCTTTTTCCAATCATTTTCTGTCATATGTCCTAAATCCATCCATGGCCACATTACGGAATACTGATATTCAAGGCCTTTCTTCATATCTTTCCTGTATGAAGGAGGAAGCTGTACATCCCTGTAATCATACATTTTATTCCATGGCGACGGCACCCTGTATGGCGGATGTGGATAATGGAAACTTACAGTAAGAAAGAACGGGCGCTCATCATTTACGGCTTCGTTCAAAAATTTAATACCTAAATCAACTTGTTTCTTAGGTTCACTCTTTTCGTATGTAGTCTTTAATGTGCAGTAATAATCCGGTTTTTCAGGACTATCTGCTTTATCCTTGAAGACCTTTTTGTCATAATACCTTTCTATAGCCTCGAAACTTGGCCGTTTTGGCTTGACCCTTAAACATTCATTTGCACTTCCTACATACTGGTCGACACCACGGACATCAGGAGTAACATAGCCCACATGCCATTTACCGAAATAACCCACATTATAATTCTTATCCTTTGCCCATTCATAGATAGTACTCTGCTCAATGGGCAAAGTCATATCCTTACAATGCCAAAGGTGAAGATTACCATTCAAACCGGTACGATGAGCCAAGCGTCCTGTAAACAAAGCAGCTCTTGAAGGCGACGACAGGCCTGTCACGGTACAAGCATTAGAAAAAGTCTGTACCCGAATTACGCAATTCGTCCAGATTGGGAGTTTTAGCCTTGCCACCTGCATAATTTAACATATCAAAACGCATATCATCGGTAAGAATTAAAATTACGTTTTTCTTTTCCGGATGCTTAGGATCTAAAACTTTTTTTTTTCTGCCGCATATGTTGTTATTGCAGGTATAGACATCAAAGAAATGGCAGAAAGAATATATGAATTTTTCATTTGTATCATCTTGTTAAATATTATTTCCAACCAGGTCAAAAGGATATTCCTTTCGACCTGGACTATATATTACCATTTAGCAGGTATAAATACACTCATTTCATGTTCGCCACGGTTACTCCATGTATAATAAGGAATCAATTTCAATTTGAATGGCTTATATCCAGTTTGCAAAGGAGCATACAACTTGTTTTCATCAAATCTCTTTGGTACGTACGTAAGCATCTGTGGTAAGAGTCTTTACTCCGCCAAGAAGGTCTTTTTCATATTTAACGTCAAATTTAGCATCTACAGGCAGAAGAATATCTTCAATCTTGACTTTATTAGGCAAATCTATTCCTTCCACGCAATGTCAAAGGTCCATAAGAGACAGCAAGCTGATTGCGTACTTCTTCTACTTTTGGATTACCCTCGTTCAATATAGGTTTCATTGGCAATACAAGTTCTACCTTGTCACCAGACTTCCATTTACGATTAACCACAGCAAATACTCCAGTATTGATAGGCATATCTATACCATTTACCTTAAGAGTTGCTCCTATAGCCCATGCCGGAATACGCAATTTCAATGAGAATTCAGCATTCTTGTCACCCTTGTAATTCATTTCTATTTTATCATCCCAAGGATAATTTGTAACTTGTTCAAACCTGACATTTTTGCCATTGATTTTTTGTGTCTATTTCGTTACTTCCATAAAGAGTCACAAAAAAGAGAATTCTCATCTTTCCCATACGCATAATCTTTTGTTTCAGCCAAGAAACGCACCAAGCTTGTAGGACAACAAACGCAAGTGCATTCTTCAGTCCATCTCTGATGAAAATCCAACGACAATAGCGGATGCTGCTTCCATACCAACGCAACACGTTCGTATAGAAATAACTCTTTCCGTCAAGCCCCATGGACGACAAGTTGTTATAGAACGCTTTCTCCATAACATCCAAGTACATAGGATTTCCAGTCAACATAAACAAACGCCAACTATAATATGCCCCATAAAAAGTCGCACATGTTTCATTATATGCCGTAGAATTTTTGCAACTGATATGGAAAACCAAATGCTTCATGCACACATTCAGTAGCATTTCGCGGGTTTCCGAACCACCTCTATGCACATTACCCAAGCCTCCCGTAAAAAGAAGCCTTTCTATTGTACATATCATTCCAGATTGTTTCAAGGGCAACAAGTAGTTCCTTGTCATTTATTTCAGCTACATAGTCGGCGGCACCTATATACAATACCGGACCTAAAACGGCATGTCCTACAGCACGATGCTCTTTTCTAAGCTTTGTATCGTTCTGGTTTTGTGTTTTACCATTTTTTTATTTCCTCTACCGGTTATGAATCGGTTTGCACAATCAAATATCGTTTTTCGCCTGTGCTACGATATAATTCCATAAGTCCCATAATTTGGGTTGGGTTGAAATCAACGTCAGCAAGTTCAGGAGTTATTTTTTTGCAAAATATTTATCCAGGAAATCACCAACTTTGATAGCTGCATCCAGCAAAGTGCGATCTTTTTGTAACACGATAGTGCACACAGGCCAATGTCAGGAAATGACCCATATTATATGTTTTTCATGAAATCCTGGTCCCTTAAATCTCTGAGTATTCTTAAATGGCTTATTCCATGCACGTTCTGAACCTGTAAACACCGAAACCTATCTGGTATGTGTAGTAAAATATCCATCCTCGGCCACACTACGTATGCCAGGCGGGAAGCCTTTTTCCTGAATAACTTTCAATAGTTCAGGGTCTTTTGTCACTGCATAAACAGCGATTTGCGCTTCAAGCCATTTAAAGTAGTCGCCATCCTGCCAATATGTACCTTTAAATCCTTTAGAGCCATCTGCTCCATCAGCCAAAATCTTGAAGTTATATTCGGAAAATTCCATGAAATATTTGTATTGGGCAGGAATAAGATTCGGCATTACCATATCAAAACGGTCTTTCCAAAAACCTTTTGTCCATTTTACTTCTCCCATATCGGCTCCACGAGCTTTAACATATGCATTCTCTGTTGCTGCCACATATGCATTCTGCTGTGCAGAGACTGTAGAACCCAAAGTATGGGCCAACATTGCTAATAATAATAATCTTTTTTTTCATGATAACTATATAAAAGGTTAAATTAATCATTCAACTTAAAGTAATTCAATTTATCTTCATCCACTTCTATTCCCAATCCATAGCCTGTCGGCACATCTATATATCCATTCACTGCCACATGAGGTTTAGTAATCAATTCCTCACGGATTCTGTTAGGACTGCGATCAAATTCCAAAAGCGGCTCTTTGTCGAACATACGACCCGGTGCATATTTAAGATTTGACGAAATGTGGAGATTTGCAGCTATAATGATACCTGTACCCCAATTATGTGGTGTCATCTCTACGTGATGCGTATCGGCAATAACAGATATGCGTTTTGCCTCAGTAATACCACCCGTAGTTCCTGTTTCAGGTTGTATATAATCTACACACATATTATCCAACAATGTTTTAAATCCATCAGCCCTGAATTCACATTCACCGGCAGCCAACGGAATAGTAGTTCTTCGGTGTAACTCTTTGAATCCCATATAATCATCAGGAGAGACAGGTTCTTCAAACCACATTATATCATACGGTTCAAGAGCTTTCGACAGGCGAAGCGCTTCACGGAAATTATATGCATGATTGGCATCAATTGCCAGTTTAACATCATCTCCTATTGCCTTTTTAACAGCCAACACATTCTGGATATCTTTTTCTATTCCAAGTCCGACTTTCATTTTGACGGCTGAATAACCTTGCTCTTTGTACATCAAAGCTTCTTCAGCCAATGCTTCACACATTCGGTCTTTCATACTTTCCGTGAAATACAAACCTGTTGCATAAACCTGGACCTTCTCTCTATATCTTCCACCTAACAAAGTAGAAACAGGCTGCTTTAAAATTTTTCCTTTCAAATCCCAAATTGCAACGTCAATAGCACTTATGGCAGAAAGCAAAATTCCTTTCCTTGCATAATCTATAGAACGTCTGAACATATCAGACCAAATTATATCGCTATCCAATGGAGATTTTCCAACCACCAAAGGTTTTTAAAAATTCTATTCCACTCTTGATTATATTTGCCGGGCCGTATCCTCGCCCCATCCTACTAAACCACGTTCGGTTGTAACCTTTACAATACAAATCAAACGTGAAGAATAACTAAACTGCGAGAAATAAAAAGCCTCATCCAATTGGTCGGACAACAAAAAAGACTTCTATATCTTTTATTTTCATAACTTTTGGAATTTATTAATTTATAAAACTATCTTTAAAAAGTCAATATCATACAAGCTGCAATCAATATGACAGAAGCAACTATCATCAATAGAAACGAGTGTTTGGTGTTTTTCCATTCACCTGTCAGATACCCCCCATATATTACCAAATATTAATGATAACGACAACATTACCGGCCATGTTATAACATTTCCAAGTTCACCTATAGAAACCGAGACAATTCCACTTAAACCTAAAGGCAAGAACCACAAAAGCCTGTAATTACAGCCCATACTGAAGCCGTGATACTTCCTTGTTGTTTAAAACTAAAATCACCCCAAGTCTTATTCTTACATAACAGAAAGATGGCATAACCCGCATTCATCAATAATCCTCCAAAAACAACCACAGCCCTTGCCGGTATAGAAGAAGCCGAATACGTAGCACCCAAAAGATTTCGCATTGTCAATAATCGGTATCGCAGCTTCGAAACCTACATTAAGAAGAGAAGAAAGAAAATACCTGACGATACAACAATTACGAGTCCCTTTACCAAAGATGATTTCTGACTGTTATTCACCTTTGAGGAACCTACATTCTGTTCTTTTTCACGAAGAATTCCGGAATATGCCGAAAGAGCCACGCCAACCAACATTATAGCCACTCCTAATATCACATAAATAAACGACGGCTGATGAGTAGCCCCTTCTATGCCAAACAAAGGAATTATGGCTCCAAGACCTCCGGCCAATCCCATTACTACCCCATTGGTTATAGATATTCCAACATAAGAGACACTCATTCCAAATAAAATTCCACCAATACCCCACAAAAAGCCTAAAAGCAGTGATGTCATAATTACTTTCGAATCTGTCATTAATATTGACTCCATGAAGGAATCAAAACCTGCGTATCCCCATACAAAAGGAACGACAAGCATAGCAAACAATGAATAAATCAACCAGAACGACTCCCATGACAATGGAGACTGTTTCTTCATACCTAAGCCAAAAGACCCTTGAGCAAAACCTGCCAACAAGAGCAATACCAAACCTAATTCACTCATAAATATTATATTTTAAAATTAAACATTAATTCTTTATATGTTGTCTGATGTCGTATGCAAATATATTCCTATTTTATTATTTGCGCAAGTTTTCGTAATAAACAATCAAAAATATTAACATTTACAACATTTTACAAACAACTTTTAAGTACATGACAAAAATTTGATTATTATTCATCTAAAACCTATAGTGGCGTGGCGACAGCCCTCATCCTTTGAGAGAACTCACTCCTCACTCGCTCGAATTCCCGCAGGTCTCTGCCACTGACAGAAGGACGCTTCTTGGAAATGACTTCTTCGAGCAGAGAGCCTGGCTGATAGGCTGGTACTCGTCTGTGCAGCCCTTGATAGTGGCATTGAACATCTTTCTTGCCGCCGAACCTCACTATGTAACTGATGTCGCTGCAGTTATAACCTTCGCTCAGCTCTGCCAGTCTGTTGATGTCTATCCCCTCATCCGAGGGAAGTTTGGAGAGTGCCAACGTGAACAGACTCTTGCGGGCTTCCTTTGTCGGGCATGTCTATATACACCATCTCGTCGATACGTCCTGTCCGTAGCACAGCCTTGTCGATGCGTTCAGGATGGTTGGTCGCGGCAAGGACATATACACCACGTTCGGGGCAGGCATTGTTGAGCATACAGAGAAACTCGTTGACCTCACTGTCATAGTGTTGGTTTGCCTCGTCACCGGAGCGTTTGGGCACCATGGCATCAAACTCGTCGAAGAACAGCAGTGTGGGTGCTTTCTTCTCCGCATCCTTGAATACTTCGCCTATCTTCTGTTGTGTTCCATGTACCCATGTACAGGCGAGGTCATCAGGCACGATCTTCATGAAGTTGATGCCTATCTCCTCGGCCATCTTCTCGGCAAAGAACGTCTTGCCGCAACCTGCAGGACCATAAAAGAGCATGGAGGGAGGCTTGATGCCATATACCTCGGCACACTTGCGGTTCTTCAGTACGTTGATAAATCCCTCGGTCACAAACTCCTTCAGCTCGTTCATGCCGGCAATGTCTCCAAATCCATGACCATTGGCTTTTCTTCTCTGCTACAGGCTTGTGCTCAGCCTCCTTTGCAGGGGCTGTCTGCTGTTCTGTCACCGGCTGTCCTCCGCAGATGCGGCGCAACCAATCTTTCTCGGCTTCTGACGTATGCATCTTTCTATCCTCCACTGTTTTGTTTTACTTCTATGATAAGAGAGTGGCATTTGTAACCATTCTCTATCATCTATCCCTACTTTCTGCTGAAAAAAAAAAAATATCCCTTTGGTCTATTGTGCCTGTTTGCCACATTAGCCAAAGGGATATTATCATTGCATTCATGCAATCTTCAATCTTTAGGCTTTGGTGGCTGTAGTTTCCACTGCTCTACCAATCGTTTTACAACCGTTTTCAATGTGTTTAGCCACACGATGATATACAGCTGCAGTCTGGTAATGAGGGTCTTCCACATTGCCGTCTTCATCAAATGCCATCTTGTTGAACAGAACGATTTTGTTCCAATAGCTATAGTCCAATACTCGTGTTATGGCATCACGGTGACGCTCGTCAAACACAATGACCGCATCAGCTGCCATCAGTTTCTCACGTGTCATAACCGTGGTCGTACCACTTAAATCATATCCCAATTCGCTTCGCCACATCCACCATGGCAGCATCACGAGGATACTCTCCACAGTCCAATGTACCAAGTGAGAATACTTCGATGCCATTCATTCCTGCGTCTGCCAAAGAGTTTCTTCGTCACACATTCTGCGAATGGTGACCGACAGGCATTGCCTGTGCATACAAAGCAAATCTTGTAGTTCATGTTCATTCAAAAATACGGTTTACATCAAACAAATGCTTTTTACGTCTCAGAAACTCTGCCTCATAGTCTGCGGGGCAACCCTAGCATGGCAAGCTCGTCGGGAGTGATTGCCTTGATAATGCTGTTGAGCCTTGCGGCAATGTCATCACAGCGGAACTCCTTTTTTCTCCACATAGCGATGCCCTCTCATCTCCGGCACCTCTTCAAACGGAACGGAAGGGTGCATCACATAGTAAAGCGCAATGGCAATGTCCGTGCGGTGTCTGCCCATAGCACAGGCAATATAGAAGCCACCCTTGTCCATCAACTCGAACAGCAGCGGAAGCGAGCTAATAATCTGATGCACGTCCGTGTTCCTGCTGTCGATGGGCAGACTGTGGTATTCAGGCCAGCCTCTACCACATTGCGGTCGTAGCGGTCGGTATGGTCAGCCGTGCGGAGGTCAATGATGACCCTTTACACCGGCATCACGCACCTTTGCCAACAACCAGTTGCTGCCACGTCCCGACATAGTCCTGCCTCTCACTCTCTTTGTCATAGACAGGGGCAAGGTCAACAATGGGGTATCGCATCCAATGCCTCATACAGAGCATTGGGCTTGTTGACAACTGAAAGGTTGTTCGCCTCAGATTTGTTCTCATGGACGACCTTGTTTTTGGGCATTCTTTCCCACATGCCACCCATCGCACCACGCGCATTTATAGACGGAGAAATGCACACCATGCTTCTCGCTCATTGCCTTGGCAGCCCTCAAAGCAACAGCTTTCGTAGGGTAAGACATCTTTTTGCTTGCCGCTTCCTCGTGCCGTATGGCTATATCGGCTGAAAATGCCGAAGGCGTTGTGCGTCACGAAGATGTTTCTCCAAGCACCTTTGCGAGTCAACTGGTCATATATGGCAAAAAATAGATTCTTGATCTTCATCTCATTAATCCTCATAAATAGTAGAAATTCTTGTAATTGAATGTGGTCAAGGGGTGAGTGGACATCATCCATTGCCAGCATACGTTTAGGTATCTCGCTCAGGGGGATTCTTTCATCAATCAATGCTCTCAGCCTACGGGCCAACTTCACATTCTCACGATTAAGTTCCTCTTGCGTCGTCTTTACCTGATATAAAAAGAGCCTCATTTAACTCTGAAACTATCATCCCCGTAAACAAACCATGCAAGCCTTCTGCACGGGCAAACTGGTCGGCATTGCACCACACAGCCACAATGTTGCCTCCATGCTTGCGCAGATGATAAGCGTGGAATGGCTCACGATTATCTTGTCGAACTCGTCCTTGCTGTCATCCGCACGAAAGAACAGTCCTTTGTCTGAGCCATGCCCCAGCAACATGATGCGCTCCTGTGTAGAGACATGATGCAACAAACGCCCCATCTCCTTGGTTGTGCGGTAGTCGGCAACGACTTGTGCTTCCAGCCCATCATATAGGGCTGAAAAGCATCGCCGTGGTTTTGTCTTTTGGATGTATCACTAACATATGTTCTACTTATTATTTCTCCTATAAAAGGTATTATAGCTTCCAGTGTTTGGATTCCATATATTTCTTACATTTGTCGCAGAATACGTTTGTTTTTGCGGAAAAGGATTACCACCTTTGGCATCCTGCATCATACATTTTATATCAGGACAATGCCGCAAGCCTTGGGCATGACCTAATTCGTGGAGCATTACGCTAAACAACTGCCCGTTGCCATGAGGACGATAGGACGAGAATACCGCCACACCTGTCCCTATACCGCTGGCAAGTCCCATAAATTCCGCTATGGGCACGACCTCTGAAATTATCAAGTCCGATATCCGCCTGCGTAAGGCCAACGACAATAGTTGAATCAGACTGATAATGACATAGCACCTTGTTCAGTACATCAGCCCTATATCGTTTGTGGTCATTCCTTTTAGTGGTAAGGGCAGAGTCGGGCAAGTGAATATTACCGGCCATTCTGCATTTGGGATAATGAACTCTTAAAAGAATCCATCATGGCACGCTGTAAATCTACATTGACTGCCCAACGTATATACACAAACAACAGGCACAACAGATTTCTGCTCTGTTGTTGATGTAGATACAGGGGTACTCTTCTTGCAGCTTCCCAATATCAGGGATAGCGCACACAGCAATATGATGTCAAATATTCTGTTGTTCATTTTGCGACACATCTATAAATCAGCGGTACAAGAACGTCCTCTATTACCCTGTCATCCATACGGTGCTCGCCACTGAAGTGGATTACTTGATTATAGTATTGCAGGAACAAAAGATTCTCCATTCACCTGCTGGTCGTTGTCGGCAAACATCCCCCATACCTGCTTGCGGTCGGCCTCGGTAATCCCTTCAAACTGATGCTCTTCCATCTCCGCATGGTTGTGGATGATTTCTGGGGTAATCTCAAAATGAGTAGTACCATCCTTTCTCGGCTTGAAGTATTCATGTGTGCCAACCGTGAGCATCTTGCTCTTCTTCTTCGACATCTCGAAAGCGGGATTCACACAGATGCGGTTATATCCACGCATCTGCTGTGCATACATGCCTCCCATGCTGGTGCCTACGACGACATCCGGCACTTCGTTCATACACAGCCCTCGCAAGAAGGGCAGAGCCTCGGCAGGGTCAACGGGTATGTCGGGAGCAACGACATCAAAGTCTGACAACAGCTCTCGTAGAGTCTTTACCGTTCCGCTGGCAGCCGACGAGCCGAAACCATGAAGATACATGAGTTTCTTCCTTCGGATAGACTTCTCCTCCAGTTCCTTTGTCTTATCCCGAAGGTCATAGCTGTCGCGCATGTTCATCAAGATGTCGCAGAATTCAGCAGGAGGTAAGTATCGTTGTATAGGAACTCGGCTCACCGCTTGTATGAACGAGTTTGATGCCACGAGTCTGCATCAGTGCGGCACGAAACCGTTCACTCTGTTCAAACATCGCCTGATAGGCACGGCGTATGATTCGCTGATACTCTTCGCTTTGGCGGTCTATTGCCTGCCCCTTCCACCACAATCTGGTCAGTCTGCCACGATGTGACGCTCATTTTTCCGAGCATTGCCGCCCTTCATGCTGCATATTCTGCCGCTGCTTGTCGAGTTCCTTCCTCTTCAGAGATTGCAAGAAACCCTCCATACTGCTGCACACCATTCCGTCGAGGCGGAAACCGTTGCTGCACAAATTGCTGAGCACATTGGATGGGTACAAACCATTGGAACGTATATCCAGCGTGTTAGTTTCTGGATTGTACATATCCTTCAGTTCGTGTCCATTCCGTGTGGTAGCCATATAATTTTCTTCCATTTTTCAATTCGATTTTTCAGTCACATTACTTCTTGGGTAGTAAAAGATGCTGTAGTAACCTGTTTTCTATCACAATAGACCGACGTTTTTTCTATAAGTTAGAAACAGTCGGATGCTTGCGTTCATATCACATGCCTATATCGATTATTGCATCAGCATTTTCTTGCGACTGATCATAGTTATCCAAATCCTCATCGGTCATCAAATCTATTTCGCTTGGGATGTTTCTGACATCAAACCAAGTGATTTGGTTTTGACCGCAGAGGATGTATATTTCTCCGTCATCATATTGCCTTGCGCCATATACTGGTCCTCTAACGACACACTCAGTTACCAACTGGTTGTCTCTGACTGCTGAAATCCGTGCAGAGTCGTCTGCTAATTGCAGCCAATAGTAAGCCGTGTTGTTTATCGTGGCTATACTGTCACCCCATTCAGAAGTATTCTCTTCCTGCTTGTGGCCGCCCCCACAACCTATAAGGGTGATGAAAGCAATGAAAAGCATTATCAGGTTCTTCATCTTGCTTCGGTTTAACTCATTGCTTCAATAGTGTTTCTATGCTCTTTGCCAACTCATTCAACTCCTCATGTTGTGGTGTACTTTGTCTTGCGGTCTTCAGGTCAATATTGTATAATACCGTGCTGTCACGCTTCACGTCATAGGAGTAATGGAGTACATGAAAAAGTGTCACCATAGCGCACAACAGAGTCGGTTGCAAACTCCCCGGAACGAAGAGTCACCGAGTCTTCCGATATATACGGTTGGTCTGAGTAATCATAGTATGAGTTAATTCCGTTTCTCGTCATCTTGACGTGAGAAAGAGGAATCTCCGCCTTGAACTTATTGGTAACACGTATTTCCAACCTGTCTCTGTGACCATAAGCATTCCTGTCACAATATTTATCAAGTATTTGACAGATACTGTCCTGTAGATTCGGGTCGCTGATATTTGATGTCATCATTTTGTTTTGATATACATTATACAAAGTATAGCATCCGTTATTTCTTAGTTCATAGATTCCCAATGGGCGATTGCGTGAATTATGAACAATGTTGTCATATATAGGTTCGACAAGTATGCCGTATCTGTCCCGCAAGCCGACCTTGTCCGTATTAGTGTCCTTGATATAGAAAATGCCTCTCAATGGTTCCAACGTATATAACCCTCGGCGACCATATTCTATACAGGCGTATTGATTATAACCAATTGCCAAGGTTGGGAGGAGTATTCCCAAATATACGGTAGCCAATATGCTTATTCCTGCCAATCCTAGCTTACCAAAAGTGCGCCAACATACGTAAGCAACCATTGCTATACTGGCAACGAGCATCCACACGCGCCACATCCCGGCATAGCGTTGGGCATAGAAGAATAGTACCATAGCAGCTACCATCATCCAAAGTTTGCCGACAACAGGATTCTTCTCTGTTGTATCTTTACAGGAAGTCATATATCTGGCAATCAGATATAGACTGAGAGGCGGCAGGACGACACAAGCGAAACGACACATTCTCATGTCCATGGCAAGCCCTGCATATAACGCACAGATGGCAATCAACATCAGTTGGCAATAGGCCTTTGTCCCTTTGTCCTTCCAGAGAATCGCTCCCAAAGCATCCTTCCAAGTCAAGGTAGATGACTTCATTGTTTTCCTGATAAGTCCAACAATATATACAGCTATCGGTCCCAAGAATAGCCATGCCAACAATATGCATTTTATAATGTTATGGGTCAAGTGGTCATTGTTTATACCCATAACGACAAACGGCAAATCAGCGAAATCACCCGTTGTCCTCATAACCGGTCCCTCAACAGACAGCAAGGCAAACAGAGCCGAGAAAACTGTCAATGGAATCCAACTTCGTTTCTCCCCACGATAAAGGGTGAAGGAGAGAATGATTCTCATCACGACTGTGACTACCATAAGAAAATGAGTTGGTAATGACCACCAACTACAGTTTGCCAATGCAACAAACAGCCATAAAGAACAGACGGCCAAATCAAGCCAAAATACTTTTTGCTTCATTATATTCGTATTTACTTTTTGTTTAACCACTCAATCAATTCATTCGCTTTGTCTGACACCATTGCAGGCGATGCCGGCAGCTTATGCTTTCTCTGCACGACCATGCTGACAGCATACTTCGGCTTGTTGGCAGGGAAGCAGCCTACAAACGTGAATGTCTGCTCCGTTCCGTCATCAGCCACATTATATACTCCTCCAAGTTCCAAGTCCTTCGGTGCACGCTTATGTTGTATGCCTTCTTCCTTGCGAACATTCCGATGGCAATTGCACGGATATTGCCGCGTCTTTCCGCAGAGACGTTCACGGAATCCAAATGGAAGATATTGTTGAACACCGTAGCCAGTTCCAACGCATTGGTGTTCTTTGTCTGGTCAGTAGCGTACTTCCAATAATCCATGCCGTCAGGCAAGGTCATCATGGCGTGATACATTCCAATTCTCGACTTGTTGAGCAGAACCTGTCTGTATGTCAACATTCCGTAACCACCTCTGCGCCAATTATGGTCTCTTATCCGCACGCTGTCGTTCAACACAAAAATACCTTGTCCTGTATCGACGCTGTCCTCCAAAGATGTTTTTGACTGGGCGAGGCAGTCGGCAGCCACGAAAGGCATATATGTTTCCGAACTGCAAAACCCTTTTTTAAGAAGAGGAGCATACACAATGTCACCCTCTACATTCTCCAATGCTCCCCATGTCAAGACATCACCTGTCCTTACGTCAATGACCGACACCTGTCCTTGATTCCATCAATAGCCGCCATGCATTCACTCAGCACGTCATAACTCCTCGCCGAAATCAATGAGTCTATGGCAGGAAAAGTCTTCCACTTTCCCACGAGTCTTGGATTGTCGGCAAACGCTTCCATTTTCGTGTTGTCATTCATATTGATGCCGATTTTTCCGCATTGCAGCCCTTTCTCATAGTAGAAATAGCAGAAGCACATACCGTCTTCTGGTTGGAAATAGTGGGAATACTCGATGTATTCCATATCCACAGCCGTGACACTGTCGTTCTTCTCACGGTCATAGATACCATACTTCCCATTCATGGAGACGATGACGTAACGTGACTGGATCAAACTGTCCATCCTCGCCTTGTCTTCTTCCGAGTCATAATCCGATTTAAACTCTTCGGCAAGTGCCACGGAATCCACTTCAACGGAATCTACCCAGACCGAATCCGCCCCCTTCTGTGCAAAGACATCAGCTCAATCACCGAGAGGAGCAATGCCAAAAACCATTGTCACATTCGTTTACTCTGTCTCATAATCATTATCTTTCTTTAATCTTCAGCTTCTTCACTTTCTTTATCCCTCCTTATCGTCACGACCGGATAAGTAGGTGTGCTTCTCTATCACAGCTTCATTGCCAAACATATTCTGTCCGAAGCGGTTTGATGTTCACCCTGCCCCCAATTGCTGCCGCACAGTTCATGGCAAAAACATCATTAGGTTTTTCTCAATCCTCTTCAGACAGGTCTGATAGCATTTCTTGCGCATATCGTTATAGATGCTGTTGGGAATGGATGAATCACGGGATATTCCGCCATAGCAATATTGATACAGACATCGCCATATAATCCAAATGTTGTTAAGACAAGGGTTGTATTTGCCGCTGTCCATTAGCTTCTCCGCCACAGCCACAATCCACTCGTCTTCAAGATCTGCTTCCGGACTGTCTGCCCAATTTAGGAACAGGGAGCATTGCTCGTCAAAAGTGGAACAGTCATTCAAGCTAGTCAGCATCATTTCCACTCTTTTGTCTGCCTCAACCTGCTTGTATAGTTCAAGAGTTGGCTTTGTCGCATCAGTCAGTTCCTTGGTCATGGCATTCAAGGAATCGACAAACTTCCCCTCATCAGTGAAATACTGATAGGACTTGGCTTCAATCTTGTTGCCAAAGGCAATCAACAGATCCATGGAATGTTCGTCTTCGCCCCATTCTTCTGGAGAACGCTTCATCATAATGACGATGCTGTCCTTGTAAATCTTGGCAGCCTTACGGAGTTCTTTGTCCCTGATGCAATCTTCGCTAATAGCCTTGATGCCGGCAACAACGTCTTTTTTTCTTCAGCAAGTTCAAAACCATCACATCCTCTCAGCCACAACTCGTGATTGCTCCACACGTTGAAAGCCAACAGGCAAGAGTTGTAGAACACCTCTGCATTGGAAAGAAACGGTTGTTTGCTTGCGGCATATTCCGGCAATTGCAGGGCGAATGCCGTATCACTCACAATCTCGTATTCGAGAACATTGTCTGCCGCATCCTGTCCATAGAAGGCAGCAAAGAGGTCAAAGTCCGTGCTGTCTTCCTTCGCACTTGCGTATTTGTCATAAATATCGATTATGTCTTTAAGACTGACGGCATCGTCATTCTCAAAGCATCCACGATACTGCGTTCCCATTTCTTTCTTGCAGCCAGTCATTGTCATCAACAATGTCATGGCAATAATACCAAACCATTTCATACTATCTGTCCTATCTTATTCTTTTACCTCAATCAAGACTGCCGTATAGTTGTCATCGCCCTGCTTTTTCGCACATGAAATCATAAACATCAAGAATGTCGGCAAGCGGCTTTTCATCCATCATCCTTGCCAACAGAATGTCTGGAGCCATGCTTTTTGTACAAGCCATCGGAGCAAAGCAACATTCTGTCGCCTGCCTTCAATTTGAACTGTACTATGTCCGGGACATCTGCCTCATGATGATAGGAGAAAAAGCAACGGTCAATGACCTCCCCAGCCATAATCCAAACGCACATGGTCCTTCGTCTGGTAGAGCAGCCCTTCATTAGGACGCTGCAAATAGCATCTGCTGTCACCCACATGGGTAATGGTCACGGTGTCGCCCTCAATGCTTGCCATCACCATCGTCGTTCCCATTTGGCAATGGTTTAACGAGTTGGCTTTCTTGTCAAGTGCCCTCATGGCATGGGCGCAGGCCTTTTCCACCTTTGTCTTACTGTCAGGCTCGTCCGTATGTTTTTTCCAGTAATCCACAATGGCATCTGAAACGGTCTCGCTTGCCACTTCTCCCATGGCGTGACCTCCCATGCCATCGCAGACCACTGCCAACCAACGGTTACCGTCCTCACCATTTACGATACGGAAAGCGTCTTCATTGTTCTGACGCTTTCCCGTTTCACTGATTGTAGCGTAATGTATCTTCATATTATTCAATTATACAAATTGTCGTCATCGCTCATCTCCCATTTCTGTCAACAGCACATCATGACATATATCGCCCTGCCAATAAGCCATTGGATGAAGTTCGCAATTCAGCTTATTGTAGTTACCATGTCTTTCCACCTGATTCAGTATGCGTAGTTTCTCGTCTATCTCCTCTAGGCTTTTAGCGAAAACCAGATTGGTAAAATAACGATTCTCATACATATAGTCCTCGCTGTCAAAGCAAGGATAGAGTTGTGAGTCTTCGCCCACATACACACCATCCTTTGGCATTCGCTTCCTTGCGTGTTCTATCATTTCTTTCACACCATTGAAAGATGCTCCCAAGACCTCAATGGTCTCATTGTTCTTAAACCGCTTCATAATCGTTCGTTTTAATATGATGAATAATTCTTATGACGAGAGGCAGGAACATCAAGCCCCCACCTCTTTATGTCATAGCCTTATAATACCCTTCTATTTATGACAACTCTTTTTGTGTCCACAATGCTTGCAGTATGCTTGTTGCCATACATCTCCATTGGTGATGGGAGAGAATCCCGAACAACTACAACCTACCGTTCCTGTACAATGTTTCCCTCGAAATGTAACATTAGAACGATTGTAAGCGCTGTCGCTTTGAGGGCAGACCCACGTCTGAGACTGTCCATTGGCATAGACAACTGAAATTTTATCTCCTCTCTTCCAATACCATCTCCATGGGGTTGTAGGCCCAAGATAGAAGCCTCCGTTAGGTGTCATTGTCTTAGTTTCAGAGTTATTCCTGTCCGTAGAGGCTGCGACAATCTGTATATTGAATGTTGCACCTGTTTGATTATTCGCAACAAAATAGATATGTCCATCGTTACCTTGCTGGAAGCCCCCAACCATCTGTGCGCTTGCTATTAAGCACATAAACATCATTGATAGCATAATTCCAAAATGTTTCATTTCTATATACGCTTGATTTGTGACGCGCCCAACTTCTAAAATTAGGTGATAATATTTACTCAATACTTGTCAATATGAGAACGCTTGGAATGACCACACTTACATGTCGTAGGGTCGGCACCGCTCTTCGCTCTAAAATACGGGCATTTGTTGGGACCGCAATAATGACAGTGTCCGTCATCATTCCCTGCTACATGCACAGTGACATCCGATGTAACAGGCGCAACTTCAGCATTGGTAGTTTTCGCATTTATGTAAAGTGCATTGGCACCTACTAAAGCGATGAGAGCAAATGCAACTGCAAAAAAAATCTTCTTCATTGTCTTATACCCTAATACGTCATCGGGCGCAACTTCTAAGTTTGTTATTATTGTTCCTTTGTCTGTTTATGAAGGGGTAGTTAGGCATAGTAACCCCTTGGAGCATTATTTTATCAGGATTTTCTTGCTTTGACTGCCTATCTTGATAATATACAACCCTCTGGACAGGTTCTCGATGCGGTTGGTCTTTCCAGAATAGACTTTGGTTCCATTGTCTTTGTACACCGTAATGTATGACGCTTCATCCAGCCAAACGGTTCCGTCCTCTATATGAATAACAGGCGATTCGGCTATTGTCTCAGAAAGACCTGTGACATCTTCTATCTTGGCCGTCATGCTGTAATACAATGCCTCCAACTGTCCATTTTTCCATTTCTCCTCATCTTCCACCCATGAAAAGGCTGCTACATAGAAGTCCCCTACAGTTATCGTTCCGTCTTCATTCATTTTCAGTGTCCATGTGTCTGCCCAATCATCCGTTGTCTCATCAAACACATATATTGCATATAACGGACTGTCATTATCGGTATATTTCAGGATATTGTAGTATGATACATCAATCTTTGCAGTACCATCTCCATTGTCATACAACTTGAATCCTCCGTCATTGTATTCCGTAAGGTCATCACCAAACATGGAAGTGATATAATACGATCCATTCTTCTCAGTAATAGTCATTTCGAATCCATCTTTATACTCCCTCGTGGGATTGTTCTCCACATGACTGGATGCGACCCTATAATTCCCTGACCATACTGTTGTTTCTCCTATGACTTCCTCATTCACGGTTTATAGCACAGACAGCGGCAAGATTGTTGGAAGTTGTAGCAATGATGTTGGCTGTGCCGGCACTCTTTGCGGTGACAAGACCAGTGTTGTCCACGGTTGCGACGGTTGTATTGTCGCTCATCCATGTCACGGTTTTATCGACAGCATCAGGTGGACTTACCGTGGCTGTCAATTGTAATGTTTCTCCTTCGGTGAGTGAAGCCTTGGATGCGCTGAGCGTTATAGATGTCGGCTTTACATTCTCTTTTACCGATATGTTGCACGTTGCTTGTTTCCCGCTTCCGTCTTTTTGCCTTACATGTAATAGTGGCAGTGCCAGCAGATTTTGCAGTGACAAGTCCAGTGGATGACACCGTGGCTACAGACGTGTCATCGGATGTCCAACTAACACTTTTGTTGGTCGCCGAACTTGGGCTAACAGCTGCATTAAGTTGTGTGGTTTCTCCAACATACAGAGAAGCAGAAGTCTTATTCAGTGTTATACTTGTAACATATACCGTTTGCAGACTCTACGGAAACCTTGCAAGTAGCATATTTCCCACTGCCATCCGCAGCACGGCATGTAATAGTAGCAGTTCCCGCAGACTTTGCCGACACAAGTCCGTTGTTCACCATAGCCACAGATGTATTGTTGCTTGACCAGTTTACATTCTTGTTCGTTGCATTTGTAGGATAGACAGAGGCTGACAGTTGGTAGGTATTTCCTTCTTTCATACTGATGGACGATTGGCTCAGTGTTACACTTGTCACACTGACACTTGTCGATTTTACGGTGATCGTATAGTAAAAGTCCATAGTGCGATAGAAGCCATCAATGAAATAGCTACATTTAAAATATACTTTGCACGAAGATGTTGCCTTGATTCCCTTGACAGTGGCATTATAGCGAGTGGAACTGGTCACGGTGGCATACGAATTGTTCTCGGAATACCACTGATAGGTAACACCCGTTGACTGCATAAGTGTACGTTTGTAAGTGTCAGCCAACGCTATGGTTACGGTTACTTCCTTCATAGACTGATGCTTCTCCGGCTTTTGCCGAAGCATTCGCCTTTTTGAACTGTTGCAAATGCGAACAGAACCATTAGAATCATGGTCTGCAGATGTGTAGTAAATGTTTTCATTGTTGTTGTATTTGATGGTTTGTTTTATCTGTGGTGTTATTATTTTGCTCTCTTCAGCGCATACTCTGCCTTTCTCATATAGTCCTGAGCACGTTCTCGGGGCATTCTTTGCTTTTCGTGCGTAATCTTCTGCCTTGTCCGTGGCATTCTTTTTGCCCGTTGCTGATATGTCTTCACACTATCGTAGTTCTTCCGCTTCGAGTAGTATTCAGCCTCTCTGAGATAACCTTGTGCTTGTCGGTTATAGTAATCGACTTCTTGCTCATAGCCCAATGCCTGCTTCGTGTAGTATTCCGCCTCACGCTGATATGATTGGGCTTGCTTGATATAGTAGTCATTTTGCGCCATAAGGGGCAGAAAGCCGAGCGTTATGATTATAATTGAGATTAACTTTTTCATGTCCTTTTCAGTTTGTTGAGTAAATAGGTCGAGGCGAAATCCAAGGCATTGATGATATGAGGGACAATCGTATCTGCCGATTCATCTGATGTCGTTTTGTGGTCATAATCCAATGAAACACTGCCACAGTCCAGTTTGACTGCTTTGATAAATTTCACGTTCCTGTTTGTCTCATTGATAGCATCCGACAATAATTCAGTGTTGTACTCGTTTGCCTTTACTAAATGAGGGACACAGAAACGTATCATATCCTCATTTCTCCCCAGTCATATAAAAAGAAATGCCTGTCGTGGTAGATAAAATGTCAACCCATTGACGGCAACATTTCCACATGCCCACATTTCTTCCTAATTTCATTCACTATTTCTTCTTGTCTCATATTCAATTATATTTGTTATACTCTTTATGGTATATGAGCGTGATTAGTAACCATATCTATCAATCAAAAAAAAACTGCACCAAATCAAACTTGTTGAATGGTGCAGTTTCTAACTCGTGTGTTGTATGTCTCAATCCAGCATCACAAATGCCGCCCAATAGTATGGGTCGGGATATTTCTCCCGAATGATGGACTTTGCGTTTTCAAATGCCTTACGTTTGTTCCACTTGCATTGTTTGGATGCCAGTTGCTCATAGAATGCAGTCATAAACTCTGTAGCCACCTTGTCGCTGACACTCCATAGAGCCATGACCATAGTGCCAACACCGGCTTTCTTGAAGGCACGCTGCAAGCCGTAAAGACCTTCGGAAGTAGCCTTGCCTTGTCCCGACTGACAAGCTGAGAGCACAACCATCTCCGTGCCACTTAGGTCGAGGCGAGCGATGTTGTTGGCTGTAAGAATACCGCCTAACACTCCATCAGGCAATTCCCTTGCCTCTCCATGCCGCATTGCCTCCTGATAGTACAATGCCAGAGAGCATCATGGCATCAGAATAACCTTTCAGATAATCTACATGAGCGGCACGTTCAGGAGTATAATAAAATCCGTGAGTGGCTATCTGCAACAACTGAGGAGCATTTCCGTGCATACTGAGGAACGACTCCTCAGTTCCCTCCATTCCCATTCGGGGTGTTACCTGCCACTTGCTGGCTTTCAGCAGAGACTCAATCTGCATAATCTCCTGCTTGGAGCCAGGAAGTTCACAGAAGACAGAATCCCCACGAACCATGTCGCCACGCATCACCAACAAATCTGTCAAGTCATATTTCTTCGCCTCCTCAATCATTGCTGTCGGTTGAATGTCATATTGCAGTCCACCATATAACACCGCAGAATGCGGTGCAAATGCCAAGACTGGCGACTGTGCCTTTACCAGTTCCCTTGCGGAAGACAACCTTACGAAGTTGTAATGGTTTCCCAATAACGAACCGTCAGCCAGAGGCAATGACTCTAATGACACTTGGAACAGCAGTTGTAATGGAACATAATAAACAGTCGAACCTTCAGCTATGTATGCTCTTAATGGCTCCCATAACAGTTTCAGTACCTCTGGGGGCATAGTCCTGATTATAATACATATCAGGTCGGGTGATGCCCAACGAATCAATCTGTCTTTCGGCGAACAGGTATTTCACCAATGGGTATTCATCGCTCTTGTTGATGATATAGGCTGCATATTTGCGCCCCATGGTCTCTGAAACGTAATCAGTAAAGTCCAAAAAGGACTTCATTGGGCTTCAGAGCACTCTTAACTTTGTCGCATAGTCTATATCCATGAAACGTGTGATATTGTCGAAACTGCGGCATCTTTCGGTCAGACGTGCCGCCAATTGATCAGCCCGTTGTGACATACTTAATATGCTATCGGCATAATGTGCTTGTTCCTTCTCCCACTCCTTTATTTGGTTCTTCATCAAGGTAAGCAGCATATAGTCCTTCATATCATCATCAGTACCTTCTTTCTTTACCACGTCAAACAACGAGCGTTCAGACTCCAGCAGAAAAAAGACTTCGACATGACAAGCGCATCGTAGCAGCTTGCGGTAAACTCATCCTGGTATCTGTTGGCTTCAATGGCGTATGGTGTCATCATCGTAAACAGTGAAGACACTGGCGACCACAAACTCTCACGTTCCTCGACACTCATCATCGGAATACGCTCCTTCATCAACTCTTTCAACCTGAAAGCGGCATCCGTATAGTGTGTGCAACCAGCATCAAGATGTTTGGAGAATCCCTCTGCATTGGCGAGCATCATTAGCGCATTGATATACTCCATGCTCTTTTCGCCATAAAGTTGCTTTGTGTAATCCGCATAGAGTTGATAATGCTTTTCAGACTCATCATACATGTCAAGGCGATGTTCCGTTCCTCCCATGGATGCAAGGAGCATTATCCTATTCTCTTCCGTTTGGGGATATTTCGATGCAAGTATTTCATCTGCTTTCTTATAGTCTGCGAGAGCTGCGGAGTATTCTTTTGAAGCCATTATGGCAGCGTGCCCGAACCATATACATTTGACATAGTTCCCTTTGGCTCTTTCATCCCTGCTTTCACTCTTAAAGAGAGAGTCTATACATGCAAAGCAATTCTCCTTGTCTCCTTTCAGTCTGTAGATGTCTGCCACCAGGCTATACGGAAGATAATACGCATCTTCCTCTGGATTCATCTGCTTCTGGTATTCTTCCAACACTTTGCGACCGTATGCGATGGCATCGTCATATTGCCCCGTGGCAATGTATAGATTTCTCAGCTTGTTATATGCCAGATGTTTACTTGCCGCAGGGTCTTTGTTGTCCCCTTCAGCCAGTTCCTTGCCCTTTATATACCACTTCTCGGCTAAATTATACTGACCTTTGGATTTCGCCTCGTCACCTTTTTGATGGTAGTATGCAAATTTCATTTTCACATCTCCTGCCTTTTCCACTAACGAATCCATGGAAGCCGAAGCGGAGCGTATCAGTTTCATGTCACCAGTGGAATTGCCCAGCGACCACAACTCCCTCAACACATCCATCTGCTTGTTCACCTTGCCATTTTGATGTGCCAAGACAAATGCCTGATAGTAAACTCGCTTTTGCTTCGTCAAACTTGCAAAGGTGTGCTTTTTTACCGATGCTATGCCGGAGAGTACATCTACTTCTTCAGACACCCTACCCAAATCCCTGAATCCATTCAAGGCTTCTTCATACGAAGAAAGCGCCTCGTCATAACTCTGTGTCATCGCATATTGCGCTCCCTCAAAATACCATGATAGAGGAATCTTTGTCTCCGCGTATTCTTTTACCTGACCGTCAGAATAGGGAAGTATTTCTGATATGAGTTCCCTTCCACGCTTATAATCGGCACGTCCTTTTTCATCACGCTGGATAAATTCGCAAACGCATACATATAGCCATTCATAGCATAGAGATGGCCGACGTCTTTTCTTTCTGTATCATTCAACTTTACCTTGAAGCAAGCTCTTTCCTAAAAGATACCCTTCTTTATACCTGCCAAGCAATTCATAACACTGACATGCCATTGTCTGACTACAAACGTACACTTGCCGCTCGCCTTCGTTGCGTTGCTGCTTGGTATTCTCTCCAACAATAAGAAACAACTCAAGTGCTTCTGCCTTCTTGGCGGCTTTGTTCAGTTCAAATGCCTGATACATTTTAGCAGTCACTTCTTCCTCTGACAGGGTCTGGGCTTCTATCTGCATTGTCATGCAGAAAAACATCAATGCGAATACTATGATTCTATTCATCTGGATTTACTTTTCTTCTCGATATTATACTTTTATGGTATCGTTGTCCGTACTGTCTGCCGGGGCAGGGCTGAACACTTCATCCCCTCCACGCATCTGCTCCATAGGTGCCCCCTGTTATAGTTAGGGAGATGACTCATAATCAAACATTGGCTTGATGGCAAAAGAAACCTACAACAAGCACAGCTGCCACACCAGAAATCCACAGCCATATCTTCTTCTTTGACCGCACTGGCTCTGTTGCTGCAACCTCTGGAGCAGGACAATAACATGCTGCCTTGTTTAGTACCTGTAGCACGATAAGCAGCAGTTTTTTTCGTTCTTGTTCATACTGTCGTTGGAACTGTTTTTAGTGCCTTTAGTTTCTCCTCACGACTTCGGATGCAGTCTTTCACGTCCTGTGTAAACTCCAGTTGTTCCTTCTTCTCTTTATCTTGTTCTATCTCACGCAAGAACTCCGTCTTTTCGGCATCATCCATGCGGTTAAGCAGGTAGTTGTCTATTCTGTCTTGAAACTTTTCGTCCATATCTGTAATTCTTTATGAGTTCAACTTTCTCTTATAGATTTCCCTCGCCGATTTTCGCAAAGAGTTCATGCACTTGTTCTTCTTCGTCTTTAAGGCATTGTATGACTCTATTGTCGGCATTTCCTTCAGGATAGTCTCCAGTTTCTTCTCCTCGTAATAGAATTTGGTGAGTATCTGACTGCACCTTTGGTGACATGTGTGATATGACATCCGCTATAATGTCAAGCATCAAGTTCTCGCCCGAATCATAGAGCATATCTATATAATCGTTGGGGTCGAAGCCTTCAGCCCTTAGCAACCGTCCTAATTCTGTTTCGGGGTCAGCATATACAGGATGCTCGCGTCCGTATTCTAAATACTTGTTTCGGGCTATGCTCATAAAGTAGGTGAGGATGCTGCCGTTCAGGGGCTTGTTGTCTTTTCCCATCACGATTCCATCCTCCACATAAATTTTTTCTTCTTTCTATGTTCTCCCAGAACGCAATAAAGGTGTTCTGTAGAATCTCTGCCGCCGCATTATCGTCAGCGAAGAACACACCCCTATAGTTGTCCCAAAAAGTAATCGGAGCAGTATGCGTACAGCTCGTACTGAGTGCGCCGACCTTTTTGTCTGCTATACCCGCTACAAGTCGTGCTTCGTTCTCTTGTATGGGGGGCTCTGAATTGTATTGTTTTTGCCATTACTGTATGATGTCTGTTATTCTAAATCTATCGGTCTCGCCAGTCATTACTGGATATTGAGGTCTGCTGCCCGTATTGGAATTGACAAACATTCTTATTCTTCGAAAGAAATCATCGTTGTCATTTCCTGTGCTTTCCTTTACCTTATTATATATTGCATAGGTAAGTTTACCCACAGCCGGACTTTTCATTTCAATGTTCACTTGGTCGCTTTTTGCAAGCACTGATGGTAATCCACCTTTCCTTATTCACCTGGGCATTTGGTTTACATCCGTCTTGCCTTTATCAGTAGAAGCTCCCCAGATAAAGGTTTTTGATAGCTTCGAATATGTCTTCCACGCCACGCACCACTTCATCCTCATCACCACGTGTTGCATCACCGCTATGACAAGCATCTATCACCACCAGCATCTTGCCCGAATCTCCAATTTTGTCTCTGATGGCATTCAGATAATAGTTCACTTCGTCATCCGTGAGGTGTTTCTCACCTTTGTCTTTCTCGCATGGCTTTCTGTAGGCATCGTATGGAATCCAGCACTCATCCAGTCCGTCCTTCTCGTCATATGCACATCTTTCATCTGTTGACCATGCCCTGAGAAATGTACATACACCATATCCCCACGCTTTGACTGCGATGCTAAAGACTTGAAGGCACTCACAATAGCTGCCTTCATCGCCTGCTGATTCACGAGTTTCTTGACATTACCCGCCTTGAACTTCGCATTTACCAGCATCTCCTCCACATAGGGCACATCCTTATCACCATTTATCTTTCCCCCATGTCTTATCCTCATGTTTGCCAATGCCAATGACAATAGCTCGCCGTGTCTGAGCATGTGATGTGGACGACACAACGAGCAGAAGCAAAATGAACAGTATTCGAATAGCCATTAAGTATTACATTTCTTTATAAACTTGATGTAAAAAACTCAAAGAAGTAATCCCTGTTCAGATGGTTTATCTAAAGGAAGACGAAAAAAAAAGATTCTTCTCCTTTGAGTTCTAACTTCATTAATGGTTTTTTCTGTTACAGGAACCAATTTGCCTGTTTTTTATTGAGTTTACACAAAGACCATTCAAATGTTCGGGGCTGAAGTAAATCTCATCATATTGTACATTCAGGGAATCTTATTTTACATTCTGGTTTCACCTCAATCAATTTTCCATTTACGTCAAACGTATAAAAGGTAATGCATGAAAGATAATTCATAATCATTGTTTGAACAAAAGATAATATTTTCGATGATTTCTATCTTCCAATTGATATAGTTTAGTTATTAGTGAACAGTCCTCCCCAATGGCTCTGACTTCATACCCTTTGGTGCGTTTTACAAATAAATATGACCACCAAGGATTGTGATTGTATTCATGGCCAAAATTACGCACACCAACTATATGATCTGGACTTTGCATGTTAACTAAGCAGGTGATGTCTGGACTGTAATAAGCAACTAACATCATAAACCACTCCGCATAAGTAAGATCTACACCTGGCCTATGGTTGTCAATATATGCTGCACCATGTCCTAAGTATGATAAAGATTTATAAACCAAGGTGTCAGGGATAGAATTTGCATAACCCTTTTCGGTATTTATCTATTTGTAATATACACCTATCAACTGTTGATTTATCTTCTTCACAAAAGACTATTTTTTCATGCTTTAATTCAATCTCTTCAAAAAAAAGAAACAAGATTTTTTGACACTATCAAAATTAAAATAGGTCATTCTTGTATGAAGAACTTCACCCGTAATCTCCACATCATCTATGTTCCTATTTGTTAGTGCAGATATTTTATCATCATTTAATTCAGTATAGATAGAGTCTTGTTCAACCAAAGCATCTCCGCCAGTCTTATTGCTTTTACATGCACAAAGTATAAGAATTATCGCAAACATAATGTTCTTTTTCATGCCGTTTTGTTCTTTTCATTTTTGAAATTGTTGGTGTTATTCTCTAATCCTTAAAACCATTCAAGCGTTTGTATTTGGGATTAGCCATCATACACAATGAATGTCTCAAAATCTCAGATAAATATTCAATAACACAAGTTCCATTCTTCCATACAGAAGTCACCAATCGCCCCAAAAGAGGTATATACATTATACCGCAGCAAAAAAAAATACTACAGTCCAAAATTCTGACATTTCCATTTGTCATAAGTCTCAGTCTCCACTGCGTTCAAAGTTGATTAGGATGTTTTCGCAATATGAACAAACAATTACATCCAGCTTTATAATTCTATATCCAGAAAGCGTGGTTCCATTACAGAATCTGTCAAGATCCACATATCCCTTGACACCATGGTTTCGTCTTTCTCTGTGTATTGCCAAATATTGTGTCTTCCAAAGCTGTTAAGAGTCGGTGGATTCTTCCCATATCTAGCAATAAAGAGGAAATATTTATCAAATTCAGGAGACAATTTTTCCTTGTAAAAACCATATTGACTGTACAGTAGAGGATATTTGCCATACTCTGATTTAACAAGTTGCATGAATTCATTCAACTTACGTTGGAGTTCGTCTCTAGAAATAGAGCTATTTCCTGCTTCTTCAACATCAACCATTGGAATCAAATCCTGCGTGTGTTTGTCTATATGCTTCTTAAAATTGCGGAACTGGTCTTTCGCAGGTTTTCTGCCGATGAAATAATGATAGCTACCTATCTTGAGGCCTTCTTTTCTTGCATCATCCACATAATCATGATACTTATTATCTACTTGCCTCGCACCTTCAGTTGCCTTTATATATATACAAATTGTATTTTGGGGTCAGAAGCGACTTTTTCCCAATCTATTTTTCCTTGATACTTAGAGACATCTATACCATTATAGTCGTCTGAAAAAATTGTTGTACGTTCTTTCTGTGGATAAGCAATTTTTATATTATTATAAAGATGCCATATAGCACAAAATATGGTGACACACAATGTACATATAGACAATGGTCGAATACGGTGTAGGAATTTTATATATCTCCTTTTAATGCAATAAAAAATAACCCTTTATTTTCTTTTTTTTTTCTTGACTTTCTCCGATATTTTTTTTGCCATATAAATCAAAAAAAGAAGCGACCAGAAATATATAATGTTGTCATACTGAGCATTCAACAATCTCCAGAATGACGTAAACACATTGTAATGAGGGAAGAATGCCACAAGTATAATAAAGCAGTTAATTAGTCGAGCAACGTATATAAACAGATATGAAAACAACAAAGGGTGATGATTTATATCGGTTTGATATTTACCAGTTTGATGAATAAAGAACAATTTACATGAAAAGACAGGCTTACACCTATTATTATATCAAATATCCACATTCCGTGAAAGTTCATTGAGACATCGTACAGATAATAACAGGAAAGTGTATATCGGTAAGCAATATGGAGCCAATGCCATTGGTGGAATCATGTTATTTGATTGTCCGCTCGTATATACTACACCAAAACCTTCTTCTGCATGAAAAGAATGCACCTTACGAAGGAATAGCATTGCCACAACAATATGTGTCAGTTCATGCGTGAAAGTCTCAAGCCATAAGGCATTCTTATTTAGAAATCGTCTCATGAAAAAGAATACCCAACGAATCCTATAGCAACCCATTGGAACAAGGATAGTTGCTGCCATATCTTAACATGCTTAGGAAAGAATAATATCTGTACTAACTTCCATGCATAAGGTATCGTTAAAACAAGAAGTATTATTAGTATTAATATAAGTAAGTGATCTAAAATATTTTTTATATTCAGCACAAAATATTAATATTGTATCATGTTATTGCAACATGTAAATCATGAAACATATTAAAGTGCTCGAATTAAGTGAGGCTGATCGCCTCAAATTAGAAAGGCTATCATAATGAGCCTACTCATAACTATCGTATCAGATGCAAATCCATATTGTTGAAGTCGTCAGGAAAAATCAGCTTCAGAAATAGCTGAAATATTCGATGTGACAATACCAACAGTATACGCATGGATAAAACGTTATAAAAGAAAATGGTATCAAAGGCTTGGAAACACGTCCCGGTCAAGGTCGTAAACCAATAATGGATTGTTCTGATGAGGAATTAGTCCGTAAGGCTATAGAGGAAGACCGTCAGAGTGTATCAAAAGCACGTGAAGCCTGGGAAAAAAGCTTCCGGCAAAAAGCCAGCGACATTACCTTCAAACGTTTTTTGGAGCATTGGTGCAAGATATAAGCGAATAAGGAAACGCCCAAGGGGTACCCTCACCGCAACTCTACTCATACAAGAAAGAGAAGTTGCAAGAACTTGAAAGCCTTGATTCCAAAGGTAAAATAGAACTTTATTATGCTGATGAAAGTCATGTATGTACCGATGGTTATGTACCTTACGGATGGCAGTTCAAAGATGAGTATGTCTATATTCCATCCGAGAAAGCCGCAAGACTTAATATCTTTGGTATGATTACCCGAAGAAATCAGTATAAAGGCTTTACGACACAGGAATCCATCAATGCAGACAGGATTGTGGATTACCTTGACAGGTTCTCTTTTTTAAGGTTGAGAAAGAAAACGGTAGTTGTTCTTGACAAATGCTTCTGTCCATAGAAATCGGAAGATAAAGGAAATGAGAAAAAAATATGGGAGGACAGAGGATTATTCCTTTTCTATCTTCCACCATACTCTCCGGAACTTAATCCAGCCGAAAAACTCTGTGGCGCATATTGAAAGGCAAATGGATAAGACCTGCTGATTACAATACTAAGGACTCGCTCTTCTATTGTACGAACAGAGCTCTCGCATCTGTAGGTACGAACTTATTTTTGTGAATTATTCATACGTATAAAATTAATTTTGAACAGTTACTTACCTATATGATATTTATAAGATTTCATTTACAAAAAACTGTTTGACAATGAGACAAATTATCAGAGAGTAAAAACCTGCGAGAGCATCATCTAACATTACGCCCCAACCGCCTTTCACATTCTGATCAACCCATCGACATCCTAATGGCTTGAAGATGTCAATGATTCTAAAAGCAACAAATCCCAATATCGCCAATAACCATGTGTTTTTCTCCACAAGGAGCAACAAGAGCAGGAATCCAGATACCTATAAATTCATCAATAACTACAGTTCTTGGATCTTCCCCCCAATATTTTTCCATAATATTAGAAGTCAAGCCCCAACAACAGTTACAGCGATTGTTGTTATCAGTGTAACCCAAAATAAAACATCTACAGGTAAAAAACTTGTACCCTGCCCACCATAAAAGCAAGTGCAACTAATGCTCCTGCTGTTCCTTGGGGCAATCGGGACAAAGCCTGCACCAAATCCTGTTGATAATATAACGTGAAACCATGGTGCATCACCTAATGGATGATTAATGTTATTACTCATTTTTCTATTCTATAACCATATTGAAAAAAAAGAGGCAGAGTTTATAGCTCTGCCTCCTTAACCAGATGAACTATTTCTTAAACAATTGCCAGATTTCTCTTATCCAAAGAACAAAGAGATGAGAAACCAATGATAATTAGCTTGAATCTAACCAACCATTAGGATGCTCTGCATTATGCAGCATTGGCTCAACATTGAAGAACTTAAACATCACTTCAGTAATGAGTAACTGACCGAAGACAATTACACATACGATAGTCCAGAAGCCCTTGCTCCAGAACTTTTTGCTGAACAAATTCAAAAGGACGCTTTCACCTGTTTCAAAAGCACGTGCATTAAACAGATAGAAAAGTGAGTCCATACAAAGATTGAGAATAGCAACGTTTGTTCGTAATGAGAAACTTCGCCATTGCCTGAAATGAATATTCAAAAAGTCAGTCATGCTATTGATGTCAGCGTGCTGGAATATAAGCAAGAAGGCAAACAACAATACAAAGAAGAATATGCCAACACTAAGAATCTCGCCAAGCATGGCTTGTTGATGATAAATGCACCAAGCTTCCACTGCTCCTTAAAATATGCCCAGTTTCCAATTTTTATTTACATGTTCACTTCCGCGCTTACGAGGTTTGTCTTTCATTACATCCTTTGAAGGAGGCAATGATGCCAATGCCATCGCACCGAATGTGTCCATAATGAGGTTGATCCAGAGCATCTGAGTTACGGTCAAAGGAGAATCCTTTCCGACCAATGCACCCACAAAAACAATACAGCAAGCTGTTACGTTCACTGTGAGCTGGAAAAGCAAGAAACGCTGGATATTCTTGTATAGAGAACGCCCCCACATTACAGCCTTGCCAATGCTAGAGAATGAGTTATCGATGATTGTAATATCAGATGCTTCTTTTGCAAACAGCAGTTCCTGCACCCATCGACAGACCAACATTTGCCTGATGCAGTGCTGGAGCATCATTTGTACCATCACCGGTAACTGCGACTACTTGATTGCGTGCTTGTAGTGCTTCAACAAGACGTTTTTTGTCCATTGGACGTGCACGAGCAATAATCTTCAAATCAAGTACACACTCTTGCAACTTCTCATCAGAAAGTTCTGCAAGTTCTGTACCTGTTATTATGTTACGATCGGTGTCGGCATCGGCCCATAAGCCATTTCACGACCAATTTGCTTTGCAGTTCCAGGAGTATCACCAGTTACTATCTTGACCATTATACCAGCATTCATACATTCTTTAACTGCATCAGGAACATCTTCTCTGACAGGATCTTCAATAGCAACTACACCTACGAAGTGCTTGTCTATGGCAAAACCAAGTGTACGATAAGCACTATCTTGATATTTCTGAAGTGATTCCTTCAGAGTGACCTCGTCAATATCGGAAGAATCACACATGCCAAAGACTATCTCAGGAGCACCCTTAGTATATGTAACTTCCCCTATTAGTTACTGCTGAAAAAACTGTGGTTGACATGTATTTTTTCTTTCAGTAGAGAATGGAATTTCATTCTTTGTGTTAGATGCTTCTTTAAGACGACGATAATCATATTTGTTGGTATGCAACCACAAGAGTAATGCGCCTTCCGTAGGATTACCAATAGGTCTTGGTTGGCTTTCTGAGAAATCGAGTGATGCAGTAGAGTTTACAGCAATTCCTTCTGCCAATTCTGGAGTTAATTTCCCAAAAGTACACTCCTTAACCTGCATTTTGTTCTGTGTAAGAGTGCCTGTTTTATCAGTGCAGATAACTGTTGTTGCACCCATAGTCTCACAAGCGTGCATTTTACGAACAAGGTTATTAGTCTTGAGCATAGAATACGGAGATCGTCCTGTTGTCCGTCCCACGGTCTGAGGCTCTAGCAATTGCCTATTTTGGTTGAACAGACAACGTCAGAGCCCACGCCGATATGAGTAATCGCTCCATTGCATAAAGTAGGCGACAACTCAGCAAAACGCTCAAGCCAGCTTGGCGGTTCCGCTTTCGGTTTGCGCTACTTTTGGGAGACCTATATAAACAATTTTATTGCACCCGAAAAGGTACAATTCGTGCTTACAAGGTCTCCGCAGGAGTGATATAATCACACCCGGGACATCTACCGTTGCTACGTTCAAGACCAAACATTTCTGTGACTTGCTAGATTACAGACCGTCTCAAACACAGCGTCAAGTAAACGCCTTCATTATGTCTGGACTATCTTTCCCACCCAATGCCCGCTTTGTATTGCTTTGTCATCATGTGACTCCGCCATACTCAGCACGGCGTAGGCTGCCTCGCTAATGCCATGTAAGAACACGTCTAACTGCGACAGATAGAGCGAAAGGCTAATAGTCCAAGTGCAAAGGTACGCATAATTTTTGAATTAGATGATAACAACCGAAAAGAAATTTTTGTACAAATCTTAAAATTAACACGAATTAACTATAAAAATTACCGTATTCCGAATTTTTGTATAAGAAAAGGTGCTTAATAACATCAAATTTGAGCCACTTAATCCGTCAAAAAGCCATATTGTCAAAAAAAACACTTATTATGCCATCATAAAGTATGTGCACATAAATGGCAAAGTATGTGCACATCTAAGCCCAAGTATCTGCACATACAGGCATGTGCCACTCCTGATCAATATATAAAAAGTGAGGACAAAATAAAGAACTATGGAGAGAAGAGCAAATTATACTCTACCAATCGTCTTCTTCGGATAGAAGGTATGGCTTTCCCTTTCCACTTGCAAAACTTCAAATAGAGAGGCAGAATTTGCCTTTCACCTTTCTCCAAACGGATGAGCAAGGTTGACTTTGGATATCTCGTATTGCCCAACAACTTTGCAGGACCTATTTGGTATGAAAGAGCTGCGAGAAGATAGGCATCCTTACCATATCGCGAATATAGACGATAGTGCTGTATAAGGTCACTTCTTAACAGGGAATCCCGCCTGTCGGCGAGTCAGTGAATTGCGGAAATGTTCTCCTTGTTGAATCTTGTGACCATATCCGACATGCCCAGGCGTTTTGCTTTGCGTATGCCATCCCTCAAAATATTTTGTCGAGGTGACAAGACGTTCAAAAAAGTACCCTATCTGGTTGCTGACTGTGACAGGGTACAGGGCAAGTGGATAATATGCTCAACAGAATTATTGTGATAGGTCGTATCATGCTGTTGTTCTTATGTTCATTCTCTTGGTTTTGTTGAATACTACATTGACTTGAATAATTGTATCTCCTTGATCATGGCTTTCACGTCCTCACCAACCTGAACGAAGTTCTTGTAGAGGATGCGTTCTCGCTCTTCCTTCGACTTGAACTTATAGAACTTAGGGAGAGGGACATACTCCGATTCCTCTTTCTTGATTTCCGCCATGTCGAAGTCGGTCTTGCAGTAGAACTTGGAAGTCTTGAACTCCTCGCTTTCCTGAATGTTCATCGAGCCGTTCATGCCGGTCTTGGTGGCTACGAAGTCACGGGCGGTTTGTCCGCAAATCCATCCAGTGGGCATATCGGAGATTTTGCTTGCAGGCACAAGGCTGTCCATGTTCTCATTGAGGTTGATGGAGGTCTTGTCACGGTCGATGGTCACTCCCTTTTTGAGCTGCACCACCTTGCCGAATATGTCACTCGACAGCCATTCGAGGGTTTCCTTGGCACGAGCCGAACCGCTCACCACATTACCTACCGTGGTGATGATTTTCTGCATTCCTACCTTGCCATAGTCGGCTTCCAACTGCGGCAGTTCCTGAAAGCCCAAGGCTACGCTTACCTTGTTGCTTCGGGCTGTGCCTATCAGTCGGTCTATCTTGTGGAAATACAAGGTCGGCAACTCATCGACGATGATGCTCACAGGAACGTTCTTGCCTTGTCCTGTATTCACTCTTGTCACAAGGCGGTTGAGAATCAAGGCATTCAGCGCACCAATGATGCTCTCCATCTCGGGGTCGTTGGCAATGAGCAGATAGCTCGGATTCTTCGGGTCGCTGACCTTCAGGTCGAAGTCATCGCCGTCCTTATGGAATATCCAATAACTCTCCTTGGTGGCAAGGCGGGAGGTATAGACACGCAACGTGCCTATCATTCCCTCCAACTGCTCCATGGCTTTGTTGGCAAAGGCGGTTTGGAACGGACCAAGCAGCAGGGGCTACCTCATTGTCAGTCTGCAACACCTCGAAGATGGTCTGATAACTCTCATTGAGGAACGACAGAATATGCGGCATATCAGAGTATTTGCCCAACCAATAGGCGGGCTGCACCTCCATGCCAGAATGATCGAACACCCGTCCTGTGGGTATCAGCCGCTTGGTCTTCGGGTCTTCACGTCGTTCGGCTATCAGCATCTTCCCGTCCTTGTCGTAGGGCTCTTTGCCATAGTTGCAGAAGAAATAGATGCAGGCGGCAAGGAAGTTGACGGCAGAGGTCTGGAAGAACTGGTCGCTGCCACCGCCGCCTTCCTTCTTTCCCTTTTGCAGGGATTCAAGCAGAGTCTCGGCGGTCTCGCTCGCTGCGGCAAGGTTGTTGATGTACTTCAACTGAATAGGGTTCACACGGCGAGAATACTCCACATCCACAAAGTTTATGATGTTGAACTTCATGCCATTGGGCATCTTACTGTCCTTGGCATTCTTGTTCTTCAAGTAATGATAGTAGAGTTTGGTGGCGAGGGTGGGAAACTTATAGTCGTACACCACCATGGCAAAGCCCTTCTCGCTATGCTGCCTGATGAAAGGCTCAATAATCGAAAAAGTCTTACCAGAACCAGGAGTACCCACAACCCATGTGCCTCGGAACGGATTGACGATGTTCACCCATCCCTTGCGGAACTTACCCTTGTAGTAATAGCGCATCGGTATGTTCACGCTGTACTTGTTCTCCTGCAATTCCCCTGCATTGCTCGAAGCTCTCGTTCTCGAAGTTGAAGCGGTCTTTCAGCAAGCCCTCCTTCAGGAACTTGGAGATATTGTCGAGGGCAATATGCACCAACACAACACCGACGATGGAAGTGAGCATATAGAGCCAAGTGTTCAAACGGAGAGTATAGAAACGGAGCATTATCGAATGACCGAACAGCCATACGGACAGCACAATCAGCAGTACTCCCCGACAGCAGCGGATAAAGCACCTGCCTACGAGCGTCAAACTCCAGATGTTTCTTGTTGCGCGTTCCTACACAGGTGATACATAATCAGCAGGAACGTAGCCACCTTGCTATACACGAGGTTGCCGTCATGGTAAATCATCCACCGCTTGATGCGCCCGTGGATGTCCGTCACCACGCCGCCCAAGAAGTCCAACTGTTCCGGCCCAGTGCGTAGGCGAAGAACTCCATCAGGATGGAGACGTAAATCACCGCCCTGAATATCTTGTAAAAACCCTGTAACTCTTTGCTTTCTTCCATTTACTTTACAATGATTTTGGGTGATAATGAGAAAAGAAGAAGGATGCCACGGTGGACACCCTCAATCCTCTTTTGAGTTTTATTCGTAGCCGTTGATGGTCTTCTCAGACTCTACTGTCCACGGAGAAATAGTTGCAGATATGACCTCCAAGGTGTTGCGTACAGGCTTCAATGAATAGCTGTAGGAATGACCCGCTTTCCACGTGTCGTTTGTGAGGAATACGAAGTTCTCCCATTTACTGAGTTGCAATGTCATGTCTGGCATAACCTGTGCAGGAACATAAAGCGTATATTCCATGTGGTCACTTTGTGGGTCGCCGAAATAATAGGTCGTCACCGACTCGTCACTGCATTCTACCTTTCCGGTCTTGATGTTGAAAGTACCGCTGTCAAAATAACCGACGAACGTGAGTAGGCTTCCTGCAAAATCGTTGGTGGTGAAACCGTATTCTCTGGTGAGGTATAGACCTTGATGATGACACGCACCATCTGATGGGTGAAGTTCAATGTGAGGCTCGGATTGGCGTATGATGCCGCTCCACTGGCAAACAGAAAATCATTGACCTTCTGCTCACTCTGTACAGCTGCCTCCGGCACTTGGAACTCTATGAGGTCGTTGGTAGGATTTGCCGTATAGGGATAGTAGGCATTGAAGGTGTGAGTGTCTGTGTCCGTGAAAAACACCTTGTTGGCTGACACAAACTGATTCGTGCCGCCGCTTCGGGTGAACTTCATATTGTTGATCATCCCTGTGGAAGAGATGCCAATCATATCATTGAGTTCCCACTGGTTGTCAACGGCTCGTGTGGAAACGGCAGGTTGCAGCATCTCCAGATTGGTGAATACCTGAAGCTGCTTGGTTGATGTGCTGTCGGTCACGACCACAGAACCTCCGCCACCGGGCAGGTAAATCTCATTGACGATGTCTTGGTCACAGGACGTGAGGAGCATGGCTCCAAGTCCCAACATTAGAAACAAATTCTTTTTCATGCTTTTTCTTTTTTAATTGTTGTACTTTGATGATGATACGGGTGATACTCGATGTCTGTATATGGGCTAATCCATAATCGTGATGATGGGTCTCGCCTTATGCGGCTGCCACTTGGGAGTCTCCTGTATGGCACCGCTTCCCAGTGAGTAAAGCCATGCCTTGGCGGTCGCTTGTCCTTCTACCTCCGTTGAAGTCCAATACCAACAGTCATCATCCTCATCGGGGATAGGTGTGCCGCCGCATTTCAGGATGTATGGGTTGATGATGTCCTTGGCATGATAGAGCAGAACGCATCTGTGCCACACTGGGGATATAGGCACTTTGCCCGTAACGCCACATGTCGAAGACACGCTCAGCCAAAGGCGACTTCACATCGGTCGTGCCATAAAGGGCAAAAGTGTTCTTGTTGCCGTCGTAGGCGGTGAGGTCACAGGATGTGTCCTGTTCCACACCGATACTGTCAGCAAAGGCTTCGGGAGCGATGTCCCACAGATAGACGGCATATCCGTTTCCCTCCATTTCTTCCCTCTGATTGACGTTGAACACCACTGCAATGGCTTGCTTGCACGATTGCTCGTAGGTTTCGTAGGGCATCACCTTGCCGTCAGTGGTCAAGATATGGGTGACCTTCATGGCTGTGTCGGGAAAGTCCTGATGCTCGTCACAGGCAGTCAGCAACACCGTTGCCGCAACTGCCAAGATTGAAAACAGTTTCTTCATACGCATAGTCATTTTACAGGAAGTTTCACACCCAGGACAATACCCGTTCTGAACAGGTCTTCACCCTTGATCATCACATCGGTCTTCACCTGCCAGAAGAGCTTCCAGCCGTGTCTGAGTGTATAGTTTTGCTCATAGCCGAGGTGGATGCCACCCAAGAACCTGTCAGTATCGCTACCTGCCGATGCTCCTATGCGCATGTTGCCATGGTGGTTGCGTCCTCTTGCCACACAGGGCTTATAGGCAAAGCCGAAACCATAACTGCGGTAGTTGTTCCAAAAACTCTCAGGACAGACATGACCGCACGATGCGCACTCGTTCCACTTGATATATCCGTTTGCAAAATACTCCCACGCATTGTGGTACTTCGTCTCATACTCGTAGGACAGCGTCACGTCCAGTCCTCGCTCATACAGGCATCCGAACCCCAAGGATATGCGGTCGCTATTCTGCTGCGCCATTGCCGGAGTCATGCTTGCCATAAAACAGATGACAACGAGTAAGGTATGCACAAGCCAATTCCTCACTCCTAATTCCTCATTCCTAATTCTCATTATTCCTCCTCCAACAGTATATGGTTAAACGAATCGGCAGACAGCACATCCTCATAGTCGATGCTGAGCGAGATGGTGCGTCCACTTATCTGTTTTTCCGACAGCTCGATGGTCAGCACCTTGTCGTTGGGGAAGGTCATCTTCTTCACCACAATCACGTTGCGATAGCCATACTTGAAGGTCTTCGCATCGTCCAACACAAGAGATGGGGTCAGTTCCACTATCTGCGCATTGGTAGCCTTGCTCTGCTTCTTGTCCGATAGTTTGATGCGCATCTCGTCGATGTCGAAGCGGATGTTGGTCTTGTTCTCCACGGAGAAGTCGATGAAGAAATATTCGCCCACGCTGTAGATGTTGTTCAGGCGCATTACCATGCGGTGCATCTTCGTCGCCACGTTGCGGTATTTGGCAGACGATGACCATATCTGACGTGCATACTTGGTCATGTCGGCAGTGGACAGGCTTACAGCGGGATTGTTGTAGGCATTGCGCTCCGAGCATTCTATTTCCTTATCGGTTACTGCCTCCTGCATCCTCGTGGTATAGAGCAGTGCATACTGCGTGCGGTAGCGTTCCGTCACGATTGTCACTATCGCCAACACCTCACCGTCGGCATACACGTTGTCCTTCGGCTTCAGGCGGATGGTGTTGTTGATGGGTTGGTCGCCCACCACCTTGTCTGTGGATATATCGACAAAGCGGATGGGTTCGGAGGCGGTGATGACGGTGGTCACTTGGTCGTTGACCGTCAGCTGCTCCATCTCCATGTAGGTGGTCTGCGCCTTGGCTGAAAGCACGCTCAGCGAAAGCAATGCACAGACATTCATTTTCTGAAAACAATTCATATTAGTTGATTTTTTGATGTTTATACTCTATGAGCCACCGTTCCCGACAATTCCGTTGTCGGGCAGTGTCTATTTCCTTTTCTCTTTCCCATTTACAAGGTAAACAAACGTCCCATACTTCAGCCTTACCTTTAAGTTCTTCTTGATAGCCTTGCT
>VOFK01003109.1_pt1 | contig 45727 bp, 60 predicted proteins | sample 5384121 | NCBI WGS metagenome assembly VOFK01 (sample SAMN12384730, study PRJNA508395) | human gut metagenome | isolation source: healthy gut J | host: Homo sapiens | reverse complement strand
CTCGGTACTTCGTTCCCGGTTACGTATTGCTGGGACATAACCAATACCATTATCGCTTTGGTATCCCCATCGGGTTGGACCATTGGACCGGTGGCAAAATCTGCTCTTTGGGTGGATGAAGATATTGCGATATCATTACCGGAAAAGCCAAAAGATTTTATCGTTGCACATAAAAACGAACCTTTTCTTCCTGTATATGGGTACACAAGATGTACACGTTCCCCGAGTCCCCATCCGCGTTTTTGCAGGAAAAGCGGTTTAGGACCGCGTGGTGACGTTATTTTACAACTGGACTGGACAGTCGGCGAGATCATGCACACCCTCGATAGTCTGGATATTGCTGATAATACAATCTTCGTATTATGCAGCGACAACGGTCCCGTCATTGATGATGGTTATCAAGACCAGGCCTTTGAATTGCTGAACGGTCACACCCCCATGAAACATTACCGGGGCGGCAAGTATAGCGCATTCGATGCCGGAACCCGTATTCCATTTATCGTACGCTGGCCGAATGGTATCAAACCGGGCAAACAACAGGCTCCATTTTCCATGATTGATGTATATGCTTCATTTGCAGCCCTGCTGAATCATGAACTTCCTACAGGTGTTGCCCCTGACAGCCGCGACCAACTCAACAACTTCCTTGGCACGGATACCATCGGGTGTGACTATGTGGTACAACAGAATCTGAATAATACTCTCTATCCATCATTCAGAATAACTGGAAATACATCGAACCGAGTGACAAACCGGCTTTGGAACATTGGACTAAAATGGAAACGGAAACAATCCCCAACCACAACTTTATGACTTATCTGTAGACCCTTCCGAAAAAGAAAAATTTGGCTGGAACTCACCCAGATAAAGTAAAAAGAGCTGGCTATTCTGTTGGAAAAAGTAAAAGCTGCAAAAACCAAGTAAATAAAGGACTAAGCAGAGCACCGATTGTCCGCAGATAATGTACAATATCAGATTATTTGCGGACAATTAGTGAATATCTCTACCTTTATTAGCCTATACTTTTGCGAAGAGAGATTTTCCGATTTTGAACAAGACTGATAAAAAGCCTTTTTTTAAATAACCAATTAAATTAATATTTATGAAACAGAAATCTAATCTATTCAAAAACATTAGGTATTATGTTGCTCTTTTTTGTGCTATTCGCCACACAAGCTAATGCACAAAACATTACAGTAACAGGTACAGTAAGTGACAATTTAGGTCCTGTGATTGGTGCCTCCATACAAGTGGAAGGAACCAGCAACGGATGTATTACAGACATTGACGGAAATTACACACTTCCCAACGTACCGTCCAATGCGACTCTTGTATTCTCGTATATCGGGTTATCAGACCCAAAAAATAGCAGTAGCCGGCAAAACGCATATTAACGTAACGCTAAGTGAAGACAGTCAATTATTGCAAGAAGTGGTGGTAGCTGGGCTATGGCGTTCAACGTAAAAGTGACTTGACCGGTGCGGTGGCTTCCGTAAAGACAGCCGATGCATTAAAAAGTACCCCGACAGTAATGTATCCGATGCCTTGCAAGGGCGTATGGCCGGTGTATCCGTACTCTCAGGTTCCGGTGACCCCAGCGGCGACAACACCATCCGCGTCCGTGGTATCAACTCTATTACGGCAGAAACAGGACCGCTTGTTGTAATTGACGGATTCATCGGTGGTTCTCTCCAGTCATTGAACCCTGCGGATATCGCCTCCATTGAGGTATTAAAAGACGCTTCAGCAACAGCCGTATACGGTTCACGCGGTGCCAATGGTGTTATCCTGGTAACGACCAAAAATCCTGAAAAGGATAAGCTAACTGTCTCTTTCAACGCATTTGCCAATATTAAAACCGTTGCCAAATACCCCCGATAACCTTCCCGTACGAATATGCCAAACTTGGTAAACGATTACGGTAAAAGAATACTTTGGCTATGGCGATAATCATTTTTACAGCCCGGAACAACTCGAAGCATTCAAATCCGGCAAGGCAGGATATGACTATTCAAGAGAAATTTTCCGTAGCCCGGCAGTTACTCAGAACTATGAACTTTCCATTGCCGGTGGTGGTGAAAAAACAACGTTCTTAGCCTCTCTCCGTTATCAGGACGACCAAGGTATCATTAAAAGAATCAGGAAGCCAAATCTACAGCTGGCGTTTAAAGGTAGATACCAAAATCAAGAAATGGCTGAAAGCAGGTTTGAATATATACGGTCACTATCGTGAAACAAGCAAAAACCCCGTATTACCGAATACGATGGCTTGATACAGCAAAGCATGTACTTTCCAAGTACCATCGAACCCAAAAACGAAGAAGGAGAATATAACAATAGCTTCTTCGATGGTGGCAAGGCATACAATCCTATGGGGATACATCTGGGAATCCAGCAACTCTAACAAAACAATCAATAACCGCATACAGGGCTATGTCCAGTTCGATATTCTGGACGGTTTGAGTTTCCGCTCTCAACTAGGCGTGCTTTTTTGATAACAGACTGAATACTTCGGTAGAAAACGAAGACAGTTATTATTCCTACAAAAACAGTCTGACTCAAGGACGGCACGTAGCTATTGAATACTTCATGGCTGAATACCAATACTTTGAGTTATGTAAAAGGAATTCAATGAAAATCACCGTATGCAACTGCCGTATTTCGAGCAGTCTTGCCGACAACAACTACAACCATACCGGTACAGGATATAACTTTGAATTATATCGACATGATCGGTGTCAATAATCTGGCATGGTCCGATTCAAACCTCGCAGCCATTGCATCCGACCGCAGCATCAATACCATTATGTCAGGAATGTTACGTGTCAATCTATGTATTCATGAACCGTTACATGCTTACCGCCTCTATCCGTGCCGATGGTTCCTCACGTCTGAAAGATAAATGGAGTTACTTCCCTTCTGCTGCATTGGCATGGGATTTTGAAGCAAGAAAAAATTTCTTGAAGGAGAATAGTTTCATCGACCAACTGAAACTCCGTTTGGGGATACGGCTCCGTAGGAAACCAAGCTGTAGAGGCTTACCGTATCTATTCCAAAATGACGCCTGTTACCGTTACTACTCCAAACGGGAGTTCTTCTACCGCCTATAAGATAGACCGACCGGCTGCTCCTTTCCTAAAATGGGAACGCAACGACCAGTTCAATGTCGGAGTTGATTTCGGTATTCTGAACGGTCGCGTACGCTTAACAGCAGACTGGTATAGCAAATTGTCAAAAGATATTTTGCTGGAAGTGGCACGTCCCTCACATGGGATATACTGCCATCCTTGATAACTGCAGGTGAAATCAAGAACACGGTGTTGAGTTTACAATCAGTGCAGATCCTTTCAGTGATAAAAGAATTCAGCTGGCACACAGACCTGACGTTATCTCACAACAAAGGTACGTTCAACAAGATTCCGACAGCCAACCACCGCCAACAACAGGCCGGAAACTTCCAAAACCAGATATTCCAAATGATTGAAGGAGAGAAGTTAGGTTCATTCTGGGGATACACATTCGCAGGGAGTATGGCAGGAGGATGATGTAAATGCTCCATTCGTAGATGCCAATGGTCAAACAAACGGCAAAACCAACGGAGAAGTGTACAAAGTAAAACCGGGTAACTCCAAATATGTAGATGTCAATAAAGACGGCGTATACAATGATGCAGACCAAGGCATTATCGGATGCGGACAACCGACATTCAACTGGGGCTGGAACAATACATTCAATTACAAAAACTTTGACTTCTCGTTCTTCGTAGTAGGTTTCCATGGATTTGACATCTACAATGCCACTCACCAAATGGGATATAACCTGATTAAGAGCCAACAAATGGCAGGCGTAACCCCTATGCGCGAGTTGCTGAACCGTTGGACACCGACCAACACCAATACAGATATACCGGGATTCGTGAAAGGCGGAACTGAAAATAAAGACTTCTTCAGCACGCGTTTCGTTGAAAACGGAAGTTTCATCAAGATGAAAAGCATCACATTAGGTTATACTCTTCCTGAAGCAACCTGCCGTTCATTGGGTATCAACAACCTGCGTGTATATGCCTCCGTACAGAATCCATTCCACATCACCAAATACTCCGGTCTGGACCCGGAAGCTACTATGGGTAGTCCTTTGGTACAAGGTGTTGATTGGGGGAGCCTATCCTAACAGCCGCAATTATTTAATCGGTCTGAATTTCTCATTCTAATGAATAACCTACTTAAATAAGAACAACATGAAGAAATTAATATATTTAACAGCAGTTGCCGGAAGTTTATTACTGACGACCTCTTGCGTAGACCTCACACAAGAACCCGAATCCTTTATCACAGAAGAAGAATACTGGAATACGGTAGACCAAGCAAGCCTTGAAAAAGCGGCAGACGCCCTTTACAGCGATTTATGGCAAGGAAATTACGGATTCAACAGCCGTCTGCAACGCATCAATGTATGTGCGGATGATATTACCTACCGTGCAGCCAAGGCCAATAACGAACTGGCTTATTATAGCAGACTGACTCGAATCTTACAGCTAATGATGCTGACTTCTCAACTACTTGGACCCTGTTCTATAAGGTCATCAGCAGTTCCAACAAAATTATCAAGGGAACTACTATCCCCACCAACGAAAAAGAAGCCAAAGCATTTAAAGAAGTATTGGGCGAAGCCTATTTCATGCGCGGTCTTTCCTATTTCTATCTGACCCGTCTGTATGGCGATGTGCCTTTTATTACTGGAAAACGATGAGGCAACCATCACCATGCCGAGAACATCAGTTGCCGAAATATACGATAAAGCGATTATTCCCAGTCTGACTACAGCTACCGAAATGGTTGCCCAACAAAGGACGTAGCGGCAACAACAGCACTCCCTCAAAATGGGCCGCAAAAGCATGCTTGGCAGATGCTTATATGACAATGGCAGGATGGCCGTTAAACAAAGGAACCGAATATTACGGTCTGGCAGCAGCCCAAGCCAAAGAAATCATGGACAATAAGGCCCAAGCCGGTCTTGTACTGACAGCCGAATATTCCGATTTATGGAAAGAAGACAAGAAAACAGAAACCAACGAAGTAATGTTTGCCCTGCAACATAGTGCCAAACATAAGATAGCAAGTAACTACGGTAAATCTTACTATCCGAGCGATTATTCTCCTAATGCAGGATGGGCAGACTATTACGGCAATGAAGATTTCTTCAAGGCGTATCCCAATGATGACCGCAAAGAATGGAACTATATGACAGAATGGAAAATAAAAAGCGGAGAGATTATCCCATATACCGAAAGTGCAGACAAACTTCCCGCCATCTCCAAGTACTATGATTATGACGAAGGAGCCCCCGGTAAAAAGTGCACAATCAAACGGTATAACTTGTATTTACCGCTATGCAGAAGTTCTTTTAATGTACGCCGAAGCTTCTACCCGTGCTACAAACTCTGTGAACCAAGATGCCCTGAATGCTATCCAGGAGGTACAGAAACGCGCCGGTTATCAAAACAGGCAAATAGAACTGACCACAACAACCGAACCTGCCGCATTCTTAACAGCCGTATCCAACGAACGCGGTTGGGAATTCTTTTGCAGAAATGAAACGCTGGTTCGAACTGGTACGTTTGGAAAAAAGTAAAAGAGGTGCGTGCTGAAGAATGGGATGCTTCCACTTTCAACACAAATCACCATTACTATTTCCCGGTACCTTGTCAACAGGTAGACCTTTGCCGGCTGGACCAATAATGCAGGATATTAATATACCACAAAAAAACTTCTAACCTTATTTTTATTTGCAATAATCTGATAAACAGACCTTAATCAATTTAACATGTAAAGAGGGGAAGGATCGTGAGATTCTTTCTCTTTTTTCTTATAAACAATATACCCGGTATACGAAAAACTGCTGTATCTTTGTTCACATCCAATTAACGCTATAACATTATCACATTCATGAAAAGATATAAGCTGATACTTTTCTTTAATATTTTCATTCTTCTGACAGCATCTGCGCAAAAAATAGAAAACCTGGGTTGAGTTAAAACAACAGTCGGAAAACCGTTTGTTTCACCGCCTGGATAAAGCCCCACGCACACCTGCCTTTGCATCCGAAGGTTATGGGTATGGGGCAGCTCAATAGTAAAGGGAGATGACGGTAAATATCACATGTTCGTATCCCGGTTTCCCAAGAAATTACCATTTCATCCGGGATGGATGGTCGCGTCTGAAATTGTACATGCTGTGTCCGATATACCGCAAGGACCTTATCGTTTCAGTGATATCGCACTTCCCGCACGCGGTGCACAGTATTGGGACGGGCGTTCTACACACAATCCGCGCATATTGAAACAAAACGGTAAATATTATCTCATTTATATGGGATCTACACACCCGTTTTGCCGAACCGACATACGCGCAGCTCACCTTAGACAGCCCCCCTGGTGCACCGTTGCCCGCGCCAATAAGCGCATCGGACTGGCTGTAGCCGATTCTCCATATGGTCCCTGTGAAACGTCTGACGAACCGATACTCAAAACCCAACCGGGTACATTCTATAGTTTCCTTTACCTCAAATCCTTCTCCAATCATACAGGAAGACGGTTCAGTTCTCATGATCTTCAAAGGGCGCCATTACACTAACAATTACGAACATTCGGCAATGAGTCTCGGAATAGCCTATGCTCCTGCAATAGAAGGTCCTTACCATGTATTGAACAACAATCAGCCTATCTTTGAAGTAGACGGACAAGGTGAAGCCGAAGACCCTTTCCTATGGAAAGACACCGAAGGCTATCACATCCTATTCAAAGACCATGTAGCCAAATTTACAGGAGAACGGGGCGGTGGTGTTATGGCACACTCTGAAAACGGTATCCAGTGGACAGTAGACAAGGCTCCCAAAGCCTATTCCCTGTACCATAGAATGGGAAGACGGAAAAGTGGAGATGCAAGGGCAACTGGAACGCCCCTTTATTTTCTTTGAAAACGGCAAACCTACTTACATTTTCTTTGCCACTATGGATGGTCCCGGCGGATTCGAGAATGCGTCACACTCTTGGAATATGGTTTATTCCTATAAAAGATAAAAAGAATAAAAACGTATCTTTGCGGTTATGAACAAGAATTTATTGCCTATCCATTTCGCGCTCCTCTTCAAGGATATACAGATGCTGCTTACCGACAAGCACATGCTTGTATCTTCGGCGGTATCGACACCTATTATTCTCCTTTTGTACGTGTGGAACACGGTGAAATCCGCCGAAAAGACATACGCGATATAAACCCGGAAAACAATCGGAATATACACCTGATCCCCCAACTGATTGCCCCCCAACCAAGCACGTTGGAACAGATTGTATCCCTTTTTATCGAGCATAATTACCAGGAAGCAGACATCAATCTGGGGTGTCCTTTCCCCCATGCTGGCCAAACGGCATAACGGAGCAGGAATGTTGCCGTATCCCGAAGAAATAAAGAACTACTGACCGCCGCCACAGAAAAATATCCTCAAATCCGTTTCTCAGTCAAGCTCAGATTAGGCTGGGAAAACGCCAATGAATGCCTTGCACTCCTACCGTTACTGAATACACTTCCCCTATCCCACATCATCCTGCATCCGCGTTTAGGGAAACAGCAATATAAAGGAGAGGTAGATTTAAACGGATTTGAAGCTTTTTATCATGGATGCGATAAACCCTTGTTGTATAATGGGGACCTGCATACAATAGAAGATATACAGACCGTTACCGAACGTTTTCCGAGATTGGCAGAGTTGTAATAGGGCGTGGTCTGCTTGCCAATCCGGCTTTAGCTTGGGAATACCAGCAAAACAGAAAGCTGTCTCCTGATGAAATGCTATCCAAAGTAAAACAGCTACATACAGCGATATACAACAGCTATGAAGAACAGTTTACAAGGCGGTGAAACACAGTTATTGATGAAAATGAAGAACTTTTTAGAATATCTGCTGCCCAACGGTAACCGTAAAGCTAAAAAAAACTATACATAAAACCAGTAAAACTAACCAATTACCGGATAGCAGTAAACGATTTGCTATCTTCATACCAATAAGAATAACAACAGAGAAAGAAAGTGTGTCAAAAAATGCTTTTTCGGTCATTATCGGCCTAACGTCTTCCAACGATGATTTAATGACAGAAATGAAAGAACATTCTAAGCAAAGTTAATGACAGGATGTAGATTATCAGCATTTTAACACACTTTCCGATTTACATATTCGGAATTAAATGCACCTCAGGACGTATTTGAACTACATGATGCAGTTTCATCCACTCATTCAAATAAGCACGATGTTGTAAGAGAATTTGCCGATACTTTTTCTCTATAGCTAAGTTCCTCATTTCTCCGCGGTCATTCACCATGTCATAAAAGCTGCTCACGATACAGCCCTTTATCATACAATACATATTTATAACGCGGAGTACGCAAGGCCCAACCTCGGGCAACTCCTTTATCAAATGTAGTCTCACTGACAATATAAGGCTGGTGTACCTGTTGAGGATCAGCTTTTTCCACCAAAGGCCTAAAAGAGACGCCATGTAAAACCTCCAGGAAGGGAAATTCCCGCCCAGTCACATACGGAAGCAAAGAAATCGACACCTTCATTAATAAGTTAGGGGCATTTCTTTCCCGGCATTCTTCTTTCCGGGAAGGGTAACTATCAAAGGGACATTCACTACCTCTTCATATAAAGCCGATTTCTGGTTCCAATGATGCGCACCCATACCATCACCATGATCGCTTGTAAAGATAACTACCGTATTCTTCCACAAATCCTGTTTATCAATTGCATCGACAATCTTTACCAATCTCAGCATCCACCTTTTCCACCAACCGGAAGTAAAGGCTGCGATAACGCCGCCAATCATCAGGAGAATAATGACGGGTTGGATAAGCCGAATAGTTCAATGTCTGTTCATAATCTATTACATCGGCATCATAAGGATTACGGGCAAAATTTGAAGGAAGTCCGGGCCATTCATCTTGAGGAAGTTCGGGCAAATTGCCAAATGGCAAGTTCTGACTGCGCGCATACTCACAGATATTATGGGGATTATCAAAACCCACTACAAGAAAAAAGGGTTTGGAATGTTTCTGCTCAAGGAAAGCAACGGAAGCTTCAGCCAAGCCATTATCATTATGCGGATGAATGGTAGAAAAGCCGAACTCACCATCGGGCATGGAAGGGGTATGTACATGCCATTTTCCACCATAAGCACACTCATAACCGGCACGTTGCATTAACCAGCCTAAACTGGCAGTACGCAAAGAATCGGCCATAGGAACGTTGTTTCGGAAGAGTCCGACTTCGTGGGAAGTATGTCCTGAAACATGGATGCCCTCGGAAGGACCGCTTAACGGAGCGGAGCAATAAGCATTTTTAAATAAAATACCTGCCTGTGCCAAACGATCCATATTCGGCGTGTGTACATCTGTATTTCCCATACAACTCATGGCAGAAGCTGTCTGCTGGTCGGTTACAATATAAATAATATTAGGCTCCTTTGCCCCCAATAAAGAGGGGGGCAAAGGCAGTTGCACAAAACATGATATTCTTTAATTCCGTCATGACAAAAAAGATTTAATCAAAACCTATTTACGCAACAACTCTACATCAAAGCTTGCAGCATCCTTACACGTAAAACGCAACACTGTTTTGTTTCTTATCTGCCGAAACAAGTTTGCAATACGGTGTTTCCGCTACTTTCCACCAACCTTTCAATGTAACAGTCACGGGAATTTCTCCACTCTCGTTATCAATCCACGGACGAGAATAGATACTCCGTTCAATCCGCTTTCCATCCTTATCAAAAGCCTCATCACTCGGACCGCGGTACAATGCCAAATCCGGCTGGGAAACAGTCAGTAACAGTTTGCCTCTATCTTCACGAATCATAACCAGACAGGAAGTATCCGCCTTCTGTAACAGACCGTCTGCAGGAAGCGAGGGAGTTTCAAACAAAACATAAGAGGTAAGATTATCCGTCAAAGAACGGACTATGTGGGCATTACGATCCTGCTGAAGAACTTTATAGGAAGGTTTCTTCGCAAATGCTTTCAGGGAAGCAGCATCCGTACGGGGCAATACGGCATATTCATAAGAAGCACCTCTCGAGCCTTACCATGTTGCAGCGTCAAGGAAACCCAATCGCCTGAAGTCGGCTTTGTACTTCGTTCACCGACTGTAACCTGCGGGAAATTCTTTTTTCATATTTCGCACTTCTCATAGAGGATTTGGAAAGATAGTACCCTACCCCCATTCGGATCAATATAAGTCTGTCCGTCACTCTTGTAACCATTCCAGTATTTATGATTCTCAGGAGTAATGGCTGCTAATTGGAAAACAGTTGTCTCGGTAGGATACTCTGTATTCGTATTCTCAATGTCCGTACCTAAACATACTATCGTACCGTCAAAGAAGTGGAAAGACTTACGGGCACGGTGAGAGCCGTTATATTTATCATGCTCATGCAGCTTCATACCGAAGTTACCATTCAGGCGGGCCTGAGACAGCCCACCGGCAAAGGCCTCATCGGAATAAAAGCATTTCTTCCATACCTGAGTAAACATCCACATTCAATACCTTGGCGCGCAATTGCTCAAAAGGCAGATGAATACTCGTCACTCCCGGAATGCGATTCCAGTCGAAGCCGTTTTCTTGCCAGCCACTAGTAGTAAAAAGTCACCATTTCATCGGGTTTACCCGTTAATATCTGACATACTGCCATGTGCCAGATAACGGCCGTAGAAATTGGCGGGAAGATAGTGTTCGGCAGCCCACAGATAACGGTAATGTCCACGCACTACAGCCGCCCAATTATCCCGACGCTGTACGGAAACACAACCGTAGCCCAATGCAAGGTTGCCCTGCGGATCGGGTTCGGGGCGGAATCCTGTGCTTCAAGCAGTTTCTTCATCTCCAACTCTTGACGAGTGGAAGCCTTCGGAAGATAATCAGGAGCATCTTCATCGAGCCTATTGACATAAGCCATCAAACGCAGATAAGCAGCAGCCATGTCGGCATCATATTCCTGCTTACCGTCCGGTGTTCCTGCAATAGCCATAGTAGCATATTGAATGGGAATCAGTTCTCCTTTCCGTTAGGATGACGACCTGACATGGAAAGAGACCATTGCTTCAAATTACAATAAAACCGCATCGTGAGCAGCACGTTCTTAACAGTGGAATGCGCCAGTTCAGACACCTTGAACTCTGTTCCGCTCAATAAATAAATCATATTCGTGGCTCCATCCAACCCACCGACAGCATAAGCGGGATAGTTATTACGATGATGAAAACAAGCTCCATCTTTTTCTTGAAAGAACCCGACAACCCTTTTGAGCCGGACGGCATCCATAATCCAACCAACGCGAGAAAGAACGCAGATATTGCAGCTTTTCCGGAGTATCCTCCATAATCAGGATACTGGCCATACGTCCCTGGGTCTGCGTATTGAAAGAATCTATATCTATACCGTTTACGGTAGGTTTAGGATAAACCTCGTTAGTGATGGCATACCAGCGCAGCGTGCGTTCGGCTTCATTCAGCTTGCCGGCTTCATTCAGTACCTCCTTCATCAGGAAATAGGCTACATAGAGTCCGCGCATACTTTGTAACCGTAATGATGGATGTTTCCCCAACAACTGCCGTAAGCCACACCTTGGTCGGTAATATGGTCGTACATGGCAAGGAACTTTTGCTTCAATTCATCCTGCGCAGCAACATCCGCTGCATTGTTATAGGCTATGGCAATACGTTTCATCAGTTTGAAATACTTGTCCATTTCCATACCCAGCTTGGTAAACATATCCTTATCCCAATTCGGTATCATACGTTCGTAAGCTTCTGCCTGACGCACCATGAAGATAGGCAGACCGCTCACTTTCCCGTTTTTGTACGTAATCTTATAGTAGTCATACTGTTTACGGATAGCCGTCATTTCCTTATCTGACAACCTTCCGGGTGTATAGAGCATATCCCTGAAGCGTTTTTCTATTTTCCGCATTTCCTGTTTCTGCGTTTCGCTAACGGCAGTCAAGGGTATATCCGGCTTCCACAAAGAATGTTCGTAAATAACAAGCCAATGATTGGTAGTTCCCTTTATTCAAACGGAACTTGCACGTCAGCCGTCTGCTGGCGGGCATCCACCTTACTGGCGGGTATAATATGATCTAAATATAACTTCCCTTTTTGTATCGGGGAGCAATAATACGGATTTCATTCATCCCTCTTCCGGCGTCCCCACCATATCACGTTCATAGCACACCCATGCTGCACGCCAACCGGTAAAGTTGATTCCAAATGGGAAAGAAGTGCATTTCTTTCCATCTTTTAAAAAAATTCAAACTCTATTTTCTTGTCCTGCTTGCTCATTGTACACCCATACAATGAAAGCGGAAAGATAGGTATCTTTTCCGGTAGGGTCTTTTTCTCGAACTTCAAATCCTTTTTGATAGAAAAAGCACAGCCCCGGATTAAATGTCCAACTCAAGCTCTGCAAACCATCTTTATAATGTTCATCACTGATTTCCAAACGGGAATCCGTTCCCGAAAATAAATACCGGTATTTTGCGGGTCTTCAAAAAGAAAGCAGTTTGTCATTCTTCACTACCGGGCTTCTGCACTTACCGGTAACAAAGTCCCGAGGAGCATCCCTACTCCCATTGTCCATTTACTAAATTGCATCATATTTGTTCATTTAAGGTTACTATACCGTTTACAAAAAGAAAGTCCTCTTTCAGAAAAAAGAGCGACATAAATCGTACAGAAGAGGTCTAAAAATGTTATAACGCTTTATACAAGATAACAGAACAGGACGACTTCGTAAAAACCAACGCTTTACCCACAAAGAAGTTAAGTGGTGCATAGAACTGCACCAGCAACATTTGTTATGATTTATAACCACCTAAATTAATTTTACAATCCACTGATTATCAACACATATAAATAAGATTCTAGTTCAGTCGTATACTGAATCCATTTGAATCGCATACTGAACACGCTTCAGTATACGGTTGAACAGTTTTCTCTTTGTATGATAAGGAGTCTAAGGATGAAGCTCCTCAAAGCTTTTATTCTCCTCCTGCATTGTACGGACAGTCTCTTCCAGCTCCCCGATAGGCAGGTCTAGATTATACCAATCATTATAGCAGTCGGTCACATACCAATTACCATCCACCAGCTCAAACACAACCCGGAGCGGGCTCCCGACTCGTCATACCGCCTCAAATTCTTTATAGGCAGGTTCATCCCGGGTAAAACGTGAGATGTAAACTCCTCCTTCCTCTTCTGTGATACGTCCTTCTTTCAAGGTTTCACTATCCAGCAACGCCCATTTATCACGGGTAAAAGGAAAAGTCTGCTCTGTCTCGCCGTCATCCTGCAACAATACGATAGGCGATTTCAAAGGAAACTTGATACGTGAATACTGAAATGAAGCACTGATGTAAACTTATGGAGAAATGACTTGAAATCCTCTCCGGCTGCCAGACTGTTGAAAGTTGAGAGCATAAACGCCATGCACAGACAAACAACAAAAATTAATAGCTTTCATAATAGATACGAATTATTCCGATTTAAAGTGCAAATATACGACAAGCCGGAAATTTACAATGAAAAGCCGGCGGGAATTTACATCTGTTACTTCTTACCCCTCAGATACTCATAACCGAAGCGACAGCGCAAACAGTCCTTCCTGTCGCAATATTCCTTTTTTGAAGCTGAAGCAAAGCCTGTGAGTCGGCCGCAGTATAAACGGGAAGTCCGGCTCCACTCCACAGACGGGTGACATGATTGTTCTCGGCTTTCAATGCTTCAAGAAAACAAGTTGCACGGTCACAAAGCCGTTCATCTGCTCTGTGCATTCCGTAAGCATACAGAAAAGGGATAACGGTGTTGATAAGAATAAGGTTCAAAGCATTCTCTCCCAAACGCTTTTCTTGATGGGGCGAGCTTTTTTTAAACGTAAAATGCGTCTCCCAATAGGGCGAAGTCCGTGCGGATATTATCTTCTTTTATATCTTCCGCAGTTTCGGCCGCCATAACTCGTGAAAACAAAGATTGTTCTTATGATACAGCCAGGCAAGCTGTGCCAGGCGCACATGGGGGAAATTGCCGGGACGCAAACGTAAAAAACGCCACCGGTCACCGCTCACTGGAGCTGACAATTCCGAACTTGCGCTGCAAATAATGGAACTCTTTCTGAAGTTCCCGGTAGTAACAATCCTCCTGCCAATCTTCTTCCAAAAGCCCGGCCTGTCCCAAAAAGAACGCCTCTACCTGAAAAAGGCTATCCCGATGGCTTGTCTACTGCACGGAAAGGCAGATGAGCGGCCCACGCTTCAAAAGCATCGCCATTCAGACCGAAACCAGATTACGGGCAAGGGGGTAATAAAGAATACATCTTCCCAATGATTGTTGCAACGCTCCAGACGTGCGGCAATGGCCTGTGCCTTTGTTCAAAACGCTCTACCTGCAAAGCCGATAACCAGGAATGGACCGTCAGTTTCGGTAAGGAAGCAAGAATGGAATAACAAGGAGGGTATATTTCCGTCTGACGTAATTCGTCATAACACCGGCGGACATTGTCCGGACAGTGCAACAGTAGCTGGGGGAACAATACCGCCGTTGGCATAGTACACCTCGCAATCCGACTCGCCCACCACATGCAGAATAACATTATCGTAAACCGTATCCCGGTTATGTCCGTGACGAAACCAGTCCGAAGCCTGCGTATGCAACTCAACGTTACCCACCCAAAGCGTACCGTTTATTTTCAGTTTTGCGTTAAAGAAATCGGGGGCCTGCATCAGTATTCGGCAAACCGGGATCTATCACTTCGACCGGCTGTCCGGAGGTTGTCTGGAGTGGCATTAAAGGAAATATCTTATGCTTCCAAACGTAATGCAGCAATTGTTCCATTGTTAACTTATCGTTAATGTTGTGCGCAAATGTAAGAAAAAAGATTACCTTTGCGACATATAGTTCGTTGATAAACTGAATAAAACCAAAGAAACAATGAAAATCGCATTAATCGGTTACGGAAAAATGGGTAAGGAAATCGAGAAGATTGCCTTAAGCCGCGGACACGAAATTGTCAGCATCATCGATGTGAATAACCAGGGAGGATTTTGAATCGGCCGCATTCAAAAGTGCCGATGTCGCCATAGAATTTACCAATCCGACGGCAGCCTACAACAATTATATGAAAGCTTTCAAGGCAGACGTAAAATTGGTTTCGGGCAGTACAGGCTGGCTGGAAGAACATGGTGAAGAGGTAAGAAAGCTTTTTGTTCGAAGGTGGAAAAACCCTGTTCTGGTCATCTAATTTCAGTCTGGGAGTAGCCATATTCTCGGCCGTCAACAAATATCTGGCGAAGATCATGAACCGGTTCCCTGCTTACGACGTAACAATGAGCGAAACTCACCATATACACAAGCTGGATGCTCCAAGCGGCACTGCCATTACCCCTGGCCGAAGGTATTCTGGATAATCTCGACCGCAAAAGCCGCTGGGTAAAAAGGTACCTTTGGTGCACCGGATGGAACCGTGTCAGGCTCTGTCGAATGCGCTGCCGACGAACTTCCGGTCAGCTCTATCCGCGAGGGAGAAGTACCGGGCATTCACAGCATCCGCTACGATTCAGAGGCAGACAGCATCACCATACCCATGATGCCAAGACCCGCAGCGGCTTTGCTTTGGGAGCTGTGTTGGCAGCAGAATATACAGCCGGCAAACAAGGTTTCTTAGGCATGAGCGATTTATTTCCATTTTTAAAAGACTAAAGTATTATGAGAAAAGCAACACGTGCCCAATGGGTCAAATTCGGCATAGTTACCCTGCTCTACCTGATGTTCCTTGTCTGGGTGAAAAGTTGGTGGGGACTGATTGTCCTTCCTTTCATATTTGACGTCTACATCAGCAAGAAGATACCCTGGAGTTTCTGGAAAAAATCCAAGAATCCGGCTGTGCGTGGCATTATGAGTTGGGTAGACGCCATTGTATTCGCCTTGGTGGCTGTTTATTTTGTGAATATCTACATATTCCAGAACTATCAGATACCTTCGTTCACTGGAAAAAAATCATTGCTGGTGGGTGACTTTCTGTATGTAAGTAAAATAGCTACGGTCCGCGTGTGAACACACCGCTTTCCATGCCGTTGGCACAACACACACTTTGCCGATATTCAACACCAAATCGTACATTGAATGGCCGCAATGGAAATACAAACGCGTACCGGGTTTCGGAAAAGTGAAGCTGAAAATGACATTGTCGTGTTCAACTTTCCTGCGGGTGATACGGTAGCGCTTAACAGACAGCAAGAAGATTTTTACAGCCTGGCTTACAGGGAAGGACACGCGTATATCCCAATAAAATCAATATGGACAGTCTGACGCGCGACCAGCAGCGTACCGTCTACGACCTTTATTACAATGCCGGCCGTAATCTGATCCGTACCAATCCGCAAATGTACGGTGATATTGTGGTACGTCCGGTCGACCGCCGCGAGAACTATGTAAAACGCTGCGTCGGCCTGCCGGGAGATACCCTGCAAATCAAAGATACACAAGTGTACATCGACGGAAAAGCCATCGAGAATCCGGAAGAGATGCAGCTCAACTATTTCGTACAGACCACCGGCCCGTACATACCGGAAGAGATGTTTCGCGAATTGGGCATCAGTAACGACGACCAGATACTGATGACCGATGACTTCAATTATGAAGAAGGACTTATGCAGATGGGATTGGACCGCCGCGATGCTCAAGGCAGACTGACTCGGTGTACCACCTGCCCCTCACCCAGAAAATGTACGATACGCTCGCCGGCAATAAAAAACTGGTCAGCCGCATCGTCATGGAACCGGAAAACCTTTCAGGACAAATGTATCCGCAAAACCTCTATACAAAGTGGACACGGGATAATTACGGTCCAGTCTGGATACCGGAAAAAGGTGCGACCATTACCCTGAACAAAGATAACCTCCCCATTTACGAACGTTGCATCGTAGCTTATGAAGGTAATACACTGGAACAAAAAACCGGACGGTATCTACATCAACGGACAGAAAACAGACACCTACACGTTCAAGCTGGACTACTATTGGATGATGGGCGACAACCGCCATAATTCCCTTGACTCCCGCTACTGGGGCTTCGTACCGGAAGACCACGTAGTAGGTAAGCCTATCGTTGTCTGGCTCTCATTAGATAAAGACCGTGGTTGGCTTGATGGAAAAAAATCCGTTGGAACCGCATCTTCAAGTGGGTACATTAATACAGTGACCGGAAGTTAGCGATCAATACACACTATGCGGAGAAGGAATTGGAAGATTGCAGCTACCCTGACCGGAGTAATACTTACAGTGATATTGCTCCGGAGTTGCGTTGCAACTTCCTATCTGATTCCTTCCACAGGAATGGAAAAACTCACTGTACCGCGGTGAACGTATCCTGGTAAACAAATGGAGCTACGGACTACGGTTGCCTTTCATAAACTTATGGGGGGTATCACCGTTGGGGCGACAAACCAGTACGTAAGGATGACATTCTTGTATTCAATAACCCTGCCAACCTCTCACAAACAGCAATCGACCAGAGAGAAGTATACATCGGCCGTTGTCTGGGAGTACCGGGAGATACTTTGTGGGTAGATTCTCTTTTCTCCGTAATTCCTTCGGAAAAAAACGCTCCCGACCAGAAGTTCCTTTATACATATCCCCGGAAGAAAGAGAAGCAAAGTTAGACTCACTGCTCACTATCCTTTCTATCCGCCCCAACGTATTATTGGGACAGGATACAGCAAAAAACGTACGCAGCTTCAGCAGGTACGAGTATTATCTGTTGGAACAGGCTTTAGGAACAAACAACTGGATAGAGCCTGCCGATAAAGAAGACTCGGTTGACGTACTGAAACCTCTCATCATCCCTGGCAAAGGGAAAGCCGTACGTGTATATCCCTGGAACATGACACTGCTGCGCAACACATTGGTGTTGCATGAAAACGGAAACGGCAGACATCAAAAATGATACACTATACATAGAAGGAAAACCTGTACAGCATTGTTACTTTATGAAAGATTACTATTGGGTGGGTGCCAACAACTCGATAAACCTGTCAGACTCCCGCTTGTTCGGACTTGTCCCCAAAGACCATGTTATCGGAAAGGCCGCCGTCATCTGGTTCTCAAAGGAGCAGGATACGGGATTGTTCAACGGGTATCGCTGGGACAGGATATGGAGAAGAATAAAGTGATAATCAAACAGCCAAATGATAAAGTACCAGGCAGTAACTCCTGCCGGTTCTTATTTTTTAATTTTTAATTCTTAAATGCTCAATTCAAATGACCGTCTATCTTTCTTCCGCCTATCTGGCTCCGGTTGAATACTACACCAAACTGTTGGCATACGACCGGGTATGTATCGAACAGCACGACCATTATACCAAACAGACCTACCGCAACCGTTGCACTATTGCCGCACCTGACGGTGAGCTTGCCCTTTCCATTCCTACAGTCAAACCCGACACACCGAAATGCCCGATGTGCGATATCCGTATCTCCGACCACGGCAACTGGCGTCATCTGCACTGGAATGCCATTGAATCGGCATACAACCACACTCCTTTCTTTGAATATTACAAGGATGACTTCCGCCCTTTCTTATGAAAAGAAATATGAGTTTTTAGCCGATTTCAACGAAGAACTTTGCCACTTGGTTTGTTCCCTGATAGATATACCAGCCTGTTATGGAACGCACCTCGGAATATAAAACCGGATTCGCACCCGGCGAGGCGGATTTTCGGGAGCGTATTCATCCCAAGAAAGACTTCTCGCTGGAAGATACGGATTTCTTTCCGCAACCTTACTACCAGGTATTCCAGGAAAGGCTCGGCTTCCTACCCAACCTCAGCATTATCGATTATGCTGTTCAATATGGGACCGGAAAGCTTATTGATATTGCAACAAAGCAATTCATCTGTTCATTCCATTCCATCACCTATACAAATTATATAATTTTAGACATTTCGCAATAAGAGAAGACATTTATTCCATATTATTTTTGCAATGCGAACCCGAAAGAAATATATATTCATATCACTAAATAAAAAAATCATGAAAAACTTATTCGACATTAAAGGCAAAGTAATCGTCATCACAGGCGGTTGCGGCATTCTCGGAAAAAACATCGCTAACTACCTTGCAGAACAAGGCGCTAAAATTGTGGTTTTGGATCGTGCAGCAGAAATAGGTAAAGAACTGGAAGCCGAACTCAACCAGAAGTCTGAAGCCCTGTTCCTCGTAACCGACGTACTGAACAAGGAAGTACTGGAAGAAAATAAGAAAGCCATCCTCGAACGCTTCGGCACTATCGATGTGCTGCTGAACGCCGCAGGCGGCAACATGCCGGGCGCTACCATCGCTCCGGACAAGACCGTGCTCGACCTCGATGTGAGGCATTCCGCAAAGTGGTAGACCTGAACCTTCGGTACAGTACTTCCCACTATGGTCTTCGTAGACGTCATGGCAAAGAACAAGAAAGGTGCTATCGTCAACTTCTGCTCCGAGTCTGCCCTCCGTCCGCTGACGCGTAGTAGGTTACGGTTCAGCCAAAGCGGCTATCGGCAATTATACACGCTATATGGCAACCGAACTGGCAACCAAGTTCAGCCCCGAGCTCCGCGTAAACGCTATCGTTCCGGGTTTCCTGCTGACCAACCAGAATCGTGCGCTGCTGACTAATCCCGACGGCTCCTATACAGACCGTGCAAAGACCATCATTGCCCACACTCCGTGCGGACGCTTTGCCGAACCGGAAGAACTGTTCGGAACCATCCACTACCTCATCAGTGATGCTTCCAGCTTCGTGACCGGGGCACTCTCGGTGGTGGACGGCGGTTTCGACGCATTCTCCATCTGATGAAATCCGTGAGAGTATGCCAAAATAAAACTCACTTGCTATCTGTTTCTCTTTTAGGCACGGTTACACGGATTTCACGGAAAAAGAGGATAAAATAAATCCGTGTCTATCCGTGTAATCCGTGCCTAAAAAAGAAATCATCAAGTGTATTTTGGCACATCCTCATTCATAATAGACAGACATATACTTTATAAACTTATACCATTACAATATGATACTTTGTGAACAAACCTGGCGCTGGTACGGCCCTAACGACCCCGTCAGCCTATGGGACATCAGACAGGCCGGAGCCACCGGCATCGTAAACGCTCTGCACCACATTCCCAACGGCGAGGTGTGGACAGTGGAGGAAATCATGAAACGCAAGGAGATGATTGAAGCCGCAGGTCTACGCTGGTCGGTCGTAGAAAGCGTACCCGTACACGAGCACATCAAGACGCAGACCGGAGATTTCCAACGGTATATCGACAACTACAAGGAAAGCCTGCGCAACCTCGGCAAATGCGGTGTGAACATCGTGACGTACAACTTCATGCCCGTACTGGACTGGACGCGTACCGACCTTGCCTACGAGCTTCCCGACGGCAGCCGCGCCCTGCGCTTCGAACGCGCGGCCTTCATCGCTTTCGACCTCTTCCTGCTGAAGCGCCCCGGTGCGGAAGCCGATTACACCGACGCGGAAAAGGCCAGGGCCAAAGCGCGCTTCGAGCAGATGACGGAAGACGACAGGCAGTTACTCGTACGCAACATGATTGCCGGCCTACCCGGTTCGGAAGAGAGCTTCACCTTGGAGCAATTCCAAAAAAGCTTGACCGCTATAAGGACATCACCCCCGAAAAGCTACGCTCCAACCTGATATATTTCCTCAGCGAAGTCTGTCCCGTTGCCGACGAGGCCGGCATCGAGCTGGTGATCCATCCGGACGACCCGCCCTGCTCAATCCTGGGCCTGCCGCGTATCATGAGTTGTGGAGCCGATTTCCAGGCTCTGATTGATGCTGTTCCCAACAAGAGCAACGGCCTGTGTCTGTGCACCGGTTCTCTGGGTGTAAGCAGCGCAAACGACTGCGCCGCCTTGATGGAACAGTTCGGCGACCGTATCAACTTCGTTCACCTCCGCAGCACACAACGCGATGAGGAAGGCAACTTCTACGAAGCCAACCATCTGGAAGGCAACGTCGACATGTACCATGTGATGAAGGCTTTCCTCGAGCTGCAGCAGCGCCGTAAGGTTTCCATCCCGATGCGTCCCCGACCACGGTCACCAGATGGTGGATGATTTGAAGAAGAAAACCAATCCGGGATACTCCTGCATCGGCCGTTTGAGAGGATTGGCAGAGCTGAGAGGGGGCTGGAAATGGGGAATCGCCAAAATCCTTGTTTGAATAAGGAATTCCTTTAAAAACGTGCTAAAAAAGCCATTCAACTGCAATGATACTGCGATTGAATGGCTTTTTTAACCTGATACCCCATATTGAGAAATTCTTTCCTATATTTGCCCCTTGAACCCCCAAAACAGATTTATCATGAAAAACTTAACACTCAACGAGTGGCTGCGGTAGATGTATTCCGCGCACTCACCATGTTCCTTATGCTCTTCGTAAACGACATTCCCGGTTTGAAGAATGTTCCTCACTGGCTGATGCACGCCGCTGATGAGGATATGCTGGGATTTTCGATACCATCTTCCCGACGCTTTCTGTTCTGCATGGGCATGTCAGTATCCTTTGCCATACAGAACCGTTATAAAAAGGGCGATACAACCACTAACAGGTCATTGCACATATATTCTGGCGTACGGTGGCGCTCATTGCCATGGGGCTGTTCTCGCTTAACAGCGGCGGCATTGAAGGCGGTCTTTCCCATTCCTGGTTTACTATCCTTATGGTAATCGGTTTCTTCCTGACATGGGGAGTATATCCAAAGGCCGAAGGTACAAAAAAAGCCCTTTTCACCGTAATGAAAGTGGCAGGCGTGGTATTGCTTGCAACGCTGGTTATTTATAAAGACACTCAACGGGAAACCGTTCCATACAAGTTGGTGGGGAATCCTCGGTCTTATAGGCTGGACATATGCCGTATGTGCCGGCATCTATCTGTTCACCCGCGAAAGCCTGCGTAAAAACGCGGTTGCATGGTTTGCAGTGATAACGCTCGCTGTAATCAGCCATTCCGGCCTTATCCCGGAAGAGTACGGAAGCCGATCCTGTTGCTGTTTCATTCCCAGTGACTGGACGCTGCACGCATTCGGAATGTCGTCTGCTGACCTCCTTGCTCATGCAACGCTACGCCAATCGCGAACACCCCAGGCAAATTCATCGGTATGCTCTGCATCGCGCTTGGTGCCGGCATGTTGATTCTTGCACTGGTTTCGCATTCATACTGGATTATCTCCAAGATACAGGCTACCCCGTCCTGGCTGTTTTATTGTCTTGCCGCCTTCTTCCCGTTATTCGGCTTTTTTCTATTGGCTGACCGATGTAAAGGCAAAAAACCAACCGGTTCGATATAATCAAACCCGCAGGAACGGCAACGCTCACTTGCTAATTCTTCCCTATATATGGTACTCCGTCCAGCAATTGGCTGGACTTATCCGTGCTGAAACCGGGACTGCTCAAATCGCTTGTCTTCTCCATCATCATCGTACAGTTGACAGGACTGCTGGTGAAAGGCAAAATAAAACTGAAAGTTTAAAATACTTCATGACTATGTTGAAAATTCAAACTCCCAACGGCGAAGACAGAGTTCTGCTACATTCCTGCTGTGCTCCCTGTTCCTCCGCCATCATTGAATGCCTGCTGGCAAACGGCATCCGCCCGACAGTGTTTTATTGTAATCCCAACATCTATCCGCAAGGAATATGAGATAAGAAAGCAGGAAGCCGTTCGTTTGTAACGTCCCAAAACCTCGATTTCATCGATGCTGATTATGATTATGACCACTGGCGGAACACAATGCTGGGACTGGAAAACGAACCGGAACGAGGCAGCCGTTGCCTGAAATGCTTTACATTACGCCTGACGGAAACGGCACGCTATGCTTCCGAACACAATTTCCAGGTCTTTACCACCACCCTTGCGTCTTCGCGCTGGAAAAACCTTTGAGCAGATAAACGAAGCAGGCCGGAGGGGCAGCCTTTCCTTTATCCCGGTACAATCTTTTGGGAACAAAACTGGCGGAAAGGCGGATTGCAAGACCGCCGCAACCAGCTTCTAAAGAGTATGACTTCTATAACCAGCTGTACTGCGGCTGTGAATTCAGTATGAAACGACTGGAACAACAAAAAGAAAATAAGGCTGAATAAGGCATTCAAAGGAACCTTCCAAAGACAAGCAGCAAGGGAAACATCTGTCTGACAAATTAAGCTCAATGAGAACCGGCAACAATGTTCCCTATTCCAGCACTCAGTTCCAGCAGCAGGAAAAAGGCTGTCAATCATAAATAAGCGTTGACAGGTAATCCTCTGCAAACATCTCGTTTGCTACTTCCAATAAAATCTCAGGGGTTAGTTGCTCAATACGCCGGAACACAGCTTCGGCCGTTTCATATTTATTGTAATGCAGGAAGGTCTTTGCCATGCCGAGAGCATTGTTCTCGTTATTGTCCGAAGCCACGCCTATCTGCCCGATAAGCTGTTTTTTGGCGGCGGCAAGCTGGGAAGAAGTCATCCGGGTATCGCGCAGGCGTTTCAGTTCTTTATACACAAGGCGGGTGCACAGGTCAGCATCCTTAGGATCGCAACCGAAATAAATGCAGAAAGTTCCGGTATCGGTATAAGAAGTCAAGTTAGACTCTACATTATAGACCAACCCACGCCGTTCGCGCAAGGCCACATTCAGCCGGCTGTTCATGCCCGGACCTCCGAGGATGTTATTCAGCAGATAGAGCGCCGTACGCTTGTCTTCATACGCATTGTACCCCCTACTGCCAATCATGACGTGCGCCTGATGGGTGTCTTTATGCAAAATCTGGGTTTTCGGAACATATAAAGGCGGGGGCGTACGACGGTTATCGACAGCCTCAGCCGGAATATCAGCCAATAGCTTCTCCGCCCAACGCACCACTTGTCTGAAATCCATATTGCCTAAAACAAAGAACACCATATTGTCGGGATGATAAAAACGGGAAGTAAAAGCGGCGGCATCCTCACTGCGGAACTTTTTCAATTGTTCCGGATTACCGAGAATATTACGTCCTAAAGGGTGCTCCCGAAAGATCAAGTCTTCAAAATCATCGAAAATCAGCTCAGAAGGGTTGTCTTCGTACGACTGGATCTCGTCTATAATGACCTCTGTCTCCTTTTCAATCTCCCGCTGAGGGAAAGTGGAATGGAATACAATATCCGTCAGCAACTCAAAAGCACGCCCGAAATGTTCGGTAAGAAATGCGGAATAAATTACGGTTTCTTCCTTATTGGTGTAAGCGTTCAAATCGCCGCCCACATTCTCCATGCGGTTCAGAATATGCCACGCCTTTTGCGTTTTTGGTACCCTTAAAAATAAGATGTTCCACAAAATGCGCCATACCCTGCTCGTTTTCGAGTTCATCGCGTGTTCCGGCATCCACCGCAAAACCACAATAAGCCACCTTCGACAAGGAGGGTTCATGGATGATGCGCAAGCCGTTCGGCAATGTGTGCAGACGGTAGCGAGGAGATATTTCTTCTGTTAAATTCTTCATTCTTACGTTCCAAACGATTTGTGGGCACAAAAATACAATAAAACTTATTGCCGTTTATGGAAAATTGCGGATATTTGCACATATAATCATATTAATCTAATCGCATCAGACAATGATAGCATCCATTCAAGAGCTTTTGCAGAAAGAAGCGCAGGCCGTATTGAATATCCCTGTAACGGACGCATACGAAAAGGCGGTAGAACTTATCGTAGAACAGGTACACCGTAAAAAAGGCAAACTGGTAACTTCCGGCATGGGTAAAGCAGGGCAAATAGCCATGAATATTGCTACAACCTTTTGCTCAACGGGGATTCCGTCGGTATTTCTTCACCCCAGTGAAGCACAACATGGGGATTTAGGCATCCTGCAGGAAAACGACCTGCTGTTGCTCATTTCTCAATTCTGGCAAAACGCGCGAAATTGTCGGAGTTGACCCAATTGGCACATAACCTGAATCCGAAACTGAAATTTATCGTCATTACAGGAAATCCGGACAGTCCGCTGGCACAGGAATCGGATGTATGTCTCAGCACAGGAAGTCCCAAGGAAGTCTGCATACTGGGCATGACCCCTACCACTTCCACAACGGTAATGACCGTTATAGGAGATATTCTGGTAGTACAGACCATGCAGAAAACCGGATTTACCATTGAAGACTACTCCAAACGTCATCACGGCGGCTATCTGGGAGAAAAATCAAGATCATTATGCGTAAAGTAATCGGTATTGGAGAGACGATATTGGATATCATCTTTCGTAATGAACAGCCTTCTGCCGCTGTACCGGGCGGTTCTGTATTCAACGGAATCGTCTCATTAAGCCGCACCGGCGTTCCAGTCTGTTTCATCAGTGAAACCGGCAACGACCATGTAGGCAATATCATCCTACGGTTCATGCGTGACAATCATATTTCGACAGAACACGTCAACGTGTTTCCCGACGGGAAATCTCCTGTATCACTCGCTTTCCTGAATGATAACAGCGATGCCGAATATATATTCTACAAAGACTACCCCAAACAACGCTTGGATATTATCTATCCCGAACTGAAAGAAGACGACATAGTCGTCATCGGTTCTTATTATGCATTAAATCCGGTGTTGCGCGAGAAAGTGCTGGAACTACTTGACCGGGCGCGTGAAAAGAAAGCCATCATCTATTACGACCCCAATTTCCGTTCTTCCCACAAGGAAGAAGCCATAAAACTGGCGCCAACCATCATTGAGAACCTGGAATATGCCGATGTCGTACGCGGCTCGCAGGAAGACTTCTTCCACATGTATAACCTGCGTGACGCAGATAAAATATACAGGGATAAGATAAAATTCTATTGTCCTAACTTCTTGTGTACGGCAGGGGCGGAAAAGATTACACTCCGCACAGGTTCCGTCTCCAAAGAATATGACATACCGCCGTTAGAGGCAGTCAGCACCATTGGAGCCGGTGATAACTTCAATGCAGGCATTATCTACGGTTTACTGAAACATGACATTCGTTATGACGACCTGAATACAATCGGTGAAGCCAAGTGGGACAGATTATCCGTTACGGCATGGAATTTGCCGCAGAAGTCTGCAAAAAGTTACAGCAATTCGGTGTCAAACGAGTTTGCGGAGAGATACAGGTATTAATGCGCCTCTCAATCCGCACCTAAAAATAAATTATCATTTAAAAATTATAAAAGCTTCATATACGCTGTATAATCTGAAACGAAAAACTATATATTTGCTGTAAACGACATTTAGAGAGTTTACGAACCATGATGTATAAGAATCTGTTGAACCTGCTTGCTTTGGTAGTGCTATTTCCTTCCTGTAGCGGCACAGCTCCACACATATCCGTTGTATGCGAAGAAAATAATGTAGGGAACTGTATCGTCAAATGGGAAATGGCTCCGCTTATCAAAGGGAACATAAAAGTATATGCTTCGACCGATCCTGACTTCATTCCGGAGGATGTTCCCGTGCTATGGCCGATATCTCGGATCTGAAAATGACTATCGTCACAAACGATCCCGCCAAGCGTTATTATTACACCCTTTATTCGGAGACAAATATCGTGTGAAGATCGCCACGCGCAATATCAACATTCCCGGTGTACAAAACTTCCGTGATTTGGGCGGCTATCCTTCTTATTCCACCAAGAAACAGATCGCGCTGGGGAATGATTTACCGTTCCGCACAAATAGACAGCATTCCTCCTGCTCACGCAGGAACTTAAGAATATCGGGGATCACGGACAATCATAGACTTACGACTTCTTGAAAATGAACAGGCAGGCAACTCGCCGCTTGCATGATGATGAATTTAATATCATACATATCCCCCTTTCTCACAGGGAACATGGAAGAAATTCTGCAAGGCATTCAGGAAGAGAAATAAAAAGTGACACTATTTATCGTTTGGTAGAACAAATGAATCGGGAATTAGTTATAAACTACCAAAAAGGAATTCCGGCAGATGTTCATATCCTTCTTGATAAAACTCATTATCCGGTTGTGATTCATTGTACATCCGGGAAAGGGCGTACAGGGGTCGTTTCCGCCTTATTGCTTGCCGCTCTTGGAGTCAACGAAGACGTCATTATGGAAGACTATCGTTTGAGTAATGACTATTTTAATATTCCCAAAGCTTCTCAATATGCATATAAGTTATCGGTCAATTCGCAAGAAGCCATTACAACCATCTACTCTGCAAAAGAAGATTTCCTGAACGCTGCCAAAGAACAGATTGAGGCTGAATACGGGAGCGTACAGACCTATCTGAAAAAGGGAATCGGACTTTCTGCAGAAGAAATTGAACAGTTACGCAGCATCTTATTAACTGATAATTAATAGTTGATAAGTGATAAAATAGGGTGGCGTCTATAATAATTATCTACTATCAATCATTCATTATCAACTAAATTAACTATCTTTGCAGCCGAAATAAAAGATATACAGAGATTTAATGAAGACATTTGAAGAGCTTGGCGTTTCTCCGGAGATACGTAGAGCAATTGAAGAAATGGGATATGAGTGTCCCATGCCGGTACAAGAAGAAGTAATTCCGTACCTTTTGGGAGAAAAATAATGATGTAGTAGCACTGGCACAAACAGGAACAGGAAAAACAGCCGCATTCGGTTTGCCGCTTATACAACAAATTGACGTTAAAAACAGGAATTCCCCAATCACTTATTCTTTGCCCTACCCGCGAACTTTGTCTTTGCAGATAGCAGGAGACCTGAATGACTATTCCAAATACATTGACGGACTGCGGGTATTGCCCGTATATGGCGGTTCGTCCATTGAAAGCCAAATACGTGCCCTGAAACGCGGTGTGCATATCATAGTGGCCACTCCCAGGACGCCTGCTCGACCTCATGGAGCGCAAAACCGTTTCCCTCTCCACCATCCAGAATGTAGTGATGGACGAGGCGGATGAAATGCTGAACATGGGTTTTACGGACAGCATTAATGCTATTCTTGCAGACGTTCCCCAAGAGCGTAACACGCTTCTGTTCTCCGCTACCATGAGTCCCCGAAATAGCGCGCATCTCCAAAAAATACCTGCACAACGCAAAGGAAATCACTATCGGACGCAAGAATGAAAGCACAAGCAACGTGAAGCATGTGGTTTTCACCGTTCATGCCAAAGACAAATACGCTGCCCTGAAAACGCATTGTTGACTATTATCCGCAGATATACGGCATCATTTTCTGCCGCACCCGCAAGGAAACACAGGAAATTGCCGACAAGTTGATGCAGGAAGGTATATAATGCCGACTCTTTGCATGGCGAACTGGAGCCAGGCGCAGCGCGACACCGTCATGCAGAAGTTCCGTATACGTAACCTGCAACTGCTGGTAGCCACCGACGTTGCCGCACGTGGTCTGGACGTCGACGACCTCACCCATGTCATCAACTACGGTTTGCCCGATGATACGGAAAGCTATACCCCGCAGCGGACGTACGGGACGTGCCGGAAAAACAGGCATCCATCGCCATCATCAACCTGCGCGAAAAAGGCAAAATGCGTGAAATCGAACGTATTATCGGCAAGAAATTCATTCAGGGAGAAATGCCTACCGGGAAGCAAATCTGTGAGAAGCAGCTGCTGAAGGTAATTGACGAGCTTGAGAAAGTAAAAAGTAAATGAAGATGAAATCCGTGATTTCATGCCCGACATTTACCGCAAGCTGGACTGGTTGAGTAAAGGAAGACCTGATTAAACGCATGGTTTCCCATCGAATTCAACCGCTTCCTGGACTACTATCGCGACCGTGAGGAAATAGAAATTGCCACCGGCAGTGAACGCAGCGCCAAAAGGCGGCGAACGCGGCAGAATGCCCGTCAAGGCAACTCCGGGCTTTAAACGTCTGTTTATCAATCTCGGTAAAATGGACAACTTCTTCCCCAACGAACTGATCAGCCTCCTGAACAACAATACCCGCGGGCGTGTTGAATTAGGCCGTATCGACCTGATGCAGAAGTTCTCTTTCTTTGAAGTGGAAGACAAAGAAGCGGGCAACGTTATAAAAGCCTTAAACCGGGCCAACTGGAACGGCCGTAAGGTTTCTGTAGAGATTGCGGGAGAAGAAGGGAAAGACGCTCCCAAAGGAAAACGCAGGAACGAAGGCGGCAACTACGGCAAAAAGAATTTGACGGCAAAAAAACGCAGCTACAAAGGATGAGCGTCGTCGCAGCGAGGTTGCCGGCAAACGCAGCGATAAGACCGAATATGCCTCTACCGACAAGAAAAAGAACAAGCCCAGTCGCGAAGAACGCGGTTATACCAAGGCACGCGGCAAAAAAGACGATTGGAAACAGTTCTTTCAAGGCAATAACGAATTTAAAGATTCAGAACCGGACTTCAGCGAAGAAGGCTGGGCAAAACGGACACCTAAAAAGAAATAAGCAAACGACGTGAACAAAGTCAACGGTTTTTTTATGGACTATTGTCTTCTGCCAGCTTCGGATTGATTCCGCTATTTACAATCCCGGCCATGCAGCAAGGAATGGGTTTCTGGTCTATTCTATTAATCGTTTTCTTTTCGCCATGCTGGCATTGGCAGGCATACTGCTGCTCGACAAGCAGCAGCCTTTCCGCATACAAGCCGTAAGGGAGATATTGCCGCTTCTGCTGCTGGCATGCCTTTACGACAGTTCCGCAGTATTCCTCTTTTGGGGGTATCAGTTCATGTCGAGCGGTTGGCCACCACCCTTCATTTCATGTATCCGGTGCTGACTACGCTTATCATGATGATATTCTTCCACGAGAAGAAATCTTTGTGGCGCATGGCGGCCATTGCACTGGCAGTAGCCGGCGTATTTTTTCCTGTCCAACGGAGACGGTACGGGAAGCGTCTGGTCCGGCATATTCATTGTTTTGCTTTCTGCATTGGGATATGCCCTATTACCTTAACGGTAAGCCAACTGAAAAATCTCGAAATGAAAGGGCTTAAAATGACGTTTTACGTCTTTTGTTCGGCGGTATCCTGTTATTCACCGGAACGGAAATCTCCGGGATAGGGTTACAGGCCATTCCGGACCGCACCACATTGGGCAATCTGGTGATGCTTGCGTTAGTACCTACCGTAATATCAACCTTGCTCAAAAACATAGGCTCCACACTGACATCCGTATTGGGAGCTATGGAACCTGTAACGGCGGTATGCGTAGGCATTGCCATCTTCGGAGAGCCGTTTACCCGAAGCATAGCTCCTGCTCATCATTTCAGCCGTAACCGTCATTATTCTAAAAAGATGATGGAGTGACAAGGTGATAAATAACAGTGTAACAAAGCAATAGGGTGACAAAGCAATGCATCATCACTTTATCACCCTATTATCTTATTGCTTTTTTATCTCCTATTTCGCACAGCTCTTGGTACTGAAAGCAACGAGCATCCAAACCATTTTTTCCTGCTCTTTCAGGTAACCGGTCATTAAGTCGGCCGTTGCATCATCACCGGCTTCATTGGCCAGTTCTATCACTTTTCTTTCTTCACCGATAAGATAACTGTAAGTTTCGAGGATATGCTCAACAGCCTCACCGCCACAAGTAATACCGGAGATTTCCTTCACTTTGGCAACCTTGAGATATTCGCTGAATTTGTTTTCGGGCGTACCGCCCAACATCAAGATACGTTCTGCGATTTCATCCACTTTCTCTGCGGCATCGTTGTACATATCTTCAAATTTGCCGTGCAGCACGAAGAACCCGTGTCCTTTAATATCCCAATGGAAACCGCGCAAATTGGTATAATGTACCTGAAAGTCTGCCAATAGCTGATGCAATGCCGATACTACGCTGTTTAACTTTCTTTTCATTCAAATGTAAGTAATCTAAAGTTTTCATAATCTTTCTATTTTAAAAGTTCATACTATTTTTCTTTTGTTCCTGTTGCAAAGATAAGCGGCAAATAAGTGCTTGTCAAACAGATAATTTCTATCTTTGCATAGAACGATTCTATATATAACATTCAAAAGCCCTGTTTCTATGACTTTACAACAATTGGAATACATACTTGCTGTCAATCAGTTCCGTCATTTCGCCAAAGCCGCTGAATATTGCCGGGTCACACAACCCACCTTGAGCGCCATGATTCAAAAGTTGGAAGAAGAGTTGGACACAAAGATTTTCGACCGCAGCCAGCAGCCTGTGTGCCCCTACTCCTATCGGCCTTCACATCATAGAACAAGCTAAAATGTGTTAGTTCAGACCCATCGTATAAAAAACATTATAGAAGAAGAAAAGCATTCGCTCGCGGAGTATTCAAGCTGGGCATACTTCCCACGATAGCCCCCTATCTATTGCCGCGTTTCTTTCCGCAATTGATGAAGAAATATCCGCAGCTTGATATCCGGGTGGTAGAGGTGAAGACGAACGACATCAAGGAAAGCCCTGCAAACGGGAGACATAGATGCCGGAATCGTAGCCGGTCTGGCAGGAATGGAAGAATTCCGGCAAATACCGTTATTCTACGAACAGTTCTACACGTATATCGCAAGAGAAAACAGGCTGTTTGCCAATGAAATCATACGCACAGCCGATTTGACGGGAGAACAGCTTTGGCTGCTGGATGAAGGGCATTGTTTTCGCGACCAGTTGGAACGCTTTTGCCAGCTAAAGGCAGCCTCGTGCCAGCCAGTTGGCCTATCATCTGGGCAGCATGGAAACCTTTTTTATGCGCATGGTGGAGGGCGGTAAAGGGAATCACTTTCATTCCAGAGTTGGCAACGTTGCAACTGGATGATAGGCAGAAAAAACTGGTACATCCTTTTGCCATCCCCTGTCCTACCCGGCAAATCATCATGCTGACCAACCGGAGTTTTATCCGCAACACGCTTTTAAATACAATCGCCCAAGAGGTTAACAGCGGCAGTGCCCAAAGAAATGCTCTCCCTGAAAGCCACTCAGGTACTCGTATAGATTTTGTCTATCGGCCCATAAAACCTTTCAATCGGATTTTTTGTTCTACCGGAGAAAAATGCTATATTTTTTGCATCGGTAAAAAAAAAAAACAAATCTTTAAAAAGTATAATTATGGAACCGATTATCAACTCTCAACTCCCTGAATTCAAAGTTCAGGCTTTCCAAAACGGAAGTTTCAAAACAGTAACTAACGAAGATGTAAAAGGCAAATGGGCCATTTTCTTCTTCTATCCGGCAGATTTTACGTTTGTATGTCCTACCGAACTGGTGATATTGCAGAAAAATACGACCAGTTCAAGCCATGGGCGTAGAGGTCTATTCCGTAAGTACAGACTCTCACTTTCGTACATAAAGCATGGCACGATGCTTCCGAAAGCATCCGCAAGATTAAATATCCCGATGTTGGCAGACCCGACAGGAACATTGAGCCGTGCATTCGGTGTGATGATCGAAGAAGAAGGTATGGCTTATCGCGGTACATTCCTTTGTAAATCCTGAAGGAAAAATCAAGATTGCCGAGATTCAGGACAACAACATCGGACGCAATGCGGACGAACTGCTCCGTAAGGTGGAAGCTGCGCAATTCGTAGCCACTCACGACGGTGAAGTCTGTCCCGCCAAATGGAAGAAAGGCGGTGCAACGTTGAAGCCGAGCATCGATTTAGTCGGCAAGATTTAATCGTACCCCCATACGATAGACATTACTATGTAAAGACTATCTCCATTTCTTCCTTGCAAGAGAGTACAAGAAATGAGATAGTCTTTTTTATACTCAACATTTAAAACCTGCATCATCATGTTAGAAGCAACTATATTAGACCAAGTGCGGAGCATATTCCAACCATTGGAAGCCCGCTATACCTTTCACATCACCTGCAATCCGGAACATGAACAGGCCGGTGAGATGATTGATTTTCTGAATGACATAGCGAGCTGTTCCGACAAACTGTCCTGCCAGGTGACCGAAACCGATGAGCCCAAACTGGAGTTTACGCTCCTGAAAGAAGGAAAGAAACCGGAATAAAATTCCGTGCCGTTCCGGCGGACATGAATTCAGTTCGCTGCTTCTTGCCGTGCTAAACGCCGATGGAAAGGGCAAAAATCTCCCCCGGACGAGGGTATCGGCCGCCGCATCAAGGCATTGCAAGGCCCAATCCATCTGCAAACCTATGTGTCGCTGGCCTGTACCAACTGCCCGGACATTGTGCAGGCGCTCAATGCCGTAGCACTGCTGCATCCCCATATCACCCACGACACAATAGACGGAGCCGTCTTTCAGGAAGAAGCGGATGCGCTGAAAATACAAGCCGTACCGTCCGTTTACGCCAATGGGAAGCAACTTCATGTGGGACGCGGTTCTTTAGGGGGAACTCCTGAAAAAACTGGAAGATACCTTCGGCAGCCTGCCGCAAAAATGCAGCACCCGTCTTAAGGGGAGTTCGACGTGCTGGTCCCTGGGCGGAGGTCCTGCCGGGGCTTCGGCAGCCGTTTATTCCGCCCGCAAAGGATTGCGCGTAGCCATTATTGCCGAACGAATAGGCGGACAGGTAAAAGAAACCGTAGGCATCGAGAACCTCATCTCCGTACCCCGGACAACAGGTTCACAGCTTGCCGACGCACTCAGGACGCACATAGAACATTACCCGATAGAGATTTTTGAAGACCGGAAGATTGAAAGAGCAGAGCTTCAGGGCAAAGAGAAAAAGGTTTTCTCCGGTGGCGGAGAAACGTTTACAGCCCCTGCGGTAATCATCGCCACAGGCGCAAGCTGGCGTAAACTGAACGTAGAGGGAGAAGCCGAATACCTCGGACGCGGTGTAGCCTTCTGCCCGCATTGTGACGGCCCCTTCTACCAAGGCAAGCATGTAGCCGTCATCGGCGGCGGGAACTCCGGCATAGAAGCGGCCATCGACCGGCGGGAATCTGCAGGAAAGTTACCGTCTTCGAGTTTGCCGATACGCTAAAAAGCCGACCAGGTATTGCAGGAAAAAGCCGGAAGCCTTCCCAACGTGGAGATATTCACTTCTTCACAAACCACCCGAGTGACGGGCGACGGAGAGAAAGTAACCGGTATCCGCATCAAAGACCGCATCACCAACGAGGAGCGCGACTATCCTTTGGACGGTATCTTCGTACAAATCGGTCTGGCAGCCAACAGCGCACCTTTCCGGGACGCATTGGAAACGACACCGACCGGTGAAATCAAGACAGACGCATTCTGCCGCACCACGCTTCCGGGTGTTTATGCAGCCGGAGACGTGTCCGACGTACCCACAAACAGATTGTCATAGCTATGGGTGAAGGGGCCAAAAGCGGCATTGTCCGCTTTCGACGACCGCATCAGGGGAATCGCATAACCGGCTATTTTCCGGAAACGATTTTCAGTTCCCGTATCAAATCTCCGGCTTTGCCGTACTTCTCTATCATGAACAGGATGTAGCGCACATCGACCCCGATGCAGCGCTGCATCTTCGGTTCATAGAGTATATCGCTGCTCATCGCTTCCCAATTGCCGTCAAAAGCCAGTCCCAGAAGTTCGCCTCTGGCATTGAACATGGCGCTTCCCCGAATTGCCGCCGGTTATATCGTTATTGGAGATAAAGCAAACGTTCATTTCTCCCTTTTCACCGGCATATCTGCCAAAGTCGCGGTTGGAGAACAAAGAAAGAAGTTCCGGCTGCACCTCAAAATCCACATCGCCTGCATGGGTCTTTACCTTTTCAAGAATACCTTTGGTCGTGGTATAATAATCGTATTCAGCACCGTCAAACGGGGTGTATCCGCATACCGTACCGAAGCTCAAGCGCATGGTGGAATTGGCGTCCGGATAGAAATTACGCGATGAATATCCTGCGTACGGCAGCATTCAGCAAGCGCTCATTACGGGCGATATTCATGGCGGACTCTCTCGTCTGCATATTGATTTCAAACATCTTGCCAATCAGGTCTATGCCCAGATTTATGGCAGGGTCGTCATAGATGTTATAGGTAGTGTCCCGCTCCAGAAAACGTTTTTAATCCGCGAGGGGTAGTCAGTTCGAAGCGGCATACAAACTATCCGCATAGGCCTTGTCGTTACCGCCGTACCGGGTGGCAATCGTACCGTAAAACTCCGGTAAATAGGTAGAATCGACCTTGGAACGATATTCTTTCACCATGGCAGTAAAGACTTCCTTGTCGATTTCCAAATCCAGATTGGCGTACTTTTCTACAATTGCTTTCAGATTGGCCTCAACCGTTTTCCGTTCCCCTTCAAAATCAAAATTCAAAATGGACAACGCCAATTGTATCAGTTCGGGACCGTTCAGGAAAGATTCGGCAAAATAAGCCAGAGCACGGTTGGCTTCACGGGTATTTTTATAGTCCAGTTCCAAATCGGGAAACAACCGCAACAGCTTCTCACGTTCTCCGGGTGTCTGTTGTATCCAGCGGCGAAGCTCCCGCTCCATGGCACGCTTCTTTTTCCAAGACATGCAATTTCCGGATAGCCCGGTTCACCCCGATGCTGTTCTTCCAGTAATTGGAGCTTTCATCGTATTTGGAAGCATACTTTTATGCGGATACTGTCCCGCCTGTCCATTTCGCGCTTCCAGATAGCCTGCTTGATGCCCCGGACATCTATTTGTGCCTGATTGCCGTTGTTCATCATCTCTTCGATGCCAAACGAAGAGAGTAACGCTCCGTGCTGCCCGGATAGCCCAATGTCATGCAGAAAGAACCCTCTTTTATACCCGTCCAGAGAAATCGGCGCTACGTATTCGGGACGATAAGGGACGTTTTTCCGGCGAATAATCCGCCGGGCGGTTGTTCTTACCGGCATAGATGCGAAATACGCAGAAATCGCCCGTATGACGCGGCCACACCCAATTGTCCGTATCCCAGCCGAACTTGCCTACCGAGGAAGGCGGTGCAAATACCAGCCGGACATCGTTATAGTCGCGGTAAACAGACAGCCAAAACTCATTGCCGCCATAGTACGCATCTACAATTCCCACCAAAGTAGAGTCCTTACGCGCCACTTCCTCACTGATGGCAAACATCACCGAATCTACCGCACCGGAACGCTCCGGCTCGGTCATCTCCGGCTTTACCGCACCAAGCACCCGTTTCGTTACATTCTCCGTCCGCAGCAGAAAGCGGACATAAAGCTCCGGATTCGGCAGTTCCTCGCTGCGGTTACGTGCCACAAAGCCGTCTTTCAGATAGTCATGCTCCACGGAAGAATGCTGCTGGACGCTACTGAAACCGCAATGGTGATTCGTAAATACCAGTCCGTCTTCCGGACACGACCACCCCCCTCGAACAGAAACCGCCGAAACTCACTACGGCATCTTTCAATGAGGGACGTCTGGCACTGTATAGCTTGTCTGCCGGCATTTGCCAAACCGAGCTCTTTCATTGCCCGGCGCGTCTGTTTATTCAGATTACCCAGCATCCACATGCCCTCATCCGCCTGCACCACCCACACAGAAAGGCAGCAAACAACCACTGCTACAAATCTCAAAACCATATCGTTCTCTACTTTTAACTTTTATAAGTTTGCCTGCCCGTTTTTGTGTACTCCCACACCGACAGCCTGTGCGGCCGGACGCTTCTCTTTCATCACCGCATCCGGACATCACTCTCCCGCAATCAGCCTCAGCTTTTTCGGAACCCGTACGCGCTCTCATTCGGTTATTTTCTCCCTTTCACGGCATCCGGATGCTTGCCGAACTTCAGGACGGCAAGCGTATATCCGTACCGAATCGACCGTCAGCTCAAGCGCGTGCGAAATGGAAACCGACTTGACGGAGGGATAAAGCACCTTCAGCTCAGGGATAATCTTTTTGCCCAATTCATCGTATTTACGGTACTGTTCCAAGTCCTTTTTCCAAAGAAGAAATCTGGCTGTTCTGCCCACCAGACGCTGCGTTCGCTGTTCTTGTAGAAATCTTCCATAACCATGGCGCGGATAGACGACATATCCAGCGACCTCGTTATTCATTCCCTGAAGCACAACCAGCTTCGTATTGTCCAGTTTATAATCTTTTCATTTTACTGCGGCGATGGCAACAGAGGCTTCCGGCACTTCCTGACCTATCAGGACTACCCGTATCTCATGGTGCTTGCCCTCATGGTGGATTTTCTTATCCAATACCTGCGTATTCTCAAAGGCGAGCTGCTCGTTTACAAAGCGGTTGGCCGCACTTTCAAAGAAAGTATCCTGAATAATCCCACTGTGAGATACACCGCCGGACACATCGTAAGGACAGCTATCAGCACGATATACTTCCGCACCTTCTTTTCACGGTTCTTATCCACAAACTCCTTGCGCTGGAAGTGCATTACCCGTACGCCGATAAAAGTAGCCAGACTGATGAATACGGAGTTAATGAAATAAAGGTAGAATGCACCGAGGAAATAAATCAGGTTTCCCGTTGCCAGTCCATAACCTGCCGTACACAGCGGCGGCATCAATGCCGTGGCAATGGCGACACCCGGAATCACATTGCCTTTCTCCTTCGTGGAGAGTGCCACTACTCCCGCAAGACCGCCCATCAGTGCGATGAATACGTCATAAATCGTCGGTGAGGTACGCGCCAGCAACTCCGACTGCCCCTCGGCAACCGGGCTTACCAGGAAAAAGACGGTAGCCGTGGTGACACTGAACAGCGTAGTTATCAGGAAACTTTTTCAACGAGCGCTTCATCAGCTCGAAATCGTTCAGACCCACTGAAAGCCCCACTCCCATGATAGGTCCCATCAACGGCGAGATAAGCATCGCACCGATAATTACAGCGGTAGAATTGACATTCAGACCGAGTGAAGCCATAAAGATGGCAAATATCAGAATCCATACCAGCCCCTTTAAACTCGACACCCTTTACGGATGGAGTCTACAGTGGCAAAAGTTCATTGTCTTTATCTTTTTGCGCAAAAAGAGATACTCTTCAGGAAGTTCTTGACGGCAAATACATTCCGGTTGGGATTGACAGGCTGTTCCATAAAAAATAATTCTATTTTCGGATAAAACGATTGATAACAGGTATTTGACTAAGCGGCAAATCGCGCTTTATAATATAGGCTATAAACAGGCATAACAACAGCGTACGGAACGTCATACGCAGACAGATGTTTTCAATAGGTACACATTCCGCAGCCACATAAAGCACCGCAGCCAACAGCACATAGCACCCTATCGACTTTAAATCGTACTGAATCGGGTATTTCTTCTGACCGACAAAATAAGAGAGCAGCATCGCAACGCCGTAACCCGTAAATCCGGCCCATGCGCAAGCCATATACCCGAACTTCGGGATTAAAAAGATATTCATCACCACCAGAATCGTGCAGCCTATCAGTGAGAAATAAGCTCCCCAACGCGTTTCGTCAATCAGCTTTAAACCAGAAAGAGAGATTGAAATAAATTCCCATGAAGATTTCCGCAGCCATTACAATGGCACAACACGCAACCCCGGCCAATAGTCGCGGCCGATGATGTAGCGGAGAATATCCAGATAGAACATCACTGCCAGAAAAGCCACCAAAGGTAAAGATGATAAAGAACTTCATGGCCTGCGCATACACCTGCTTGTTGTCCTTATCGCGGCTCTTTTGCCGAATACAAAAAGGTTCGTAGGCGTAGCGAAAAGCCTGGTCAGCATCGCCATCACCATGGCAATTTGCTGGCGGCTCCATAGATGCCGAGTTGTACGGTGGTGGCTCCCGCCCGGTCGGGATAGACAAAGGGAAAGATAATCTTGTCCGCCACCTGATTCAGGATGCCCGCAATGCCCAACACCAGCAACGGCAGGCTATGCTAGCATCCGCTTCAGCAGTTTCCTGTCCAGCACATAAGCGAAACCGCGTACTCGGGTATCATGCACAGCATGATGGTAGAAGTGCAATACAAGATTGAAGAGGAAGGCATACGCCACATCATCGCCCTTCATCCAGACATAATAAATCAAGTTCAAGGCTATGTTCAGGAAGATGAACAGCAGTTTTGAGCGCTGCAAACTTGACGGGCCGTTTATAGCGCAGATAAGCGAAAGGAATGCTTTGAATGGCATCCATCGCCACTACAATCATCATCATTCCCACGTACCAGGGATGCTCTCCGTATTCCAGCCAGTCGGCAACCGGTTGAAGAAACAGCAGTCCCAGCGCAAGAAATGTCAGCGCACCGATGCCTACGCTGAGCAATGTTGTGGAATACACCCGCATCGGGTCGTCCTCTCCTTTATTGGCAAAGCGGAAAAAGCCCGTTTCCATGCCGCACGTCAGCAGCACCAGCAACAGTGCCACCCACGCATAGATATTAGTCACAACGCCATAGCCCCCGACTGTGCAGACAAGGCCATGGTGTATACGGGCACTAACAGATAGTTGAGGGAAACGCCCCCACAATACTGCTCAACCCGTAAATGGCAGTTTCTTTTGCCAATGATTTCAATCCAGCCACGTTATTCAGTGTTTTATTATACTCTCTAACCGGTTGCTTATCAATAAGCGTCAATCATTAAATAACGTCTTCTGGCTATTGTAGAGGCTCCGCCCCAAATGTTTATAGGCCAGTTCCGTTACTTCACGACCGCGGGGAGTGCGTTTCAGGAAGCCTTCCTTTATCAGAAACGGTTCATAAACTTCTTCAATGGTTCCCGCATCTTCTCCCAAGGCCGTAGCGATGGTTGTAAGTCCCACCGGACCGCCCTTTGAACTTATCGATAATCGTACAAAGTATCTTATTGTCTATCTCATCCAGTCCGTACTTGTCAATGTTAAGCGCCTCGAGTGAAATTGGCGATTTCCGTATCGATGCTGCCCGAACCTTTCACCTGCAAAGTCCCTCACGCGACGCAGCAAGGCATTGGCGATACGCGGCGTACCGCGGCTGCGGCTTGCGATTTCCGAAGCGGCTCTTGTGGAGCAGGGTACGTCCAGTATGCTTGCCGAACGGCGGATAATACCGCTCAGCACATCATCGTCATAATACTCAGATGGAGATTGATGCCGAAACGGGCACGTAGCGGAGCCGTCAGCAAACCGCTGCGGGTGGTGGCCCCCACCAGCGTAAACGGATTCAAATCAATCTGTATGCTTCGCGCCGACGGGCCTTTGTCTATCATGATGTCGATGCGGTAGTCTTCCATTGCCGAATACAGATACTCTTCCACTACGGGACTCAGCCGATGTATCTCGTCGATGAAAAGCATCATCGTTTCGGCTCCAGGCTGGTGAGTACGCCTGCCAGGTCGCCCGGCTTGTCGAGCACCGGACCGGAAGTAATCTTGAAACCTACTCCCAATTCATTGGCTATAATGTTGGAAAGTGTGGTCTTTCCCAATCCGGGAGGACCGTGAAGCAACACATGGTCCAGGGCCTCGCCCCTGAGACGGGCAGCCTTCACGAAAATGCGCAAATTATCAACCACCTTATCCTGTCCGCTGAAATCCTCGAAGTTCAAAGGGCGGAGAGCGTTCTCGAAGTCACGCTCCTTGCTGGTGAGCTGATGCTCGCGTATGTTAAAATCTTCTTGTTCCATTAAAATTCAATCTATACAACGACAAAGATAGTGCAAACCGAGAGCAGAATAAAAATGAATCCATTCATTTTTTTATATCGAAATGCCGCTTATCTCCGCTTCCGGACAAAGATAAAAGAAATCTTTCAACGTTTCATAAACTCCTTCCTTTCTTCTTCCGGGAATTTCTCTATGGCATAGCGCAGCATTGTCCGCGGCATCACCTTGCTGTGTTTCTCAAGAAACTGCACCAGCAAATCCTTATCCCTCTTTCCCCATCTCACGCAGCATCCAGCCCACCGCTTTCCGCATCAAATCGTGCGGATGGTGCAGCAACCGTTCCGAAAGCGCCAGAATATCGGTGAAATCACCGTTTTTGATAAGCGTATAAGTAGAAACCACCGCAATGCGTTGTTCCCAGAGCAACACACCGTCTGCCAGGCGATAAAGGTCGTCGCGGGATTTGTCTTTCAGATATTCTCCCACGATACCCGGAGCGGACAAGTCTACCAAATCCCAGTTGTTGATACGTGCCGTCTGCGAAAGGTAGAAGTCATAAATAAGCTTCCTTTCCTTTTCACCGCTTTTCTTAAAACGCTCCACCAGCATCAGCAAAGCGCAAAGCCGGCACTCGTGCCACTGACTTTGAGCAGTTCCGCCATTACAGCAAACGGAGCATCCTTGTGTTGCTTCGCCACCGTGCGGGTATTCGGAACCACTACACCCAGAAATTTATCGCCTTCGCCGTATTCTCCCTTTCCCGTCTTGAAGAAACGGGAAGATATTCCCTTTTTACCGGATCGGCATACGTCTCCAATTCCCTTTGGATATCTGCGGCAATATCCGCTATTTCTTCCGTTGAAATCGGATTATTCTGCAGCGTACCTGCCAATGGGATTTTCCTTTTTCTCATCACTCACCGTTTGATTTACATGTACTTGAATTATCTTGCCAGCAGACAAAAATACGCCAAATCTATAGAAACTATGAAAATTTATCTTTAATTTTGCAACAGATACACACTTTAGTCACTAAAAACGGAACACCATGCATAAAGTATTTTTAGGAACCGCCTGTTTCCTGTTTTCCGCCCTCGTTGCTACATGCACAGTCACCGCTCGAAAAAGGTTGCAAAAGCATCAACCGTACTTCCGCAGAAGCCATTGTGGAGTTTCTGGCCGATGACGAACTGCAAGGACGCGAAGCAGGCATGCATGGTTCTCGGTAGCAGCCCGCTACATCGTATCCTGCCTGAAAGAAGCCGGTATCCGCCCTTTGGACAAGAACGGCTATTACCAGCCTTCGAGGCATACGCCAAGGAAAGGCAGCAACGCGGACGCTGGCAGGTACACCCCGACTCCGTTGCCGTACTGAAACAAAGCACGCACCGTTCCCTGAAAATGGATAATGTGCTGGCATACATTCCCGGTAAGCGCAGCGATGAATATGTCATTGTAGGCGCTCACTTCGACCACCTGGGCGTAGACGAAACGCTGGCGGACGATAAGATATACAACGGTGCGGACGATAACGCATCCGGCGTCTCCGCCGTATTGCAGATAGCACGTGCATTTGCCCTCAGCGGAGAAAAGCCGCTGAGAAATGTTATCTTCGCCTTTTGGGACGGCGAGGAAAAAGTTGCTCGGTTCAAAACATTTCGTACAGCACTTTGTCCGTTTCTCAAACAGATAAAGGGTTATCTCAACTTCGACATGATAGGGCGTAACAGCAAGCCCGAACAACCGCAGCACGTAGTCTACTTCTACACAGCCGCCCATCCTGCCTTCGGCGAATGGCTGAAACGGGACATCACCCGCTACGGACTGCAACTGCAACCCGACTACCGTCCCTGGGACAACCCCGTGGGCGGAAGCGACAATGCCTCCGTTCGCCCGTTCCGGCATCCCCGTCATCTGGTATCACACCGACGGCCATCCCGACTATCACCAGCCGTCAGACCACGCCGCATTACTGAACTGGGAAAAAGTCGTGGAGATAACCAAGGCATCCTTCACTCAACGTATGGAATCTTGCCAACGAAAGCAACTATTAATATTTAAGAAGAAGAGTAAGGACACATGGTTTTAAATTACATCTGGGTAGCATTTTTCGTAATCGCCTTCATTGTAGCACTCTGCAAACTCCTGTTTATGGGAGATACGGAAATATTTACGGAACTTGTCAACTCCCACATTCGACTCATCCAAGACCGCATTCGAAATATCACTGGGGCTCACCGGCATTCTATCCTTATGGCTGGGCATCATGAAAATCGGCGAAAACAGCGGTATGATAAACGCGCTTTCGCGCTGGCTGAGTCCCGTGTTCTGCCGCCTCTTCCCGGAAATTCCCCCAAGGACACCCCCGCCATGGGTTCCATCTTCATGAACCTTTCCGCCAACATGCTGGGGCTGGACAATGCCGCCACCCCGATGGGACTGAAAGCCATGAAAGAGCTTCAGGAGCTGAATCCGAAAAAAGATACCGCTACCAACCCGATGATTATGTTTCTGGTAATGAACACGTCCGGGTTGATACTGATACCCGTCAGCATCATGATGTACCGCTCGCAAATGGGCGCTGCGCAGCCTACGGACATTTTTTTTCATCCCTACGCTGATTACTACCGCCATCTCTACCATTGTCGGTGTCACCGCCGTCAGCATTGCGCAACGGATAAACCTGCTGAACAAACCCATTCTTATTCTGATCGGTTGCATCAGCCTGTTCTTCTCCGGGCTTATTTACCTGTTCACCCAAGTAAGCCGCGAAGAAATGGGCGTTTACTCCACGCTGGTTGCCAACATCATTCTCTTTACCATCATCCTGCTTTTCATCCTGTGGGGATTATGGAAAAAGATTAATGTGTACGATGCTTTCATCGAAGGCGCCAAGGAAGGATTTACAACCGCCATACGCATCGTTCCCTATCTGGTGGCATTCCTCGTTGGAATCGCCGTTTTCCGCACTTCGGGAGCGATGGATATCATCGTAAACGGCATCGGTTACATCGTCGGACTATCCGGAGCGGACACCGAGTTTGTAGGTGCGCTGCCCACTGCATTGATGAAATCGTTAAGCGGCAGCGGGGCCAACGGACTGATGATTGATACAATGAAGCAATACGGTGCCGACTCTTTTTGTCGGCCGCATGAGGCGTGGCACGCGGCGCCTCGGATACCACGTTCTGTACATCCTTGCCGTCTACTTCGGCAGCGTAGGCATCACAAAACCCGCAACGCCGTCACCTGCGGCCTGATAGCCGACTTTTCCGGTATCATCGCCGCTATCATCATCAGCTATATATTCTTCTTTTAAAAAAACTGGAAATAGTATGATAAGTTATCAGACAGACGGCATCGAAATGCCCGCAATCAAGAAGCGCGAAACAACGGAATGGATCAAAGCCGTTGCCGCCACCTACAACAAGAGAATCGGCGAAATAGCCTACATCTTCTGTTCGGACGAGAAAATCCTCGAAGTGAACCGCCAGTACCTTCAGCACGATTACTACACGGACATCATCACTTTCGACTACTGCGAAGGCAACCGCCTGAGCGGCGACCTCTTCATCAGCTGGATACGGTACGCACCAACGCCGAACAGTTTGCCGGCAATGACTACGAACGGGAGCTGTACCGCGTCATCATCCACGGCATCCTTGCACCTTGTGGCATTAACGACAAAGGACCGGGAGAACAGGGAAATCATGGAAGCCGCCGAAAACAAGGCGCTCGCCATGCGATAAAATCAAAAAGGCGTATCGGCAAGCAAAGTTCAACTCTCCCCCCTATCGTTTTTTTGCACAATCTCTCGTCACTCGTCACTAACCACCTCGCATCCCTTTACCAGAGAGGGATTGCGGATGTGACGACCAACATGATAAGGGTGATGACAAACAATCGGTCGTCACCCTCAAAAACCACTATGGGTCAATGCATTAACCCAATAATCAGAAATTCCATATAAGCGACTTTTTTCAACGATTGAGGTCTGAAAAGGTTTTATACGGGCAATCCGGGAAGCTAATCCCGTAGATAAATGTTCCATTCCCTCTTTCTTTTCTTTGTTTCGCACCGTATATAATACCGACGTTTTTCTTCGTTTCAATTGCAGGCTCCGCGGTTGCCAATTGCGGGCTGCCGGCCCGCAGCCGGCTCCGTCCCGCAACTGCGGGACGAAGAAAGAACCTGCCTCTTCGGATATTTTCCTTAAACGAATAAGAGATTATATACAAGGCGAAAGAAGATTACATACAGGCAAAACGAAAGAAACCCGCGAGGTATTTCTAAGAATTCACAAGGAAAGGAGATAAATCGCGGCTACAAAATAACTTTTTAGTAACTTTGCATGGTTTTAAAAGAGATTGAACGAATGGAGGACGTTATCGTAATCGGCGCCGGACATGGGCTGTGAAGCCGCTGCCGCCGCCGCAAACCTGGTTCAAAGACCTGTCTTATCACAATGGACATGAATAAAGATAGGACAGATGAGTTGTAAAGGAGTGTATTGCCAAAGGACAGATTGTATTTGCCGAAATATTAGGCGGATATATGGGATTGGTGACCGATAAAACGGCTATCCAGTTCCGCATATTGAACCGCTCCAAAGGCCCCGCCATGTGGAGTCGCGCGCAGTGCGACCGCAACAAATTCATCTGGACATGGCGCGAGATTCTGGAGAATATTCCCAACCTGCACATCTGGCAGGGACACCGTACAGAAATCCTCGTTGAAAACGGCGAGGTAACCGGACTCACCACCGTTTGGGGAGTGACCTTCCGCGCCAAATGCGTCGTACTGACTGCCGGAACTTTCCTGAACGGACTGATGCACGTAGGGCGCACCATGCTTCCGGGCGGGCGCATGAAACCCGCCACCAGGGAATCGCCCGGCACGGCATCGACGGACGACGGAGTACGCATCGACGAACGGGCGTGGAGAAGATATGGAGATTCAGGAAGGAGAAAACCGACTTCAAATTCTCCTTATGAACAACGGCGTACGCCACCTGGAAGCAACTGCCGTGCTGGACCTGCTTCACCAATGAGGAAACACACCGCATCCTTCGTGAAGGGCTGCCGGATTCTCCCCTTTTCAACGGGCAGATTCAAAGTATAGGGCCCCGCTATTGCTATAGAAACCAAAATCGTAACCTTCCCCGAAGCAAGGGAACAGCACCAGCTTTTCCTGGAACCGG
>VOFK01001526.1_pt1 | contig 45847 bp, 84 predicted proteins | sample 5384121 | NCBI WGS metagenome assembly VOFK01 (sample SAMN12384730, study PRJNA508395) | human gut metagenome | isolation source: healthy gut J | host: Homo sapiens | reverse complement strand
ACCTTGCCGATCATGCGGATCAAGGGAATCTCGAATTTGTTCTCTCTGCCGGAGCGGGCAATACCGTATGCTTTTTGGGCGTAGCTGCTCATAGGAATACGCTTTCGAGACGCTTCCTCGCCTCCGAATTTACCTTTTTTTCTCCTCATTCCTTGTATCAATACTGTTCCCGAGTCCAATATCTTCACCTCCGACAGTTCCGCCAAGGAATGGGCTTCGGTAATTTTTTGATACGACGATGTACCGTCTTCCAACGATTGTAAATTGGCGAACGCATAAAAATGGTATGTGCCAAAGGGTAGTTTCATCTCCACCGTAGTACGAGAATCCTCATTACTGATATCCGGAGTCCATGTTCCATCTTTTTGCCGGATATATATCCGGCCAAATCCGCATTCTCATCATAGGCCACCACCAGCCAGTTCGTGATGTCTCGCTCGTATTCTTCATCTTTTGCCCAGAAATCCGTCTCAGTAGTTTCATCCGCCTTCGTCATCATCCCTCCGGCCTTCGTCTGCGGCGGGCGTACCGAACGGGATGTCCGCAAAGTGATCGTCACGACACAATGATTCGGGTCGTCATCCGGGAGATCGCCCCCCCGGTCTTCACCACAAGCCATAAAAAGCCAACAGAGGCAAAGACCGGCGGCGACCGCCGTCAATCGGTTATATATGGTATAGCGTCTCATCATTAGCGATATTTAATAAATCTCTGTTTACAATATGCCATCGTTGATACGAATCACCCAATCCTTCACCTGTATCTTGAAGCAGGCGTACCCCACGATCGTAGGGTCTTCCGGATCGGACCATCGGGATTATCCGGGTTATCCGGATTGTCAGGATTATCAGTCCCCTGGAGGATCCGGAGGCGTAGGCTTATCCGGACAATCGGGGCATACCTTCGGCGTAAGGAAGAAGATGATAGAATACTCGTCCTGCCGGTCCAGATACTCCTGCGGGGGAGATACGGTGCCCCTCCATCTTGGTGAGAAGGAGGTAATCGTTGAGGTTCACGTTCAACACATCCTTCTCCCATCCGTGGTGACGGATGATGAGGCGGTAGTTGCGGCCCGCCATCAGGCGCATGGTGTTCATCTCGGCCACGGCCACGTATTGCCCGCCTACGGTAGCGCCGGGGGTCGGGTCGGCTCCCAACTCCACGTTCTCCGTATAATAAGGCAGGTAGTGGATGGTGGGATCTTGCAGCAGGGAATTGTCGTAATCCATATACCCGTTGTCAGCCACGATCCGGAAGGAGAAGTTATTCACATCCATGTCCTCACCCATCACGTTTTGCAGCACGACACGCAGCTTGTTGGTATTCTTGGCGAGTGAGATGGTGTCGGCCCTCGGGCATGTCGCGCGTCACGGTGAAGGTATCGAGGCTATGCCAAAAGCGGGTGCAGTTCGTTTGGGTTGTGTCGTATCGTCCTCACGCAAGGTACGTACCTGACGTCTTGCACCCTCCCGACAGCCTGCGACGTCTCGGCAGGGTCGTTCCATGCGTAACTGCCCTTGTCCAGCCCGGCCCAAGTGACTACCTGATAGGTACCCGGCTCCATGTCGAGGGCGATGGAGTTCCGCTCATCCAGCTCGCTCTTCTCGATCCGCCGCTGGAAGAGGAAGTTTCCTTCTTGGTCGCAGAAGAAGAGCGTAACGAAGTCTCACCTCATGCTGGAAAGCGTCGGCGAATTTCATATTATAGTCGTACTTGAAATACAGGCGGAACTCGCAAAGCGGCAGCGAGTCGTCGTGTCCAATCGCAAGCGTATAGCCCCACGGACAAGGCGGCTATGCCAATCAACTGTTTGCAGGTATGAAATAAACGGTTCATAATCATTTTATTAAAGATACACAGTAATCCTCCGCCCGTACTACCGGAAATGGAGAAACCATGATGCCCATTATAAGGTTCTTATGATGGGCATCGTAAGGTTGCTTGGATGGCAGCATAAAGTGCTTACAATGCCCATCGTAAGAATCCCCCCGAAGGGTAAAAGTTATAGGATAATGTCTTTTGTTCGTACGTTTTACCCAATCCTTCACGTAGATAGTCACGTCGATAGTGACATCATCACTCTCATCCGGCGTACCGGGATCATCCTTACCCGGGGTATAAGGTAACGGATCGCCCAAGCCACGAATACCTTTCACATACAACTGGTACACGTTATTGCGTACGATACAGAATTCCATCACGCCCATCAGACCATCGTTTCCGTTATCATCATGACGGATCCAGAACTTGTGATAGCTTCTTCCGCTTTTGTATAGGGAAACATTATAGTATTGGTATAAATTGCCGATTTGCTCTGAGCTGAATTGAGATACAGGAGTAAAATTAGAAGGAAGATGCGAAGCTTGATCTCTAAAAGCCGCATAAGTCAATTTCTGTTTTATAGTCTCATCAAGAGTGGTTGTACCAGTTAGAATCCCATCCAAATATTCCTTAAACGCACTTTCTAATCCATTTTGGGAAGACATACCTTGAACCGCCTTCTTCACAGCATTGACATCCGCAGTTATATCGTCCCAACCATCCATAAAGCCTTTCAATAAATTTTTCTTGTCGTTTTCCAAATTGAACGCACGGGCAGCAACGCTCTTCACATCTTTATAAACAAGACGTGACACAGAACCATTACTATTATAATGAGCCGCAGAAAGAAACGTTTTATCACCATTAGGCAAATTCACAGACTTGATCTCCCCATTTTCATAGGAACTCACCTTAAAGTCGTTACTCGGAGTAAATTCAGACTCGAAGATTACACCAGTAGTATAGCCATGTACCTGCGAGTTCAGATCCAACGTATTTTCCTTGGTATAAACAACCGGGTAATATGTCCGACTATCACCACTTACTTCCTGTGTATAGCTTAATCCGGAAGTAGGCATAGACACCATCTTATCCAAGTTATTCAAATCAGTTGAATTGCTCGGATTAAAATAATTGACATATGAATCTTTAAATTGATCCCAAGAAGAACTTTCCCCTTCTGGCAATTTCTTTTCCCGGATCTTCGGATCTAACACATAATTGAACAATCCGGCACCAGTATCATTATTCTTCCATATCCATTTCTCATCACCTAAATATCGAGCAGGATCGTTGGTACCATCTGCCGGCAATACCGCATTAGCACCATAGTTATACTGTACCGTAGGAGAAACTTGCTTAAAAAGATAACTTTCGCCCTTCCACTGATTCACTACCTTATACCTCTTCAACGTGAACGTGCCCTTATTCTTTACAGGAGAAGTTCCCGGTATATTAGTCAGATCTAAATTCGAGGAGTATGCCAAATCAATACGAGCGGCTAAACGTTCTACGAACACCGTTGTCTGAAAGCCGGATTTGTCTCATCCATATTCGCAGCAGAAAGTTCAACGATAGAACTGCCGTTAGAAGGAATAGCACCACTTATCATCTTATGTGTAGACATTACAAAATGATGGTAATCCGCCATATTACTAGCAGGAGTCCACAATGCCCTATCGTTTGCGGCAACTCTATCGCGCAAGTCTGCCAACGTACTAATACCAGTCAACCTTCCTCCCGCATTAATAACGGCAAATACCTGATAATTGCTCTTATCTTGTGTCAGAGGATTCTTCATGGTTACTTTCATCGTAACCTTTCCGTCACCATGACCAGGCTCAGTTCCACCTAAACTCGCATCAATACCTTCCAGATTCGAATAATAACCTTGGCCTGCGATCTGTATACTACTACCATTGTCAGTATTTAGTAACTCCAGCTGATTGCCATCCCCCAAAAGACTCTTCATCTGTTGGCACCAAGAATATATTAACATCATATACCATACCCCTCCTTAGAGCCGGAAAGCTCACCAAGAGAACCATTACCATCCTCGCCCCAACCGGCTCCCCTGATTAGGATTAGAAGGAGTAGGATCTGCTTTCGTTAGCGTTCCTTGCGAAACCGTAGAGACGTTCACCGTCATATAGACCTTCTCGCCATCCTCTTCCGCCCCGGTGTTATTTTTTCCGTTGTCGAGATCATCGGAACAACCGGCCGCCAATAAAAAAGCGCCGTTGCCATCGCTACGTACCATTTTTCTTTTTCATAATATTAAAATTTTTGTCTGTTATCTTATCCTATTTTCACTCTTGCCGTTTCTCTGCGATCTGCCTCAAGTTCTCCTCCACCTGCGAGGCTACGGAAGTATCGCCCGGACAGCTTGCCCAGCAGAGCCTCCCGCTTCGTCCAAGCGGTTCTCCAGCATGGCGATGGCCGCCTCCGCCAAGGTACGCTCCGCAGAATCGGAAGTCTTCGCCAAATAACGACGGGCCGATTCCAAGCGACCCGCGTCGATCGCCGTAAGGGCGGCGTTCAGGTTCGACACCGGATCGTCCGGATACATACGCACGGCAATCTCGAACACCTCAAAGCGGTAAGTGTCGCTACCCGGTTCCATCGTCTGCGCCACCTGAAACATCTCGTTTAGACTCAACTGCCTAGGGTCGAATAGATCAGCTCACGGGCCTCCTCCACCGTAAACGAACGGATCGTGTAGCGCACCGCGTAATCCGAATGGCGCAAGGCGGGATAAATATCGCGCAAGAGTACCCGATACGAGGCCCCCCCGTTCAACGCCTTCAGCTTCGCCTCGCGGCGGTCGTAATCCTTCGGCTCGTCCGCACGGATGATGGCCAGCAGCTCCTCCTTGTCCGCAAGCGAGGAGTTCTCCACCCGTTTCTCAATCCGGCCCCAGTCCTCCGGCTCGAAATCCACCGTGAAACGGGCCTGCTCGAAGTGGTAAAGGCTCTTTCACGTACTCGATCAACGCCTTCGCACGGTGCTCGGCCAGGTAAGTGTTAGCTATAGGTACCCTCCGGCGAGGCGAAACCCTTGATATATACCTCCGTGATGGTAGCGTAAGGATCCTCCTTCACCGACGACACGGTCTCAAGGATCTTGCGTGCAACTCCGAGGGATTGTCGCGATACTCGGGATAGATCTCCGTGCGGTTCACCGGGAAGTCGAGAAAGGCTTCCCTCCTTCACACGCTCTTTCACCCGCTCCGCCTCCGGCGTGACGTATGCCAATAATGGGCGTAATACCACCGGCTCGGCGATCCGGATCGGGAAAAGCGGCGACTTGTCATTTGCTCAACGCTTCCCAGCCGCAACCGCAAAAATCGGCTACCAGCGACACCTCCGAAACGCTCCATCCACTTGGCGAAAGGAATAGAGGCATGGTAATCCACCACCTGCTCCTTCCCATTGTAACGGCGTAAGACAAACTCCCCGTTCGCCGTCGCGTCACGCTTGGATCGCTCGTACTGGATCTGGCGGTTGCGCCCGTTCACGATCACGGGAGGGGGCAAAGCCCTCGCTATCGCCCCGCTCGATCAGCGGCGTACAGACCAAACTCCGGTTGGCCGGTAGCGACAACTCGTCCAGCGTTAGTTTCATATCAATTATCAAGCGATCGCCCACATGCTCCACCAACCGCTCCTTCACGACGATGGCGGTAGCCGTCCTGCTGCGCCTGTACAGGGAATCGTAGTACCCACAACCGGCCAAACAGGCGATCCCAAGTATCATCCATCCTTGTAGATTCTTCATTTTCAGTCCTCCATCGATTTAAAATTGGTCAATGAGATTGATCGCCGCCTGCGTAGGTCCGAAGTAATGCCTCTTGACCCCCTCTTGCTTGCGGCCGCAATTCGCGCAGGGATACTTATCCGACTTCAGGTACAGATAACCCACGCCCACCGTGGCCTCCAAGTTCCAATGACGAGACAGCAGCCACGAGTAGCCATAAGCTCACACCTACCCCGGCGCCCCATCCCTGATGACGCTCCCCCCCTCGGTACCAACCATTTAATGTCCGCTACATTATATAATAGGTACGGAGGTATGCACGCCGAGAAAATGGCCGTTGAACGTCTCGCAAAACCAATACCTCAACTCCGGGTGCAGACGCAAGTGCTTCAGCGAGCGGCCATAACTCCCATCATCGTTCTTGCCGCTGAACGGATTCAGGCCCGCCTCCAACTCAAGTGTCCAATGACGGGCGAGATAAACTTCAGCTCCCAAATTAAACGTGGCAGTAGCCCAATAAGGAATATTGCTCTTGATCCCAATCATGGAGCCTTTCCCTTCGACCGGCACCCCCTGCGCTCTCGAAAGAAACGGGACTGCCAACAAGAATAGCATGAAAATCGTCTTCTTCATTCTTTCTTATTCATTATGGTTGTTAATCTTAATATCTTCTCACCCTTCTGCCCCTCAAGGCCCAACCTCCTAAATCAACTAACGGCAAGAATGGCCCGTGGACTTATTTATGGAATAAGTTTTAGCGTTTCAAAAGGGTTAACGAAAAAGAAACGTTACATCACATCTTATTGTTATTTTTTATAGTTTGCCAATAAACCACACGGAACGTGTCAGAAAAACATGTACGTGTTTTTCTGAAAAGACGTACATGTTTTTTGAAAAACACGTACATGTTTTCGGATAAATATGATCGTGTTTCTATACGATTATCAATCAACGGCTTTATATGATTCAGGTCTGTCATAACGAGCTTATTGTTTTTTTATTTTTTGATATTCAAGAGGAATTTTTAGAGTATAGAAATTCTTCCTTTGTTGGGAGAGTGAATCAATAAAGGTGAATATGGTTCATTTTAGAGACATAACTTCCATCCTAAATCCCTTTATTCAGTGGAAGGGACTTAACAATTTTAACACAAAAAACGTTGTGATAATAAAATATTTATTATGTATTTTTTTGTGAACTAATAGGAGGAAGTTACTATTTTGATGCTAAAACTCCTTATTCCATAAATAAGTTCTATGAGGCTCCTTATTCCATAAATAAGCTCACAAACCATCCATCCTTTTCTCAAGAATCCGATTTACAGAACCTATCACCTTCATGTTCGCATGAGCCAAACGTGATATATCCAGTTCTTCCAGATAAAAACGAGTCGTTTTCTCCGACGAGTGCCCCAACGCTTGGCTGATCAAGGCCATCGGCATATCGCAACGTAAAGCTTCCGATGCCCAGCTATGGCGAACAACATACGATGTAAACGGATTCGGTAACCGTAAAGTTTGCCCAATCCGTTTCAGCCGGGCATTATGCCGGGCCAAGCTACGCTTATACCCCCAATAATCCGGATTCCGGGGAGGAAGAATCGGGAACAAATACGGCGATCCGGTCGCTCGCTGCCGATCCGCGTATTTCCGGATCAATTGCAACATACTACTGGTTATCTCCAACCGGATCATACGTCCTGTCTTATGACGGTGATATACCAACTCATTCCCCCGGATATTCTGCCTCGTCAAGTACGCTATATCCACAAAAGGCATCCCGCAAGCCATAAAACTGAATAGGGAAAGATCTATTGATAATTCCACTTGCGAGTCATCCGCCACCTTGATCTGAGCAATTTGCTGAAACAAAGACGCAGGAATCGCACGCCTCGCCGTCATCGCACGCCGGAGTTTCAAATTCTCAAACGGATAATACGACGCAGGAATCAACGACTCTTGGCAAGCCGTATTATAAAGCGCCCGCAAACTACTGATATACGTATTTACCGTATTAGTAGCTAATCCCTTTTCCCTGAAGATACGTGATGAAATCTATCACCAACGCACGATTCAAATCGGCCAAACAGAACCCCGGGTTCTTCACGAATCTTAAAAATGCCTTACGGCCACCTCATACAACTCAGCTGTCCCTTCTTTCTTTAACTGCCGTTTCATGTCTCTTCGTTTTCCCATATAATCCATCAATGAGATTGCTAACTTTTTTTCTTACGTCCTCGTTTCATACTCCTTTCACTAAATTATTTATACTTTACACGAACAAATTAATTCAAATTATTACTTTTGTTCCCGAAAATAAGAAAAAAATAGGTAACAATTAAAAGCATAAAAGCAACAATAAATAATATGGCAAACAATCGAGTCACATTCGGTAGTAAATTGGGCGTAGTACTAGCTACCGTAGGATGCGCCGTCGGATTGGGAAGCGTATGGCGCTTTCCTTATATGCTAGGAGCGAACGGAGGTGCGGCATTCCTACTGGTCTACATACTTTTCATGATATTTCTAGGCATTCCGGTAATGATAACCGAGTTTTTCATCGGCCGGCATTCCCGCAGCAATACGGTGGGTTCTTTTTCAAGAAAAATGGCTCCCGGTACAAAATGGTGCTGGATTGGGTACAACGGTATCTTGGCCGCGTTTTTGATCTTAAGTTATTACTCGGTCGTCTCCGGTTGACGCTTGAATATGTTTGGCAAACGCTAAGTGGCCGTTTGTATGGACAGCCGGATATAGACTATACGGCCGATTTTCAGGATTTCGCTTCCAATGTCTTCCGTCCGATCTTTTGGATGGGCGCTTTTATCGGGTTGACTCACTTCGTGATTGTCTCGGGCGTAGAGAAAGGCATCGAGCGGGCCTCTAAGATCATGATGCCGCTTTTATTCTTGATCTTGCTGATCATGTGCGTACGTTCCGTGACCTTACCGAACGCTGAGGCCGGATTGCTTTTTCCTTTTCAAGCCAGACTTTAGCAAATTGACTTCCTCAGCGGTCTTGAGCGCACTAGGACAGGCTTTCTTCTCTTTGAGTTTGGGTATGGGCTGCCTGATCACTTACTCCTCTTTACTTCGGGAAAGATACGAATATGCAGGCCACCGCTTGGCAGGTGACAATCATTAATATGCTTGTCGCCGTATTGGCCGGTATCATGATATTCCCGGCGGTATTCAGTTTCGGCATCACCCCCTTCCGCTGGTGCGGAACTCGTGTTTATCACGTTACCGAACGTATTTGGGCAATACCGCTGAGTGGCTTTGTCCCCCTGTATTTTTTATATCTTGCTAGCGATGGCGGCACTGACTTCTACGATCTCTTTACATGAGGTAGCTACGGCCTACGTTCTTGAGGAGTTCCACATGACACGCAAGAAAGCGGCTTTGATCGTTTCCTTAGGTGTATTTTTCTTAGGTATTTTCAGTTCTCTCATTCGGGGTGATGAAAGGATTCACGGTTGGAGGCTTGGCCTTTTTCGACGCGCTGGATTACTTGACCGCCAAGATCATGCTACCGCTGGGAGGTATGCTCACTTGTATTTTCGTAGGTACACGTGTCGATAAAAAGTATTGAAAGCCGAGTTGACCAATGAGGGACTCTTGTTCCGTCTTTTCGGCGCTTACGTATTCTTTTATGAAATACGTGGCCCCAATCGCCATCGGTATCGTATTTCTTGAACGAATTAGGGGATCTTGAAATGGATTACCGGTAAATAATACCGAGAATTCCTTGTCAATAGAAACGGAACTTCTACCTTTGTCGGTGGAAGTTCCACAAATCAAAACATAAGACTATGAAATGGCGTGATTTACTTTATTTCTCCAAGGGAAAGGCAGGCTCTTACCCTGCTCCTTTTCCTTGATAGCGATGGCATGGATCGCAATTATCTTGACGGATTTTTCCCGGACAAAGGTTCTGCTCGATGATCTGGTCACGGACAATATGAAACAAGACACCTCCCTTCCAATTACCCCGAACCGAAATCCCGAATCCCACCCGGAAAGAAAACAAATTCCACTCGAAAGAAAACAAAGTTCCCTCCGAACGAAAATCCCAAACGCATCCGAAGGGAATCAAACCTCCATTTACCCTCATATCCAAAAGGTAGAAAAATGGCCGTTAGGAACAGTTGTAGAATTAAATTCGGCCGATACCACCACCCTAAAGAAAGTTCCGGGAATTGGTAGCGTCTTCGCCAAACGGATCATTAAATACAGGAGCTATTAGGGGCTTTTATAGTGTAGAGCAATTAGGGGAAGTATATGGTATCGACGAGAAAACGCTATGAATCGATGAAATCGTGGTTTTCGGCAGACCGATCGGCTATAAGTCAGCTACCTGTCAACCAATTGTCGGCTAAAGAACTGGCAAGTCACCCATATGTCAGCTATAAACAGGCCCGGGTTATCGAGCGACAAGTCCGGAAGAAAGGCAAGTTACAGGGCTGGGAGAACCTAGCCTTACTGGAGGAGTTCACGGAATACGACCGGGAGCGGTTACGGCATTACTTCTCATTCCAATAGATAAAAAATCAGGTTATTCATAGAATCTTAATGCCCATGAAAAACAGAGATTATCCGTATCTTTGTGATCTTGAAATAACATATATTGATGAAATACTTCTTATCGATAAAATATATCCTCATAGTCTCTCTCCTACTTATCGGGGCATTGCCTTACGTTAAGGCGGAAACGACAAACCCAGTCTCCTCCCCGATTCTTTCGAGACATTAAAGAAAGAAGCACGCGAAAAGCGAATCACCCGACGATTGGAAGCGAGTTATCAATAACGCCCAAGCCCGGAAAGACACGGCAGACCTTGATTCGCCTATGCCTCCTATCTGCAAGCGATGGCGAATATGCGTCCCGCCGGATTCAAGGAAGAGGCACGCCCTATCATGACTTTCCTGTTCGACACCCGGCAATATGACTACTACTTCGCCTTATACAACCTGCTTATCAGCCGCTTGTTCTCCGATCGCGCTATCGCCATGCACAAGAGGAGGCCGAGCTTATGTATCAGCAAAGCCAAGGGGATCGGACAACCCGTAGGTATGGCGATGGCCCCTTAGGGTACAAGGCCAGATCTTCTACAAGCTCAACCTATACGAGAAGGCATATTCCGTATTACGGGAGGGCTCGCAAACCTGCCCTTCTTATAAAGAAAGCCTAAACGCCTTCACGACGGCACAAAGCCTGTGCGAATGGCAAATCATGACTTGCCAGAAAGCCGAGAGGTATGAGGAGATACTTCTCCCTCGCCGACCTATATGGTGAAATGCTGGCTTACTGGAATGGGAAAGGCTGGAAAGACCCCTAGCGGACATTACCCTGTCACCATCTCTCCCTTCGTGCCATCGCTCTACTAAAAGCCGGACGGAAAGAGGAAGCGAGAGACTGCCTGCGGGAAGCCCGCACTTATCCTTCCGCCTTCCCCCCCTCGCCCGTGCTACGAGCATTTCTATGAGGCCCGTTATTTACTGCATTACGAGGAAGGAGCCTATAAAGAGGCGATAGCCGACATCGATACGTTGCTGGAGACACACCGGGATTATTACCCCCTTTCTACCTAAATGACATACGAAACCAAGGCCGAACTATTATCTTTAAGCGGACAACCTCAGCAAAGTATCCGGCTGTATCGCGATTATATCAAGCCAACGATTCCATCGCGAAAAGAGGAGATCGCACGCCAGCTTGATGAATTGCGAATCCAATACGAAGTGGAGAAGACCCAGCAGGAGAACCTACAAAAAACACCGGTATTTACAACTAGCTTTTATCATCATCGGTCTGTCACCCTCTTACTTTCCTTATATATTATCTATGCCAATAAACTAAACGCAAAGAACCGGCTACTGTAACCCGGTTGGAAGAACGCGACAAATGGACGAAGAACTTATCCCTTGAACCGGAATCAGAGGGACAACCGGCTGCGAAAATCACCAATCCACCCACGTCTTACGAGATCATACAACGCTTAGGCGCATTCATGATCAACGAACGGCTCTACCAGAATCCGGCATTAGACCGGAAAGAACTCGCCAAAGCCTTACAGATTAATGAACGGACACTAGCGAATGCCCTACGGAAGAAAACGACCAGACCGTATTGAATATATAACAATGTATCGCTTGGAAAACGCCCGCCATCTGCTCTCCCTAAAAATCCAGTCACCTTAAAGGAAATAGCGGAACAATGCGGCTTCGGTACATTGCGTACTTTCCAGCGATCCTTCCGCGACAGATACGGGATGCCTCCCCTCTCAATACCGGGAGATTATAGGCGAGAAAGAGAAATAAACCACGATGGATTCGTGCTTTTCGAGAGAAAAAGCGAATTTGTCGCCTCCCCATATACCGGAATTGTCGCTATTCTTTCTTGCCCCGAACCCTACGCCCAAATACCTTTGTCCCCAAAACAAATTACTCTGTATATGAAAAAACAAGCTGGCCGTTTTATCTTTTGCCTATGTGGCTTATTATTGCTCGCCTGCCAAGACGATAACGATTCGGGAGTCACGCCTCCGGGAAACGGGGACACGTTCGAGGGCTCTCAATATGTAATCACCCCTGCACGACGAGACGGAGAATTTCCATTACCCCGAGTTTATCTGTACGATGCGTACGGAAGACGGCACGGTCATTACCCGCAGGGGAGGGCACATACGTCTGGATGGTCAATCGATCCTGACCCCTCGACACCGGATTGAAAGAAGGCATCTATCGGTTGCTGTACCTGACTACTCCTGTCGTAACAGAGGCCGAGGCCGATACCACTTGGAATGAATACGGGCTGGGATGCCGGATAGAGATATCGAAAAAGGTACGGTAAGGGTTCTCGATCCGTACAACAAGATGGCGAACCTGTCTGGAAGCGGAACCGCGGAGGATCCCTTTATCATCAGTAGTTACGATCACTTGAAACGCCTCCGCAGCATGACGAACGATCAAACCCAGAATGAATTTCTGACGGCAAGTACCTATTTCCTGCAAATAGCGGATATCAACATGGATAAGGCTTCCTATGATAGCGACCACCAGTTCGGCTGGCTATCGATCGGTAATGTCCCTAACAATCCGTTCCGGGGTATTTACGATGGCAACGGCTATAAGATCAAAAACCCTGTGGGCCACCCGCCAGAACTCCACCGGTATCGCCCTCTTCGGTTACACGGAGAAAGCCATCTTTAAACATGTATGGATGGAGAATCCCAAGATGGAAGGGAATTTCGCAGTCGGCGCATTGGTCGGAGGGGCGGTATCGGCGGGCGATATGCGTGATAAGACCTCGCTCATTGGTTGCACGACTTCCGGCGGTTATATCAAGGCGAGCAAAGGAAGCGTAGGGGCCGGAGGACTGGTCGGCGTGGTAGACCTGTACGGAATGATCGCGATGGACAGTTGCGTTAACACGAGCACCCCCGTTTCCGGGTCGTATGGTGTCGGCGGTTTGTTGGGAGTCGGTTCGTTGTATTCCCAATCCTACCTGCAACAATGCGAGAATCACGCATCCGTGAGCTCGGACTATACGGGAGCCGGGGGCTTGGTGGGTTCTGTCGATTCCCCTGTCTATCCTAGGGTGCGTAAATACGGGTGACATCACAGGCTCCAAGGCCTATAATCCCTCGGATGCGAGCAACGGCGGGTATGCCACCGGAGGTATCGCCGGAGGTACGGGTGTCTCTTACATATATGCGAGCACGAATGAGGGAAATATCGATGGTTACATCGGCGTGGGCGGCATTATCGGCAGTACCCGGTTGGGTTCAGATGAGTTGCTTTTCAATAACACGTTGGTAAAATCATGCGGAAATACCGGGGCGGTATCCGGTAAATCTTCGGTCGGCGGTATTTGCGGTGAGGCGCAATTAGGATGCTACGCCGTTTATAACACGGGAGCGGTATCGGCCTCGGCTAGCGGCTCGTTCGTGGGCGGTATCGCCGGAAATACATCCATAGCGGTGGTGCATAACGCATTGAATACCGGAAAGGTATCCGGAAATAACAGCGAAAGCGCCGGTGGCGTGGTTGGCAAGGTTACTTGGGGTGCCTTCTTCGCCAGTCAGAACTTCGGGGATCTGGATGTTAATGCCAATTATGCCGGTGGTATCATCGGATTGGCCGGAAACTATACGATGATCAATTATTGTGGAAATATGGGCTATATATTGAACAGCGGAACCGGTCGACCGGCGGGTTGGTCGGAGAGATCGGCGATCCGAGAGAATGGTCAAACGAGGCTATCGCGAGCTGCGTCATAGGAAGCGTGGAATGTATGTTGGGAATATTAGGAGGGCCTGTCATAGCGGTAGCCGGTTCGGCTCTGGAAACCGCGGCCACTACCGGAGAAAAAATTTTTAAAGGAATAGTACATGTCTTACATGTTGGAGAAACAGTGGCGGATTGGCTCCTGCTAGTCGCTGATAAAACCATGTTCCGGATCGGAGTCTCTGAAATGCTGAGCGAGGAGGAAGCCGAGCTGATGGAGGCTTCTCTCAAAAGCGAAAGTATCAGAGATAGATGGTGCCATTAACGACAAGATGGCCAACATCCGGAACGGCTATGCGCTGTCGGCTGGCATATTACCCTCTAGCCTGAATCAAGGAACGGCCACCGATTTTATCAATAACACGAACACGTTATTGACCTTCTACGAAACCTCCGATGATAATAACAATACGATCAACTACAACATAAATCATAAACGTGAGGAACGCTACGAGCATATTGAGCAGAGCAAACATATCAAAGAGATCGTGCAAAAAAGTAATCGCAGGAGTTTGCATCTGCGCGCAGCGGCGACGGCGGGTGTCGTTTCCGGCATAGCTACCGGCGGTACCACGACAGCTGCCGTATTCGCCACGATCGGCACGGTCGCGACCTTAGTGGGTGGAGTCAACGCAATTGTCGAAAGGAGCCACCGACTATCAAAACAACGCTGTCATCATCTCGCAGTGTGTCAATATGGGACGTGTCAAAGCGGACAACGCTAGCCGTATCGGTGGCATCGTGGGGCACATGCAACAATACGGTATCGTTAAGGACTGCCTCAACGGGGGACGTTACGAGGGCAACTCAACCAAGGCCGGAGGTATCGTAGGCCGGGGCGATAGCCGATTTGAGGCACACAACTGTTTAAATGTGGGTGATAAATGGAAGGATCCGCTGATTAATAGTTACGGAGACTTCACATCGCTTTCGAACCTTTATTATTATGGCCAACCGGTAATATACGAAAATAACTCTTATCTGACAAACCTGTCTATCGACGAACTCTGCGACCCCAAGAAGTACAAAAACTGGGATATTAACAAGACGAACTCGATCTGGCATGTAACTGAGAGCAAAGGAAACTTCCCCGTTCCTTTCCATTCGGAAATGGAAGAGGAGATCAAGGAATAATCATTAATACATATCATAAAATGAATACAACAAGAATCCATATCATAGGTCTTCTCATGGCCTTGACAACTTTCCTTTGGACAAGTTGTAGCGATGACGAACTCTACCGGTCGAATGAGCAGGGCTCCTGCCTAGAGGAAATGGGAGACTTCAAGTTAAGCTCTTTCACCCTAGAGAAGGGATCTGGGAAATCGCCGATACGATCCAGCAAATCAAGATCCACCTCAAATCGCATACCGACGATTCCATACGGGCATACGACGCTGCCGTGCTACATAGCGAAAGCAATCCTTCTTACAGCATCTATATCCCGAAGACAGACGAGATACCGGATAGCGACTACGACCTGACCGCATTCCTTATGCGGACGGGACCCAAGTTAGGCACCAAGCTGAAGGTCACTTTCCGGGACGAGATGCTCCATACGATCATGGCCTCAACGGTACAGTATGACTTAGAGGGGAAGGAACGGCAGAGAAACCTTACTTGATCGGCTCACAGGAGGATTTCGGCATGCTTGAATATGGCCTTAACCGTTATGATACCATCGCACACGCAGCCGGGCTCTATTTTTAAACAAACCGCAGATTTCGAAGCCCCGCATCGTAGCGACGTGTACGACGGACGTTATACTTTGGCGAGTCCTTTGCCGGTATATACGATGGTGACGGCAAGTCCATCACGATCGCCTATCTCGGTGCACAGGCAGAGAGTGATACCACTGTCGGTCTTTTTTAAAACATTATATGACGGTGCTCAGATAAAGAACCTGACTATCAGAGCCAATATGCAGGAATTAAAAAAAGAATGGAGGAATGTTGGCAGGCTCTTCGCAAGGAAACGTGACGCTTACGAATGTAACCGTTAGCGGTAGCATCACCGACAGCAACGAACATATCGGTGCCTTTATCGGACATGCCACAGGAAACCTGACCGCTGAACATTGTCGTCTTTTCGCCTCTGTCCATGCGAACAGTTATGTCGGTGGACTTGTCGGGGTACATGGAGAACGGAATGCTTACGGTAACTGATTTCTCGAACTTACAAGAAAATTCCATGCCTTTCCTTTTCACGGTTCACGCAGGCAACCGGGGGAGCCGGAGGCATAACCGGAGGTATCATGAAGGGAGGGTGTGCCTTTAAGATATCACTCTCCAGCATTCCATAGAAAAGAGGATTCCGGACTAAAGGTTATTTATGCTGGAGCAGACCGGGCCGGCGGACTTGCCGGTGAGATGGCACTCAACGAGGCCAGTAGCGAATAATATCAACATATGGGCTCCTGTCCGCTCGGAACAAAAAGATGCCGGCGGACTCGTTGGTACCGCGACCTTGACCGCCCCACTAAGTGTAAGCAACTGCACATTCGCCTCCTTGGTGAAAAGTAATGAGAAAGCCGCCGGGTTTTTCGGCTATTTAAAAATGCGACAATCACTTGAACTTGGCAGAAACCAACCCAGATCGTGCAAGTAAATAACGGATACCTCAACGTAGAGGCAAATAAGTACGCAGGCGGTATGTTCGGCTATGTGTATGGCGATATCAAAACAAGCGGCCTTTGCCTTATCAACATAAACGTGACCGCCACATCAATTTCGCCGGAGGTATCATCGGAGAATTGGAGCATGGGACATTGGAAACGAAAAAACTTCAGCCTCGATAACGATATGCAGGTGTATGGCAACGACGCTACCGGCGGACTGGTCGGATATGCCAATAGCAGTACGATCAAAGGGGATATAGGTGACTTGAACTTCTCCTCCATCCCCTCTCCAGACAGCTTTAAAAGCAACTATTCGGGAAAGGTCTCTTCTCCGGGAGCAGATGGAAAAGGTACGTCTATGGGAGGACTCGTCGGGTATGCCTTACATTCTCATCTGGATCATCTTTGTTTCACAGGTTCTGTTTTTGGTAGTGACAGAGTGGGTGGAATCGTCGGGCATATAAGAGGCACGGCAAGTATCACCCGCACTGCGTAAACAATGCCAACATTGTCGAGAATAGCACTAATACATGCACCGGAGGTACTCGCGGGTAAAGTGGACTTCACCGAAGGTACCATGATTAATTACAGTAATATCGCAGGCATGGAGCAAACGGGGGGTATCTTTGGTTATATCGGATTAGAGACCTCCACCACCCATAACCTCAACATCCAATACGCCGTAAACGCAGGAGAGGTAAGCGGAAGCCAGAACGTAGGAGGATGTGTCGGACGTTTGTATGACGACATGAATGACGTGAGCACAAGATCTCTTTATTGTGCCAACTACGGGAAAGTAAGCAATTCCGGCAACGGTAACTTGGGAGGCATCCTCGGACAAGGGGAGACAGCAAGAAGATGATCATCATGAACTCTGCCAACCACGGAGAGATCGCTGGAGGATCAAATGGCGCATCACAAGTGGGTGGTATCGCCGGAAGAATGGGGAAAAGATCCGAAAGGCATCACGATCGGGAAACAACATGGAGCTGGCTTATTGCTGTAGCCGGGGCAATATCTCTTCTGATAACGTAGATTCGCACTGTCGGTGGAATCCTAGGTTACCAAGAGGAAGGAAACGATTACGATGAAAACCATTGGATGACACGACTGTTATAATTCGGGTCTATCACTTCCGACCAGAAATCCGATAATGGAGGCATCGTCGGTTGTGTGGATTCCTACTCGGAGGTAGTTCGCTGTATAAATATCGGAAAGGTATCCCCCAATGGCAACGGCGTGTAGGCAGGCCCGGAAGTCGAGCGTGATCTGGCACCGACCTTTATTATCTGGACGGTACGGGAAGCGGCTGGTGCGCCGAATCGTTTAGTGATAGCGAGAAGAAAAACACCTCAACGTTCAATAATTTCGATTTCAGCGGCAAGGGTGTCTGGATTATCGATAGTGACAACTCGAAGAACAACGGCTTTCCTTATCTCAGGGACTGCCCGTTTCAATCAATTTACCAATAAATAAACAAAGATGAGATCCATATTATTTACAACATTACTATTCATGTTGTTCATAGGCTGTTCCGACAATGACCAACCAGATGAAACGATTATCGACCCCAAAGAACAATGGAGCGCTACGTTGCGGGGAGATGGCGAATACTGGGAGCCTATCCCGACTTGTTCAGCAACTATTGGGAATATACGTATAATATGAACGAATATCCCGATGTTGCCTTACGCATCGAAGGGCAGTTCCCTCACGCCCGTTACTTCAGCTTTTCGCTCTACGACGACGAGACCGGCTCTGCCATCGGCGGTATCAACGATCATGAGATCATTCCGGACGAAGGGAGTGAGAATCCTTTCGTTAGCACGTCGGAAAAAAGACAACCGTTTCACCATCTATGTCGTACCGGCCTCCATGGATGAGACACACTGATAGCGAAACTTCCCTCAGAGAATATCTGCCGGGTGAACGCAGACATCAAACGGCTTGCGATCTGCATCCGGCATTACTTAGGGACGAATGCGAACGGCGATAAGGATGAATATGGAGGTGTAGCACTGCCTGCTATAAAAGGCATAGACATCCATTCGCTGAAAGAGATCCAAGCCCCGGAACGTACGGAGTCTAACATCGAGAAGGTGACAGGTCAAAGCTTCTCCCAAAAATCGGACGAGAATCGGGATGTTCCTTTCTTCTTGGCCCCGAAAGGGAAGATATTATCCGAACAACTCTACCGCTTATCTGTACGCCCGCACCCATATACATGCCGACTCGGTGTTGATATTCAGTTTCATCCCGGTACCACTTCCCCGAACGGTGGAAGAATATGAGGGGGCGAAAGCCCGTTATTGGTCTATCTGCCTCGGCGCAACATCCAATACCCGTTCCTACTACTCCATCTATGATAAAAGAGGCGAATGCGAAAGAAGGAGAAAAGGCGACCTTCATTATCTGCCTGAAACAAAATTCAAGACTCGCCGAGATACAAGCGAAAGTAGAGGCCCAAAAGCAATTGGGCGCTCATTGGAACCTTTTTTTGTATGGGATAGCGAGAAACAGGATGTCGACGGGAAACCGATCGGAGATGTTATCGCGATTATGTACCGCAACATCCTGCCGGACAAGGATTGGGAATATTCCATCTCCAGAATGACTCCCACCGAATACAAAGATGATGAAGGAGAACCGATCGATAAAAGTAACAGACCCGGACAAGCAGTTGGCCCATAAAGCCTTAGGAGATTACGGGCCTACGGATTCAAGTATGCCGCAAACGATTTCCTGCGTGATGATTTTGAGGGAAGAAACTTATTAATTTAAAGAAGAATGAAATACCAATTAAAAGAAAAAGCATGGAGAATGACATTTCTCGTGTTCGCAACTTGCGCTCTATTTTCCTGTTCGGACGATGAGAACGATCCCAGTAAAGACGATAACGAGCCGCCATTATCAGAAGCGACCGTTCCGACTCCCAACCCCTATCTAGCGTCAGGCATTATGACCCATTTCAACTCGGCGCAAAACCGATGCCTTTCCCTATGCAGTAAAGGCGGCACATTCCAAATGAATCCGGATGATTGCGCCTCCACTTGGAGTGGTCCCGGTCAATTTAATGACGCTCTCATCGACCGACCCGACTATATGTGGGGAATGTGTAGCGACCGGGTATCTTATATTCATATAGCCGATGGGGCTTTCGAGCGTGTGGCGGAAATAGGCTTGCCTAATGGTATCCAAATGAATACGGAAGAAAACTTACGGAAATTGGTCGATACCCAATATACCTCGACCGACCAATTATACGCCGATGCCGTGGAGATTCTGGGTAAATATCCACAAATGTCTATGTCTAACGGCAACTACGTGATTTGTGACAATGAGAACTATGCCTATACAAACGCCCGGACGGTCATCTGTCGCTATAAGTTGAAAGAAGCAGGTAACCCCAAAGCAGGTATCGTCTTAGACAAACAGGTCGATATGGCACCATACCATGGATAATCCACAAACATTGGTGGGAATGGTAATGACATACGATGGATACTTGGTAGTCGCATCGGGCAACGGTATCGCCATCATCGATCGCACAATGAGTATGCCCCCAGTCGTCAAACTTATACCGGACGATCAAGTGATCACTAACTCCGCCGCTGTCGACGAGCATAACGGTATCTATATAGCCAGCAACAGCCGTACGTCCGGAGGCAAAGGTATCATGCACAAATTCGTATGGAAAAACGGTAAGTTATCGGAAGATGAGGCCGACGGCGCATGGACCGCTTCTTATGACGGAGGCCCCGAGGCGCCCGCCATCAAGATGGGTTATGGAACAGGTTCTACACCGACATTGATGGGATTCGGTGACGACGAGGACAAGCTAGTCGTTATCACGGACGGTACCAAACGAATGAAGCTGTCGCTTTCTGGCGGGATGATATCCCGGAAGATGCCGTTCCGTTGATGCGGAAAAATCCCCGCATCGCCGACCAGAAAGAAATTTCCTGTGGGCTATCTGCCTCTACGGAATGGATACAATCCGAGCAATCCGTGGCAGTATCCGGTTATGGCGCTTTTTTCGTAAATAACGTGATACCTAACACCGTACCAGACAAGATCGTGGCCGTATTATCCATCGGGCCGTTGTCACGCCGCCTTTCGGCGTAGAGCGTTTACAATGGGATACAGAGAAAAACCAGTGGTATTCGGTATGGACCCGTTCGGATGTAAGTTCAATCAGCATGATACCGGCTATAAGTACCGCCTCTAATATGGTATTCGTCAACGGCTACACGGAGGCAGACGGCTGGGAGGTGACTGGACTGGACTGGGGAACAGGCGCTACGAGCCACCGGGTAATCTTCGGGCAAACCAGCCGGGGTAACGGGGCATACGCCATTATCCAATACATGGAAAACGGGGATCTATTGTTCAACTCCGTAGGCGGTCCCTTCCGAGTAAAGCTCTGACGAGATAAAAATTAAGAGGCTGTCTAAAAAATGAAGTGAACCCTAAAAGTTTTTTGTCTAACTTTTAGGGTTCACTTCAATATCTCCGATTATTTTCGCTATGTTTGCGACAAAACACATTCTGTATGATCTATCTGAAGCAAGTAAAATTACTGGACCCGGACTTGGTAGCCGGCAATCCCGAGGAGCTAAAGTATCCCCTATAAAGCTCGGCTGTACTGTTTCACGGAATCGTTCATTTTCCGCAAGCCGGTTACTTTCCTTGGTCGGGGAAAACGGGGCGGAAAATCCAACCCTGCTGGAAGCGATGAGGAGTAAATATGAGGAAAGGGATGAGGAAGAACCGGGTATGCTCTATGACGGAACCGAGGCCTACAAGATTTACGCCAATGTCTTACCCGAGCATATTCAGCTGATCGAGACCCGAAAACCGGAAAAGCATTTCTTCTTCCGGGCAGAATCCTTTTTAACCATGCTGCCAATTGGATAGGCAAGCCCAACTGGAATTACGTAGTACAGCAAGATCTACGCCTATAAAGCTTACGGTGGCAGGAGTTTATTGGAGCAATCGCACGGCGAGAGCTTTCTCAGCGCTTTCCTGAATTACGCCAGTCGCAATACATTATTTATATAGACGAGCCGGAAGCCGCACTCTCCCCACAACGGCAGCTGGCCCTTTTGGTGCGTATCCATGAACTGGTGAATAACGGTTGCCAACTGATTATCTCCACGCACTCCCCGATCTTGATGGCTTATCCGAACGCGGACATTTATGCCATCGATGATACCGGAGCGCACATCACCCCGTATGAGGAAACAGAGCATTACCAGCTCACTAAATATTTCCTCACGCATACGGAGCAAATGATGAAAAAGAACTGCTTGGGTGAGATTACTTCTCCCAAGCATTTGATCTCGGCAATGTAAACGATATGCGCATTGCCGTTCTTCTCATCATACCAACGAGGGAAAACGCTAGGATCTAAAAACTTAGCCTCCTCGATCTCGGATTTATAGACCACTTTGCATTCCAACGTAAGGCGAGCTTCCTCGAATACAGGATTACCAGCCTCCGTAAAAACGTTAATCGTCAACCGTGAACCGCTGTCAATCTCCCGGCCGGTTTAGGCCACAAATGCTATGGGCTTTTTCCCGGTGCTCCGGTCCTAGGAAAGTAATCGTGAACTCATTTTTAGCGTCGATAAACTCACGGGTATAACGCTCCGGACGAATAAAAGCAAACACCACCGGACGGTTCCATAACACTCCCACGCCGCCCCAACTGGCAGTCATCATATTAAACTTCTCACTTATCACCGGCGCTTACCAGCATCCACTCACTTACCAATCAACTCGATAAAAGTTGTCTTTGATCTCATTCCAAAGGATTAATCGCTTTCATATCTCATTTTATTTTTTTCCCTCAAAGATATAAAATATTCCTTATTTACCGGTACTCATTACCCCCGGTCATTATCGGCATTATTCACTTTCTTCTGACCAGCGCTAAATTTACGGCCGAAAAGAAGTTATAGGAAATCGTCGCCACAAACAAACGCAGGAACTTTCCTTGATGTAATTCGAACGGTGGAAAGAGGCGTATTGGTTCCAGTTCTCGGTCTCCTGCTTATAGTTATCCGTAAACGGATTAAAGACACGCAAGCCAATCATCAAGTCTTTATGCCTATAACCGAGCTGGATTCCTTGGATATTCTCACCCCACTCATCGTCTCGCCCTTAAACCAGTTCCAATTTGTCATCAACATATACATGAGTGACCAATTTTTTTCCAAGTAACGGAAACATTACGCGTCGCACCACCAGTTCGTATATCGTGCGTGTAGGTATTACCGTTACTCATATAATGGTTCATACCACCATTGACTGAAAATTGCAAGATGTCCTTGATCGGAGCCGACCCGCAAGTTGACGGAAGCGACAACCCGTTGCCAGTTTTTCTGATTATCCCAAGTCTGGATGATCTTATTCCCTTCAGATATTTCTCGTCCATGATAGCGTCCGGCTGATACTCATAAGCGCCCAAGGCATTCACGTAAAACAGACCTTTGCGAAACTCGTAATTCAATTCCGTATAATAACTCATATAAGACTTCAAGTTAGGATTACCCCGCTGTATTTGCAAGGAATCGATCACTTGGTCGATAGCGCTCAGCTCACCCAAAGAAGGAGTCACATTCCCCATCGTTGATTTCAAACGGATGGAAGATTCCCCGGGCAAAGCATAAAACAAGGTCAACCGGGGACTCACCGTATAACGTTCATAATCCGCATCCTCACCCCGTTGGCTATAAGACGATCGATTCACGGTCACACCCAATGAGTAATCCAGTTTTTTCACCTTTCCCTTGAATTCCGCATATACGGAACTCTCCATCTGTTCCATATGTGTCTTATAGTTATGCCCATTGATATAACTGTTATCCGAGAAAGATTGGTTATGGCGTAAACCGCCGCTCAACCGATTACCATTCGTTAATTTCTTCTCATAGATAGCCTCGCCGATAATCGAGTATTTATCACCATCCACCACATTATTCACATCAGTCAACAATTGTTCATGTTTACTCTCTTGATAGATACGGGTCGATTTCGTTTGGTTATAAGTCCCTACCACGTTAAACACCAAGGTCTGGTTATGCTTCAAATCCGTTGGTAATACAAATCCAGCGCAGGAGCTTGATAGGCTGATCCCGATAGATCGATCATATCCACTTTATCCTCCGGATTCGCCTTATTCATCAAGACTCCTTGATAATCCCAATGCGGTTGATGATTATTCCGGTAGCGGAACGTGGCGTTAAACATATACTTATCCGGCTTTTGATAGCTATAGTTCACATTCAGGTTATGCATGAACAAACGAGCGCGCGAAGGTTCGCCTATTTCCACACGGTTCAAGGTCGTTCCATTCGCTAAATGGAACTCTTTTCCTCGTTATTCCGTTTCATTCCATAGAAATCACGAGGGGACCGATCCGATAAGAAGCGCCCCATTCCGAGTTCTTATGATTGATCTTTCCCCAAGCATTATGTTCACCCACATGGAATTGATACCTTGCGCCATGTCCAGACCGAAACTACCTCCCCCGTATCCGGCCGGCGAACGATATAATCAGCACGATATCGGCATTGCCATAACGCAAGCCCGGGTTATCATGATATTCTATACGGATGATATCCGAGGGATTCAAGGCCTTGATCTCATCCTGCTCCACCTTCACACCATTGATACGCACTTGGACTACCCCATTTCCCGTGGCCTTGATCTCACTGTTCAACAAATCCACCTGCACTCTCGGTAGCATCATCTGCTGCAACAAATCCATACCGTTTCCCGAAGCCTTCATCTGGCGCTCCGATGGGAAGACCACTTTTTATCGGCATGGCTCGTCTGGGCAGAGGCGCTAACCGTCACCCCGTCTAAGGATACCGCATCATCATGTAAGGATATTTCTCCCAAAGAAATATTCTTGGACAAGCCTTCAAGGAAATATACTCCGTCTTAAAGCCTAGACTAGAGACAGATAGAATATAACTCCCTTTTTTAATCTTATTTAATAAAAATGCCCCTTCATATCCGTAGTCGTACCCGCCACAAAAAGAAGAGTCCATTGTTTGCAATACTACATTCGCAAATTCCAAGATTTCTTTGTTGCGAGCGTCCCGCACCATTCCCTTTATCTCCAAGTTCTGAGCAAAGCTCCCTGTACCATACCGCCTAGCAGTATGATCCAAATCATCATCCGTTTCATTTTTATCGTATTTTTCCGAATATAGCAGGGTGGCCTTTCCGCTTATCATTTGTTTCTAACTATAAGACGACAGCCGTTTGGAAAACGTTACAAGAAAATGATAAAAAATAATATTTCGATGAATTTGCTTCGTAGATACGTATCTTTGTAACCAAACAACAGAGTATAAATCATGGGAGCTATTGAATAATTGAGCAACGGAGTCAACGATATATTATGGTCATACATCCTTATTATCATGTTATTGGGATGCGCCGTATGGTTTACGATAAAAAGTAGGTTCGTGCAATTCCGCATGATTGGCGAGATGATCCGATTATTAGGCGATTCTGCCGGGAAAGGAGAAAAAGGGGAAAAGCATATCTCCTCTTTCCAAGCCTTCGCCGTATCTTTAGCCAGCCGTGTAGGGACCGGAAACCTAGCCGGTGTAGCGACAGCCGTAGCGATCGGCGGGCCCGGATCCGTATTCTGGATGTGGCTGATCGCTTTATTGGGTTCTTCCAGCGCATTCGTGGAGTCTACGTTAGCTCAATTATATAAAGAAAAAGGGAAAGACTCGTTCATTGGCGGTCCCGCTTACTATATGCTACATGGTTTGGGGTTACGATGGATGGGGGTATTATTTGCCGTATTGATTTCGATAACCTTCGGTTTTGCCTTTAATTCCGTACAAAGCAATACGATCTGCGCAGCTTGGGAAGGCGCTTTTGGCATCGATCATGCTTGTTGATCGGGGCGATTCTTACGGTACTTACGTTAATCGTCATATTCGGAGGTATTCAGCGCATCGCGAGAGTAAGCAGTATTGTCGTACCGGTCATGGCATTAGGATATATAGCATTGGCGTTGGGAATCGTACTGTTTAATATTACCCGCCTACCCGCTGTTATAGAAACCATTCTGTCAAACGCTTTTTGGTTGGGGAACAGGCGATAGGCGGCAGTGTCGGAGCGGCGTTGATGCAAGGGATTAAACGAGGTCTAGTTCAGTAATGAGGCCGGTATGGGATCGGCACCGAACGTAGCGGCTACGGCGCATGTCTCCCATCCAGTCAAACAAGGATTGATCCAAGCATTAGGCGTATTTACCGACACGCTGATTATCTGTACCTGCACGGCGTTCATCATCTTGTTTAGCGGAGCGCCATTAGACGGCTCCATCAATGGAGTCCAGCTCACGCAACAAGCTTTGAGTAACGAGGTGGGTAGCATCGGCAGTACGTTTGTCGCTTTAGCGATCCTTTTATTCGCGTTCAGTAGTATTATCGGTAATTACTATTACGGAGAAGCGAATATTCGTTTTATCACGTCCAAGAGAAGTGTCTTATTTATTTATCGTATATTAGTCGGTGGAATGGTCATGTTCGGTGCGTTGGCTAGTTTAGACTTGGCTTGGAGCCTAGCGGACGTGACCATGGGACTGATGACGATCTGCAATTTGATCGCGATCTCATTGTTGAGCCGTCAGGCGTTCCTATTATTACAGGATTACGTAGCCCAAAAGAAAGCGGGTATTAAAAGCCCTGTATTCGATAAGAACAAGATACCCGAGTTGAAAGACAAAGCGCAGTGTTGGTGATCAGACAAACGTATTGAAGTATGATGAAAAGCAAGATGATAAGCTTTTACATAGCGGTCCCTAATGATAGGGAACCTGTACGGTAAAAGCTCAAGATGATGATAAATCCATTATCCACAAAATAGGATTCGACGTACGTCCCTCGTATGTCGCCCCGACTAGCAAATTCCTGAAAGATGATGGCTATGGAAACGGGCTTACTTTACGTAAGGCGGCTTCATTCCATTTGAAATACGGGTTCCAACAGAATCTAACTCTAAGGAGGGGCCAGCTCTATCCGCACACTTACCAAGGAATAGGCATCTCTTATAATACCTTTGGCAATCGGCAGGAAGTAGGTAATCCTTGGGCGGCATATGTTTTCCAAAGCTCCCGCATCGCCAAGATCTCTTCCCGGTTATCCTTCGATTATGAATGGAATTTCGGAGCCTCATTCGGGTGGCATCCGTATGATGAAAACAATAATTACCGTAATAAGATCATCGGTTCTAAGATCAATGCCTATATCAATCTGGGATTTTTCCTCAACGCGAAACTATCCCGTTATTGCAACCTGCTCGTCGGGGCGGATTTAACGCACTACTCAAACGGAAATACTCATCTTCCGAATGCGGGATTAAATACGATTGGCGGCCGGATCGGACTCGTCTACACGCTCAATCCTATCGAGGAAAGCCATCATGAGATAGGTACCGCACGTTCACTTACCGGCAAATCAATTATACCTCTCCAGCTTTTTGGCAACGTGTCAGTTACGATGTCATCCTATATGGCGCGACCCGTGCTAAGGGAGTTATGCTAGGTGATGAGGCCCATATTTTTCTTCAGGTCAGTTCGGCATCCTCGGATTTAACCTCAACCCGATGTACAAATTCAACCGGTTCCTAAAAAAGCAGGTAACTCCCTAGACGGCCAATATGACGAAAGCGCAAATATTTATTCCGACGAGATCATCCAAGTCGGCGAAGAACCCCGATTCTACCGCCCGCCCCTCCATGAGCAAATCGGTATCGGCCTCTCCGCCCGTGGCGAGTTCACGATGCCATTCTTCTCGATCAATATAGGAGTCGGACATAATTTATTTTTACAACAAAGGCGATCTGAAAGGATTATACCAGATCCTAGCCCTCAAGGTATCAGTCACACGAAATTTATTCCTGCATGTCGGATACCAACTGCACAAGTTCCATAATCCGAATAACTTGATGCTGGGGGGTTGGGTATAGGTTCCATAATTAGCCTCACTCATAAATCAAAGCAAAACAACCGTTCCGGCGCAAGTACCTCATTAGCCACCTCAAGGATTTGCCCGGCGGTTATTTTTCTCAATCTGGGCGAATACTTCGGGGAGAGTATCGTAACGGTTGTAATGGAGGTAGCTTTTCCTAAGCCAAGAAAAGGCCCTCCCGGTTATCGCCCGACACACCCAGTTGACCGATTACCTGCTTCTTGGCGGCGGCTAATTGAGTGGCGGACAGTTTTACGTCACGTAAACGGGCTAATTCCTTATGCACCAAACGCATCGCTTTCTCACGATTCTTCGGGTCTGTCCCGAAATAGATACTGGCTAGTCCGGTATCGGTATAAGAGGTTATATTGGATTCTACGTTATAGACCAAGCCATGCTTTTCCCGCAAGGAGACATTCAAGCGGTTATTCATGCCCGACCACCCAAAATATTATTCAACAAAAATAAAGGAATGCGCTTTTTATCGTGCATACTGAAAGCCCGGCCACCGATCAGTACATGGGCTTGATGGGTATCTTTATGGATCTGGCGTACGCAAGCCTCGATGGGGTCCGGAGCTTTCCGGATCCGTTCAGCCATCGGGAAAGAGATATCGCTTAAAGCGGATTCCGCTGATTTCAAGATCTTCTTGAAGTCTTTTCGTCCCATCGAGAAGAACACCATATTCTCCGGGGCGTAGAAACGACGCATGAAAGAACGACCGGACTCGGAGTCAAAGCGAAGAAGAGATTCCTCATCCCCTAAGATATTATGCCCGAGGGCATGACCCTTATAAAGCAAGTTCTCAAACTCGTCGAATATAAGTTCCGAAGGACTATCCTCATACGAATTGATCTCATCCAAGATGACATCTACCTCCTTCTCGATCTCCTGTTTGGGGAATTGGGAATGGAAAACCAGATCGGTCAATAGCTCAAACGCCCGGCCGAAATCCTCCTCCATAAAAATGGAATAAACAAAGGTCTGCTTCCTTCGTAGTATAGGCATTCAACTCCCCTCCTACGTTCTCCATACGGTTCAGGATATGCCACGCTTTCCGTTTCTCCGTACCTTTGAAGATCATGTGTTCAACGAAATGCGCCAAGCCAAACTCATCCTCGTTCTCATCCCGTGTACCGGCGTTCACGGCGAAACCGCAGTAAGAAACCGGGGAATTAACTCGGGAGATGTACCATGCAGAAGTCCATTCGGCAATGTATGAGCGATATAATCCATTTTCCTTCTTGTTTGTATCAGCCCGCAAAGGTACGAAAGACTTTCCGGAAAAACATGTACGTCTTTTTCAAAAAACATGTACGTGTTTCCGGAAAAAAAAGACGTACTGTGTTTTTTTTCGATCTATTTGCCTCCTTGGAAAAAATACCTACATTTGTGTAAATTAAACAGAGATAAGGCTATGGGAAATATCGTCCGAAAATTACCGATAGGCATACAGAGTTTTGACAAACTACGTACAGAGAACTATTTGTATGTTGACAAGACCGAGTTCATTTATCAAATGGCATACCAAGGTGTCCCTTTATTTCCCTAAAGCCGCCCCCGGCGATTCCGGGGAAAAGCTTGCTATCGACATTCAAGGCTTATTTCGAGGGGAAGAAAGAATTGTTCCGGGGATTAGCCATAGAGAAACTAGAGACCGAGTGGAAAAGAAAACATCCGGTACTTCATTTCAGCCTCAACGCCGAGTTGTACTGATAGCCGCAAGGCATTGGAGAATATGCTGGAACGCCAGTTGAGGGAATGGGAAAAAATATATGATACCGGAGGAGAGGGTATCACCTATTCCGGACGGTTCATGACCATCATACGAAGGGCGGCGGAGATAACCGGAAGGAAGGTGGTCGTACTGATCGACGAGTACGATAAGCCATTACTTAGAACCTGCACAACGAAGAGCTACAGAACGAGTTCCGGAATTATTGACCGCTTTCTATACGGTCTCAAAGATGCCGATCCTTGGCTGCGCTTCGTATTCATAACCGGTGTCACCAAGTTCGCGCAAGTCGGTATTTTCAGCAACCTAAATCATTTGAACGACATCAGCCTAGCCCCGCAATACGCGGCCCTTTGTGGCATGACATTGCCCGAGATCGAGGCGACTTTCCAGCCGGAGCTTTATGCCTTGGCCGAGGCGAATAAGCTTTCATACGAAGATACCATCGAGAAAAATTACACGCCGATACGACGGCTACCATTTTGATTTCCGCAGCGGTATCACCCTTTATAACCCGTTTAGCGTATTGAACGTGTTGAGTAAACAGGTCTTTACGACTATTGGTTTGCTTCCGGTACCCCGACATTCTTGGCGGAGATGTTACGGAAAACGAATTACGATATACGGGAGCTGGACGGATAAAATTTATCGAGGTATCCCTTTCGGACGATCGGGCGAACATCAATAATCCCGTGCCCATGATTTATCAAAGCGGATATTTGACAATCAAAAGCTGATGAACGTTTTCGGTTATATACGTTAGGATACCCGAATGAGGGAAGTTAAATATGGATTTTTGAATTTTGTTGCCTCCATGTGCATTTACCGGAAACCGAGACTCCCTTTTTATATCGGAAAGTTCATTCAAGAGCTGGAAAGCGGAAACACCGAGGCTTTCCTCACCCGCCTAAAGCTTTCTTCGCCGACATACCTTACGAGCTGAATGACCGGACCGAGCGTCATTACCAAGTGGTCTTCTACATCGTATTCAAGCTACTAGGGCAATTCACCCGAGGCCGAGGTACGTTCGGCCCAAGGACGTGCCGAGGCCATTGTCAAAAACTCCTCGCTACATCTACGTATTCGACGGAGGTTTAAGCTGAGAGGTACGGCGGAAGAGGCGATTCGGCAAATCGACGATTGAGGCTATCTGATTCCTTATACGGCCGACGAACGGGAAGTAGTCAAAGTGGGGGTCGCTTTCGACGCAACCACTCGCAACTTAGGTGAATGGCTGATTGAAAAAACATTGTAAAAACATGAAAATAGCAACCTGTTTACTAACTATCACTTCCTTGGTTCTTTCCGCCCCCATGTGGAGGAGGAGGCAACGATATAGAGAAAGCGAAAAGCCTTGCGACCACGGAAGATCTAAAAAGCAATACACCGAGGCCATCTCATGACTCCTGCCAAGGCCGTAAACCATTCTCGGGGAAGGGGCCGACCGTGCGGTGAACTATATCGCCCGCCAAATGAAGGAAGTCGGCCTGAAACCCATCAACGGAGATTCTTATCTCCAACAGGTTAATATCATATCCTCACGTACGCAATGCCCGAAGCCGATGGTCTTGAGTACCCCGGAAGGAAAGATCTCATTGATTGGCTAGAGGGCTATACCGCTTTCTCCGCACGGATCGAGCCGGAGATCGATATAGACCAACGCGGAACTGAGTATTCGCCGGCTATGGGTCGTAGCCCCGAGTATGGGAAAAATGATTTCGAGGGAATCGAGAAACCCGCGGGATAAAGTAGCGGTCGTTATCGTAAATGACCCGGGACTCGGAAGCGACAACACGGATTATTTTAACGGTGATATCATGACCTATTACGGCCGTTGGATGTATAAATTCGAGGTAGGGCGCCCCGACAGATTAAAAGGAGTCTTGATCATCCATGAAGACCGGGGAGCAGGCTACCCTTGGTCTGGTCGTACGAGCTTCCGCCCAATCTAAGATGTATGTAGACAGCGACAGCGATGCTTATCATTGCCCGCTAAACGGCTGGATCCAACAATGCCGCCAAGCAATTGCTAGCCGATAACGGCTACGACATTGACCAACTAATCGAGCAATCTAAATCGCCGGACTTCAAGCCCATCTCCTTGAAATCTACGGTAACCGTCTCGATGAGGAACACCTTCGACCGCCAGCAAAGCCCTAACGTAATCGGTTATATTCCCGGTAGCGGGAACACGGATGAGAGTGTTATTTATCTAGGCCATTGGGACCATCTGAGGCTATGGAGCACCGATCAACGGCGACAGTATCATCAACGGCGCTACCGATAACGCCGTAGCCATCGCATGGATGCTCGAGATGGCACGTTGTTTCAATGCCTTGAAAGAGAAACCCCGCCGGAATATCGTCTTCCTCCCCCTACTTGCGAGGAGACCGGATTCCTCGGTACGAAAATACTATGTGGAGCACCCGTTGTTCCCGATTGATAAGATAGCCGCCGTAATCAATCTGGATGTCTTCCCCGCTATGGGGCGAGAACAACGATGTCACGATCACCGGATACGGCAACTCCGAGCTGGATGATACCCTAGCCGAGCTAGCGAAGAAATACAACCGTTACATCATGCCCGACCCCGACGCTTATAACGGGATGTTCTACCGCTCCGACCATTTCCCTTTCGTACAAAAAAGGCATCCCGGCCATGTTCGCCAAAGGTTGGAACGACAACCGCAAACAGGGTAAGGAGGGGCCAAAGAGCATATCGCACGCTATTGGGCGGAAACTTACCACAAACCGACCGACCAGACCCATCCCGACACGGATGATTACAGTGGTCTGTTACAAGAAGTACAATTATTCTTCGACCTCGGTTATAAACTGGCGCAAAATACCGGATACCCGAAATGGAAGCCGAAGTCCGAATTCGCAAACGTCTTAAAAAGATAAATTGTCTGAAATAGATTATGCCAATATCAGTAAATATAAATACTTTTTGCGATCGTTATTCAGGCAGGAATGCCGTAAAACAATCAATCAACAATATGGTAAACGAAAATATCACCTCTTTATTGGAGCAGGAAGCGGAAGCGGTTCGCAACATACCCGTTACGCCCGGATATGAGGAAGCGGTATCGCTTATAGTGAAACATGTACACGACCTAGGTGGAAAACTGATCATGAGTGGAATGGGTAAAGCCGGGCAAATCGCCTTGAATATCGCTACCACCTTTAGCTCGACCGGTACACCTGCTTTTTTCTTTACATCCCAGCGAGGCACAACACGGAGATCTGGGAATCGTATGCAAGAACGATATCATGTTATTGATCTCCAATTCAGGAAAGACACGTGAACTGGTGGAATTGGTAGATCTCACGAGGGGTTTGGTGCCAGACATGAAATTTATCGTTATCACCAGTAACCCGGATAGTCCTCTAGCCGCCGAGGCGAACGTATGCCTGTTGACCGGCGCTCCCAAGGAAGTTTGCCCGTTAGGCCTTACGCCGACTACCTCCACGACCGTCATGACGGTAATAGGCGATATCCTCGTGGTCGGAACCATGAAGCGTATCCATTTCACCAACAAGGATTACGCCAAGCGCCATCACGGGGGCTACTTAGGCTCCAAGAGCCGTGAGCTAAGCAAGAATGAATAACAAACCAGTATATAGTCATGAGAAAAGTCTTTGGTATAGGAGAAACCATCCTCGATATCATTTTCAGGAACGACCAGCCACAGAAGGCCGTTCCCGGTGGTTCCGTTTTCAACGGATTGATATCATTAGGTCGATTGAATGTCCCCGTATCCTTTATCAGCGAGCTGGGCAACGACCGGGTTGGCGACATGATTCGGGATTTCATGGAAGATAACCACGCATCACGACCGAGTTCGTAGACCGTTTCCCCGATGGGAAAAAGTCCTATATCACTCGCTTTTTCTGGACGACGATAAGAACGCTAATTATATCTTCTACAAGGATTACCCGGCGCAACGGCTGGAGGTGCCCCCTGCCTAAGATCGAGAAAGACGATATTTTCGTGTTTGGCTCTTATTATTCCCTGAACCCGGTCTTGCGGACTCGTATGGTAGAATTTCTGCAATACGCCCAAGAACGGAAAGCGATCATCTATTACGATCCCAATTTTCGCAAGGCACACGCTCATGAGGCGATCCGCCTCACATGCCTACCGTACTGGAAAATCTGGAATTCGCCGACATCGTCCGGGGCTCGGACGAGGACTTCCAGAACCTTTATGGCAAGAGCGACGCACAGAAGGTTTACAAAGAGCATATTCAGTTTTATTGTGATCGTTTCTTAACAACTCACGGGGCAAACGGAGTCAATCTCCACACCCGTAATTTCACACGACATTTCGATTCCCCGCAAATCCAGCCGCTTAGTACCATCGGCGCCGGCGACAATTTTAACGCGGGTATTATCTACGGACTTCTAAAGTATGACGTACGCCATGCCGACCTTCCCTCTCTGGATCAGGATACTTGGGGAAAAATCATCCGCTGCGGAATGGACTCGCCTCCGAGGTTTGCCAAAGCTATGATAATTATATATCCAAGGAGTTCGCGGCGAAGTATGTTAGTCGGTCTTAAATATCATTAATGAAGAAGCGGGAAAAAACTTGTTTTACTATCTTTGTAAGGAAAGCTTATTATAATAGAAGACAATGTTAGGGAAAGATTCTCTCTCTATTCGCCAGTGTGATCCTGTTAGTGGGTTGTTCCTCTAACGCGCCCGACATACGAGCGATTTGCCTACGTGATGACATCGGAAATTACGTGATAAAATGGGAAACCGATCCGGTAATGGAGGGATTGTCAAGATGACCGTGTCCGACAACCCGGATCTTTTTTCACCCACGAGTCCCCCGATCATTTACGCCAACATCAAGGATGGCGTGGCTACTTACATCACGAACGATAATATATCACGTAAGTATTTCCGCCTTTCTTTTAATGATAAATACGCACGGATCATCGGGGCACGCTCGGCGGTTATGGATAGCGTACAGAATTTCCGGGATCTAGGCGGTTATACCTCTACAAACGGGAAGACGGTGAAATGGGGCAAGGTATTTCGCTCCGGCGAGTTAAGCAGCTTGAGCGAATGGGACTCCATCCGATTGGATAATCTAGGGATCAAGACCATCATCGACCTCCGTACGAACCAAGAAACCCTCACCGCCCCTATCAAATATACGAAAGCAAATATCCTGCAAATCCCTATCTCGGTCGGCAAGATCGCCGATGCCCCCCCAACGTGTTATCGAGGGACGAATGCGGAAAGGAGACGCCGGGGTATATATGGAAGACGAGTACCTGCAATTCGTGACAGATAACACCGATCAGTTCGCTAAGGTACTGGAACAGTTCCAGAACGAGGATAATTATCCCATTCTCATCAGTTGTTCGTACGGAAAGGATCGTACCGGGTTTCTCACCGCCATGTTACTCGCCGCCTTGGATATTCCCCGAGATGCCATCATGGAAGACTACTTGACATCCAATCAATTTATCGATACGAGTCATTTAGCTGATATCGTGAAACATCTCTCCACAGACGCCCAAGAAAGCATTACGGTATTCCTTACGGCCAACGAGGGGGCTCATGGACTAGCTTTCCATAAAATCAAGAAAGAGTACGGTTCCACCGAGAAATATTTGTCGAAAGGATTACGTCTTACTGATAAGAAACGTGAAAGGCTAAAAGATATATTACTTTATTGATATGAATCCGAATTATTTACGTACCTTTGCGGCCACTGAATATTATCATATATACACAATCGCATTTTGAAAACATTTGAAGAATTAGGAGTTGCCGCACCGATATTAAAGGCAATTCAAGAGATGGGCTATGAATCGCCCATGCCGGTACAGGAAGAAGTGATTCCTTTCTTACTGGGAGAAGATAACGACGTAATCGCATTGGCACAAACAGGAACCGGCAAGACAGCCGCTTACGGCCTGCCGATCCTGCAAAAAGATCAATGTCTCTCAATATCAGCCTCAAGCGCTTATCCTTTGTCCGACACGCGAGCTTTGCCTACAGATAGCGGACGATTTGAACGATTATTCTAAATACATCGATAACCTGAAAGTTCTCCCTGTATACGGAGGTTCCAGTATAGAGAGCCAGATCAAGACACTGAAGAGAGGCGTACACGTGGTAGTGGCTACCCCGGGACGTTTGATCGACTTGATGAACCGCAAGACGGTTGACTTAAGCAACGTAAAGAACGTCATCCTCGACGAGGCGGACGAGATGTTGAACATGGGTTTCACCGACAGTATCAACGAGATCTTGGCGGCTATACCGGAAAACCGAAATATGCTGCTCTTCTCCGCTACCATGCCGAAAGAGATTGCCTCTATCACCAAGAAATACATGAAGGACCCGAAAGAGATCGTCATTGGCAGGAAGAACGAGGGAAAAACAAGAATATCCGCGATATCTATTACATGGTTCGTGCGCAGGATAAATATCTTCGCGTTGAAACGTCTAGCCGATTATTACCCGAACATCTACGGTATCATCTTCTGCCGTACCCGTAAGGAGACACAGGAGATCGCCGATAAATTGATTCAAGACGGTTATAACGCCGATTCCTTGCACGGCGAGCTGAGCCAAGCGCAACGTGACTACGTGATGCAGAAGTTCCGTATCAAGAATATCCAGTTATTGGTCGCTACGGACGTAGCCGCACGTGGTTTGGACGTGGATGACTTAACCCATGTAATCAATACGGTCTGCCGGATGAGGTAGAATCTTATACCCACCGCCGCGGACGTACGGGCCGTGCGGGAAAAACGGGTATCGCTATCTCTATCTGCCACGTAAGGGAAAAAGGCAAGATCCGCGAGATCGAACGGATCATCAACAAGAAATTCGACAGGGGCGAGATGCCTACCGGTGAGCAAATCTGTGAGAAGCAATTGTTCAACTTGGTGGACCAGATCGAGAAAGTGAAAGTGAACGAGGAGGAAAATCGCTAGTTTGATGCCTTCTATCTACCGTAAATTGAATGGCTGGATAAGGAAGATATCATCAAGCGTGTCGTATCCTTGGAGTTCAACCGGATGATCGACTATTATAAAGATAACGATGATATCGAGGTTGTAGACGAGAGCGCCCCAAGAGAAAGAGGCAAACGTGGTGGTAGAGGCGAAGCGGAAGAAGGCTACACCCGTTTCTTTATCAACTTTGAAAGACAGACGAGCTTTTACGCCTCCTCAACTTATTGAGTTAGTCAACAAGTGCGTACCGGGCAAGGTTCGTATCGGTCGTATCGACTTACGTGATAATTTCTCATTCTTCGAGGTAGAAGAGGGAGAAGCCAACCGTGTCATGGACTCGATGAACGGCTTCGAGGTAGACGGACGACGTATCTCCGTGGAACCGGCGCAAGCGAAAGGCGAGGGAGGAAAAGGTGGACGTAGTCCTCGTGGAGGTAGTCGTGGAGGCAATGGCTTCCGAGACAGACGGGATAGCGATAGAGGAGGCAGAGACAGCCGCCGGGAAAGTGACCGTGGAGACCGTGGCGGCAGACGTTCCAGCCGTAGTGACGACAAACCGAAGCGCAAATTCTATGAGGACACTCCTCGTAGCAGGAAGAAACGCAAGTAACATACAACTTATACATAATTTATCAAAGAAGCGTGGTTCGTTTATTACGGATCACGCTTCACAACCAATATTTACAGCCGGAAAATCACAGTCAATCACAAATTCAAAGATAAGTCACATGAAGACACTGCTTAAACATCTTTCCTGCTTTTGCCTCTTCTTTATATTCGGAGCAAACTATGCCATAGCGCAAAACTACCAACATGATTTTGACCAAGTCGTAAAGAAGGTAGATGACCTCCTATGGTACGAAAGTGGGCGACATCGCCCATATCGACAAAGTCTACCTTTGCGTCCCGCCCGTTGGAAAGAGGCGAATCCTACCGGGATGAGTGCCGGAAACGAACTGAAGTTCTGGACTTATATCTTCATCCCTAAAAGTGTGGATCCCGACAAGAAATATCCTTTGATCGTTCTCCCGCATAGTGGTGTACACGCAGATTTCAACACGTATTACGCCCATATCGTCCGGGAACTGATCGCCCAGGGAATACATCGTGGTCTCCGCTGAATACCGGGGTAGCACGGGGGTATGGCAAGGCTACTTACGATAATATCGATTACGGAGGATTGGAAAACGAGGATGTCTACGTCAGCCGTAATTATATGGTAGAGAATTTCGATATCGTAGATGCCAATCGTATCGGCATCATGGGATGGAGCCACGGCGGGATGATCACGCTAATGAACCTCATGACCTATCCGGGCAAATATAAGTGCGGTTTCGCCGGAGTACCGGTAAGCGACGTGATCATGCGCATGGGATATTCCACCGATGATTATCGGAAAATCTTCTCCGACGAAGGCCATATCGGGAAGACTCCCCGGGAGGATATGGCGGAATACAAACGCCGCTCACCGGTCTGGCACGCGGAAAAACTACAAGATCCCCCTGCTCATCCATACCAATACTAGCGATGATGACGTGAACGTAGTGGAAGTAGAGCATATGATACGTGCTCTCAAGGCCGAAGGAAAGAAGTTCGACTACAAAATATTCGACCGTGCTCCCGGTGCCCATAGCTTCGACCGGACCCGACACGAAACAAGCTTCCGAGATACGACTCGGCATCTACCAGTTCCTCGCCAAGCATCTAAAACCCAATAAGCCATTCAAATCCGTAAAAGACGTACGAAAAGCTGCCTACAAATTTAATTGATACAAACATCTAAATAACACAAAAATATGAAGAAACTTTTTACCTATGTTCTTATGCTTTACGCCAGCCTATCCGTTTCCGTGGCGCAACAGATCCAGTATCCGGAGCCGATCTTGAACCCGGAGAGTTGTACGAGTATCATGGTCGGCAAAAAGCCTCGGCGGATGGCTCCGTGATGACTAGCCACACCTGCGATAGCAATTACCGCACTTGATGGATATCGTACCTTCCGCCTCGTACGATCACGATACGACAACCACGGTCTATACCGGACGTATGCATACCGAATATGCCGAGGGAACCCGGGGGATGATCGCGAAAAGGAACACTGCCCGAAGCGCGGTCTACGTATCAATTCCTCAACACGGCCTATCCTTGCCTGAACGAGAAGCAACTAGGCATCGGGGAAACAACAATCACCGGCCGGAAAGCCCTTGTCAACAAGAAAGGAATGTTCATGATCGAGGAACTTCAGCGAATCGTCTTACAACGTTGCACGACCGCCCGTGATGCCATCCGTGTGATGGGCGAGTTGATCGAGAAATACGGATATGGCGACTGGGGCGAGTGCCTTACGATAGCGGATCCGAAAGAGGTATGGCATTTCGAGGTCTTCGGCGAGGGTCCGGATAAGATCGGTGGCGTATGGGCGGCGATCCGTATCCCCGACGATCATGTAGGCGTATCGGCGAATATCCCGCGTATCTCTAAGGTCGATCCGAAAGATACGGACAATTGCATGGCTTCCGCCAACGTATTCGAGGTAGCCAAGCGCATGGGCTTCTGGGACGGAAAGAAACCGTTCCGCTTCTGGGAAGCGTATGGAGGCGGAAATTATTCCGGTGAGATGAAATCCTTCAGTATCCGTGAGTTCTTTATATTGAATAAATTAGCGCCTTCCTTTTGACGTTTATCGTATGACGCGGAAGAACTTCCCATCAGCGTAAAGCCGGACCGGCAAGTATCCGTAACGGATGTGATGGCTCTCCTCTCCGAAACGTACGAGGGTACGGAATACGATATGACCCAGAACTTGAAAGTAGCCGTAAAGAAAAAAAGATAGTAACGAGACCGATACGGTTATCAGTCCGGTAGCCAATCCTTGGATGACTCGGGATATGGTGAACATGTTGAATGGGTTAAAACCGGACGCCGTAAAAAGCTACCGTTTGGTTGCCGTACCACAATGCTCCTACTCTACCGTGATCCAGTTACGTGACTGGTTACCCAATGCGGTAGGCGGCGTGGTTTGGATGGCCTATGATAATCCCGGACAAAGCCCCGCATCCCCATCTTCTGTGGGACGAAAAGATCTCCCGGCTTGCTTCAGGTTTGCGGACAGCACCGTTACCGGGAAGATGCCGCCGTATGGGCTTTCCGTCGTGCCAATAAACTCGCTACCGTACGTTGGGGAGCGACTAAAGATCGTATGAAAGCATCTATCGCCCATTTTACGGAGAAAGGGCAGACAGAACTTCCTTTCGTAGAGAGCCGTTACAAAGAGATTCTTACCCAACAAGGTGAGGAGGCCGCAAAAAGAATACCTAACCCGGATATACCGCCGATTTCGCCGGAGCCACGATGCTACGCTGGAGAGAAATGGGAGCATTCTGGAGCCCAATTCGAAAGAGGCTTCCCTAATCACCACATCCGATAGTAGAGAGACAGGCACCCCCGTCTCTACAATAATAATATAAACTTAAATTCATATACAATGAGAACATTCATTCTATCATGCGCCTTAGCGTTAGGTTCCTTGAGCACATTCGCTCAAGGCTACCAATTTACGGATGTAGTAAAGGTACCCGCCACGCCAGTCAAGAATCAAGCATCCACGGGAACCTGTTGGTGCTTCGCCACGACCTCTTTCATGGAGTCGGAATTACTCCGTATGGGAAAAGGACGTACGATCTCTCTGAGATGTTTATCGTCCGCCAAAATACATGAACCAGTTGGATAATTATGTCCGCCAAGGCAGAGGTAATATCGGTCAAGGAAGTCTTTCCCACACCTTCATGAACGCTTTCAACCAAGTAGGTATCGTTCCGGAAGAGGTGTACTCGGGTATCAACTACGATTCCGACCGGCACAATCATGCCGAGATGGTAAAATACATCAAGGCGATCGCAACGACAGCCGTGGACATGAAGAAACGTAGCCCGGAATATTACAAACTAATCGATAACCTATTCGATACCTACCTAGGCAAGCTTCCGGAGAAATTCACTTATCAAGGCAAGGAATATACCCCGAAGACATTCGCCGCCTCCCTAGGGTTGAATATGGACGATTATATCGAGCTGACAAGCTTCACGCATCATCCGTATTACCAGAAATTCGAGGTAGAGGTTCCCGATAACTGGGAACATGCGCAAATGTATAACCTCCGTTGGATGAGATGATGCAAGTCGCGGATTATGCTTTAAATAATGGTTACACGGTATGTTGGGATGGCGACGTGAGCGAGAAAGGCTTCTCTTTCAAGAATGGCGTGGCGATCAACCCGGAGGTAAAGAAGGTGGAAGATTACCGACTACCGACCGTGCTCGCTTTGAGAAAATGGACGAGAAGGAACGTCTGGAGGAAGTCTACAAATTCGAGAAACCTTTCCCGGAAGTAAACGTCACCCCGCAGGTCCGTCAAGAAGGCTTCGAGGCATTCGTCACCACCGATGACCATTTGATGCACCTTACCGGCATCGCCAAGGATCAAAACGGCACGAAATATTATATCACGAAGAACTCTTGGGGAACCGAGCGTAATACTTTCGGCGGATACTTGAACATGTCCGATAGTTTTGTCCGTGCCAAGACGATCTATATCATGGTACATAAGGATGCGATACCAAAGGCAATCAAGTCTAAATTAGGCATTTAGAACTTCCCTATCGTATAGGATATTACAATGCCCATCGTAAGGTTGTTAGAATAGGCATTCAAAGCACCTTACAATGGGCATTATTAGCTCCTTAGAATGGGCATCCGCGGAAATCATGGATGCCCATCTCTTTTTTCTCTCATCGAACGAGCCTCAACTCTTCAATCAACCTTGGGCATTTACCCCATTTATCGATCATGAAAAGGACATAGCGGATATCTACGCCGATGCAACGTTGCAAATCCGGTTCAAAAGCGATATCACCACTCATCGCCTCCCAGTTACCGTCGAAAGCAAGTCCGATCAAACGGGCGTTTTTTATCGAATACCGGGCTACCGGAATTACCACCAGTGATATCATTGTTCGAGAGGAAGCACAGCTGCAATTCCCCCTTTTTCATTCGCGTAAGATCACGGCTACGAACCAGATCCAGTATCTCCGGTTGTACCCAGAACTCATCGCTCGTCGGGTCCTCTTTCTCTAGGATACCTTTATCCGTTGAGTAATAATGTACCATGCGGCATCATAAGGACGATACCCTCCGATAGAACCATAGCTTAAACGCATCGTGAAATTAGCGTCGGAAGACAAAGCTTTCTCCGGATACATCTCCTTCAAGCCAGCGAAATACAACCGTTCTCCCTTAGCGATATCATACTCCGCATCGCCCATCAACTGCTGTAACTGGAAGATAGACACCAATACGGACAAGCTCAGTTCCCGCCGCCGGATCTTTTTCTCAATTTCTCATATTGCTTCGGATTTCTCAACATCTCGGCGATCTTGTCGTATGACAATAAGGAAGTCTTTTTAAATACATCCGCCGCATATTTCTCATAATTTCCTTTATACTTCTTATCAATGCTCGTATAAATATCCGGCAAGAACTCCGGAGATACACGTTCTTTTCGCGATCTTCATCATCGCGGCCAATACCTTCTGATCCAAAGACGGCTCGTAATCCTTGAAGAACGGTTGGATACGATCCTCTAAAAAGACAGTAATCTCTTCCGGAGTAGCTCCGTTTATATCCACCGATTGCACCATACGAGCCAAACGAATAATCTCCGCTCCACTGGAAAACGCCTCATTCAAAATAGGTCAACGCCTCCCTATACTTATTGGTCGAGGTATATCCTTTTTCCAACAAATTCAAGACCTCGCCATATTTAGCGCCCCGGGCCTGATCTTTCGCTACCCAATCAGCGAAGGCCGTCTCCTCCGCACGTTTACGTTCGATCACGTTTAGATTCGCCAATCCTTTATTCATACCGATCGAGTTCTTCCAATAATTGGAGCTCCCCGCATATTTGGAGGCATATTTTGATACGTACGGCGTCGCTAGCCGACATAGCCTCTTTCCAGATGCCCTGCTTGATGCCACGCACCTCGATACGGGGCTTTACTATTCTCGATACGCTGTTGCACGCCCAAGAACACAAATAACGATCCGTGCTTCCCGGAAAACCGATTGTCATGGCATAATCCTTTATCTTGATAACCTTGCATAGACACCTCCGCTACATATCTCGGGGTATAAGGCATTATCCGCGTTGTATTCCGCCGGTTTATTATCCGCGTTGGCGTACACACGGAACACGGAAAAATCACCGGTATGGCGGGGCCACATCCAGTTGTCCGTATCCCCACCGAACTTACCGATCGAGCTAGGCGGGCGAAAACCATACGCACGTCTCGATAAACATCGTATACCACTAAAAAATATTTGTTATTGCTATAGAAAGGAACGACATCAGCCGCTAGGAACTCATTATTTCCCACGGAATCACAAATCACACGACCGATAGAATCGGCGGCGGATAAACGCTGGAACTCGTCCTCTATACCGGCGATCTGGCTGTTAATACGATCGCTCACGTCTACCGTCTCTTTCAGATAACGTACCGACAAACCCGGGACCGGCAACTCCTCTTGCTTGCTTTGGGATACAAAACCATCCTTCAAATAATCATGTTCCACGCTACTCAACTGCTGGATGGCTCCGAAACCACAATGGTGATTCGTGAAGATCAACCCCTCGTTAGAAAACCGTAATACCGGTACATCCTCCACCGAAGATTACCACGGCGTTCGCCACGCAAGGATCCGTCTCACTATACAACTGATCATAGGATGGGGTAAAACCCAACTCGGCCATTCTCGCCAAATTCTGCTTATTCAATTCCTTCAGCACCCACATGCCCTCATCGGCATATAACTGGCCGGAAGCGGCTAAAAAGCAACAAAGCCGCCCACACTCTTTTCATCAACTTCATTCTTCTCTTATTAGTCTAAATTATTCGATTAGTAACTTAATGTTTTTTTACCTCGACACGGGCCGACAACCATTCTGTAATCTTTTTTACGCTCAACCTCTTTCACCTTCGTCTTACTCTTCAGATAAACCAGCATGACCGTATCCGGTTTCGCCGTCTCCGTATTCACGATATAGGTATGCGAGCAAGAAGCCTCTACCACAAAGGGGAACAACACTTTCATTTCCGGGATCAACTCGGATGTCAGACGCCCATAACTCTGATATTTGTCAACCTGCCGTTTTAAAGAATCGATCTGGATGGTTTGCACACGCAACACTTCTTCGCTATTCTTATACAAATCCTGCATCAACAGGCTCTTCAGCTCGTTGATATCCGTCGCTTCCTGGCCAAAGCCCTGCTGTACGATCAAATGGACATTTTTCAATCCGTATTTTGGCATCTTGGCTTTTGCGTTCGCGATCATCTCGTCTGGTACGGTTTGTCCGATCAACACCACTTTTACCTCTTTCTTTCTCGCTTGTATCCGTAATCACCTTTACTCAATATTTGCGTATTCGGGAAACTCAGTTCTTCGGTGACGAACGTTCGTACCCTCTCATTAAAATAACTGCTACGGATCAAGTTATAACTCAAGAAAAAGACTGGGTACGATCGTAAAGAATACGATAATACCGACATAAAGCGGGTCACGATCTTTTCCGTTGTTTATCCAAGAATACTTTCTTCGGATACTTCAATAAACGTACCACCACATAAGTAGCCAAGCTAATAAATACCGTATTGATAAAATACAGATAGAAAGCGCCGAAAAAGTAATATAAATTACCACTCGCCAAACCGAATCCCGCCGTACAAAGCGGAGGCATCAACGCCGTAGCGATAGCCACCCCGGATCACGTTTCCCTTGCTTTTCGTAGAGCTCGCCACGATTCCCGCCAGACCGCCAAAAGAAAGCGATCAACACGTCGTATACCGTGGGCTGCGTACGGGCAAAGCAACTCGCTTTTGGGCCTCACTGATCGGTGATATGAGAAAATACAAGGTAGACGTTATTACGCTGAAGACCGTAGCCGTGGCAAAATTACGGAACGACCGCTTGATCAACTCGAAATCAGAGATACCCAATCCCAAGCCGAATCCCATGATCGGTCCCATCAGCGGCGAGATCAACATCGCGCCAATGATCACTGCCGTAGAGTTGGTATTTAACCCGAGAGAAGCGACAAACGTAGCGAAAATAAGTACCCATAAGTTCGTCCCCTTAAACTCTATCCCCTTTTTAATGGATTCTATCGTCTCCAGCTCATCTTCCTTTTCCTGCCTGACGTCGAAATTACGGACAAAAAAAAATCCATAATCTGTTTATGTAGCAATCCTTTTTCCATGCGGTATTAATCTTGTCCCATATTTATGCAAAGATATTCCAATTGTTTGTTTTTCTAACTATTTAATAGCTTTTTATGGTGAGATTACGTATATTTGCATTTACAATACAACAACAAGAGATCCTATTTGTATGAAACGATATCTAATGCTTTTATGCTTATTGTTTATGTCCTTTGTCGTTTCATCTCAAACGACCACACCAGACTCACTCAAAAACGCCTTGCAAAAAGCAACCTCCGAACGCTCAAGATTGGAAATCCTTACCAATTTAATGGATATCTCACGAAACGATGACATATTAGTAAACGCTAAACAACTCTATCATGGAGGCCTTAAAAGCGAATGACAATTACTATAAGGAAGCGGCGTTGACCGAGATTCTCCGACGTTATATCAACACGGACCAAACCGATAGCGCAAATATTTACATCGCCAAGGCCGAGCAGGAGCTAAAAAGGAGAAGCCAGAGCCAGCCTCGTGTCGTTCATGAAAATGATACAAGATACGCGCGTCATATTCTACACATCCGGTGAACCGAGAAAGAAAGTCCTCATGAATTGCCTATTCAAGCTGGAAGAACCTGATAAATTGTCTCCCTACGAGAGAATAGCCTGCAATTATATACTTGGTATGGCTGTCAGCAACAGCATTATGGAAGAAAATATGCTTAAGGAGGACTTTAAGCAAGGAAGAGAATATTTCGACAATGTTCTGGCCGAGGCGGAAAAACTGCCCCTACGATATGCGTACAATTTCTTGCCTAACACCTATTTCATGCTATGCGCTTATGCGAGTAACCCTCAAGAACGAGGACAATATGCTACCCGTTACCTAAATACGATCTTAGGGTTACTCTAACATCCCGGAGATGAGGAAACGTCCTTACGCAGTCAACAAACGTCAATTATAAGCGCTTATTCAAACCTTGCCATTAGCGCCGAGGCTATTGGAAAGGATTTGGCGACCTCTTATTACCGTAAGTTCATGAATCTGCTGAAGGCTTATCCGGAATCAGCTAGCGCCGCCCCGGAGTATGAGCTCTACTACACCTCATCGAATTATTACCTAGGTATTAAGGACTATAAGAAATTCATTGAGTTCAGTGACTCTTTGATCAATTTCTCCAAACAGATACCGCTTTACAAGGGAACATGTAATCGCCTATGTGTCGCGAAAGCTGCCGCTTACGACAGCCTCCGGATGTACAAGGAAGCCTATGAGACATCCAAGGAATACGCTGTATTGCTAGACACCTTACGTATGCAAGAACTCAGAAAGAAAAATGGAAAATCTGAGAGCACATGTAACTGAACGAAGTATACGAG
>VOFK01002703.1_pt1 | contig 45996 bp, 81 predicted proteins | sample 5384121 | NCBI WGS metagenome assembly VOFK01 (sample SAMN12384730, study PRJNA508395) | human gut metagenome | isolation source: healthy gut J | host: Homo sapiens | reverse complement strand
AGAAGCATGATAGCTTAAAGTTTTACCACGATATTTACCACGATTGACCGTGAGAAAACGTGATGAAACGTAGCTGTTTGGAAGTATCAGCCGAAAAGAGAAATGCCCGTAAAGCTGATAAAATAAGGCTTTGCGGACATTTAAGAAGATATGAAAAGATAATCAAAAAATTTATATTAAGTTTAGAGGAAAAGTATTATCAATATGCTTATTTATGAGCTTACACATCGTTTCAAATTCGGCACAAATAATCATTAATAATTTTAAAAATTCGAGAGAAAAAGTTTTGTTATTGTTTCTAGATCCTAAAGATGTATGACTAACATATCTGTCAGTAGCCTCAAAATCTTTGCTGATATTTGTGAAGTAATCCCAATGAAAACTCAATTCTTCTTTTGTCATATTAAAACCTCCTAATAATGCGATAAATTACTATGTACTATATCACTTCTGCAATAAGGTTGTCAATCAAAAAATGATTTATAAAAATTCTGTCCGCTATTTGTCCGCTACACATATAAAAACAGCGGACAAAGTACGGTAAAGAATATGAAAAGTAATAGTTATGAAAATGGCTTTATTATGCGGTTTGGTGGTGTAGTGTGAAAGCGTGAGTAAAATATAATATACTACTCATAACCCGAAGGTCGCTGGTTCAAGTCCAGTCTCCGCAACCATTAAAAAAAACCAGTGTTTAAGCCGTTTGTGGCAAGTACACTGGTTTTTGTTTTATCTTTTTTTTCTTAAATTTCCCCTAAAATTTCCCCTCTAAGGATTTTTTCTAAGGTGTATTTTTTTAAGGTGTTTTTTGTGTTTTAAAATGTTTGTGATGTAGCTTTATCGTTTAGCATAGTGATATATTTATATACTGTACTTCGCCCCATATCAAGCATTTTTTTGCAAATTGCACTTTTGACATACTTCCGTATTCGCCATTTATCAATTTATTGTATTCTCTGATGAAGTCTGTCGGTACATCTGCTTTCGGTCTGCCTAAGCTATGTCCTTTTTTCCTTTGCCGCCGCAAGTCCTTGATTAATTCTTGTTACTATCTTTTCGCGTTCTTGTTGTGCCATATGAGCCTTTAAGGTTATAACTATATCAATTATCATATTGTACATACTGTCGTTATTAGTGTTGTTCCAGTCGTTCATATAGGGAACATCAAGAGCAACTACTCTTACACCGATAGACTTTAGCTTTTTTAATTCGCTTATAACATCATCTGCGGAACGTCCTATTCTGTCTATATCAGTGATTATTAATATATCACCGCTTTTAAAGTGCTTGAACATATTACCGTATAAAGGACGGTTTTCCGCCGCCACTGTGCCGCTTATGGTTTCGCTTATCCATTCATTTACAATAAAGTTGTTTTCGTCTGCGTAAGTCTGTATTGTAAGTTGTTGTCGGTCGTGCTTTTGCGTTTTCTTTGTTGTGGATATTCTTGTATATGCAAATATCATATTAATTAACTCCCTTTTAGTTGTAATGTGTCTATGAAAAACATATATTTTATATTTGTGGATAAAATACACGTTTTCAAGCGGTGGTTTGTATGTAATTTTGATGTATCGGAAAACATTTGATTTTGTAGACAGTGTTTAAAGACGTTTTCGGTGGAAGAAAACTTCCGCCCTTTGAAAACCCCTTACCGCCGCTGGCTTTGCAATAGTGGTATTAAAAGCGTGTTTAGTAGTTAAACGGTTGCCGCTGATTTCAAGCTAACGAAATTGCAAAATGCTTTCTTCTGAAAAAAAGATTAATATTGCCGTCTGATTTAACATTGTTGAAAAAGGCAATTATCATATTTTCCCCAGAGTTTTAAGTTACGGTCAAAATCATCACACCAATCGTATTCATCAATAAAAGCACTTAGCTTTGTTTGTACCTTTAGTTTATTTTCAGCGGTCAACGCTGGGTGTCGGTTGAGTTTGTATTCTTCGTAAATGTCAAAAATACAAGTCTATGATTTTTTTCGATGATGTCGTAAATTTTAATTTTTTTTTCATCAAAGAACACACCGTTTTGACGTTGGCAAAACCATTATTATTATTTATTTTATTCTTTATGTTATTATGGGTATCATTTTGTTTAGTCCAAAATATCAAATTGTTTAATCCCCCTATGACATTTTTTTTCACTGTAAGCGGAAGTTTTCTTCCGCTTATCTAAATTGTTAATATATATCTTTCGGCTATTACTTGTACGTTCAACTTTTTATATGATTATTATTTTCAAGTGATTTTATTAATTTGATGATATATTGTATTGAACATTTATATTGCTCCGCAAAATCTTTATTAGTTGCCCAGCAATACCCTTTTTTGTCACAATATGCGGTTATAGTGCCGTATAATATCTTTGCTTTGTCTGTCAGCTTGTTATCATATCTCACCGCCGCTGGAATAACCGAAAATGTAGAGCCTTTTTCTTTTAGGGCGGCTAACTGTATTATTCGTTGTCTATTCTTTCGGATAACTTTTATATAGCCATTTTCTTTTTAAAAGCGTTAATTGCCCTAATAACAGTAATCTTTGAACATTCGTATAATTTTTCAAAATAATCATTAGTTGCCCAGCAACAACCTTTTTTGTTGCACAAAGCAGATATTTCACTATACAGTATTTTTGCTTTGTCTGTTATTGTATCATTAAGTAATACCGCCGCTGGAACAACTGAAAAGTTATTCGGTTTATTATTGTTTGTATTCATTTTAAATTACTCCCTTTAGAATGGTATGTTATTATACTAAGCCACCAACAAATAAAGTTGTCTCTGGCTTTCGGTGGTGTCAATCGCTATATATCCCTTTGTTTCTAAGAGGTTTAAACACTGTTCTACACGTCTGTTACTTATTTCGCATACTTCGGAAAGATATTTATTGTCAACAGTGCAATATCCGTAAATATTTGAACAAGTGGTAAGTTCACCGTATAATATCTTTGCTTTGTCTGTCAGCGTGTTATCATATCTCACTGGTGCTGGAATAATTGCATAATATGCTGGTGTTGGTTTTTGAATTTTTCATTTTAAATCACTCCAATCTTAAATATAGAGCGGCGGAATATTCAACCTTTCCGCCGCCGCAAGTCCTTTTTGTTATAGTGTTGTTTGTGTTTGGTTATGTAACCAGTTGAAGAAAGCGTCTTTCGGTATTACTATACGTCTACCTAATTTTATGCGAGGGAAACCCTCTGACTTTACAAGGTTATATGCAGTAACAGGACTGATACTCATAGCCGCTGCAACGTCTGAAACTTTCAAACAGAGTGGTAAATCATTCGCACTGGTGTAATTTGTTTTGGCTTTAATAACTTGTTCTTGCATTGTTTTCACTTCCTTTGTATTGATTTTACTGACAGTTATATTTTAATATAATTAACTATCAGTTATTTTTTAAATTTATTATACCATACATTTATTTTTTTGTCAATAGTTGTGCTATTTTTTTTATACTAAAATTGTTATATTAGTTTTATTATCTATTGACTATTTTTAATTTTTTTTGTAGTATATAATTATATTATTTTTTTAGAGGTGTTTAAACAATGATAGGTGAACGGTTGAAACAATTAAGAATAAAAAACGGATTGAAACAGCAAGAGTTGGCGAATATGTTCGGTTTATCAAGTGGCACTATTTCATTTTATGAAAGCGAGCAGAGGAAACCAGATATAGATTTTATTGTTGCGGTAGCTAAATATTTTGATGTTTCAACCGATTATTTGCTTGGCTTAACAAACGCAACAGACAAGGAAAATATAGATATAAGCAAGGTTACAGGTTTGAATGATTTTTCATTAACAATATTAGAACAATCCTTAAAAAGAAACCAATAATGCGGCGGCGGAAGTTATAGATACTGTTATATGTGGCGGTGATTTTCTTAGATTTGTAAATTTAATAAATGACAAGAAAGAAAAAGAAACCGACTATTGATATTGATTGGTCTGATATATGCGATAAGAAATTATCAGATATTTTTGATATGGATATAGAGCAACGTACAACTATACTCAATATGTTATTTCCGATGAATAGATTTAATGCTTGTGAGTTGAGAGAGTTGGAAATAGAAAAGTATATCGACAGTATAGCGAAAAGGTTAAAAAGAAAAATATTTGAATTTGGTAAAGTCTGCTGATGAATTAATGGGGTGATTAATATGCCGAGAAAAGGCTTAAATATATCGAAATGCCATAAGGGTAAGTATGAATACTGGCGAGGACGTTATGAAAAGGGAATAGACAAAAACGGATGTATGACATACGGTGAAATTTATGCAAAGACATATGAAGAAGTAGAGGAACGACTTGTAAAAGTTCAAAATGAAATTAATGCAAATACATTTATTGAGCCTACAAAGATAACAGTTGCACAATGGCTTGACAGGTGGCTTAAAACGTATAAAGACACCAGCTTAACACAATCAACATACATCAGTTACAAAGGGATAATAGAAAACCATATAACACCAGCAATAGGCGGACTTCGTTTTGCAAATATTAAGCCTTGATATGTTGCAAGACTTTTTTAATAAAAAGGCGGCGGAAATTAACCCAAGAACAAAAAAGCCTTTAAGTGTGAAAACTTTAAAGAATATGAAAACAATGTTAGTAACGGCATTTAAGCAAGCTATTATAAGTGATATAATACACCGCAATCCAGCGGAATATATTGCACTTCCAAAGGCTGAAAAAAAGGAAATGCGTGTATTGACAAGAGAGGAACAACGGCGATTACTGGAGTATGTCAAAACTTCTGACAGTCGCTTTAAAGTTATTGTATTTATTGCCTTATGTACTGGTATGAGAGAGGGTGAAATCTCTGCTTTAACGTGGAATGACATTGATTTTGAAAGAGGAGTTATAACGGTAAATAAAACCCTTATGAGAGTACAAAAAGAAAGACGGAAAAGGTACAGAAATAAAAATTACACCGCCAAAAGCCGTAAATCTGATAGGGTGATACCTATGCAAATGGCTTTAATTTCGGAGATTGAAGAAACATTATAAAAATATTACGGCTGAAAAGTTGCTTGCTGGCAGTGCGTATGATAAAAAGTGTTATGTTGTATGTAATGAGCTTGGCGGATATGTTGAGCCAAGACAGATACAGAAGATATTTAAAGGCTTTTTACGGCGGCGGTAAAGCTTGACGGTGTGAATTTTCACGCATTGCGGCATACATTCGCTACAAGAGCGGTTGAAAGCGGTATGGATATAAAGACTTTAAGCACCTTGTTAGGGACACGCAGACATTCAAACCACCCTTAACAGGTACGCACATACAACAGATGAACACGCAAGAAATGAGATTGAGAAAATGAGCGTTTTATTTTTAACTTTTTTATTGTTATATGCGTATAATATGACGGCTCATATATGATTTATGTGATAATTCACGCATAATTACGTATAAAAAGATATTTTTATTAAAAAAGCAAGTAACTATATTACTTGACACTTAAATGATTTTTAAATGTGTTTTTTGCGCTGTTTTAAATATATGTGAAATAAAAAAACCGCTTATGGCGGCGGAAAGGTTGATATTCCGCCGCACAAGGCGGCTTTTGTATTTGACTTTGTTTTTGATATGTGATATAGAGTAGATATAAGGGAAATGGTGAACAGCCGTTTCTGATACAGTAGTTTATTAAAAATAACCGTCCTATTGCGTTTGGGCGGTTATTTTTTATGCTATAATTCGATATTATTGCCAGTATCAGCCGTATATCTTGATTGTATAGCTTTTTTTATATATGTGTTTACACTTTCATTTTGTTCTTTTGCGGCGGTCTCAATAACGTTTTTTTTTTCCTTTGCTCACTTTTTATTTCTATGCGGTCATAGTTATTCTTTACATATTTTGCGGTTGCTTTTTGTTGAGCCTTTGAAACTGTCATAATTTCACCTATTTTCTACTTGACTTTGTTGTTTATATGTGGTATAGTTTAGATATAAAAGGAGCGGTAAACAGTCCGTTTCTGCATTAATAAGATTTTATTATTTTTTGTAGAAATTCAATTTCTACCAAAATAACCGCCTTATGTCAGTAGGGCGGTTATTTCTTTAATATCCATACAATAAGCAAAATCAATACGAGTTGTATCGTTGTTTCACTCATAATATTTCCCTTCCGAAACAGAGCCGCCGCCGCTCCAATATATCAAGGTCACATAAATTTCTTTATCACCTACAATTAATCGCTTAATTGCAATTTTATTATAACTCAATATTACATTGTCGTCAATATACAATTTGTATAATATATTGTCGACAACATTGTATATTTTGTATATTGATATATTGTCGATATTATAGTATAATATAACCATAGTCAAGGTTGACTACACAAAAAAACGAAAGGAGTGAAACACAATGAAGAACATTCACACAATCCGCCGCATAGTTGCAACTATGGCAAACAGGTTGAAGAAAATGGGCTTAACACTTTCCGCCGCCTTTAAAAAGGCTTGGGAGCTGATAAAAGGTAAGGCTATCGAAAGTAAAGTAGCTGGAGTAACCAAAGGAAACAGACAAAAGGCACTTGCACGCATTGCGGCGGCATACCGCCCCTAATCAAGTAAAGGTATGGCTTGAACGTGACAAGGCAAACTTACACGATAACAACGCAGTAAATGTTATTGTGTCGGTGAACGGCTCGGATAACTATAATTTAGGTTGTATCCCTCGTAATCTTGCTTATGTGGTATCGGCACTTATAGACAAAGGCTTTTTTACATAAAGGCAATGTTTAAAGAGATTAGAGGGCATTACGCAAGCTATATGAATTATGGTGCGCAGTGATAACATTGCAATTAGCATAAATAAAAAAAGCCTTGTACAAAGCTACCAACTCATACAAGGCAAGTGCATTTGCCAACAAAAAGGAAATACACACAATTTATCACACAAGTAAATTATAGTGTATTTCCTCTGTAAAGTCAAGATTTTAGGAGGTATTTTTTTATGGAAAATAATGATTTTGTATGTGGTTGCCGTCATTGGGACAAGACGCAGAAAATATTACACATTTCTTTTTTTGCAAGGCGGTACAACTTGAAAATGAAAGCGATATTAAGAGTGCATATAACAATGTAGTGCAACACCTTGAATATTTTTCTAACGGTCATTCGGTTGATTATGGTGTTCGTGCTATATCCGCCAAAGATAATATTATTCAGTATTTTTTCAACGGAGAAAATGCAGTTCCGGATATATACGTTATTGGCTAACTGAATACTATGGCAATAGATTTGGTGATATAAGCAAGTATTCAAACCGTCATTTAGAAACATATAAAAAAACTTAGAAAATTATACTTACAGATAGACAAGAAAGAACATTTTAAATGGTCGGTTTACAAAGGTGTAAGAAGTATTTTAGGGAAAATACACATAGATATATAAAATGTTTATGAGCGGCGGAAAGGTTGAGTATTCCGCCGCACAAGGCGGCTTTGATAATGTGTAAAAGGCTTTTTTATATAAAGCTACACTCTTAAAGAGATTAGAGGACATTATGCAAGCTATATGGTCTATGGGCGGCGGTAACTTTGCTGTTAGCAATAAAAAAGCCTTGTACAAGCTACCAACTCATACAAGGCTAATACCACCATCCTAAAAAGGATTAGAATAATTGTACTATACGCAATAAAAAAAGTCAAGTAGTAAAGGAGTTTTTTAAAATGGATAATTTAATTAAAGATATAGAAGTAGTGGATGAAATAGGTAAGGCAACAGATATGGCAATAGATATAATGTGTTTATCGCAAGAAATCAGAAAAAGAATTTTTTTCACCAAGATTTAAAACAGAACACGAGCAACAAGTTTTTGTGTGGCACGTATACGAAAGAGCCACATCCTTATTTAGAATATTAGACAATTTGATATTTGACTTGTCTAACATTCTAACAATTTTAGACAAGTCCCTTAACGAGCGAACACTTGAAAGCAACAACACAACGCAAGACAACACCGAAAGCGAAAACAACAACGGTGATAACTTACATACGGCATAAATATATAATAAAAATACCGCTTATGGCGGCGAAAAAATGTTGAGTATTCCGCCGCATAAAGCGGTTTTTTTAATCTGCAAATAGATATAACACCAGTATCAGCCATATAAGGTATTACTGATAAGGTGAAAATGCCTTTAATCAGCCTTTACTGTCGTTTTAAGGGTGTATAATAAAATCTTACAACCAGCGGCGGAAAGGTTGGATATTCCGCCGAACAGGTGGCTTTTATGGCATCACATTTTTATCTTGACAATACATATATTTTTTGATAAAATACAAGTAGATAAAGGAGTGACTTAACGGTCATTCTATTATAATTTAAGTTTTAAAACGTAGATGAAATATCTACCCTAAAGCCGTCCATTATGTGCGAATGGGCGGCTTTATTTTTTTTATCACATATACAAGCAAAAAAACAAAATGATTAATACCAAAGTGCTTTCACTCATTATATTTTGTTTCCTTTCCCCGTAAGTCAGAACAACCGCCCAGTCACTCCCAACACTACAGGAGATTAAATATAATCTTTAATCTAAAATCATTATAGCATATTTTAAATGCGGTGTACAGTGCTTTTTTTTATACCCAAAGGGAACAGACAAAAAGGCACTTGTACATTGCGGCGGCGGCATACCGCCCTAATCAAGCAAACGTATGGCTTGAATGTGACAAGGCAACAAAAATACATTATAGTCGCTCATTTGTTGGAAAAAACGACTTTTTTATTCTGCAAATAGATATGACACCAGTATCAGCCATATAAGGTATTACTGATAAGGTGAAAATGCCTTAAATCTGCTTTTACAGTCACTTTAGGGTAAAGATACAACCAGTGGCGGAAATGTTGAGTATTCCGCCGCATAAAGTGGCTTTTGTCGGTATTATTTGTTGACGGTTTTTCCGTTATCGGTTTTTCCGTTATCGGTTTTTCCGTTATCGGTTTTTCCGTTATCGGTTTTTCCGTTATCGGTTATCGGTTTTTCCGTTGACGGTTTTTCCGTTATCGGTTTTTCCGTTATCGGTTTTTCCGTTATCGGTTTTTCCGTTATCGGTTTTTCCGTTATCGGTTTTTCCGTTGACGGTTTTTCCGTCGATGGTTTTTCCGTTGACGGTTTTTCCGTTGACGGTGAAAATCTGTAAGAAGTAAATTTAATCTTTAAAAATGTAAAATTTAACAGTCTAACCCCTTGCCAAAACTTGCGTGCATATGCGTAAGGTTATGGCTACGGTCTATGGCATAGTATAGTTAGACAATTTTAGTACCCCCTACACCCTTTGTATGTAATAAATATTTTTAATTTTTTCTTGATAAGCCTTGCTATATGGGGCATAGTCTGATTATTTTTTATGCCTTTGTATGCGTTGTAAGGTAATCGGTGGCAGAGTGTAAGCCGTTCGTGATAGAATAAAAAAAAGACTTTGATGTCTATTATACATAATGTGCTATTGTGTATAATGCGAACGGTCTAATCCCTACAAATATATGCACAAGAAAAAAGGCTTTTCATTATACGTTAGACATTTATGTATAGTCGCTTTTAAAAAAGGGTATTCCGCCGCTGGAAAAAGTCTTTAATATTATTACACATAACCCTGTATTGTGTGTAATACATTCGATTTAGTTCCTACAAGTATATGCACAAGAAAAAAGTTGGTTTCATTACACGTCAGTCACTTATGTGTAATAGATATAAAAAATAAGTGTTTTTTGTTTCTTTAAATTCCTCTTAATTCCTTTTTGATTTTTTCCCCTAAAATTTCCCCCTAAAAACTTGGGAAATAATAAAAATAGTATAATGTAATAAATTGTATATGATGTGAAAGTGTAGTATTTAAGCCGTTTTATAAGCTGGTATAATATAACAAAACAAGAGCTTTATAACTCATAACCCGAAGGTCGCTGGTTCAAGTCCAGTCTCCGCAACCATTAATATGTACACCCACATCAATGAAATATTGATGTGGGTGTATTTTTTATACTATGAGTAATCAAAAAAAACTGTGACACTGTGACAAAGCACAGTGTTTTTTTATCATACAGTCTTAGGTTGGGGAACAGTTGACTGGTTTTGACGATTTAAAATCGGTATAATTCTTTTTTTGCGACAAGTGCTGCAAGGATTGCAAGGGCGATATTACCCGGAGCGACAAGCACGAAACACGACATAACTGTTTTACCGATGCTGACAGGTGCATTAATAACAAAGTTACATATAATATAGAAATAAATCGCACCCAAAACGTATACGAATGCCATACCGGCAAAGCTTGCGCCGATTATTCTCAAGAATGACGGATTTTGTTTCTTTTCGACAATAAGTCCTGTTACGAATGCTCCTATAATGAATGCTACCAAAAGCCGAAACTTGGTTTTAGCACATAGCTGAAACCTCCGCCTTGTGTAAACACAGGTATTCCGATAAGTCCCATAAGCACGTATACCGCAACGCTTATTGCACCCTTTTTAGAACCGAGCAAAAAAAGACCTGCCAATGTTGTAAATGTTATTTGCAAAGTAAAAGGCACAAGCGGAACCGGAATTCTTATAAACGCTCCGATTGCCGAAAAGCAGTGAACAATGCACACAAAATTAAATCTCTTGTTGTAAATTTCTTCTTCATTTGAAAATTTCCTTTCTAACTTAAAAACTGAGATAATTATATATTATAAAAGTTTAATTGTCAACCTAAAAAATTAAACAAAGGTTTACAATTATCTTATTTACTTTTTGGTAAATAAATGCTATAATAAAAATATTAAGATAATTCAAAGTGACAGAGGTGGCTTTATGTATACAAAAAGAATATTTCAGACAACAGTTATCGGATGTAATATCGCCTATAGAAAAGTATTACAACGGCGGAAAGGTACAGTATGCAAGACACAGTGCGTGGTATGAAAATCTTTCGGCGGACGTTGAGGCTTTTGCACGTCCGCTATGGGGACTTGTGCCGTTTTGGGCAGGCGGCGGTGAAAATGAAACGTTTGAAAAGTTATATATAACCGGTATAACAAGCGGTGCGGATAAAAAAAATGACGGTTACTGGGGCGATTGCCATGATAAAGACCAACGTTTTGTTGAAATGGCTGCATTTGCATACGGTTTGATTTTTGCACCGGAAAAGGTATGGGAGCCGCTTAAATCCACTGCGAAAAACAACTTTGAAAAATGGCTTTATTCTATAAATGACAAGGAAGTTTGTGACAGCAACTGGACATTTTTCAGAGTGCTTGTCAACGTTGCTTTGAAAAAGGTCGGCAGAAAATACAGTCAAGAACAGTTGGACAAAGATATTGCAAGGATAGATGAATTCTATCTTGGCAACGGCTGGTACATAGACGGACTGCATGGACAAAAAAGGATTATTACATTGGTTTTGCATTCCATTTTTACGGATTGATTTATGCCGTTGCAATGGAGGACGACGACAAGGAGCGTTCCGATATATACAAGGAACGTGCAACGGAATTTGCAAAAAAACGTTCATATATTGGTTTGACGAGGACGGCGAAGCACTTCCTTACGGTCGTTCACTCACATATCGTTTTGCACAAGCGGCGTTTTTGGGGCGCTTGTATTCTGGCGGGTATAAGACCGTTTTCGCTTGGTGTTATGAAAGGAATATTAATAAGAAACATTGAAAATTGGCTTTCAAAAAATGTATTCGATACAAGCGGAATTTTATCTGTCGGATACGATTATTCAAATCTTCTTATGGCAGAGCATTATAATGCACACGGCTCACCTTATTGGGGACTTAAAGCATATATATTCCTTATGTTGTCTGATGACCATGAATTTTGGTCTTGCGATATTGAAGAAATGCCTAAACTTGACGAACTTAAACTTATAAAAGAGGCAGATATGCTTGTATCAAGACGAAACGGCAAGAGTGTTGCATATCCGGCAGGAACAATTACTGATTTTGCGTGCGGTCAGATTGTGCCGAAATATTTGAAATTTGCATACAGCGCTCATTTTGGATTTAATGTTATGAGAAGTAATATAAGCATTGATGAGGCGGCTTTGCGACAGTATGCTTACGTTTGTTGTTGACGGTGCGGTGTTGGTACGCAGACATTTGAAGTCATACAATGTCGAAAATGACAGAGTTGTAATAGAATGGTCACCGTTTAAGGGATTTGACGTTAAAACCGTTATAACTCCGACAACGTTCGGTCATACGAGAAGTCACGAAATTAATTCGAATATGATTGCGTTGCGTATGACGCAGGTTTTGCGGTTGCATCAAGAGATAAGGACAACATTAAAACAAAGGATTCGTTTATTGCACAAGCGAGGAATGATTTTCAATTCTGTGAAGTCCTTACGGAAACGGGCGGCGAGGGCTGTATAATCGAATCATCACCGAACACAAATATCAGATATTCAAAAACAGTTATACCGGCAATGAAATATGAAATCCATAAGGGCAAAAACGAAATAAAAACACTTATAAGAGATCACTTGAGGGAATAATATGATACCGAACGATCCTGCTATATTGCTTAGCTTTCTCAACACAAAACTTCGTGATTTTTTTATTCAAATCTTGACGATATGTGTGACGATATGGAGCTTGAAAGAAAAAACTATTGAGGATAAACTGTCACTGATTGGGTACAAATACAGTGAAGAAAAGAAATCAGTTTATATAAAGGAGCAGAAATGACGGAAACAGAGATAAAAAAGTATGATAGACAAAGACCTGTATGAGAGTATTTTAAACGCTTTTACATGGGAAAAAGGTCAGAGAACAGACGAATTATTATTATACCGATAAAGCGGGTATACTTAGAGAAAAACGTATAATGGTAAGAATAAGAGTTGTAGGTGAAGTGGCGAAAATACAGGTGAAACTTCACAAAAAACGAAAAACAGCCCTTTGCAGATTTGCGAAGAAAATGAATTTGAAACGGAAGAAGTACCTGATATTATAAATGCCGAACTTGCAAAAGAGATAACAGGCGAGGATGTGGGCGAACTTTATAAAATGGGCTGTGCCGTAACGATAAGAAACACCTTGTGCATAACGGATCAGAATTGTGCCTTGATAAAACGACATATTTCGATAAAACGGATTATGAAGTTGAGGTCGAATATGAAGAAAAAAATCAGTGCGGATTTACTTATGAAACTTACTTCTCTCGGAGGTGAGATTTAACGAAAAATGCGTCGGAAAGTTTTCGCGCTTTCTTGCAGAGTATAAAAATCAGGAGTGATACAGATGGATTATAAACGTGTAAAAAGCGGTCGTGAAAAAGGGCTTGTATGGCTGGCGTTGATTTTGACCGCTGTAATATTGGTTCAATGCGTTATGAATATAGTGCTTATTGTTTCAAACCGTCAGACAAAAAGCTATGTTTGATGAGGCTTTGCAGGGACAGCTCACTATGCAGGAGGAAATCAATTCTTTGAAAGGCATTGATAACGGTAATACGGAAAATACAGATAATGCTGAAAATTCAGAAAAATACAGCTGATTTTGAAAACAGTGCAGAAGAAAACGGAAATCAATAAATGTGGGGTAAAAATTTATGAGAGCAGTGTCACTGACAAACAGAGGCGGTCGTAAAAACAATGAAGATTATGTAGGTTACGCAAATTCGGATAAGTTGTGGTGCTTTGTCGTGTGCGACGGATTGGGCGGACAGAGCTTCGGCGAGGTTGCGTCGGAGATTGTGTGTGAAACGGTTTGTAAATCGTTTAAAAAAGCACCTGAACTTTCGGGTAAGGCATTATACAGATATATCGAAAAGGCGGCGTCTGTTTTGGGTGAGAACGAGAGAGTACAAAATCGAATATGTCGAGTACGATTGTTGCATTGGTAACTGACGGTGAAAAAGCCGTTTGGGCATTCCGGCGACAGCCGTCTTTACTATATCAAAAAAGAGAATTTCGCAGATTACGGACGACCATTCTATCGCATTCAGAGATTTTAAAGAGGGGATAATTACATTTGATGAAATACGGTACAAGCCCTAATCAAAATAAATTGTTGTCATCGATAAGTGACATTGATGATTTGAATTTTGATGTGTCGGAAGTGATTGACTTGAAAAAAAGGTGACGCTTTTGTACTTTGTACAGATGGTTTTTTGGGAATATGTTTATGAAGATGATATAGAAAAATCATTCGCAAAAAAACTAAATCACCGAAAAAGAATGGCTTGAAAAAATGCTCGAAAGCCTGCACGAAAACGAAAAAGAAAACAATGATAATTACAGTGCAATAGCTGTGGAAGTGTAATATACGGAGGAAACTGCTATGAAACATAAAGTGAAAGTAACAGTGTTGGATAAAAAATTATATCCCGAATTACAGCAGAAATACTGTGCAGATCCGAATTCGGGAGTCTGTCCGTGCTACAATGTCGGTGATGAATTTGTTTTTTTATCGCGACGGTGACAGAGACGACTTTTGGCATCTCGGACTGAATACGTTGGTGAAAACTAACGGTAAATGCCGATACTGTGGCTGGTGGTCCGAAAATGCCATTCTGTTCGGAAGCATGGGATGCTATTTCACGCTATATTTATACCGGATTGAAAGGCGGCTCTGTAATGGCTGGTTGGATGAAAGATGAAAATGTGATGATTACCTGTTGTTCGGATGGTACAAGTCCTGTTATTTTTAAGATTGAACGAATTGATTATGAATAAATACAATTAAAAAACACCTCTTGAATTTCAAGAGGTGTTTTGTGTCATTTAATCATATTAGTTCTTCGGAACTGTTTCCCAGTCTTTTAAAAATCTTTCGATACCCTTTGTCTGTAAGTGGGTGGTGAAGCATTTGAGCAATTACCTTATAAGGAACTGTTGCGATGTCACAACCTGCTCTTGCAGCGTCGATAACGTGGATAGGATTTCTGATACTTGCGGCGATAATTTCTGTTGGGATTTCGTGAATTTTTGAAAATATCAGCGATTTCTTCAATAAGAATCATACCGTTTGTACCGATGTCGTCAAGTCTGCCAAGAACGGACTTACATATGTAGCACCTGCTCTTGCGGCAAGAAGTGCCTGTGCGGCTGAGAAGATAAGAGTTACGTTAGTCTTAATACCAAGAGCTGTAAGTTTTTTTAACAGCCTTTTAGACCTTCTGCACACATAGAGAATTTTTATAACAATGTTCTTGTTGATAGCTGCAAGAGGCTTAGCCTCTTCAACCATTTTATCAGCCTCAAGAGAAATAACTTCGGCACTGATAGGACCGTCTACAATAGTTGTGATTTCCTTAACAACTTCAACAAAATCTCTGCCCTCTTTTTGCGATAAGAGACGGATTTGTTGTAACACCGCAGATGACGCCCATATCATTTGCCTGTCTGATTTCATCTACATTGGCAGTATCTACAAATAATTTCATTTGAACTTCCTCCTAAATTTATTTCTGTATATTATTATATAAAAAAAAAATGGGTGTATAGTCAATAGATATGCTTGAAAAAAAAAAGCAATAAATGTTGTATATAATCAGAATGTAGATAAATATAAAATTTTGAGGTGGATATAATGGCTAAGTTTTCATATCAGCCTAAGGGTGTCTGTTCTGTACAGATAGATTTTTGAGGTAGAAGACGGAGTTGTCAGAAATGTACACTTCACAAGAGGTTGTAACGGTAATACGCAAGGTATAAGCGCTCTTGTTGAGGGTATGAATATTGACGATGTTATTTCGAGATTAAAGGGGTACAAACTGTAACGGACGCGGTACGTCTTGTCCTGACCAGCTTGCAATAGCATTGGAACAAAGTAAAAAATATGTAATAAAAATCATTGAACCTTCATATACTGTATATAAGTCAGTGTATGGAGGTTTTTTGTTTTGCAGATAGTTACATTAAAGAAGAACACGCTTATAAGACACTTTATATTTTTTATTAATACTTGCAATCGGCTTTGGTACTGTGGTTATATCGCAGAATACACATACGGAAACAGCAGAGGTAAAGCTGTATTACGTTGACGCAACAAATGCTCAGATTGATTCCAGTAAAAACTCAAATACCGCAGATGAGTACGCAGAAAATGGCACAAAGAGTAGTGGACGAGCTTGTTGAGGGATGTGACGATAATCCGAAAATAAGGCGAATTATTCCGAACGTCAAACACGGTATAAAGGTGAAAGTGCTTGATAGGATTGCGTATGTGGATATAAAGCAGGAATTGGCGGACAAGCACCCCGACGGTCGTGATTTGGAACTGCTTACGGTGTATTCAATCGTCAATTCACTTACAGGACTTGACGGGGTTGTGAACGTAAGGTTTACAATAGACGGCAAGCGTCAGAAAGATTTTAAGGGTTACATTGATATGCGTGAAACTTTTATTCCGGATTATTTTATATAAATACAATATATTGATAAGCAAGCATAAAAATTGTGCTTGCTTTTTTATATTGTATTCAATTTGTAAAAATAAAATGTATTGCATTTATAATCCAACTGTGCTATAATATAATACAAGATATAGATATACAAAAAATATCAAGGACACAAAATATAGTGGTTACATAGTATTTGAGATTTGCATAAAACACGCATAAAGACGTGCTTTCTGCATATTTTTTTTGAGCGATAATACTGTATATAGTGTTTTATACAGAGAAGGGGGTTATGAAAGTGAAAGTACAGAAGCGTGACGGTAGAATTGTTGAATACAATGCTGACAAGATAACAGCCGCCATTAAAAAAGCGAATGTTGAGGTGGACAATTCGCAAAAAAGTCAGTGACGACTTGATAGAAGAGGCGATAGGAAACGTTGAAAAAAACAGACAAGGAAGTAATTCCCGTTGAAACGATTCAAGATATAATCGAAAAGACGCTTGTTGCACACAACAAGTATGTACTTGCGAAAAAAGTATATGATATACAGATACCAACGCAGTCTTTTGAGAAAGTCGAATACAACAGATGAATCAATCCTAAAGCTAATCAGAAACGAAAACAAGGGGAGCTTGCGGAGGAAAATTCAAATAAGAATACTGTTCACGCGTCTACACAGCGTGACTATATAGCAGGTGAAGTGTCGCGTGACCTCACAAGACGTATGCTGTTGCCGGAGCATATCACAATGGCACATCAAAACGGCATACTTCATTTTCATGACGCGGATTATTTTATACAGCCGATTTTTTAACTGCTGTCTTATAAATATCAAGGGATATGCTTGACAACGGTACTGTTATGAACGGTAAAATGATTGAATCGCCTAAGAGTTTTCAGGTTGCCTGTACAGTTACAACGCAGATTATTGCAGCGGTTGCAAGTAATCAGTACGGCGGACAGTCTGTAAACGTGGCACATTTGGGAAAATATTTAAGAAAGAGCCGCGACAAGTTTATGGCTGAAACACAGGAAAAAAATTCAAGGATACGTTAAGCCGGGAAGATATTGAGAAAATAGTTGAAATGCGTGTCGATGATGAATTGAGATCGGGTGTACAAACTATTCAATATCAGATTAACACGCTTATGACAACGAACGGACAGTCGCCGTTTGTGACTTTGTTCCTATATATTGACGAAAATAACGAATACGTTGACGAAAACGTAAGAATTATAGAAGAAATTCTTCGTCAAAGACTTGACGGTATTAAGAATGAACAGGGTGTATATGTTACACCTGCATTCCCAAAACTTATATATGTGCTTGATGAAAACAACTGTCTAAAGGGCGGTAAATACGATTACGTTACGAAACTTGCGGTTAAATGTTCCGCTAAAAAGAATGTATCCCGACTATATTTCAGCAAAGAAAATGCGTGAAAATTATGAGGGTAACGTGTTCAGCTGTATGGGCTGTCGCTCGTTCCTTTCACCTTGAAAGACGAAAACGGTGAGTACAAGTGGGAGGGAAGATTTAATCAAGGTGTTGTAAGTATAAATCTTCCGCAAATCGGACTTGTGGCTAAGGGCGATGAAGAAAAGTTTTGGAAACTGTTTGACGAACGTTTGGAACTTTGCTATGAGGCGCTTATGTGCCGTCATAAAGCATTGAGGGGGTTGTGTCTGACGTAAGCCCTATTCACTGGCAATACGGTGCTATAGCACGTTTGAAAAAAGGTGAAACGATTGATAAATACTTGCACAATGGGTATTCTACGTTGTCGCTCGGATATATCGGTCTTTATGAACTTACTTACCTTATGACCGGCGAAAGCCAAACAAGCGGTAAGGGTAAAGAATTTGCACTTAAAAAGTAATGTATCATATGCGTGACGCGGCGGAAAAGTGGAAAGAGGAAACAGGATTGGGTTTCAGTCTTTACGGCACACCTGCGGAAACGTTATGCTATCGTTTTGCTAAAATTGATTATGAGAAATTCGGACCGATTAAGAATGTTACCGATAAGGGTTATTATACAAATTCTTACCACGTTGACGTCAGAGAGAAAAATCAATGCTTTTGATAAATTCGATATTGAAAGCGAATTCCAAAATATTTCGCTCGGCGGTGCGATTTCTTATGTGGAAATACCGAATATGCAGAATAACCTGCCTGCACTTGAAACACTCGTGAAGTATATTTATGATAACATTCAGTACGGCGAATTTAATACAAAATCGGACTATTGCCAAGAGTGTGGCTTTGACGGTGAGATTATGATTAATGACAATATGGAATGGGAATGTCCGCAATGTCATAATAAAGACCACAGTAAATTGAATGTTACAAGACGTACTTGCGGTTATCTCGGCGAAAATTTTTGGAATACGGGAAAGACGAAAGAGATTAAGAGCAGAGTTTTGCATTTGTAATAAGGGAAAATAACGTGAAAAATCACGTTATTTGATTTAATTGTCCGTGCGATTTTCGCCTATGGCGAACGCACATGGACATAATTTCCACTTAACGCCTTTTCAGCCCACAAGCAAGAGCAGTTAAGGTTTTTAATTACTCTTTGTGGGCAGAAATGCTGTGGAAATTAATTATGTATTATGGGAATATAAAGAAAACCGACATTGCAAAACGGAACAGGTGTGAGAGTATCGCTTTTTGTCAGCGGTTGCAGACGTCACTGTAAGGACTGTTTTAACAGTGAAACGTGGGATTTTGTTATGGCAATGAGTTCACGGACGATACAATGAACGAAATTATAACCGCAATGGATAAGGAGTATATAAAAAGGTTTCAGCCTGCTCGGCGGTGAGCCTTTTGAAAAGGAAAATCGCATGGCGGTACAATATATATTAAAAACAATAAAGGAACATTTTCCGAATAAAACCGTATGGTGTTACAGTGGTTTTGCTTTTTGAAGAGCTTGTCGGAGAAATGTGAAGATATTTTAAAAGTATATTGACGTGCTTGTTGACGGTGCATTTGTGGCGGAAAAGAAAAATTTGAAATTGAAATTCAGAGGGTCTGAAAATCAAAGAATTATAAATGTAAAGAAATCACTTGAAGATAAAACAGTGACGGAACTTACAGAAGGGGAATACGATGAATACTAAACAATTTGTTAGAGTGGCAATGCTTACGGCATTGGCGTGCGTACTTACTATCGTGCCGAAAGTGCCGATAGGCGGCGGATATGTGCATTTCGGCGACTGCATAATTTATGTGGCTGCAATGATACTCGGACCTATACCCGGTGCGATTGTCGGAGCGATAGGACATAGCTTGGCAGATTTTTATTTCTGGTTATCCGATATTCTGTATACCGACATTTATTATTAAAGGTATTATGGGATTTGCAATCGGTAAAATCGTTTACGGACACGTTGATATAAAGTATTTTATAATCGGCGGTATCGTTGCACTTGAGATTGTTACAGGCGGTTACTTTGCTGCGGAAATTCCGCTTATGGGATATGAAACCGCACTTGTATCGCTTATTTCATCACCGATACAGTGGTGTATGAGTATGGTTGCATCGGCGATTATTGTACCGATATTGATTAAAAACAGAAAAAGAATAGGTTTTAATTAAAAACACACAGTCTGTTTTCATAGGACTGTGTGTTTTTTTAGTTATGTACTTTATTCACTCTTTGGAGCGGACTGTGTTTTTTTGAGGGGGTCTTAGATGTATAAGCTCCAATAATTTTAAAATACTGTTTTTTAAGCCGTATTTTACGATTGGTTTTTCTATGTAGTTGGTTATGATTATTCCCGCTAATATTGAAACGGTCCAACAAATTAAGGTTAATCCGTCCATTGCGGCTCTGTCGTTCATTACGGGATTTTGTGTGCTGTAAGGTATGTTGTGATTTTTTAGGAATATAAATACATTCTGGTGCCATAGGTACACCGTATATGATATTGATGAAAGGAAAACGAAAAATTTATTTCCCCATATTTTCTTTTCCCAAAAACCGTATGAGAAACAAGCGGTGAAAAAGGAAAAGTGCTATTAATACAGAGAATATTCCTCTGTACAAAAAGCGAAAAATACACATCGCCCGCAACTCCGTTCGGGAATGAAATCTTTCTAAGCCAGCACATATATCCGAAAGCAGAGAAAATACTCAAAGCGGATATAATTGTCATGCACAATTTGAGTTTATCTATACATTTTACTTTGTTTCTTACATATACCACGAAATATGCGGAAATCATTCCGAAAGCAAATACGTCAAAATAAATAGGTGTGATTGCCGACATTATAGGCTGTGATATGTTTGCATTTGCCATAAGTATAAATCTCAGCAATACAGCCACTAAAGACATAACGACTGTTGTAAGAACAGGTTTCTTGCGGAACGGAATACATATAAGCGGAAACAGAACATAAAACTGAACTTCAATACTCATTGTCCAAGCGGTAGAAATGGTTGTTCCGATAGTATGCGAATCAAAGTTATGAATGAAAAGCAAATGCATTATAACATTGTGAGCAACATTCGTAAAACTTTTGGGATCATACATTCCGCCTATATATGAAAAAAAACTCGGAATTAGAATAGTCAGAATAAGCATTATGACATATGAAGGATAAATTCTTCTTGCACGCTTTATAAAGAAAATTCTTCCAACCTCTGAACTCACATTCACCAAACATACTTCGTGCGATAGGATAGAAAAAGACAAAATCCACTCAACACGAAGAAAGAATCTATGGCTACATAGCCGTAACGTTGAAATATTTCAAAAATTAAACAAATACTTGTCAGGACTTATTTTTTAAATTATAAAAAATCCAACTTTGCTGGAATGTGTGAAATATTACTATAAAAAATAAGTGATATTGCTCTCATTCCGTCCAAAGCGTAAAGATAGCCGGGAATATCGCTTTGACGTGAATTATTCATTTGTTTCCCTCCTGCTGTACATAATGCCGATTATAACGGTGACCAAGATTATTGCGACGGTTATACTAAGACCTATAATCATTATTTTAGGCATATGACCGCAACTCATTATTGCCCATTTTATTCTTTCGATACCTTTTTCAGAGGGCAAATCGGCTGCGTATGCAAATGTGGAAGGCATAGTGCATAACATCACCCAAACAGCTAATATAACCATTTTTTTCATATGTTTTTCCTCTGTAAGTCTATAATATAAGACTGTTTATTGAATTATAATTACTGTACCCGATTGTGCAGGGGCAGGGGTTATGTTTTGGGCATTTTGTGCCTGTACAGGTTTGTCTGTTGCCGATTGTGTATTGCTGTTTTGTGCGTTTGCTGTGTCGGCTGTTGGATTTGTTGTACTTGTTGGGTTTGTTGTATTTGTTGGATTTGTTGTGCTTGCTGTATTTGTTGTATCGGTTGAAGTAGTTGTTGTGGCTGTTTCACCGCTTTCAGGGGCGATTGTTGTGACGGCGGCTTGATAATTAATATCGTCAAGTCTGTGGAATGTATATCCCTCTGAAATCAAATATTCGATAATCATTGGCAAAGCGTCAGCCGTAGCTTGTTTAGCGGCGGCATCGTGCATAAGAATGACAACATTTTGACCTTCCGGCATATTTGACTTTAGGTAATCCAAAAGACCTTGTGCATCTTTCTTTTTACCCTCTGGCGTCACCATTTAGCGCGTTCCAGTCACAATAATAGTAACCGTTTTCTTTTAGTACTTTTTTACATTCTTGCTTTACAGGCGAAAAAACTGTCTGCACTTGATTTATAGCTGCCGCCAGGAAAACGTACAAGTCGCATTGTTTGAGCGCCGCCTGTAACTGCGTCAATTTTTTGGAAACAAGCGTTTACTTCATTAATAAATGTGTCTGTTGACGCATATAATTTCTCATATTTATGTCCATCAGAGTGGTTTGCTATAAGATGTCCTTCTTCGTATACACGTCTTGCCATATCAAAGTTTGAGTCGATAAGTGAACCGACTTCAAAGAACGTGGCTTTAATATTGTATTTTCTCAAAGTATCAAGAATTTGCGGAGTTATATTTTCTGTAGGACCGTCATCGAATGTAAGATAACAACGCTTTTCCTGTACTGAATCTTTAACGATTTGAAGCAGGTCGTTTTCTTCCGCTGCGGGAGGAATATTTAATGTATTTTGTTTGGTACCGGCTCTACGGTCGGAACGACATTTTCGGGATTTTCTGTTGCTTCGACTGATACATTATTTGTATTTTGTTGCTCGTTGTTACCTTTTTTCATCGAAACGGCAACTGCGACAACAATAATAATTGCTATAAGAACTATAAAAAATAATAGCCGCACGTATACGTTTTTTTTCTAAGACGTTCACGTCTGCGGCGTTCACGACGTCTCATTTCAAATTCGGTTGCATTAGACATAATTAAAATCCCCTAAAAAGCGATATATCATTATTATATACCAATTTACAATAAAATTCAACAATATTATTAACAATATTATTAAAGAATAAAAATAAATAAAGAAAGGGTATGATAAACAATGAAAAAAGTGATTTTGGTAATTTTTTGCACGACAATTTTGATGAGCGGTTGTTCATCTAATACAGCCGATACGGTCAGTAATGACGTACAACAGGTGAATGTGTCATATGACCAAATGAATAATGAGGGGGATTGGTTGGGGGATTTGTACGCAAGAAAGGCGCACCGCCCGAAATACCTAATTCACAAAAGGAAGTGCTTAGAAAATACGATTGCTATTATATAGATGAAAATGCACCGAAAACACTTTATCTGACATTTGACGAGGGTTATGAAAATGGCTACACGTCAAAAGATTTTGGACGTTTTGGAGCAGACTTCAACGCCTGCGGCATTCTTTGTGACAGGTCCGTATCTTGAAAATCAGCAGGAATTGGTGCAGAGAATGATTGATGACGGTCACATTGTCGGAAACCATACCGTAAACCACCCGAATTTACCGAAACAGAGCGTCGAAACGGAACAAAAGAACTTTCCGATTTGAATAAAATGTGTGAGAAATGTACGGCGTGAGTATGAAATATATGTCCGCCGGAGGGGGAATACAGTGAACGGGTGCTTGCGGTTGCAAAAGATATGGGATACAGGACAATTCTGTGGAGCTTTGCGTACAAGGATTGGGACATAAATATGCAGCAGGGGGCGGACTATGCGTTTAATCAAGTTACGCCGTATCTGCATGACGGTGCTGTTTTATCTTCTTCACGCAGTGTCCTCCGACAATGCAAATGCTTTGGAAGATATAATAAATTACGCAAAAAATGAGGGATATACGTTTAAAAGCCTTGATGAATTGCAATAATTAAGAAAAAAAACATAAAAACTCTTAAAAAACACTTTATTAATTCATCATTTTGGTGTATAATTAAATTATTATAATGTATTTTAGAGAGGAAATTGATAAAATGAAAGAGGCAAGTTTTGATTTTGGTAAGAAACCGCCTGTTGACGGTTACACAAAAGTGACTGAAAAATCTGTTTACACAAAGGAAAAAGGTTTTGGACTTTCGGAAGTCGCAGAGGCTGACGAAAGAAAAATCGGTGAAAAGGAATTAAACAGAGATTTTTCTTTTTATGGGCGGAAAGTCATTTATCGTTGATATTGAAAACGGCGAATATATTGTACGCGTTTCTACGGGCGACTATGTTGACGAAGGCGATGTTATGACATTCTACAACGTCAACGGTGAAAAAATACGGCGTATGGGTAAGTGACGGTACTGTTGTGGAAAGAGTGTTCCCCTGTTACAGTTACTGACGGTAAGATTGAATTTGCATTTGAAATGGGTAAGCATACTTGCCTTTAACAGCATTGATATTGCACAAAAGCAAGACATTGAAGTTAAGAATGTTAAAAGTGCCGTTATCGCAAAACGTGATACGGCTTCGGTTAAATTGACTTGGGATAAAGCCGACGGCGTTATCGGTTACAGAGTGTCACGCAGAAATCCGAAGAATAACGAAATTGATAAGGTTCAGGAAGTTATTACAGAGGAATTTGTTGACGGTGACGTTACAATATGCGATAAATTTGAATACAGCGTGTGTGCATTGTATGCACATAAGTTCTGTTCGGATAAGTCTGTTACGATTGATGTTGAAGTCGTTGACGGCAAGAGCGTTGCCGGTGAGATAACAGAGCTTGACGCAAAGGAAACTCCTAATTCCGTAACACTTGTGGAACGGATTTAAGGCGGTTTGGTACAACATTTATCAAAAAGCACCTTACGGTATTTACAAGTACATAGGAAAAACAGAAGAAACACATTTCATTGATGATAAAGTAATAACAAACGTACCTTTCGTATATGCGGTTGAGGCTGTTACGACAAGCGGTATATCAAAACGCAGTGAGGTAACAATAGATATGGAGGCTAAGCCGAAGAAACGCAAAATGGAAACGTTGGGCAGAGGTGCCGTTGCAATGATGACAGAAAACGGCGTATTCCTTAGCTGGCGTCTTAATGCGTATGAATACGAACAGGACATTAACTTTATAATTTTAAGAAACGGTGAAAAGATTACAGACGTAATCACCGATTCTACAAACTATCTTGACAAAGACGGTAAACCGGAAGACGTTTACACAATCAAAGCCGTAAAGGGTAATAAGGCTGAGAAAAAGGGTGCGGAAGTTAAAGTTGTAAATGCACCTTATATATCAATTCCTCTTGACAAGCCTGAAAACTTTGTTGACCCTGACGGCAATTCATATCCTTATACCGCAAATGACGCGTCTGTTGCAGACCTTTGACGGTGACGGCGAATACGAAATCATTCTTCGTTGGGACGCAAACGGTAAGGATAACTCACACAAGGGTATAACAGGTGAATGTTTGCTTGACGCATACAAGCTTGACGGTACAAAGCTATGGAGAATTAATCTCGGACGTAATATCCGTTCGGGTTCACACTATACACAATTTATGGTGTATGACTTTAATAATGACGGTAAGGCAGAACTTGTTTGCAAAACAGCAGACGCAACCGTTGACGGTAAGGGTAACGTAATCGGTGACAAGGACGCAGATTACAGAAATAAGGACGGTTTCATTCTTGAAGGTCCTGAATATTTGACGTTGTTCAACGGTGAAACAGGCGAAATTATGGATACTGTCGATTATGACCCGCCGAGAGGCAATGTTCGTGAATGGGGCGACTCTTGGGGTAACAGAGTTGACCGTTTCCTTGCCTGCGTGGCATATCTTGACGGTGAAAATCCGAGCGTTGTAATGTGCAGAGGTTACTATGACCACGGTTGTCCGACAGTGCTTGTTGCATATGACGTAATTGACAATAAACTTGTTAAGCGTTGGAAGTTCCTTGCTAACAAGGATCAGAATATCGAATACACAAATCAAAGGTAACCACAATCTTGGTGTCGGTGATATTGACGGCGACGGACTTGACGAAATCGTTTACGGCGCAATGGCTGTTGACCATGACGGTAAGGGTATTTACTCAACAGGCCTTGAACACGGCGACTGTATGAACCTTGGTAACTTCACAAAAGAAAACACCTAACCTTTGACTTCTTTCCAAATTCACGAACACGACAGTGCCGAATACGGTTTTGAAGTGCGTGACCCTGCAACAGGCGAGATTAAGGTGGGGTAAGTTTACAGGCCGTGACCACAACAAGAGGACTTTGCGCGAAGATTGACCCGAGATATGAAGGTAATCAGTGTTGGGTAATGGATGACGGTATCTACACAATGGAGGGTGAACTTATCAATGAAAAGGGCCCTGAATCAATAGATTTTTGCTATTTGGTGGGACGGCGACCTTATCCGTGAACTTCTTGACCACGAATTTGATGATGAAAAGGCAGTCGGTTATCCGAAAATTTATAAGTGGGATTATGAAAACAACAAACTTGACAATCCTTGACCCTAAAGGGTACTCTTTCAAACAACTGGAAGAAGGGTACACCTTGTATCCAAGCCGATATTTTTGGGTGACTGGAGAGAAGAGGCTGTTTGGAGAAATGAGGACGATACGGAACTTCGTATTTTTACACAACAACAGACCTTACAGACCATAAGTTCTATACGTTTATGCACGACAGTGTTTACAGATTAAGCGTTGCATTCCAAAAATACCGCTTACAATCAGTGTACACAAACAGGTTTCTATATAGGTCCTGAAATGGATAAACCGCCTGTACCTAACAACGAATATGTGAGAGGAATTAACATTCCTGAATTCACGGAAGATATTGATGAAATTTAGCATTTAATGTATACTATGTATCAAATCCTTTACAAAACGATTGATATTTTATGTAAATTAGGAAAAAAAACAATAACATTGTTGACCTTTTGCAAAAAAGTAGGTTAGAATATAGAAGAATAATATGGAGGATTGTGCATGAGGATAATATCTGGAATCAGACGCGGACATAAACTTTTTGAATTTGAGGGTGATGATGTTCGTCCTACGACTGACAGAGTTAAGGAGTCTGTATTTAATATAATTCAGACGTTTATACCCGATGCGGTGTGCCTTGATATGTTTGCCGGCAGCGGTGCTTTGAGCTTTGAGGCGATTTCACGCGGTGCAAAAAAGCCGTTTGCCTTGATAAAGACAAGCGTTCGATTGATATTATCAAGAAAAAAATGCAAATTCTTTGGATTTTTCGGATTACTGTGAAATTATTAATACGTCATGTTTTGATTATATGGAGTGGGCAAAGGAAAAATTCGATGTGATTTTCCTTGACCCTCCGTATAATAAAAACTTTATCGAACCTGTACTTGAGGGTATTGTCAAAAACAATCTGTTAAACGAGGATGGTATAGTGGTTCTGGAAAGTGACGGAACTGATTTTCATGATGATTTTGACGGACTTGAAATGTACAGACAGAGAAAGTACGGCAGAACATATATCACGGTATATAAGAAACATAATTGAGCTTGTCGCTAAAATGTCGGCAGCTACCCAAATTACATCATACGATGTAAGCAATTAAATCGGCTTTTTGTGGGATAAGCCTAAGAGGAAAGAAGAACAAATGAGAATTGCAGTTTATCCGGGAAGTTTTGACCCGATAACTAACGGACACCTTGACATTATCGAAAGAGCAAGCCGTGTCTATGAAAAATTGGTGGTCGGAGTTTTAAGCAATGCAAAGCAAAACCCCTTTTTTTCTGCTGAAAAAAGAGTTGAGATGATTCGCTTGGTAACTAAACATTTGGATAATGTGGAAGTGGATACTTTTACGGGATTATTGGTTGATTTTGCTGCCAGCAAAAAATGCAACGGTGATTGTTAAGGGCCTGAGAACCGTAGCTGACTTTGAATATGAATTTCAAATGGCACTTCTGAATAAGGCTCTTAATCCCGAATACGAAACTATGTTTATGATGACGAATACGAAGTATTCATATATCAGTTCGAGCATGGTTAAGGAGCTTGCGGGATTTCATGGAGATTTGACAGGTCTTTGTACCTTGTGAAATAATAGAAACAATCGAAGAAAAAAATATAAGTAGGGATGAAAGGATTGAACGAAATGGATATGGATATGGATATCATGGAAATTGTCGATATGATGGAGGAGGCTATTGAAAAAGCATCGGCTGTACCTCTAACCGGAAAGGTTATGATTGACAAGGGTGAACTTTTAGACTACATTCAGGAAATTCGTCTTGTATACCCTGACGAGCTAAAGGAAGCAAAAGTGGGTTAAGGAAGAAAGACAAAGAATTTTTGTCAGAGGCTGAAAACAGAGCCGAGGCTATTCAGAAGAATGCCGAAGAAACTCAAATGCAGCTTATTGACGAACACGAAATTACAAAGGCTGCATATGAACAGGCTAATGAGCTTGTTAATGCCGCTCAACAGAAGTCTATCGAAATTAAGACTGATACAGACCAATATGTTGATGACGTTCTTAACGACGTTGAACACAGATTGGACTTGCTACTTAGAAAAGTTCGTGAGGACAGAGGTTATTTCAATAATAACTGATTAAATAACGATTAAATATTTTCGAGCTGGATTAATTTTTACTGTTCAGCTCTATTTCACTTTTATAAAGATATTAACATTTTAATGCACAATAGAAAATTTAAGGGAGGATATGAATATGCTATCAGATATTGAAATTGCACAAAAATGCAAAAATGAAGCATATCCGTGATGTTGCCGCATCAATCGGCATAGCAGAGGACGATTTGGAGTTTTACGGAAAGTATAAGGCTAAGATTGCCTCTGAACTTTGGGAGAAAGGTTAAGGACAATGAAAACGGAAAGCTGATTCTTGTTACGGCAATAAATCCTACCCGGCGGGTGAAGGTAAAACAACGACAACAATCGGACTTGGTGACGCACTTTACCAATATGGGCAAAAAGTGCGTTTTGGCACTTCGTGAGCCGTCACTTGGACCTGTTATGGGAATTAAAGGCGGTGCTGCAGGCGGCGGTTACAGTCAGGTTGTACCGATGGAAGATATAAATCTTCATTTTACAGGTGATATGCACGCTATAACGGCGGCAAATAACTTGCTTTCGGCAATGATTGATAATCACATTCATCAGGGTAACGCACTTGATATTGATGTTACAAACATTGTTTGGAAACGTGTTGTCGATATGAATGACAGAGCTTTACGTCACGTTGTTGTCGGTATGGGCGGTAAGGTGAACGGTATTCCGCGTGAGGACGGTTTTATGATTACTGTTGCATCGGAGGTTATGGCGATACTTTGTCTTGCAAACGATTTGGAGGATTTGAAAAAACGTTTGGGTGAAATTATAATCGGTTATAACCGCAGCGGTGAGCCCCGTTAAGGCTTCGGATTTAAAGGCACAGGGTGCAATGGCGGCACTTTTGAAGGACGCTATAAAGCCTAACCTTGTTCAGACGCTTGAATACACACCTTGCTTTATTCACGGCGGTCCGTTCGCAAACATTGCACACGGCTGTAACAGTGTACAAGCTACGAAGCTTGCTATGAAGCTTTCTGATTATACAATAACAGAGGCAGGTTTCGGCGCAGATTTGGGTGCCGAAAAGTTTATGGATATTAAGTGCCGTATGGCCGGAATAAGTCCTGACGCAGTTGTTATTGTTGCGACTGTTCGTGCACTTAAATACAACGGCGGTGTTAAAAAAGACTGATCTTAAAGAAGAAAATGTTGACGCTTTGAAAAAAGGTATCGTAAACCTTGAAAAACATATTGAAAATATGAAGTCATTCGGTGTACCGGTTGTTGTAGCGGTAAACCGTTTTGATACGGACAGTGAAGAAGAACTTAATACTGTCATTGAAAGATGTCACGAATTGGGTGCAGAATGTGCGCTTAGCGAAGTCTTTGCAAAAGGCGGTGAGGGCGGATTGGACCTTGCCGAAAAGGTTATTTCGGCGGTCGAAAACCAAAAAGCTGATTTTAAACCGGCATACGATACCGATATGTCAATCAAAGATAAGATTAATGAAATCGTGACAAAAATTTACGGCGGTAAGGGTGTTAATTACACACCGAAAGCACAAAAAGCAGATTGCAAGACTTGAAGAACTCGGTCTTGATAAAAAGCCTGTATGTATGGCAAAGACGCAGTATTCATTGTCTGACAACGCAAAACTTTTGGGAAGACCTGAAAATTTTGAAATTACGGTAAGCAACGTAAGAGTTTCAAACGGTGCGGGATTTATCGTTGTTGAAACGGGTAATATAATGGTTATGCCGGGACTTCCGAAAGTGCCGGCGGCTGATAATATAGACGTTGATGCAGACGGAAAGATAACAGGGTTATTTTAATTATGGAATTTGAGTCAAACAGTTATGAAGAAACACAAAAATTTGCCGAGAAGTTTTCAAAAAACTTTAAAGGCAGGTGACGTACTTTTGTATGTACGGTGATTTGGGTGTCGGCAAAACAGCATTCGTGCAGGGACTTGCAAAGGGACTCGGAATTGACGAGCCTATCACAAGTCCGACTTTTACGATTGTGAATGAATACAGCGGCAGACTCCCTTTGTATCATTTTTGATGTGTACCGCATAGCAGACAGTGATGAAATGTATGAAATCGGCTATGAAGAATATGTTTACGGCGATGGTGTAAGCGTTATCGAATGGCCGCAGCTTATTGACGACATACTTCCCGAAAACCGATATGACGTTACTATATCGAAGGATTACAGTCGTCACGATAATTACAGAAAAATCGAAATTCAAAAAACGGAGGCAGAAAAATGAGAGTTCTTGCAATAGATACCTCGTCCAATGTCGCTACTGTTGCGGTTATGGAAGATGAGCTTTTGCTTGGTGAGTATATTTTAAATCATAAAAAAAACTCATTCGCAGAAGATTATGACAATGATAGAACAGATTTTGTCGGAGCTTGAATTGACCGTTCGGGATATTGACATATTTGCGGCGGCTATCGGACCGGGTTCGTTTACAGGACTTCGTATAGGCGTTGCAACTGTCAAGAGCACTTGCACACGCAACGGGCAAACCTGTGGTGAGCGTCGGAACACTTGAGGCACTTGCATATAACGTGCCGTATGCGGAGCATATAATTGTGCCGATAATGGACGCAAGACGTGACAATGTGTTTACAGCAAGCTATATTTGGGACGAGGGTTTTAAGGAAATCGGAGAGCCTGAGGCAATCAGCATTGATGAATGCCTTGAAAGCTGCGGTGAATTTCTTGATACTATATTTGTCGGTGACGGTGTTAAGGTGTATAGGGAATACATTAAAGAAAAAACTTGGTGACAAGGCGATATTCCCGCCTGCAAATGCATTAAATTCAAGAGCGTCATCGGTTGCGGCACTTGCACTTGATAAGGCAAAACGCGGTGAAACGCAATCGTATCTTGAAATGAAACCGTATTATATAAGAAAATCTCAAGCCGAAAGAGAGCTTGAAGAAAGAGAAAACAAAGAAAAAGGAGAAAGTAAATGATAGCAACAGGCAGTGACCACGGCGGTTTTGAACTAAAAGGACATATAATCGAACATTTAAAGGAAAAGGGTATCGAAGTTAAAGACTTCGGAACATACAGTGAGGCAAGCGTTGATTATCCCGACTGTGCAAAGCCTGTATGCAAGGCTGTTCTTGACGGTGAATGTGAATGCGGTATACTTATCTGCGGTACAGGTATAGGAATATCAATGGCGGCAAATAAGTTTAAGGGTATAAGAGCGGCACTTTGCGGTGATGTGTTCAGTGCGAAAATGTCAAAGGAACATAATAACGCAAATGTTATTTGTATGGGCGGTCGTGTTTTTGGGCAGAGAGCTTGCAAATATGATTGTTGACACTTATCTTGAAGCGGAATTTCAAGGCGGCAGACATGCCGACAGAATTAAAAAAATTCACGAAATAGAAACTATGTAATTAAAGACAGATTGTCTGCAAAGCCGTTACGGTTTTGCAGAGCGGTTCACAAAAAAAAAACATTCAGTCAAATGCTGTAATTGGGGAAGCGTAATGACTGAATGTTTTTTGTTGATAAATAATTACCAACTGAAAAGAGTATAACATAAATCAATATATTAGTCAACCGTTATTTTAATAAATTAAACTGTTTCTTGATTATAATTTAAACTATTAGTTGATAAAATACAATTAGTATTTTATCTCAGAGGGCGATAAATTGTCCGCAAAGTGCATGAGGAGCTTGCCGCAGAGTGTCGACAAATTGTCTGGAACGTGCAAAATGTTATTTTAATATTTTTAATTTTTTAGCTATAATAAATAAACAGTCAAGCCTATTTTTAATATACGGCTTGCCTGTGCACTTTTTGTGAAAATAAACTCTACCGTACCCATGTACGCTGACGAGTTCATTTTCGCAAAATCCAAACTAATTTCTCGACCTCTGCCTATGCACTTTTTGTGAAAATAAACTCTACCGTACCCACGTACGCCGACAAGTTCATTTTTCGCAAAATCCGAACTGATTTCTCGACCTCTGCCAGCGTGTGGCACGCTAAGATAAAATACAGTATTTTATCTGGAGTGGTAATATGAATAAGAAATTGTTTGAGGATATAGGAAAGAGAGTTAAAAAAGAGAAGAATTGAGCTTGGGTATACGCAGGAGTATTTGGCTGAAAAAATGGACGTCAGTATACAGATGATTTCAGGAACGGAATCCGGCAAGAAAGCTTTAAAACTTGAAAACTTTATAAAATTTTGTGAAATTCTCGAAACTACTCCCGACTATTTGATAAAAGGACGTGATCCTGCATCAATATTGATTGAAGAAATGGAACAGTTGACAGATACACAGATTGAAAGAATAAATGCGGTGATAAAGCAGTGTATCGAGATGTGCAAAGAACAAAATGAGCAATAGGAGATAATTGCAATCAGAATATTAAATTCAATTTACATTATATACAAAACTATTGACATATATCGAGTATAAGATTTATAATTTTTACAGAGAATAAGGGGGTAAAAAGGGGAAAATTATGGAGTTTATACTGCCTGACAGCGTTATGAATATTTTAAGTCGCCTGGAAACAGACGGCTTTTTCTGCGTTTGTGGCAGGCGGTGCGGTGCGTGATACGATTATGGGCAAAACTCCGCATGATTACGACATTGCAACGAGTGCAAGACCCGAAGAAGTGAAAAAACTTTTCCGCCGTACGATTGATACGGGTATAAAGCACGGTACGATTACGGTTGTTCACAACAAGACAGGTTATGAAGTTACCACGTTCAGAACTGAAGGTGAATACAGTGACGGCAGACATCCGCAGAGTGTATGTTTTGTCGATGATGCAAGGGAAGATTGTGCAAGACGCGATTTTACCATAAATGCGATGATGTATTTGCCGAAAACGGGTATAATTGATTATTTCGGCGGTCAGCATGATATTGAAAATAAGATAATCAGATGTAGGTAATCCCGAAAAACGATTTAAAGAGGACGCACTTAGAATGTTAAGAGCGATACGTTTCAGTGCGGTGCTTTCGTTCAGAATTGAGGACGAAACATGGAAAGCAATAAAAAAAAATGTGCGGTGCTTATAAAAAAAGTCAGTCATGAAAGAATTTTGGAGGAAGTGAATAAAATGCTTCTTTCAGAAAATCCCGACTATATTCGGAAATTGCACGAGTGCGGACTGCTGCAATATATAATGCCGGAACTTGAAAGATGTTTTTCGGTGAACCGCAGAGAAACAAGTATCATATTTATGATGTCGGTGAACATATTATGCACACCGTTAAGTGTACGCCGAATGATTTGGTATTGAGATGGGCGGCACTTATGCACGATATTGGCAAGCCGTGTTGTTCGAGTACGGACCAAAAACGGTATAATTCATTTTTACGGACATCACAGAGAAAGCTGTAAAATTGCGGTTGACCTTATGCACAGATTGCGTATGGATAACGACACAATTCGTGAAGTTTCGATACTTGTTGAAAATCATGATGTAAGAGTTGAGCCGTCGTTGCCTGCTGTTAAGCGAATGATGGCAAGAACGGGTGAGGTGCTTTTTTGAAAAACTTTTGATACTGCAAACGGCGGACAATATGGCGAAAAAATCCTGAGCATTTCCCCGAAAAGAAAAACAGAATAGACGCGTCTATGCAGATTTATAAGCAGATTTTGGCTGAAAGACAGCCGTATCTTGTTTCGCATCTTGCGGTAAACGGCAAGGACCTTATACGTCTTGGCTACCGCCCCGGCAGAGAAATCGGCGATGTGCTGAGAAAGTTGATAGACGAGGTTATCATAGATGCGAACCTTAACAACAGAGATTATCTTTTAAAAGAAGCAAGAATATTAAAGAAAAGCAATTCAAAAAACGGCTCACAAAGGTGAGCCGTTCAGCGTGTAGACAAAAAGTGTCTACACGCTGGCAGAGGTCGAGAAATCAGTTCGGATTTTGCGAAAATGAACTTGTCGGCGTACGGTTGTACGCTAGAGTTTATTTTTCACAAAAAGTGCACAGGCAAGCCGTATATCGAAGATAGGCTTGCCTGTTGCTTTTATAGCTATAAATTAAACTTTAAAATATAAAAATATAATATATTGCACGTTCCGGACAATTTGTCGACAGTCTGAACGGCTCACAAAAGGTGAGCCGTTTTCTGTATTCTCTTGTAAAAGTTCGGTATAGTATTTTTTTTTCAAGTTCGGGATATTCCAAAAGTCCTTTGCGTCCTTCTGTCGTTATACCGTAGACTCCTTTTTTTTGACGTTATAAAACCAACCGTAAACATTCATTCTTAGAATATTATACGCACGGTCAATACCGCTGATTTCCTTTATGCGTTTCGGCGACAAATCGCCGTACATATCAAGAGATACACGCGATATGTATACATTGTTCGGTGTAAGCGGTTATGATTTTTGGTGTTCGTCACACCGCCTGTGTTTGTGTCAATCGTTCTGCCGTTGATTTCTGTGAGAATTTCACGCCTTTTTCGATAGTCGCGTGTTGTCGGTTTAAATTCGGTCGGCTCAAATACGATTTCCGCAAATGAATGACTGCCGCGAACTGAAACGAATATAAGTCCGAGTTCAAGTTTTTTTTATCACCGCAAATGTGCTGCGGAATTTTTTCAGTGAATATTTTTTTTCGGCTTGGGTACGGCGATATATACGTCTGCGCCTGTTTTAAGCCTTTTCAGACCTTGTGCCAAAAGTGTTACGGATAAATTTTTCTTTTAACTCTATAATAATAAATTCGTCGTCTTTCGTTGCGGTAACGTCACAGTCACGCACCTCTGCATTGACTTTGTATCCGCGTTTTACGAATAAATCACGTACAGGAGGAAAAAGTTCTTTTTCCGTCATATTTCTTTAAGTTCTCCCGGTTTGATTTCGTAATGTTGACCGTCAACTTCAATCCATACAGATATTGCGTTAGGATTGTAAACTCTGTCTCCCTTAGCGGTGTATTTAAGATTTTTTGCGGCATTCATATAGTCAACGATTTCAATATTTGTAGCGTACCATATATCGTCACGTCCGCCGATAAATTTACAGAAACCTTCGATTAAATCCCAGCTGTTGTCGCGGTCAAATTCATAACTGTGTCCCCAAACGTACATCATATAAAAGATATTGTGTCTTATGTAGGTCGGCAAAACGTTCTGCATTCTGCATAAGGTTGTGACCGTGGTGACAGGTAGATTTCCATTCAAGGAAGATTGTCGGGAAATGCAAAATCGTCCGTACTTCCGACAACACGACTGTATTCTATGCCGCAGGCAGGAAGAAGATTGATAATATCCTTGCTGTATGAGCCGTTAGGGTAGCTAAGACCTCTTACGGGATATCCGACTGCGTCCTCAAGTGCTTTTTCTGTCCTCAATTACTTGCTGAACAACTTGGTCAAGCGGACAACGTTCAATAGTTGGGTGAGTGCTTGTATGGCACGATACTTCGTGACCTTTGTAAAGTTCCTTGACTTCCGAAAGCTGTATTCTGTCCTCATCAACAGGCATAATACCTGTGTTAAGGTGGAATGTACCCTTGATACCGTATTTGTTGAAAATCTCGATAAGCTTTCTGTCGAAAATCTTACCGTCATCGTAACTCATTGTAAGTACCTTGTGTTTTCCTTGCGGGAAACAAGTGTAAATGTGTTTTGAAAGGTCTTTTTGTTTTCCATTTTTTATATCTCCTTTTTGTGTTTTAATGTAATAATGACCGTTATTTCAGGTCGGTTAAACAATCTCGGCAAAAAAGCATAGGGTTGCCTATACCTCTGTTTACAATCATATCGGTGTGCGGTGCGTGGTAATGCCCGGCAAAGTATTTCGGAAAGAACATTGACGATTTACTGCCCCAGCTTGATTTAGGTGCAACGACACCTCTGCCTTTCGGTATTCTGAATTGCCCGCCGTGCATATGACCTGCAAGAATTAGGTTGAAACCGCGGTATTTTAATCTGTCGAATAAATTCGCACGGTGAAAAAGCAGTATGTCATATCCGTTGTAACGTGGCAGTTTCGCAAGTGAATTTTCGATATTTTCGGCGATTTTGACACTGTTTAAAGCAAACGGATCGTCAATTCCCGAAAGTGAAATTTCGCTTTCGTTACGCTTTAAAATGACACGCTCGTCATGCAATGTTTTAACGCCGACTTCGGTAAGTTCTCGCTCAAATTCATCGTAGTCACTTCGCCATAAATCGTGATTGCCCGTTACCGCATAAACGGGTGCAATGTCGATAAGATGTTTGCATAGACGTACTCCGGGTGTATGAGCCTGTGTCGTGAACAAGGTCACCTGTCGAAACTATAATGTCCGGGCGATTCGTGTTCGATTTCCTCAATCAGCCCCGGTACGCTGTCTGCATGGTAATCTGAAATTTGTAAAATTTTATATCCGTCAAATCCTTCGGGGATTTTCGGTGACGATATATCGTAATGTGTAACTTCAATTCTGTTGTCCAAACCTTTGACGGCAAATAATATTCCGCCCGTAAGCGCTGCTGTTTTTAAAAGCTTTTTCACAATAATCTGTCCTTTCAGATATTTATGGGTTTATTATACCACTATTTTTTTAATAAAAACCACATATTTTATTGAAAAAATTAAAATAAGATGATATAATAAATGTATATGTATTTAGGAGGAATTTAACGTGGTTAAGCATATAGTAATGTGGAGAATGGCAGAGAGTGAAGACAAAGAGCAGAGAGCAAAGGATATAAAGGAAAATCTTGAGGCTTTAAAGGGTAAAATAGATGTTTTGGTAAACATTGAAGTCGGACTTAATTTCAACGATACAGACGCCGCGTCAGATGTAGTACTTGTATCGGAGTTTGAAACAAAAAGAGGATTTAAACACTTACCAAAATCACCCTGAACACAAAGCTGTCGGTGCAACGTATGTGCGTCCGTATGTAGCGGAAAGACGTGTTTGCGATTATGAATTTTAAGTTGTAATTACAATTTAAATGTGATATAATTAACTTTACTTTTGAAGTATAGGAGAAATGTAAATGGCAAAGCTTATAACTAAGGAGCAGATGGCGGAGCAAGAAAGCTATATAATGAAACTCAAAGAAGAAAAATATGCGTTATGCTGCTCAAAACGGACACGCAAAATTAGCGCTTACCGAAACATACGGTTGTCAGCAGAATGAAAACGACACCGAACGTATAAGAGGTATGCTAAGACAGGCGGGGTTTGATTTTACGGACGACAGCAACAAAGCTGATGTTGTTATATATAATACTTGTGCGGTGCGTGAAAATGCGGAGCAAAAGGTTTTCGGCAGACTCGGTATTTTAAAGCACATCAAAGAAGAAAGAAAAAGATATGGTTATCGGTGTATGCGGTTGTATGGTACAACAGGAGCATATTACCGAGAAAATCAAAAAAGTACACGAACATGTTGACCTTGTTTTTCGGAACACACGCACTTTACAAAATGCCGGAGCTTTTATACAGAGCAATTCACGAAAAGAAAACAGTTGTCGATATTGACAGCAGTGACGGTGCAATCGCAGAGGATATTCCTATTATGCGTGACGATGATAAAAAAAGCATGGGTATCTGTAATGTACGGCTGCAACAATTTCTGCTCATACTGTATAGTACCGTATGTACGCGGACGTGAAAGAAGCCGTACACCTGAGGCGGTTATAGCCGAAGTTAAGGAACTTGTGGCAAGAGGTTGCAGTGAAATTTTGCACTTTTAGGGACAGAATGTAAATTCATACGGCAAAGACCTTGACACAGATGTTGACTTTTGCAGACCTTATTCGTATGGTAAATGATATTGAGGGCGTTGAACGTATCAGATTTATGACATCACACCCAAAGGATTTGAGCGATAAACTTATTGACGCGATTGCGGAATGTGACAAGGTTTGTAAACAACTTCATCTTCCTGTTCAAGCAGGTTCAAACAAGATTTTGAAAGAAATGAACAGAAAGTACACAAAAAAGAAGATTATCTTGCAAAGATTGAAAAGGTTAAAAAGAGAATACCGAACATTTCTCTTTCAACCGATATTATAGTCGGTTTTCCAACGGAAACAAAGGAAGATTTTGAGGAAACACTTGACGTACTTCGTAAGGTTGAGTATGATAACATATTCTCATTTATATATTCAAGACGTGAGGGAACTCCTGCGGCAAAGCTTGATTTTGTACTTACAGACGAAGAAATACACGAGAATTTCAACAAGCTTTTGGAAGTACAGAATGAAATTTCAAAACGCAAAAATGAGGCGTATGTAGGACGGGTTGAAAAGGTGCTTGTCGACGGTGTAAGCAAGAATGACGAAACAACACTTTCGGGCCGTTGTGACAGTTCAAAGATAGTAAACTTTAAGGGCGATAAATCGCTTATAGGAAAATATATAGACGTAAGAATTACCGAGGCACACACATGGAGCCTTAACGGTGAGATTGCAGAATAAGAAAGGAATTTAATAATATGAACGAAATAATCGAAAAGACAAGAGAACTTGGAGAACTTATCCAAAATTCAGAAGAAATGAAAAATGCAAAGAATGCCGAGATTTTACAAGAAAATGATGACGAGGCACAGGCACTTTTAAAGGAATTCAACTTGCAGAGAATGAACCTTGCACGCGATATGCAAAACAACAAGATTTCGCGTGAAGAAGCTATACAGAAGAATAATGAAGCATTTGAAGAAATGCTTGAAAAATCGGAATCAATAAAGAAGTACATTGATGCAAAGAAAGAATTTGACGCAATGGTTAATCAAGTTAATCAAATGCTGAATTTCTACATCACAGGACAAGATCCAAACTGTACGCATGATTGCAGCACTTGCGGCGGCTGTCACTAATTTATACACAAATCTAAAGACAAGGAGATAAAGCGGAATGGCAAAAGAGCAGATGACGCCGATGATGACTCAATATCTGAAAACAAAGGAGGAATACGAGGACTGTATATTATTTTACAGATTGGGTGATTTCTATGAAATGTTTTTGATGATGCCATAAAAAGCTTCAAAGGAGCTTGAAATAACGCTTAGGTAAAGACTGCGGACTTTCGGAACGCGCACCAATGTGGGCGTTCCTTTTCACAGTGCGTCGGTTTATATTGCAAAGCTGATTGAAAAGGGGTATAAGGTTGCTATATGCGAACAGGTTGAGGACCCTAAAACCGCTAAAGGTATTGTAAAACGTGAGGTTATTCGTGTAGTGGACGCCGGGTACGGTTGTTGATGAGGAGTTGCTTGACGAAAAGAATAATAATTATCTTGCGGTTATATATACAGTCAGCGTGACAAATACGGATTTGCGGTTTCGGATATTTCAACGGGTGAGATTTATACAACCGAAATTAGCGGAGCGGACGAGGCACTAAACGAAATAGCGAGATATGAGCCGAAAGAAATACTCTTAAATTCGGATGCGGCGGAAAAATTATCTGCACAGGTTGAGTTGAGATTTCATATAACTCCCGACGAATGTACGGACGATTTCTTTGAAAATTCGGAATTTGAAAAAGAATATCCTGCAGCAGTTCGCTAAAAATTCCTTGTCGGAAATAGCACTTGACACAAAACCTTATGCGGTTCGTGCGGTCGGTGCTATGATTGCGTATTTGGAACATACGCAAAAAACAAGTCTTACATATTTAAACACGATTAATACATACGAAGTTAATCAGTATATGGATATTGACGTGAATACAAGACGTAACCTTGAAATAACCGAAACAATGCGTGACAAGGTTAAAAGAGGTTCGCTTTTGTGGGTGCTTGACAATACAGAAACGTCAATGGGTGCAAGACTTTTTAAAACAGTGGATTGAAAAGCCGCTTATCAATCCTATTGAGATAAACAAGAGATTGTATTCGGTAAAGGAGCTTACGGAGAATATAATGCTCCGCGACGACCTTTCGGCAGTGCTTTCCGGAACGTATGATATATCAAGAATAATCAGCCGTATTTCGCTTGGCACTGTTACACCGAAAGATTTAATTGCACTTAAAATGACGCTTTTACAGTTACCTGAACTTGAGTACACTTTTAAGCAACGTCAAGTCACCGATGCTTGGTGATATGCGTAAAAATTTTGATTTGCTTGAAGATGTGTGCGATTTGCTTGAAAGAGCGATAAATGACGAACCGCCGGCACTTTTGCGTGACGGCAATGTTATAAAAAGAGGGCTTTAATGAGGAAATCGACAATTTGCGGCGTATTGCAATGCGTGACGGTAAAAAGTGGCTTTTGCGGCACTTGAAAATGAAGAACGTGAATCAACGGGCATAAGCAAGCTGAAAGTCGGCTATAACAAGGTTTTCGGTTACTATATAGAGATTACAAAATCGGCGATAAAAGACGTACCCGATTATTATATAAGAAAGCAAACGCTTGCAAACTGTGAAAGATACATTACTCGAAACTAAAGGAAATCGAAAACACAATTCTCGGTGCATCGGAAAAAATCGTGACGCTTGAAAGCTATGTTTTTTTGAACAGGTCAGAACAAGCGTGAGTGAGGAAATCGAGCGCTTGAAAAATGCTGCACATATTATCGCAACGACTGACGTACTTTTGTCGCTGGCACAGACTGCATACAAAAAACAACTTTACCATGCCCGAAATATCGGATAACGGCAAAATCGAAATTACGGACGGACGACACCCTGTTGTTGAGAAAATGTCAAAAAAATTCGATGTTTGTACCGAATGACACTCTTTTGAATAACGATGACGACCGAATGATTATTATAACAGGTCCGAATATGGCAGGTAAGTCAACGTATATGCGACAGGTTGCACTTATAACTCTTATGGCACAAATCGGAAGTTTTGTTCCTGCAAAGTCGGCTAAAATCGGTATTGTGGACAAGATTTTTTACAAGAGTCGGTGCGTCTGACGATATTTCGTCGGGACAGAGTACGTTTATGCTTGAAATGACGGAAGTAAGTCACATTTTGAAGAATGCAACGTCAAAAATCGCTTATTATTCTTGATGAAATCGGACGCGGTACAAGCACATTTGACGGATTGTCGATAGCTTGGGCGGTTGTTGAGTACATACAAAAAATAAGCACAAAAATCGGCGCAAAGACGCTTTTTGCAACGCACTATCATGAGCTTACCGAACTTGAGGAAGAACTTGACGGTGTTAAAAATTACAGAATTGCCGTAAAAACGTGGTGACGATATTACGTTTTTTGCGTAAAATCGTCAGAGGCGGAGCGGACGACAGTTACGGTATTGAAGTTGCGGCACTTGCAGGTGTTCCGAAAGAGGTAATCAACGGTGCAAAGAAGATTTTGAAAAAGATTGAGAATGATGAAATCGTTGTAGAACATACGGCGAAGAAACACGAGGACACAACAAATCAAATCGGTTTCGGTGACAGTATAGCAAACGAAATTGCAGACGAACTTAAAAATATGGACGTCACAACGTACACGCCGATTGAGGCGATGAACAAAGCTTTACGAATTGGCAAACAGAGCGAAGGAAATATAAATGCTTGTGGCTGTTATCGAACACAAGTATTAGCGGTTGAAAGGATTTAAGATGGGAAAAATTCATGTACTGAGCAGTGAAGTTTCAAATAAAATAGCGGCGGGCGAAGTTGTTGAACGTCCGTCAAGCGTTATAAAGGAACTTGTTGAAAACAGCATAGATGCCGGTGCAACTCTGATAAGCGTGGAGATAAAAAAGGCGGAAGCATATATATGCGCGTCAGCGACAACGGCAGCGGTATGTCGGAGGAGGATGCGAAAATATGCTTTTACGCCATGCGACAAGTAAGGTGCAGACGAGCAGTGACCTTGACGCAATTTATACGCTTGGTTTCAGAGGTGAGGCACTTTCAGAAGTATAGGTGCTGTTGCCGAAGTTGAACTTTTTAAAAGCGACACGAGGATGAAACAGGCGTATGTAACGTGCAAAGGCGGAGAAATTTTCTTCTGACGAGGCAGGTATTCCCGACGGTACATCGATACTTTGTCGAAAATCTGTTTTTCAACACACCTGCAAGACGTAAATTCTTGAAAAAAAAGACGCAACTGAGGCAGGATACATAACGGACATAATGACGAGATTTATATTCGCACATCGAAATATCCTTTAAACTTACCATGAGCCCAACAAAAGTAAAAGAATGTAGGAAGATATATGAAACCTGCGGCTGGTTCAGACTTCATAAAGAATCGGCACTGATAGAAAAAGACTTGGAATGTACACCCTGAACCGGCCTCCATGCCTGTTCGTTGGGCTCTATCCACACCATCCGGAGGAGAGAGATAAAGGGACACTGCCAGACTTTCTGGGGTTGCGGCTGGCAAAACCGCCTGATGATCTCCGGGTTCTTTTGACGTATTGCCTTGAGGAAGGAGGTCTGGCTCATGGGTGGAAAACATTTCAGATGCAGATTGGGACAAGACAGCCACTTATTGCCCATTGCATTACCAAATACAAGATTTCTCCCTGTGCTAAATACCCCCCAAGGAGGTATCCCGCACTCTCTCCTGCATCATTGGCACTACCTGCTGGTCACCCACCAGCTTCAGAGGGAACCTTCAACAAGTTTAGTGCCCGGTTTTCCCGTTCAGAAGCTTTGGAGGAATGTGTGCACCGCGAGGTACTGGAAGAAACAGGACTCCATATCCAAAACACAAATATTTCAAATAGCAACATGACACCCCCATCAGCAAGGTCATGGTAGGCACATAGATTAGCAATATCTAAACTATTGAAAGAACTGACGCTTTCTGGCACAGAACAACTTGCGGAGATACCCAAAAAGCTGATACTAGCAAAGAAACTTGGTGTAGAGGTGTTCACATGGCTGGAGGAAGGATCATTTTGCTGGGAGGCAGAGTGAAGGGTCGCGTGTTCCATCCACTTAGCTACCCTATTATACATCGCTTTTCGAGAACTTTTATGTACTTATCTTTAATATGGAATGGTTAAATAACGCTTATGCCCAGAACACCTTACGAGGCAGGATCTCGATTATGCATCGGCACTTTGCCGTGAGGTAGTTTGAGGTAAAATCCACTGTTTTGGCATTTCATTGAGTTACGCTTCGTCTGCCGGACACTCGGGATCTCAATCGACAGGCCAGCCAACGCTTTCGAGATTACACGCCGAGTTTCGGTCTTGTGCAACTGGCCATACGAGCTGGAGGGCTGATGTAGGCCAGAGCTTTTTCAGTTCCATTCACGCAAGGCGGCGGCAGACACAATATGCTGGGCATGGGCGTTATTCTGGCGGGCACGGTCATGACGGCGGTTGCTTTTTCGAAAGCGGCTGGGAGGCATACCGATGAGCGATATGAGGCATCGCTGCGAACTGCCGCACCGCGCCGCTTTTGCGCAGGCAGCCCATGACGAGCGACCCGCCGGTGGCGCTGCGTTAAGTTGCGCCCGGCCAACCCATCCGCTGAGGTGTGCGCGATTGTTATTCGACATGCTTTGGCGGTGCGCAAAATTGATAAATCCCTCCCAGATATCACGACGTTCTTGCGAGCACGAGGACGCAATCAAACGGTGAGCATGCTACCGCTTCAAAGTACAAATCATGACGCACAATCAGCGAAAGCACTATTAAGCTATCTAAATATCTTAATCTCCGTTTATGGCGCGAAGGAATTTTGATGCGCATCGCTTCCGATGCTGAAAGAGGCATGATCGCCTGCTTTCAGTGCTGTCACCACCGAGGACGCTCCCTCGCTCCGATTCTTTTCACGGCGGGCGAGCCGGGACGGAACTAAACGAGGCATATCGGCTGGAATGCGCCATGGGCAGCCAATTGATTTCCAAACATATCGTTAGTCAGCCTTGCGAAATAAGCAGGGGCAGCTGAGAGCTAACTGTACGTCTGCGCAACAACTATGGCGTCCAACATCACAGCGTCCGTGTGACGCGCGACGGGGCTGCTAACTTTGACCGGGGCTGATCCGCTCAAGCTGGGCGACCACAGTCGACCGCGTGGGAGAAAGCCAAAGCCATGAAAGAGTAACGGAAGGCACGGAGCGTACCGAGTTTAAGCGTTGGAGGACCCTGTCCTTGCGCACTATGGGCATTGCTGGGATTGATACTGAGGCTCCATCTATCGCCATCGGCATCAACCTCGTGAGTCGAGCAGGACCTATCGTAGTTAGAATTCACTTATCGATGCTTTTTGGCGTTTCCACCTCATCGCGCCTGCGCAGGTGCCAACCACGATGCTGCGCGGTACATCCGAAGATTTGATCCCTCGATCTAGCTAGCGCGGGTGCCGGAATGCAGGCGCACATTTTCTGCTAAGGGAACGGTGATGCGCCCCGAAAGGAGCCATCGATAGCTGTGAAGCTTCGCCATCACCTTTATTCCGGTAGTCATTATGGCATTAGTGGCCCTCACGCACAGCCTCGACTATCAGGCGCACGAAACTGTGCATGCTCACGGCGAAGCGCATGGCGAAGCCCTATGGCATTGAACGCCAATGCCACGTGACCGGTGACCAATCCGGCGGTGAGTTATACCACCGACGCCAATATCACGCTGTCCATGTTCGACCGCGGTCGGTATTACTACACTTGTTTTTATATAATTTCCAGCGCAGAGAGCTTTAGCTTGCCCGCAATTCCTCACACGGAAACCATACAGAAGTATGCGATACCTGCAACTGCTGTCACATGGTTTCCCCACTATAACCGATGCCGGTAGGAAATAATCATGCCGGAAGCTATTACTGCTAAAGGTACAGAACATTTCCACTTATAGAACCTGCTGGAGGTACAGGCATTCCCACATGTATTGCGGAATGCTTCACGGAGACCATCAAAAAGAAAAATGCAAACTATTTAAAACCTTATACTGCGCGAGAATGAAAAAAAAACATATTGCCTTGATTATCAGGAACAAAAAACTGGATCTCTGTGCAGTGGAAACAGTTGGACGACTGGTATGTCATCACGTTCGGAACCAAGCTTTGGTGCGTGGCATGACGCCGCAGTCGTCATCCGACTACCGGAATCGGTATTCCGGGCATTCTCGCACCAATATTCGGCTGACGTCCCGCAATACCGTACTCAAACAGTTAGCCGGCGACTGCTCACGACAGCGACAAAGTATCGCATGGTAGTGAGCTATGCGAGCTGGGCACTCCTGCCGGTCACGACAGCCTCTTATGGGAACTGCCATGTCTTCCGGTAATATGCGGAGAACCCTGTACGGTGAAGTGATGGCAGCCAGATCGCTCCCTTCGAGATAACCGACCTGCAGCGTGATGAGGCTGAACATCCGATGGTCCTGCGGCTTAACGAGATGCCGGTAATGCAGATTATTTCGGGCTGCTATTCTTTCGAAAAATGCGTAATGAAATGTAATAACTACTTTCTTATCTTTACGTGCTGAAACGGCGCCGCCAGCGTGGCAACTGGCACCGATTGGGAGCAGGGATCATTGGTGCGATACGAATTACGCGCAGAATAGCGCGCGGACCAGCCAGTGGAACCATCACCGGTTGCGACCAATGGCCAAGCAAACCAGATGCTCGTGGTCAGACATGACTCATCTATAACGCGTGGCCGGACAGCCTGGTGGCCCGGAGTTGGGCGTCGCCGACCTGAAAATGCAACAATGCAATTTCTGTGCCACATGATCCGGGTAACCACCAGATCTCCGATGATGGTCAGATTATGCTGCATGAAAATATTGAAATTCTTTATGTTGATGATTCAAT
>VOFK01000351.1_pt1 | contig 46000 bp, 58 predicted proteins | sample 5384121 | NCBI WGS metagenome assembly VOFK01 (sample SAMN12384730, study PRJNA508395) | human gut metagenome | isolation source: healthy gut J | host: Homo sapiens | reverse complement strand
AGCATGTAGGGCACGCGGTCGATGCTGCGGGCCTCGCGGATCTTGTAGCCGATCTTCTCGTCGCGGTCGTCGCAGACCACGCGAATGCCGGCCTCCTCCAGCTTGGCGCACACCTCGTGGGCGTAGTCGCGGCTCTTCTCGGAGACCGGAAGTGCCTTGACCTGCACGGGGGCCAGCCAGGTGGGGAATTTACCCGCAAAGTGCTCAATCAGAATACCAATGAAGCGCTCGATGGAGCCAAAGCACACGCGATGCAGCATGATGGGGCGCTTCTTGGTGCCGTCGGCGTCCACGTACTCCAGATCAAAGTTGAGCGGCATCTGGAAGTCGAGCTGGACGGTACCGCACTGCCAAGTACGGCCGAGCGAATCCTCCAGGTGGAAGTCGATCTTGGGGCCGTAGAAGGCGCCGTCGCCCTCGTTGACCTCGTAGTCCATACCCAGCTTCTCCAGAGCGGTGCGCAGACCCTCCTCGGCGCGCGCCCAGTCCTCGTCCGAACCCATGGAGTCCTCGGGGCGGGTGGAAAGCTCAACATGGTACTTAAAGCCAAACTTCTGGTACACGGAGTCGATGAGGTTGACCACGCCCACGATCTCGTCGGTCAGCTGGTCGGGGCGCACAAACAGGTGGGCGTCGTCCTGGTTAAAGCAGCGCACGCGGAACAGGCCGTGCAGGGCGCCGCGCAGCTCGTGACGGTGCACCAGGCCAATCTCGCCGGCGCGGATGGGCAGCTCGCGGTAGGAGTGCGGCTTGGAGGCGTACACCAGCACGCCGCCCGGGCAGTTCATGGGCTTAATGCAGTACTCTTCGTCGTCGATAACGGTGGAGTACATGTTGTCCTTGTAGTGGTCCCAGTGGCCCGAGGTCTTCCACAGCTGCTTGTTCATGATGAGCGGCGTGGAGATCTCCACGTAGCCGGCCTTGTGGTGGATCTCGCGCCAGTAGTCCAGCAGCGTGTTCTTAAGAATCATGCCGTTGGGCAGGAAGAACGGGAAGCCGGGGGCCTCGTCGCGCATCATAAAGAGGTCCATCTCGCGGCCGATCTTGCGGTGGTCGCGTTTCTTGGCCTCCTCCAGCATGCGCATGTGCTCGTCGAGCTCTTCCTTGGTGGCAAAGGCGACGCCGTTGATGCGGGTGAGCATCTTATTGTCCTTGTCGCCCTTCCAGTAGGCGCCCGAGACGCCGGTGAGCTTAAAGGCCTTCAGCGCCTTGGTGTAGCAGATGTGGGGGCCGACGCACATGTCGATGTAGTCGCCCTGCTGGTAGAAGGTGATGCGGGCGTCGTCGTCAAGGTCGCCGATGTGCTCGACCTTGTACTTCTCGCCGCGCTCCTCCATAAGGGCGATGGCCTCGGCGCGGGGCTTCTCGTACACGGAGAACTTGAGGTTCTCCTTGACGATCTTCTTCATCTCGGCCTCAATCGCGGGGAAGTCGTCCTCGCTGATCTTGACGCCCTCGGGCAGGTCGACGTCGTAGTAGAAGCCGTTGTCGGTCGCGGGGCCGTAGGCAAAGTCGGCCTGGGGGTACAGGCGCTTGATGGCCTGCGCCATGATGTGCGCGGCGGAGTGGCGGATGACGTGCGTGACCTCGTCCTGCGGGAGCTCGGCCACCGAACCGTCATTGTAGAGTGCCTTCATGGGTATGTTTTCTCCTCTCGGATGCCTGATGCAAGTGCGTGCGATGCGCTCGGCGTTTTTGACTTGCATCATTATAGGCAGGTTGCCTTGGTATACAAGCGCCCGCCGCACCTTAATGGCACGGCGGGCGATTTTCTACGCATGCTTCATCGTGTGGGGGCGGGGTGCGGGCGCGCGTGGGTCTTGCGGTGAGCCCGTGGCGCTTGCGGCCGGCCCGGCGATGGATGCGTTACTGGATGCGAGTTCGGCAGTAGGGGCAGACCTTCCAGTGCGCATCGAGCGGGCGATGGCAGCTGGGGCATACGTTGCGAACCTGAGGTATCGCACACCGGGCAGACGACGAAGTCCTTCTCGATGGGCGCGCCGCACTGCGGGCAGGTGCCGTACTGGGCAAGCTGGCGCTCGCGCAGGGCCATGTCCAGCTCCTGCTCCTCGCGGTCGGACGCGTAGGAGTGCGGACGCAGGACCAGGTAGGCAATGAGGCCCACAAACGGGATGAGGGCGATGATGCCCCATGCCACGTAGGCGCTGGCGCCGCGGCGGCGAGCGTCGATGAACACATAGACGACCGACAGCACATACAGGGCGATGATAAAGCCAACAAAGGCATAGACGACGCCCATAAGCTGCGGCGACATGAGCTCGGAGATGTACTTGGACATTACGGGTACCTTTCGGAATATTAACAGTCCGGTCAAGTTTACCACGGGGTTTGTTTATATGGGACCACGGCTAGGGGCGGGGCTGGTGCGGACACAAACATCTCAATCTGTAACAGGTGGGAGCGGGATCCGGGTCTAGATGTTACAGAACGAGACAAACGGATGACCCGCATGGCAAATGTCTCAATCTGTAACAACTGGGACCAAATATCCCCTCTTACTGTTACAGATCGAGACATTCAAAATCCGACGGAAGGTTCGTCTTGATCTGTAACATCTAGATCCCAAATCATCAGCTAACCGTTACAGATTGAGACAAAGGAAGACGTCCAGGCCGAATGTCTCAATCTGTAACAACCACTCGCCAAAAGCAGTCCCAGATGTTACAGATTGAGACAAATCTCCGACACCGAAGGTGGCATACGAGGTTGTCGACATTGCTGGGTCTCCCCTCGCCTGCCGTTGGCGGGTGTTGCGAGGCTGTTCGCCGCATTGCCGCCGCACTGGGGGTGTGCGGACCGTAGGATAGTCGTATTGACGGCCTGTCAACTCGTCTGGGAGGCACTGTGACAGAAACGTTTGATATCGCAATTGTGGGCGCGGGCATCACCGGATGCGCCATCGCGCGGCAGCTCGTACGCTATGACCTGTCAATTTGCGTGGTCGAGGCGGCCAACGACATCGCCCTGGGCGCGCATCGAAGGCCAACGGTGGCCTGGCGCATGCCGGCTACGATCCGGCACCGGTCGCGGTAAAGGCGCAGGTCAACGCCCGTGGTTGCGAGCTGTATGGCGCCTGGGCCCAGGAGCTCGGATTTTTGTTCCACCGCACCGGTTCGATGGTGTTGGGCTTCAACGACGAGGACCGCGCGCATCTGGAGCAGCTGCGGAGCAATGGCCTTACCAACGGTGTGCCCGAGCTGTCGATCGTCGGACCCGACCGCATCCACGAGTTAGAGCCGCGCGCCAGTGCCGATGCAACGTGCGCGTTGTGGTGTCCCTCGACTGGGTTTGTCGACCCGTTTGAGGTTGCCATCGCCGCGCTGGAAAACGCCGTGGCCAACGGGGTGACGTTTATGCGGTCCGCTCCGGTGGAAGCGATTGAAGTCGTGGGCTCGGGCGACGACGCGCGCTTTACGCTGGCGACGCCCGCCGGAGACGTGCGCTGCCGCTACCTGATCAACGCCGCGGGCAACGGCGCCGCGGACATCTCGCATATGGCAGGCGCCGAGGAGTTTCAGATGGTCTGGCGTCAGGGCAACATCGTGGTGCTGGATAAGGAGCCGCGCGCGCTCATGCCGCTCTACCCCGTGCCGACGCCGGTGTCGAAGGGTGTTATCGTCACGGGCACCGTGCACGGCAACACCGTGATCACCGCCACGGCCGCCGTGCGCGAGCCGGGCGACACGCAAACCTATGCGAGCGATGTAAACGCGCTGCTGACAGGTGCACGCAAGCTGGTGCCCGATCTGGATACGCGCCGCGTGGTGCGCGCATTTGCCGGCGGGCGTCCGGTCATTCAAGGAACGAACGACTTCTTTATTGGACAGTCGGCCGTGGTGCCGGGGCTTTTCCAGGCGGCGGGCATTCAGTCGCCGGGTGTGGCGAGCGCGCCGGCCATTGCCGAGCGCATGGAGCTTGTGATGCGTGAGGCGGGCGTGGAGCTGCACGAGCGGGCGGACTGGAACCCGATTCGCCGCGCGCCGGACGACTTTGACCGCGCACCGCTGGCGCGCAAGGAGGAGCTGATCGAGTCCGATCCCGCGTGGGGGCAGATTGTCTGCCGCTGCGAGACGGTGCCCGAAGCCGAGATCGTGGCCGCGATCCGACGCCAGCCGGGCGCGGTTTCGGTCGAGGGCGTCAAGCGCCGCTGCCGTGCCGGCATGGGTCGGTGCCAGAGCGGTTTTTGCCAGAGCCGCGTGGTGGCGATTCTTGCCCGAGAGCTGGACTGCGACCCCAGCGAGGTGTTGTTGGAGGATGCCGGTTCTTGGCTGGTTGAGGGACCTTTGAAGGGGGTGCGCTAGGATGGCAGAACTCAAATCGAGCGCGATTGATTGCAGCGTCGTAGAAGCCGTACAAACGCAAGCCTTCGACGTGGTCGTTATCGGCGGCGGACCTGCCGGCATGGCGGCCGCGCTTGCCGCGCAAAAGGCAGGCGCGCACGTGGCCATCGTGGAGCGCGAGCAGCACCTGGGCGGCATCCTCCGCCAATGCATCCACCCCGGCTTTGGCCTGTCGCACTTTAAACAGGAGCTCACCGGTCCCGAGTACGCGCAGCGCTTTATCGACCAAGTGCGCGCGACCGACATTGCGCTGTTCTTGGCCAGCATGGTAATTGGGATTGATTCGGGTGAGGGCGCGGCCGCGAGCGCGTCGGGCGTGAACGAGGCTCCGAGAGCCACCGCAGCCCACACCGTCACGCTCATGAGCCCCACTGGCATGCTGCAGCTCACCGGACGGGCGGTCGTCCTTGCTATGGGCTGCCGCGAGCGCACCCGCAGCGAGATCAAGATTCCCGGTAGCCGCCCCGCCGGCGTATTTACGGCCGGCTTGGCGCAGCGATACATCAATATCGAGAACCTCAAACCCGGCTCGCGCGCCGTCATTTTGGGCTCGGGCGACATCGGGCTGATCATGGCACGTCGCTGCACGCTCGAGGGGATTTCGGTCGAGGGCGTGTACGAGCTCATGCCGTACGCCAACGGCCTGCGCCGCAACGTCAAGAACTGCCTGGACGACTTTGGAATTCCGCTGCATCTGTCCACCACGGTCACACGCGTGATCGGGCACGACCGCGTGGAAGCGGTCGAGGTAAGCCAAGTCGACGAACATCTGGCGCCCATTCCCGGAACGGAGCGCATCATTCCGTGCGACACGCTGCTGCTTTCGGTGGGCTTGATTCCCGAGAACGAGCTTTCGGTTGCCGCGGGCGTAGAGCTTGACCCGCGCACGCGCGGCGCCGTGGTGGACCAGAGCCTGCAAACGGGCGTGCCGGGCATCTTTGCCTGCGGCAACGTGCTGCACGTGCACGACCTGGCCGACAACGTGACGACCGAGTCCGATCGCGCCGGTGCGGCCGCGGCGGCGTACGCGCTGGGCGGCAGCGCTGGGGCCGATGCGGGCGCTGCGGGCGCGAATTGCCAGCTCAAGGTCTCCCCTGCCGGCAACGCGGGCTACGCGCTGCCGGCACGCATTACGGCTGTGGCACTCACCAAACTCAACTTCCGCGTCCGCCGACCGGTCGACGCCGCCTGCGTACGAATCCTAGGCCGACGGCAAGGAGCTGTTCGCCGGCAAGGGTCCGAGAGCGTTTAAGCCGAGCGTTATGGAAAGCTTCCCGCTGCCGGCAAAGGTGATTCAGCGCACACTCGACCTGGGTGCCAGCGAGATTGTCCTATCCGTCGACCCCGTCGAGGAGGCATAAACTATGAGCGATAACGTGATCGAAACGCTGCAGTTCAACTGCACCACCTGCCCATCCGAGTGCCTCCTGACCGTAGAGGTGGAGCGTGACGCAGACGACGCCGTGGCAGAGGTGCGCTCCGTGACCGGCAACAGCTGCCCGCGCGGCGATAAGTTCGCACATCAGGAGCTCACCTGCCCCATGCGCGTGCTCACCACAACCGTGGCCGTATCTGGCGGCGACGAGGCGCTGCTACCCGTGCGCACGGCCGAAGCCATCCCGCTAGAACTCCACGCCCAAGCCATGGCCCTCATCCGAGGCCTGGTCGTCAACGCCCCCATCCGCATGGGCGACGTCGTCCTCCCCGACCTCCTCAACACCAACATCAACCTAATCGCCAGCATGGACATCGACCGAGCCCAAGTAGCTAATTAGGGACGGGCTCTTTTTAGCTACCCCGCCATCCACCCCCCCCTCCTCAATTGCGGTGAAATAGTTCCTGATTTCCGCCAAAACCCCGGCATCCAGAACTATTCCACCGCAACTATCCTTGAATCGGTATTTAGCCTGTGCCTACTTTAGTGTCATTTCAAAAGTATGGCGGATTACGGGGCCGATTCGGAGACCCCCATCCATACCGGCAATTTTCGATTTTTGATAAGCCGTCTACCTGCGGTTTTAAATTCGCAATTATTTCCATGGTCAAGCAATACAGGTCCAGCCCCGTAATCCGCCATACTTTTGAAACCAGCCCATTTGGGACTGGCCTCTTATGGCTACTTTTACCTATTAGCCCGCAAGTTTGACGCAGCTAAAATAGCCCCGTCCCAAATTGACTACCCTGGCATTGGGGATACCATGGTGGCAGCCTAGCGAAAGGATGTTTCATGGCACATGTCGATGACCAGCGTGTGGCGCGCGTGCTCGATGCGCTCGAGGCTCAGCACCCCGTCGCGCAGCTGCTCGTAAACGACCCGTGGTCGATCTACTATCTGACCGGCTTTTATGCCGATATGTTCGAGCGTTTTTGCGGCGTGCTGCTCGCGCGCGATGACGAGCCCGTAATCTTGGTCAACGCCCTGCATCAGCTGCCCGAGTACGACAATGCCCGCGTTGCCTACCACACCGATACCGATGTCGTGGCCGATGCTATCGCACGCAAGGTCGATCCGACCAAGCCACTCGGCATCGACACCGTCATGCGCTCCGGCTTTTGATGCCCCTCATGGATCGCCATGCCGCGAGCGAGTTCTTCCTGGGCGACTTTGCCGTCACCGCCGCGCGCACCTACAAGGATGCCGCCGAGCAGGAACTCATGCGTGCATCTTCGGCCGCCAACGACGCCGTGATGGCCGACGCGATCAAACTCGTCCACGAGGGCGTAACGGAGCGCGAAATTGCCGACCAGATGCTCGGCCTGTATCGAAAGCACGGCTGCGAGGGCTTTAGCTTTCCGCCGATCGTGAGCTTTGGCGCCAACGCCGGCGACCCGCATCACGAGCCCGACGACACCGTGCTCAAGCGTGGCGACGTGGTGCTGTTCGACATTGGTGGACGTCGCCGCAACTATTGCTCGGACATGACGCGCACGTTCTTTTGGGGCGAGCCGGACGAGGAGACGGCACGCATCTACGACATCGTGCGCCGTGCCAACGAGGCCGCCGAGGCGCTTATCGCGCCGGGCGTTCGCATGTGCGACTGGACCGTGCCGCGCGCGATGTAATTGAGGCTGCGGGCTATGGGCAGTACTTTACGCATCGCCTAGGTCACTCGATCGGCCTGCAGGACCACGAGCCGGGCGACGTCTCGCTCGTCAACGAGCAGGTTGTCGAGCCGGGCATGACCTTCTCCATCGAGCCGGGCATCTACCTCCCCGGTCGCACCGGCGTCCGCATCGAGGACTTGGCCCTGGTCACCGAGTCCGGCGTCGAGATTCTCAACGCCTACCCCCACGATCCAGTCCGCCTAGACTAGGCAATGCGGCAAAGGGACAGCCCCTTTGCCGCATCACATGAATGTCGCCACAAAAACGGCCTATCTACTACGTTTAACCCGCATGGGTCGACCATAACCGACTTTTCGCAAAATCCGCAAGCCGTCTACCTGCGGTTTTAATTTCGCAATGTTCCGTGTGGTCGAGGGTAACCGGTCAAACGTAGTAGACAGGCCAATTTCATGGCAAGCGAGTCAACTCGGGGCACAGGGCAGCTAAAAAAGCCCCGTCCCAAATTGACTGCTTTTGAGTTGCGGTGGTATACGGACCGTTTGAGGCTTCTGGCTTGTAAAACAGTCCGTATATCACCGCAACTGCTGAGGGGATGGGTTAGCGCAACAGGCCGGCTACTTCGCCGGCTAGGGTGATGGTGCCGGCTGCTACGAAGGGCTCGCCCGCGGCATCGAAGGCAGCGAGGGCCTCGGACACGCTCGGGTATACGCCCGCGAGCTTATCGGCGTCAACGAGGGCAGCGAGCTCCTCTGCCGGCAGGGCGCGATCGGAATCGGTCTGGGTCACGACCACGCGGGGGAAGGCCGGAACAAGCACGTCGACGATGCCCGCCACGTCCTTGTCTGCCAGCGCGGCGCACAACAGCGTGGGACGATTCTCCACGCACGGATCGATCTCGTCCAACGCGCTCACAAAGTTCTCGCAGCTCTGGGGGGTTATGGCAGGCGTCGATCAGCTTGAGCGGATCGGTTCCCAGTACATCAAATCGGCCCGGCGTGGGGCAGCCCATAAGCGACGCGTCGAGCGTGTCATGGTCGAGCTCGCGGCCCAGATACCCTCGCACAGCATAATCGCGCACGCGGCATTCTGCGGCTGATATGCCGGCTTGACCATACTCGACGTATAGATCGCACGCGGCGTGGTGCAGCTGAACTCAACCGTGTCGCCCACATGCGCCGGCACCTTAGTCGTGACATGGCTCACCACGAGCGGCACCACACCGCATTCGCGGCAACGGGCATCCATCACGCGCTGAACACTTGCCTCATGCGTGCCCTCGCCCAGAACAACCAGGCGTCCGGGCTTAATGACCGCAGCCTTCTCACCCGCAATGGCCTCGAGCGTATCGCCCAAAATACGTGTGTGATCGAGCCCAATACCCGTAATGGCAACGGCGACGGGATCGGTCGCACTCGTGGCGTCCCAACGACCGCCCATGCCGACCTCGAGCACGGCAACATCCACCGCGGCCTCGGCAAACACAACAAGCGCAGCGGCCGTCAGCAGGTCAAACGGAGTGATGGTATAGGCGCGCTCCCCCGCCGCCACACGGCGCGCATTCACGCGATGCCCCGCCTCGACAGCGGCAGAAACGCCACGGGCAAAGGCCTCGTCGCTCACAACGCGCCCGTCGACCTCCATGCGCTCGGGATAACGCACCAGCTGCGGCGACGTATACAGCGCGGTTTTTAACCCCTCACCACGAAGGATGGCAGCCGAAAAACGCGTAGTCGAAGTCTTGCCATTGGTACCGGCAACCTGAATGCAATCGAAATACTCATCCGGACGCCCCAACTCATCGAGCATATCGACAACCGTCTCAAGCAAAGGACCAGCATCCCCAGAAATCCGCCCCGTATCAGCAGCAAGCCCCACAGCCTCACCAAACGAAAGCAGCTCAAACGAGAAAGGAACGACATACGACCCAGAACGCTTAGCCATAACCCAAAGTCCCCCATAACAGAAAAAGAGGCCCACCAAAAAGAATGAGCCCCTCGCGTTCAAAAAATCAGCCAAACACCGCTTTGCAGCGACCTCAAGGCCACAACCCAGTGGCCCTAACATTCCGGGCGCAGACAACCACGTAAACGAACTGGGAGCGGTTTGGGGCTTTGCTCGATACAAGTTCCGCACGAGCCGAAGGCCACTTAATGTGGCCTTCGTGCGAGCAGGACTGTCCGCAGTAGCGAGCAAAGCCCCAAACCGCGTCCCCCAGTTACGCCTACGAGAAGTCAGCAACCTGAGCAGTCAGCGCCGCCAGGATCTCCTTGAGCTCAGCTGCACGGTCCCTCTTCTTCTGGACCACCGCGGGCGCGGCCTTGGCCACAAAGCCCTCGTTGGCGAGCGTCTTCTCGCAGCCGGCGAGCTCCTTCTGGGACGCGGCGATCTCCTTCTCCAGGCGTGCCTTCTCGGCCGAAAGATCAACCTTGCCCTCGAGCACCACAAAGACCTCGACGCCGCTGTCGACCACGGCGATGCTCGCAGCCGGCTTCTCAACATCGGTACCCATGACCAGCGAAACGGTGTTCGCCAGCGGCTCAATCGTGGAGCGCAGGCTCTCGAGCTTCTCGATGTCCTCGGCACCGGCGCGCACGACCACGTCGAGCTCGGCCTTGGGGCTCAAGCGATAGCGCGAACGCGTGGCGCGGGCGGCAGACACGACGGTACGGCACAGCTCAAACGCGCGCTCGGCAGGCTCGTCGACGTACTTGGCGTAGTCGGCGGGCTCGGGCCACTTGGCGATCATGAGCGCCTCGGCGCGGTTCACGTTGCCCTCGGCGTCCAGGTCGAGCACGCTCGCCGGCATGTTGTCCCAGATCTCCTCGGTGACAAACGGCATAAGCGGGTGCATCAAGCGAATGGAGGTATCGAGCACAAAGATCAGGTTACGCTGCGCCTGCAGACGGCCCTCGCCCTTCAGGCGGGCCTTGGTGACCTCGACGTACCAGTCGCAGACCTCGTTCCAGAAGAACTGCTGCACGCCGCGGGCCATGTCGCCAAAGGTGTAGTTCTCGATACCCTCGGTGACCATCTTGACGGCCTTTGGCCAGGCGGCTGAACATCCAGGCGTCGGCCGGCGTCTCCACGACCGGCTCGCCGGGCGTGTAGCCCTCCATGTTCATGAGCAGGAAGCGGCTGGCATTCCAGATCTTGGTCACAAACGACTTGGCCTGCTCGGTGCGCGGGCTGTCGATGAGCTGCTTGGTCTTCTTGTCGATGTTCGCGTCAAACTTAACATCCTGGTTGTTGGTGACGAGCGTGAGCAGGTTGAAGCGCATCGCGTCGGCGCCGTACATGCCGATGAGGTCCATGGGGTCGACGCCGTTGCCCTTGGACTTGGACATGCGGCTGCCGTCCTTGGCCAGGATCGTCGGGTAGATGACGACGTCCTTAAACGGCACCTCGTCCAGAAGTACAGCGAGCTCATGACCATGCGGGCGACCCACAGCGCGATGATATCGCGCGCGGTGACGAGCGCCGTCGTGGGGTGATGGCCCTCGAGCAGCTCCGGCTTTTGCGGCCAGCCCTGCGTGGCGAAGGTCCACAGCTGCGAGCTGAACCAGGTGTCCAGCACGTTCTCGTCCTGGTGCACGTGATGACCGCCGCACTTGGGGCACACATCGGTGTCCTCGGTAAGAGCGTCCTCCCAGCCGCAGTCCTCACAGTAGAACACGGGGATGCGGTGGCCCCACCACAGCTGGCGGCTGATGCACCAGTCCTTGAGGTTCTCCATCCAGGTGGTGTAGGTCTGCGTCCAGCGCGCGGGGTGGAAGGTGACCTTGCCGGAGTTGACGGCGTCGAGCGCCGGCCCCTTGAGCTTGTCGACGGCGACGAACCACTGCTCGGACAGCCACGGCTCAAGCGCAGCGTCGCAGCGGTAGCAGTGCATGACGGAGTGGTCGTGATCCTCGACGTGATCGAGCAGGTCATGCTCCTCAAACCACTTGATGACGGCCTCGCGGCACTCTTCACGGTTCATGCCGGTGAACTCGCCCGTAACCCTCGACAACCACCGCGTGCTCATCGAAGATATTGATCTGCGGCAGGTCGTGGGCCTGACCCATAGCGTAATCGTTGGGGTCGTGAGCCGGGGTGACCTTGACAAAGCCGGAACCGAAGTTGGCGTCGACATGCCAATCCTCAAAGATGGGGATCTCACGGTCGACGATGGGAAGCTTGACGGTCTTGCCCACGAAGGCGGCCTTCTCGGGGTCCTTCGGGGAAACGGCGACGCCCGTGTCGCCGAGCATCGTCTCGGGGCGCGTCGTGGCCACCGTGATGTACTCGTGGCCGTCGACCGGCTCTTTGAGCGGGTAGCGCAGGTGCCACAGGTGGCCCTTTTCGTCCTTGTATTCCGCCTCGTCGTCGGAGATGGCGGTCATGCAGCTCGGGCACCAGTTGACGATGCGCTTGCCGCGGTAGATCAGGCCGTCGTGGTACCAGTCGCAGAACACCTTGCGCACGGCCTGGGCGTAGTCCTCGTCCATGGTAAAGCGCTCGTTGTCAAAGTCGACGGAGCAGCCCATGCGCTTGATCTGCTCGACGATGATGCCGCCGTACTCGTGGGTCCAGTCCCAGCAGGCGTCGACAAACTTATCGCGGCCGATCTCCAGGCGCGTGATACCCTCGGCCTTGAGCTTCTTGTCGACCTTGGTCTGCGTGGCGATGCCCGCGTGATCGGTGCCCAGCACCCAGCGCGTGGACTTGCCGCGCATGCGGGCCATACGGATGATGGCGTCCTGGATGGAGTCGTCGGTGGCGTGACCCATGTGGAGCTTGCCGGTCACGTTGGGAGGCGGAATGGTGACGGTGCAGTCGCCCACGCCCTCACGGCGCTTGTAGTAGCCGCCGTCGAGCCACTTCTGCAGAATCGCCGGCTCGTTGGTCGACGGATCGTAGTTCTTGGGCATCTCTTCCATATATCTCTCCCTTGCCCGTCGGGGGGAGGAATGTAGGCCCGATTTTCGCTCGGTCAAGTCTGGCTCGCACGAAGACCACATTAAGTGGTCTTCGGCTCGTGCGGAATCTACGAAAATCGGGCCTACATTCCTCCCCCTTAGGTATCGATTACTTCAGTCTGAATGACTTCGCTGAGGCTTAAACAAACACACAGAATAACACAGGTAGTTGGGGTTATTGCGTATATATAAAATAGCCTCCGACCGCGGGTGGTCAGAGGCTATTTGCAAACACGTTTTAGGCTGGTTTAGCCGTAGATGCGCTGGGGCTGTTCTTCGCCCTTTACGGAGGCTTCGGTCACAAGGACCTTGGAAACACCCTCCTCGCTGGGAAGGTCGAACATCGTCTGTTGCAGCACGTCCTCGCAGATGGCACGCAGGCCACGGGCGCCGGTCTTGCGGGCAAGCGCCATGCGGGCGATCTCGTGCAGAGCCGCGTCCTCAAACTCAAGATCGACGTCCTCGAGCTGGAACATCTTACGGTACTGGCGCACCACGGCGTTCTTGGGCTCAGTCAGGATCGACACCAGGTCGTCCTCGTCGAGCGCCTGCGTCTGGGTGACGACGGGCGTACGACCCACGAACTCGGGGATCATGCCAAAGGCGTTGAGGTCCTGCGGAAGCACTTGACGCAGCAGGTCGTTCTCGTCGACCGAGGTGGGGCCGGCGATCTCGGAGTTAAAGCCCACGCCCTTGTTGCCCACGCGATCGGCGATGATCTTGTCCAGACCCACAAAGGCACCGCCGCAGATGAACAGGATGTTGGTCGTGTCGATCTGCAGCAGCTCCTGCTGGGGATGCTTGCGGCCGCCGGTGGGCGGAACGCTTGCCACCGTGCCCTCAAGAATCTTAAGCAGCGCCTGCTGAACGCCCTCGCCCGAAACATCGCGGGTGATGGACAGGTTCTCGGCCTTGCGGGCGATCTTGTCGATCTCGTCCACGTAGATGATGCCGACCTGCGCGCGCTCGATGTCGCCATCGGCAGCGTTGATAAGCTTGAGCAGGATGTTCTCCACGTCCTCGCCCACGTACCCCGCCTCGGTGAGCGCCGTCGCGTCAGCAATGGCAAACGGCACGTCGAGGATGCGTGCGAGCGTCTGGGCGAGCAGGGTCTTGACCGGTACCGGTGGGGCCGAGCAGCAGGATGTTGACTTGGCGAGCTCCACCTCGTCCATATCGTCATCAAACTGGCCGCCCATGCCCGATGCCTCGTCAAAGGCGGACACCGCGGCACCGCCCTCGATCACGCGGCGGTAGTGGTTGTACACGGCAACCGACATGGCGCGCTTGGCGTCTTCCTGACCCATAACATAGGCCGAAAGCTCGTCATAAATCTCGTGCGGCGTCGGCACGTGTGTGATGACCTGACGATCGTCCTCAAGCTCAAAGCCCTCGGTCTCCGGGTCCACGGCGGGCTGAGACGCAGCCTGGCCATGGTCGTTGAGGAAGCCCGGCAGCTTGCCGTTGCGGGCGGCATCCATAAAGTCCGAGGCCAGCGACTCCTCAAGAATCTCGGAGCAGGCGGCAACGCACTCGTCACAGATAAAGATGTTGGTCGGGCCCTTTACGAGGCGACGGACCTGGCCCTGCTCTTTTCCGCAGAAGGAGCAGCGGATGGGGTTGCCGTTCTCGTCAAAGTTGTCCTGCATGTTACCGGCCATCCCTAGGCGTCCTTCGCGGCGAGGTCGCGCGAGGTGACGATACGGTCGATCAGGCCGTAGTCGAGGGCCTCGGCAGCGGTCAGGTAGTTGTCGCGCTCGGTGTCGGCCTGGACCTTCTCGATCGGCTGGCCCGAGGCATCAGACAGGATCTGGTTGAGCTCGCGGCGGGTCTTCTTGATCTCCTCGGCCACGATCTCGATCTCGGTCTGCTGGCCCTGGGCACCGCCGCTGGGCTGATGAATCATGACCTTGGAGTGCGGCAGGCAGAAGCGCTTGCCCTGGCGCCGGCCGAGAGCAGCACGGCGGCCATGGACGCGGCCATACCGACGCAGATGGTGGAGACCTGCGGCTTGATGAAGTTCATGGTGTCCAGAATCGCCAGGCCGGAGTAGACCTCGCCGCCGGGCGAATTGATGTAGAGCGAGATATCCTTCTCGGCATCCTGGCTCTCAAGATGCAGCAGCTGGGCAACGACCAGGTTGGCGCTGACGGAGTTGATCTCCTCGCCCAAGAAGATGATGCGGTCGTTGAGCAGGCGCGAATAGATATCGTAGCTGCGCGCGCGGGCGTCTGCTCGATAACGTATGGCACGAGGGCGGAATCGAACTTAGCGATCATACGCATCTCCATTTCTCTCTTGCGGACCAAATTGGTTCTAGATAAACGTACGGTGCCCGCATGCTATGCATTGGCTGGCACCGTACGAAGCAACCGGATTACCGGTGTATAACTTTACCCCATCACGGGCGCACGCATGCGCTCGCGGGAAAGGTGGCGAGAATTACTCGGCGTCCTTGGCGGTCTCGTCGACCTCGGTCACCTTGGCGTTCTCGACCAGGTGGTCGACGGCCTTGGAGCGACGGATGGACTCGCGAACGGCAGGCATGCGGCCATCGGCGATGAACTCGGCCTTGGAAGCCTCGACGTCCTTGACGCCGGCCTTCTCGAACTCGGCGTTGATGTCGTCCTCGGTGACCTCGATCTTGAGCTCACGGGCGAGGGCGTCGAGCGCCAGGGACTCACGGGCAACATCGTTGGCCTGCTTGTGCAGGTCGCCGATGAACTGCTCCATGGTCAGGCCGGAAGCGGGCAGCCAGGTGTCCAGGGTCATGCCGCGGGCAGCGAGGTTGGACAGGAAGTTCTGGCCAAGCTCCTCAAAGACGGACTGCTCGTAGTCGGCGTCCATCTCGTCGAGCTGCAGACGCTCGGCGAGAGCGGAGACGCAACGGTTCTCCTTCTCGGCCGGGAGGCGGGAAGCCTTGTCCTGCTCGATCTCGAGCTTGATGGCGTCGCGCATAGCGTCGATGCTGTCGAAGCCAAAGTCGGACTTGACGAGCTCGTCGGTGAGCTCGGGGGTGTTGCGGACCTTGATGCCCTTGACGGTGACCTCGACGGTGTGGGTCTCGGCCTCCTCGCCCTCCTCGACCTCGTCGGTCCAGGTGACGGTCTTGACGTCGTCAACGTTGGCGCCGATCAGGGCCTCGTTGAACTCGGCGTGGGTTGCTGTCGCTACCGGCGATGAGCATGCGGCCCTCGGCGGCAAAGTTGTCGGCGTTCTCGACGGCCTTGAGGTCGACGGTGACGTAGTCCTCGGCCTCGACGGCGCGACCCTCGACGTCCTCGAAGGTGGCACGGTAGTTGAGGAGCATCTCGACCGGTTGTTGATCTCGGACTCGGTGACCTCCGCAGGAGGCATCTCGATCTCGACGGCGTCGAAGGAGGAGAGCTCGGCAGCAGGACGCAGGGAGAACTCGACGGTGTAGGTGTAGTCCTCGTGATCCTTGGCGAGGTCGAGCTCCTTGTAGTCACCGCTCTTGGTGGGGACGATGTCCAGCTCGTTGAGGACGGCGGGCTCGTTGGCGGCGATCAGGTCGTTGGTGGCCTGAGCGAGGGTAGCCTCGGCGCCCAGAGCGGAGTCGATGACCGGACGGGGAGCCTTACCGGCGCGGAAGCCCGGGAAGCGGTACTTTTGGCGGTGTCCTTGTAGGCCTTCTTGATCGCGTCGTCGACGTCGGCGGCGGCCGGGATGGTGACCGTAGCGGTGAGCTTGGCGTCCTTGACGTCAGAAGCGGTGATGTTCAACACGTTCCTCCTCATACTGCCCAGCTTATCTGAGGTGCTGGTACCTTTATGCAACAAAGAGTCGCGACGGCCGGAGCCGACGCAGATGCGTTGGTGCGGGCGAAAGCGACTCGAACCTTCACGGGAATCCCACCAGAACCTAAATCTGGCGCGTCTACCAATTCCGCCACGCCCGCATGAGCGCACAGACTAGGAATGATAGCAGATACGAACGGCAAGCGCACGCACACCTTTTACAGGCTCACGACCTCACCACGAGTGCAAAAGGCGGGGCGAGTTGCCCCGCCCCGCCAATTACGACTTGTTCGCTGACCCGCTACTCCCCCAGCAGGGCCTTCTCGGGCGTGATGGGCAGCGAGCGAACCTGATGGCCGGTGGCGTGCGCCACGGCCGAGGCAACGGCGGCGAGCGGCGTGTTGATGACGACCTCGCCGATCGACTTGGCGCCAAACGGACCCGTCGGCTCATAGCTCGGCTCAAAGGCCACGCGAATGCTGCCGATATCCAGGCGCGTGGGCAGCTTGTAGCTCATTAAGTTGCCGGTGCGCAGACGGCCGCGCTCATCGTGCTCGACGATCTCGTAGAGCGCGTGACCGATACCCTGGGCAATGCCGCCCTCGGCCTGGACGCGCGCGAGCGCCTCGTTGATCACGGTGCCGCAGTCCACAGCCGCCGCGTAGTCCACAACAGTCACCTTGCCGGTGGCCTTGTCGACCTCGACCTCGGCAATGCCGGCCATAAACGGCGGGGGCGAAACGGGCAGGCAGGCAGAGGCATGCGAGGTGAGCGCATCGCCGCCCGCGATGTTCTTGACGCACAGGTTGGCAAAGTCGCGCAGCGTAAGGTAGCGGTTCTGCTCGCGAGCGGCACGCTCGTCGGACAGGCGCACGTACTGGCCGTCGAAGACCACGTCGGTGGCGTCCACGTCCCACATCCGGGCGGCCTTGGCGCAAATCTTCTCGCGCAACTCGCTTGCGGCGTTCTTGGCGGCAAGGCCCGTCACGTAGGTACCGGAGCTCGCGTACGAGCCGGCGTCGAACGGCGACACGTCGGTGTCCACGCCGCGTACCACAATGAGCGAGCTCTCTACGCCCAGCTCCTCGGCGGCAATCTGCGCCAGGATCGTGTCGACGCCCATGCCGTTATCGGTGGCGCCGGTGCCGATGGTAATGAAGCCGTCCTCTTCCAGGCGCATGTCGATGCCGGCGATGTCCACGTTGGAGATGCCCGACCCCTGCATGGTAAGCGCACAGCCCAGGGCACGCACGCGGTCGCCCAGGTCGACGGCTAGCGGCTTGTCGCGCCAGCCGATCATGTCCATCGCGCGCAGCAGGCAGCGGTCGAGCGCGCAGGCGTTGAGCTTCTCGTTGTAGTACTGCGGCATAATCTCGCCCCTCGCGCACGATGTTCTTAAGGCGCAGGTCGGCGGGGTCCATGTGCAGCATATCGGCGAGCTCGTTGACGGCACTCTCCACGGCAAACTGGCCCTGGGTGGCACCGTAGCCGCGATACGCACCGCCGCGGTTGGTATTGGTGTAGACGGCGTCCCAGCTAAAGCGGCTCGCCTTCACATGGTTGTAGATGGGCAGGCTCTTGTGGCCCGAGAGGCCGATCGTCGTGGTGGCATGTTCGCCGTACGCGCCGGCGTTGGACAACGTATGCAGGTCGATGGCCGTGATGGTGCCGTCGTTCATGGCGCCCAGCTTAACGGTCATCTGCATCTGGTGGCGCGAGTTGCCCGCGGTGATGGTCTCCTCGCGGGTGTAGCAGCAATAGCTCGGACGGCCGGTCTGCTGGGTCACGAACGCCACGAAGATCTCGCAGCAGCCCGTCTGCTTGGAGCCAAAGCCACCACCGATGCGCGGCTTAATGACCTGCACCTGCGACTGCGGAATGTCGAGCGACTGCGCGACCATGCGGCGCACGTGGAAGGGCACCTGCGTAGAGGTGGTCACCGAAATACGCCCGAACGCGTCGGTCGTCGCGAAGGCGCGAAAGGTCTCCATGGGTGCGGTCTGCGTGGCCTGGCTGGTGTAAGTGCGGGTGAATACGATGTCGCTCTGGGCAAAGGCCTCGTCCAAGTCGCCAAAGTCGCTGGTACCGCTGCACACCAAAGGTTGCGGGACACGTCGCCGCCCTGCGGAAACATAAAGGTCACGTCGCCCTCGGGGTGAACCACGATGTCGTTATCGAGTGCCTGGGTAAAGTCGAGCAGCGGCTCGAGCACCTCGTAGTCGACCTTGATGAGCTTGAGTGCCTTGTCGGCGGCCTCCTCGGTCTCGGCGGCGACAATCGCCACCTCCCTCGTTTTGGTAGCGCACGAGGTTCTCGAGAATCAGGCGGTCGTAGGGACTCGGCTGCGGATAGCTCTGGCCGGCGATGGTAAAGCGGCGCTTGGGCACGTCCTCGTAAGTGTAAACGCCCACCACGCCGGGCACCTTCAGGGGCACGCGACGTATCGATGGAGCGGATCTTGGCGCGGGGCATAGGGACTGCGCTTGAGCTTGACGATGAGCGCGCCGGCGGGTACCAGGTCGCCCGTGTAGACGGGACGACCCTCGAGCAGGGCCTTCGAGTCCTTCTTGGGCTGCTTCTTGGTGATCTGCTTGTACGCGACACCGTCGGAGCTCGTCTCGTTGACGGGCAGCTCAGGCATCTCAAGCCCACCTGCACGCCGGACTCGTTGAGAAAGCGCACGATGGCGCGCAGCTGGCTCTCGTAGCCGCTGCAGCGGCAGAGGTTGCCGGCGAGCTGGCGAGAGAGCTCCTCGCGCGTGGAGACGAGGCTCGGGTCCTCCTTGGCGGCGCGGGCAAGCGCCAGCACGTTCATGATAAGGCCGGGGGCGCAAAAACCGCACTGCTCGGCGCCTTCGGCAGCCATTGCGCGGGCGAGCGCCTCCGACTCGGCCTTGAGGCCCTCGAGCGTAGTGATGGAGCGGCCCTCGACGCGCGCGGCGGGAACCGAGCAGCTCAGCACCGGGTCGCCGTCGAGCCACACTGTGCACAGGCCGCAGTTGGTAGTCTCGCAGGCGCAGCGCACCGACGCGCAGCCCTGCTCGCGCAGCAGCGCAAAGAGCATGGTATCGGGGGCAATCTGAACCTTGACCTTACGGCCGTTGAGCGTAAAGGAAAGATCGATGAGTTTGGCAGCCATTAGCGCACCTCGCTAGAATCGACGCCGGGCACGCGGCGGCAGGAATACTCGTCCGTGGCAAACTTGGGGACCTGCACGGTCTCGAGCTCGCGGGCAAGCGCGGCCGAAAGCTCGATGCCGGCGGCGCGGCGCACGGCCTGCACGGCAAGCGGGGCCGAGATGCGGCGGCGGTAGTCGGCCGAGCCCCACAGGTTGGTGCCGTAGCTCAACGCGCGCACGGATACGGCGGCAGGGCGCGCAGCTCGTCCTCGGAAGGCTGCTCGCTGGTGAGGCCACATGCCTCGCCCTGCAGCAGGGTCGCGCGCAGCGGGCGGGCGCCCACGGTGACGTGCCAGGAGCCGTCCCACCAAGCGGCGGTGACGTTGAGCGAGGGGAAGTCGGTCGCGGCCTTGCGCACGGCCTCGTAGCTCGCGCGGTACTCGTGCTTGACGACCACGACGTGCTCGATCACGTCGCGCACATAGCCCATATCCACGAACTCCGCGAGCGGCACGCGGCCGGCGCCCGTCAGCTCAACATAGGAATCGAGCGCGAGAAAGGCGGAGAGAACGTCCGAGAAGCCAAAGCGGCCGTAGATGCTGCCGCCCACCGTGGCGGTATTGCGCAGCTGCACGCCCACGATATCGTGGACGGCAAACTCAAAGACATTGTTGACAAGCGCGTTGAGCCCGGCATGACGCTCGAGCTGGCGCAGGGTACACATGGCACCGATGCGAAACTCGGTCTCGGTCTCCTCGATCTGATCGAGTCCGCAGGCCGAAAGGTCAATCGCCGTCGCCACACGACGCGAACCCAGGCGCATCCAGATGCCGCCGCCCACAATCTTGTTGTTGCGGTTCTTCTGTAAGAGCTCATAGGCTTCGGCCGCGTTTCCAACACGGACGTAGGTACCGAACTTGAGCACGTTCTCCCCCATCTCTTCACTTGTCCAGTACCTTTAAGTGTACCAAACGAGGAGCCGCACACCGTTTTAGGACAAAATCCACCCACCCATCCATAACTTGCGGTGATATACGGACTGATTAGCCGTTCTGGAACGCAAAACAGTCCGTATATCACCGCAAGTTATGAGGAGTCCTCCGGGATAGAAAAGGCTCCCAGCCAGATAGCTGGGAGCCTCATCACATGCTATGTCGAGCGAAGATTTAGCAGACGCCCTGGGCGAGCATGGCGTCGGCAACCTTCAGGAAGCCGGCGATGTTGGCGCCCATGACGAAGTTGCCCTCCTGGCCGTACTCCTTGGCAGTGTCGTCCACGTTGTGGAACATGCCGCGCATGAGCTGCTCGAGCTTGCCGTCGACCTCCTCGAAGGTCCAGGGACAGGTGCTCGGCGTTCTGGCTCATCTCCAGGCCGGACACGAGCACGCCGCCGGCGTTGGCAGCCTTACCGGGCATAAAGGCAACGCCGTTCTCCTGGAAGTAGGTCGTGGCCTCGATGGTCGTGGCATGTTCGCGCCCTCGCCGACCACCTTGCAGCCGTTGGCGACGAGCGCCTGGGCGTCCTCGAGCAGCAGCGTGTTCTCGCGAGCGCAGGGCAGCGCGATGTCGCAGGGCAGCTGCCACACGCCACGGCCGTCGCCCTCGTGCCAGGTGGCATTGGCTTCTCGTCGACGTACATAGCGAGCGTAACGCCCTTGTCGTGGCCGGAGCGCTTCTTGTTGTAGATGTGCTCGAGCACGGTGTAGTCGATGCCGTCGGGATCCTCGACCCAGCCGTGGGTATCGGAGCAGGCCAGCACCTTGCCGCCGAGCTGGGAGACCTTCTGGACGGCGTAGATGGCGACGTTGCCGGAGCCATGCACGACGACGTTCTTGTCCTCGAAGGAGTCGCCGCGGCTCTTGAGGTACTCGTCCACGAAGTAGACCAGGCCGTAACCGGTGGCCTCGGTGCGGGCGAGCGAGCCGCCAAAGGAGAGGCCCTTGCCAGTGAGGACGCCCGTCCACTCGTTGGGGAGGCGCTTGTACTGGCCGAACATGTACGCAACCTCGCGGCCGCCAACGCCCAGGTCGCCGGCGGGAACGTCGGTGTTGGGGCCGATGTGGCGATAGAGCTCGGTCATGAAGGACTGGCAGAAGTGCATGATCTCGTTGTTGGACTTGCCCTTGGGGTCAAAGTCGGAGCCGCCCTTGCCGCCGCCCATGGGAAGGGTGGTCAGGCTGTTCTTGAGGATCTGCTCCAGGCCCAGGAACTTGAGCATACCCAGGGTGACCGTCGGGTTAAAGCGCAGGCCGCCCTTGTAGGGTCCAATGGCAGAGTTGAACTCGACGCGGTAGCCGCGGTTGACCTGGACCTTGCCCTGGTCGTCGACCCAGGGAACACGGAACATAACGATGCGCTCGGGCTCGACGAGGCGCTCGAGCAGGGCGGCCTCCTCGTACTCGGGGTGGGCGTCGAGCGCCGGCTGGATGGTGCCGAGGATCTCGGTCGCGGCCTGGATGAACTCAGGCTGCTCGGGATAGCGGGCCTTGAGCTCGTCGAGAACTTTCTGCGTGTAGCTCATGCTTCCTCCAATTGATGGAAAAGAAAAAAGTGTCGTTCGAGGCGCCCCATGCGCCGCGAGCTTTATCGAGTATGGATAATATCGCACTGTTGCAGCAAAGTTTCGCATAAGCCGACGAGCAGATGTTTCGTTTTGATTACGATGCAGGTAGAAGCGTTTTTGGGCACCTGACGAACAAATCGCGTGTTTCGAAGCTGTTTCGTCCACGTGTTCCGAGCCACCACATTGGGGACAGGCACCTTTGTGGTGGTGTGGTGGCTAGAGGACGAGCTGATGGTAGTCGGCAGGGGCTATGCGGCCCTCGGTGGCGGCTCGGAAGGCGGCGAGCGCATCGCCCGAGAATGGCATGGCCCAGCACAGCCCGCAGCCTGCGGTAATGGAGCCGGGCAGTGGCATGATGCGCCCGGGCACACCGGCGGCAAGACACAGCTGTTCGCATTCCATCACATCGAAGGTGCTATCGAACGACACGATAATCTTGCGCTCGTGGTCGAGGGCATCACCGGATGGGTCTTCGCGGTGTGCCTCACGATACGCCGCGGCGGCCGCTTCCTCTTCCGCAGTATGTCCACAGCCGCCACAGCCGCAGGTACAAGGCTCGGACCCATCGCAAGTGCAAGGCTCTCCCGTGTCGGGACAAATATCGTGAGACAAGGCAACTCCAATCCTCTAGGCGAGTAACTCGGCCGCCGCAAACTCCTCGGGCGTATTGACGTTCTCGAAGCAGAGCGTCGAGCCGGCGACCTTAACGATCTGCGGCTCATCCATATAACCGGCCTGAACGCGATTGATCAGGCAGCGAATGCGCTGGCGGTCGCAGGAGAGCAGCTCTTGGGCAACCGGCGCACACGCGTCACGGCGCCAGACGGCGCAAAGCGGCTCAATCCCTTGCTCCTCGCGCGGCACGCACACGTCGATCGCCTCGGCCTCAAAACGATCGGCAAGCGCGCCGATGAGTTCCGGCGAGACAAACGGCATATCGCAGGCGACGATCGCCACGAGCGGCAATCGGGCCGCAGTCAGCGAGCTCGCGATGCCGCGCATGGCACCCGCCGGCCCCTCAAGGTCCGGCACTATTCGCGGCACCAGGCCGCCAAACGCGCGCTCCTCAAGGTAGGCAAGCTCGCTGGGACGCGAAGTCGTCACGACCAACTCGCCGGCAACTGGCGCCAGCCGACCCAGCACGCGCTCGATGAGCGGTTCGCCGCAAAACGTCATGCGCGCCTTATCGCGGCCCATGCGCGAGGACAGCCCGCCCGCTTGGACGACACAAGAAAGATCGGCACGTCTTACGGTAGTCATACGGCAAAACACCTCCATCGGCATGCTCGAAACCCGACACACGAAGCCAGATACCGTCGCCGATAAAGCGGGCGGCACGGCAAACCCACGCAAAAACAAAACAGCGCCTTTGCGGCACGCAGCAAGACCGCGAGCACAAAAGCGCTGGTAGCGTATGGCGGGAACGTATGTGAATCGAACACATCCAAGACGTTTTGCACGCCTCGCAACGGTTTTGAGGACCGCGGAGCCCACCGGAGCCCATCCGTTCCCAAGTGCGGAGGTATTTTACCAAACCGAGCAGTCAAATTAGCGCAGGGACCTCAGGCCGCCGGCCTCCTTGTCGAGCACCGTAAAGCGCACGGCGTCCAGGTGTTCCAGAATGCTGATGGCACGTTTGCGCGACACCCCCAGGGCCTCGCGCAGCACGCTCGTGGTGGCAGCGCCGCCGGCTGCCCTCTATGGCGGCGGCGACAAGCTCACGCGCATGGGACTCGGCGGCAGCGGACAGGGCAACGTCGCGCTCGACCTTAACGATCGAGCGGTTGAGCGAAAGCTCGCGCAGGGCACGCGTCATGGTGTCACGATCGAGCTGCAGTTGCTCGCCCACCTCGGGAAGCGCCGGTGCATCCGAGGCCAGCCTCGTCAAGCAGCGCGACGATGCGCTCGCAAGCCTCTCGCACCACGCGTGCCGCCGCGGCGGCCGAGTGCGGATCGAATACCTCGGCGCCCTCGGCGGCGCACACGCCACGCGAGCAGCCCTCGGCAATCAGAGCCGCGGCAACGTCTTCATCGGCGGCAGGCCACGCAGCATGGGCAACGGCGCCAGACGTAAAGCCCGTCTCCTTGGGAGCCGCCGCGTGCATGGCTGACAGGGTCGCCGCCAGTGAATCCATCGCAGCGTCGAGCAGGGCGGCATTCACATACAGCGCATCGCCCGAGCCGGCAAGCTCGTATACAGCACCTCGCGCCACCAACTCTTTCAGCGCGTCATCGGCCCCACCGGAAACAAGATCCAGCGCCGCGGCAACGTCGGCAGCCACGACCGGCAACGTCTGCAGCGCCAACCACGCCTCAACACCAGCAACGGCATTGCCGGCCTCAAGTGCCGCAAGCAGTGCGCGCTCCCCCCGCCGAAAGCTCGCGCGAGCGACGGCAGCGCGAAAGCAGCACACGTCCGCCGCCAATAAGCATAACGGGCGAATAGGACAGCACCACGGCATGGTCACCGGCGCGCAGCGGCAGCGGTTCCTCCAAGCGTACCTGCACGGCACGTGTCTCGCCCACCGCCATGGGGGCCTCGCCCTCCATGAACATGATGCGACCGACGACCTCGGCCGTGCCGGCCATCACGTGCACACGCGCACCCGACTCGAGCACACGCGGCTTGGCGCCCTCGCGACCCAAATACGTAAACGTCATCATAAAGCGCAACGTCTGGCCAAAGCGGTCCGCCACGCCCAGCATCTCGCCACGGTCAAGCGCCGCGACACCGTCACCAACCAGGTTGAGCGCCACGCGCTGCCCAGGCAGCGCGCGCGGCGTATCGCCATGCACCTGAATCCCGCGGACGCGACAGACCGTACGCGACGGCAGCGCGACGAGCTCGTCGCCCACCGCAACCGGCGCATCGTGCAGCGTTCCCGTCACGACGGTACCGGCGCCCTTGATCGTAAAGCAGCGGTCGATGGGCAGACGCGGCGCGGCATCGGTGAGCTCGGCACGGGCACGGCAGGCGCCCCAGCAAGCGGCAACCTGCTCGTCGAGCGCAGCCAGCAGGTCATCGATTCCCGCGCCGGTCTTGGACGACACAGGCACGATCGGCGCGTCGGCAAACACGGTATCCGAAAGAAAATCGTCCACATCAAGCTCGGCCAGCTCAATCATTTCACTATCGGCCAGGTCGCACATAGTCAGCGCCACCACCATGTGTGTGACGCCCAGCAGCTCCAGCACATGCACGTGCTCGCGGGTCTGCGGCATTACACCCTCAACGGCAGAGACCACCAGCACGGCAACGTCGATGCCCGTGGCACCATGCACCATGGCGCGCAGGTAATGCGCGTGGCCCGGCACGTCGACCAGGCCGACGATCTTGCCGCTCGGCAGCGCCAGCTCGCCAAAGCCCAGCTCCACGGTCATACCGCGACGGCGCTCAACCTCCAGACGGTCGGGATTCTTGCCGGTCAGTGCCTCGATCAGTGCCGACTTACCATGGTCGACGTGGCCCGCCGTGCCAACGATAACGGGACACTCCACCAGCGCCTGAACCTCACTCATCGAGCAATCGCCTTCTCAACGCATGCGGCAAGCGTCGATGCCGCCGTCTCGATATCGCGGTCGCCCACAAGCGTACGGACGTCAAACAAAATGCGATCGTGCGAAGTTCGCGTGACGACCGGCGTGTCGAAGTCCTGGACAAGCGAGCGCTTGAGCGCGTCGACGGACAGGCGCCCGTCGACCGGGTAGACGGCCACGCACATCGTGGGCAGCTCCACGGTAGGCAGCGAGCCGCCACCGGGGGTCGACGATTCCTCGACGATCTCCACCTGCACGGCGCACGGGCAGCCAGCCTTATCGAGCCCGGCGACCATACGATCGCGCAGCTTGCGGGCACGTCGCTCAAATGGGCCTGCGGTAGCGTAAGCATGCTGAGCACCGGAATATCGCGATGGGCAACATCGGCGCCGTCCATGTAGATACGCAGCGTGGCCTCGAGCGCCGACAGAGCTAGTTTGCCCGGGCGCAGGGCGCGCATAAGCGGATGTGACCCACAGGCCTGGACCAAATTGCGACGACCCATGATAATGCCCGCCTGTGCGGCACCGAGAAGCTTATCGCCCGAGCACGACACCAGATCGAGCCCTGCCGAAACCGAAGCCGGCGTGGTTTCCTCGCCGCCGCGCACCAGGATGTCATCGGGCAAAAGCGCGCCCGACCCCTGGTCCTCGTAGAACAGCAGGCCATGCTTGTGAGCAAGCGCCGCAAGCTCCCGAGAACCCACCTCCTCGTGGAAACCCTCGATACGATAGTTGGAAGGATGGACCTTGAGGATCATCGCCGTATCGGGCGTGATGGCGCGCTCATAGTCGCTCAAATGCGTGCGGTTGGTGGCCCCGACCTCAACGAGCTTGGCACCCGAGGCCTCCATAACATCGGGGATACGGAAACTGCCGCCGATCTCGACAAGCTCGCCGCGGCTGACGATAACCTCCTTGCCTGCGGCATGGGTCGCCAGCACCAGCAGCACCGCGGCGGCGTTATTGTTGACGACCAGCGCATCCTCGGCACCGGTAAGCGAGCGGATGAGCTGCGCGGCATGCTCTTTGCGCGACCCGCGCGAGCAGGTGTCCACGCTGTACTCGAGCGTGCTGTAGCCGCGTGCGACCTCGGCCACGGCCTTGGCGGCCGACTCCGCGAGCGGGGCGCGACCCAGATTGGTATGGATGACCACACCCGTGGCGTTGACGGCAGGGCGCAGGCTCGGCAGCGCGGAGCGATGCGCACGCCACTCGATGGCCGAGGCCAACTCGCGTTTAGAGCGCGGGGCGGCACCGGCACGAATCGCGGCGCGCTCGTCGAGCTCGGCCGTCACGGCGGCATGCACCACCGCGTCGCAGGTCTCCCCCGACCGCCTTCACCACCGGCCACTCGGCAAGCAGCTCGTTGACGGAAGGAATGGCGCGCAGGCGGGCGCGTACCTCATCGGACATGTTCTGGCTATCGCTCATGTGCGGCCTTTCAAAAGAAACGTGGATCAGTCAAATACATCAGCTGAGTCAATTACTCGTCATTATCCCCGCGCGCGACAATCTTTTCCAAGCGAACGGCGTTTTCCTGGGTGAGCGCGGCGCCCGTCAACGGGTCCCAACGCAGCGGTGTGTGGTCGAGCGGCCCGACGCCCAGGGCCTGAGCGCCACCGGCATCGGCGTCAAACGTACGCCCACCGGGGGCGGCCGAGGTGAAGATGCATGCCGGATGCAGATACGGCGTCGTCTCCACGCGCACACGGTCGCGGCCCATATCGCTCACGAGTTCGACGATCTCGCCGTCGGCGATGCCCATATGCGCAGCAGCATCGGCATTCATCTGCACGGCATCCAGGTCCGACCCAGCCTCGGCGGCACCTTGGGCCGCGAGCCTGCGCGAGGTATGCGACTCAAAGGGTCGATTGCCGCTAATGAGGCGAAACATCCCCGGACCGGCTCCACCATGGGAGCAATCCAGTTGGGTACGCGACCCAGGCCGGCTCGTTCCCCATACGTCGCTTGCCAGCGCAATTTTGCCGCCACCCAAGGGAATCGCCGGCTCGCCCGTACGCGACGGCAACGTAACACCCGTGTCGGCCCAGCCGCGCTCCTTGAGCTCGTCCAGATCGATCCCAAACGGTGCCACCTGGGCAGCCGCCAGATTGTCAGACGTAAACTGGAAGTACTCGCCCACGCCACACGCCTGCGCCAGACCGGCAAAAATCTCCCGACCGGGACGTGTGTCGTCATGCTGCACGGGCAGCACGGCGTTGCGGTAGAACACGCGCGAATCGTTGGCGCCTGTCACTGTTCCCACGCCGCGGTCGGCCTCCAGATACGTCACATCGGGCAGCACGAAGTCGGAAGCGCGCGCTGTCTCGGACCAGCGAATATCAATCGTCACGAGCAGGTCGAGCTGCTGCAAGATGCCCAACCAAGCCTGCGCATTGCCATAGCCAGCACCGGGGTTACTGGCATAGACGATGAGCCCACGCAAATCGCCGGCCAGAATCGACTGGCCGATGGTCGTGCACAGACCGCGCACCGGATCGACCAGTGGATAGCGCTCGGACCCCAGCTTGGACCCACACGGCATCGACGGCGTCGCGAAACGCGCAGGGTCCAAATCGCCCAACACAAGCGGCGTGGGCGGATTGAGCGCGCCGCCCGTATGCCCGATGCAGCCCAGCAGCACATCGACCAAGCAGATAGCGCGCGCGGTCTGGGTGCTATTGGCATACGCGATACCGATGCCACCATGAAAGCCCGCATCCACCACGGCGGCAGGCGCGGCGGCAGCCAGATCGCGCGCCGTCGCGACAATCTCTGCGGCCGGCACGTCGCACATCGACTCCGCCCACTCGGGCGTCCAAGCACGGGCCGCCTGCGCCAACTCGTCAAAGCCTGTGGTGTAGCGGTTCACGAACTCGTGATCGTACAGGTCCTCGGCAATCAAGACGTGGACAATACCCAACAGCAGCGCCAAGTCGCAGCCCGGGCGCACGCGCAGCCAGCGATCGGCAATAGCAGCCGAGCCGCTGCGCCGAGGGTCGACCACGATGATTTTCGCCCCACGCCGGCGCGCATCGTTGAGCGCATCAACGGCCCCCATCGTCGACGAATCGACAATGGAACGCCCCAAATACATGATGCAGTCGGTATGCGCAAGGTCGGAGGCGGGACTATAACCCAGGCTATGTTCCCAACCGGTAAGTCGGCTTACCTCGCAGGCACCGTCGGCACCGTACACGTTGGGCGAACCCAGCGCATGCATAAAGCGATACGCCCAGTACCGGTCGAACGAGGGCACGCCGAGCGTCATGCCCAGTGCACGAGGCCCGCACTCGTCAACAATCCCCAAAAGACGCTCGGCAATCTGCGCGAACGCCTCGTCCCAGGTAATCGCATCGAACCCCGAGCCATCCCGGCGGCGTCGCATGGGGTGCAAAATCCGGTCGCGCTCGTCAAACGGCATTGCCAGGGGGCGATGCCGTCCGCGGGCGCACAGGGCACGCGCCGCGCACGGATGCCCCGGCACCGGCAACTCGGCCACCACACGTCCATCCTCAACATGGGCCGCAAAGGCGCAATCGGCATAGCATCCCCCGCATGTGGTCACCACGGCGCGACCGTCATGCATAGTTCTCGATGCCATCTCGATTATTCCTTCCAGCTCAGGGGTTCAGGCCCCACCGCACCACAGCTCTGCCGCCAGCTGCCGCGACGCAAAGCCCGCAGCATCTACCGCAGCAAGACACGAAGAGCCTCCCAAAAGGCAAACGCCCCTCGGGAGGCCCGTACGTCATTCCGGCTTATTACGCCTCGGACTTCTTGGCGTAGATAAACCAGTAGCCGAGCGCGACCAGAACCGCGCCGCCCACGATGTTGCCCAGCGTGGCGGCGGACAGGTTAAACGCAATGCCCGCGGCGTTGAGCGCATCGGCGCCGGCGACGTCGGCACCATAACCGCATGCATGCATCACGGCGCCCATAGGCAAAAAAAAGTACATGTTGGCAACGCAGTGCTCAAAACCGCAGGCCACAAAGGCAGCGATGGGCAGCAAAATGCCCACAACCTTATCGACCACGGTCTTGCCGGCGATACCGATCCACACGGCCAGGCACACAAAGATGTTGCACAGGATGCCGCGGAAGAAGATCGTCACCCAGTCGATCGTCACCTTGCCGGCGGCGACGCTCACCATGGAATTGGCGACCGCCTCGCCGTTGAGCTTGTAAATGCCGGCCATGTACACCAAAAAGACGATGAACAGAGCACCGACAAAATTGCCGACCCACACGACGACCCAGGCCTTGAGCATCTGAGCCAGGGTGATCTTTTTTGCTCTTGAGCGCGCAGACCATAAGCGAATTGCCGGTAAATAGCTCGGCGCCGCACACCAGTACCAGCACCAGGCCCAGGCAAAAGCACAGGCCGCCCACGACGCGCTGGGCACCCCAGCCGAGCGTGCTGTCGCTCAAGAACACCGTAAAGAACAGGCCACCGAAGGCAATACGCACCGGCGAACATTGCCAACAGAAAGGCCTTAGCGACCGGCAGGTTAGCCTTGGTCACGCCGGCAACCTCGGTCTTGGCCTCGATCGCGGCGGGCGCCAGGCAATCGGGAGCGGGATACTCCACCTTGGAATCTGCCATGTCAATCACTTCTTTCCTAATCAGCAGGGACAAGCGCTCCTATTGCTCTTGCCCCAAGCGGACAAAGTGGGAAAAGTCGTTGGCGGCCACGGCGTCATACACGGCGTCGACGGCCTCAAAGACTTCCGGGGACATGGGGTTGTAGAACTCCGTATCGCCCGGCTGAATCCCTATGAAGACGATATCTTCGCACGATTGCTCAATCTCTTCGATCAGAATCGACAAGGGAAGCGAATGCGTGGTGAACATCGACTTGCGGGCCACATCACGTTTGTCGAGCAAGTGGATGGCGCCGACGGGCAGCGCCATGTCGGCGGCATCGACCAACACCAGCGCGGCGGACGCTCGCGCTTGACCTCGATGATGTCGTCCTCGGGCGTTTGCCCACCGTCGATGGTGTACCAACCGGCGATGGGCGTGTCCTCCATCTTTTTGGAGAGCACGGGGCCGGCGGCATCGTCGGCACGCAGCACGCTTCCCGCAGTGAGCACGATACCCGCAAACGGGGCGCCGTTCACACGTCCATCCACAACGTGACTCATTACTGCAACCTTCCCGTCAGATACACGCCCGACATCGCGCACGCGCTCAACCAGATCGCGAAACTTCATTAAGAACGCGACCTGCTGGGCATGCAGGCCAAAGTCGTCATCGAACACCGAGATGCCGGCCTTGGCCGAACCGCGAAAACCGCGATCGTCGAGCAGCGTGTCGCAGGCCTCGAGCAGCGACGGCACCGCCGCCTTGTCGAGCTGGCACTCGCCAAAGGAGCGGATGGCTTCAAACTTGGTCTTGGCCTCCCCTCCGGCAGCGCGTCGACGAGCGAATAGAACACATCCACCGGCACCGACAGGCGCGGCTCAAAGCAGTCGAGCACGCCGGTGTGGTGGCCCACGGCGAGCGTGTAGTACAGCACGTCGCAGGCCTCCTGGGGAACGTCTTCCTCGGTCTCCACAAACTTACGCGTGAGCTCGTAGAAGACCACCTGGTCGGGCGCATGGCCCAGGCAGGGGTCGGCGACGCCGGCGGCCTCGTCGATTGCGCGCGAGGCATCGCCAAAAAGAGCCGCCGAGCATGCCGGGACCCGCAAAGTAACCAGAGCGGTCCGTGAGCTCCATCTAGCGACCTCCGGCCAGCACCAGATCCTGCAGCGCCGAGTACACCTCGACGCGGCGAGGATCATCCTGCTTATCGATGAGCAGCGCCATGGCACCGCGGATATCGCCCTTGGGCGCGCCCTCGAGCGTATCCATAAACTCGTTGGCCAGGTCGCGGCCGTAACGGTAGCCGCTCATGGCGCGAGCCTCGCGCTCGATGGCAACACGCAGCTTGTACGGCACGCCGGGGTGCAGGATATCGGCCTGCTCGCCGACGGCCTCCACCGTGGTCTCGGCATGGAGCTTTTGGTCCAGCAGACCGAGCGCCATGGCAAAGCCGTAGATGGTCTGCGCGGGGCTGGGCGGGCAGCCGGGGATGTAGACATCGACCGGCAGAATCTTATCCGTGCCGCCCCAGACGCAGTAGTTGTCGTAGAAGATGCCGCCGGTGCAGCCGCACGCGCCATAGGACACCACGATCTTGGGATCGGGTGCGGCCTCAAAGGCGCGCAGGGCCGGCATGCGCATGGCACGCGTCACGGCACCGGTGTACAGCAGCACATCGGCGTGACGGGGCGAGGGCACGACCTTGATGCCAAAGCGCTCGACGTCAAAGACGGGCGTGATGGAACCGAAGATCTCGATCTCGCAGCCGTTGCAGCCGCCGCAGTCAACACGGTAGACGTACACCGAGCGCTTGATCTTCTTAAGAAGGGTCGCCTTGGCCTTCTCGATGCTCTCGTCGAGCTCGATCTTGGTCGGGCGGTACTGAAGCCGCTCGGGCAAAAGCGTGGGTTCGGCCATGGTTACTCCTCCTTCGTATCAAAATCCATGATGATGCCCTCGACCGGCGCCGGACCAGCGGGAATCTCGGGCGCATCGGGGTTGAGCTCGCGGTCGATATACTCCGGGTTCACGCCGTGGCCGCCCAGATACTCCATGCCGGGACCCTGGGGCTCGCCGGACGCAAGCGTCTCGTTGGCAGCCATGCCGGCAGCGTTGCCGGTCTTTACGGCCGAGGCGGCGCGCAGGGCGTCGAGCTCGCGCTTGCACTCCTCGGCACATACCGACGGTACGGGCGGCCTGCTCGGCCTCCATGCCGCCGGCCTTTTGCAGCAAGCGCTTGGCGTAGTCGATCTCCTTGTGCGGGGCAAACGGCTTGCCGCAACGCGAGCAGTGCTCGAGCGTATAGACGCTCTTGCTGGTGAGGTCGTCCTTGCTCATGACGGCCAGCTCAAACTCCTCGGTGAGCTTGATGGCCTCCATGGGGCAGGCTTCCTCGCAACGGCCGCAAAAGATGCAGCGACCGTAGTCGATCGACCAGGTGATGGTATCGGCCGCAAGGTCGGTGTCCATGCGAATGGCATCGGCCGGGCACGCCACGCCGCAGGCACCGCAGGCGATGCAGAGCTCGGCATTGTGCTCGGGCTTGCCGCGCATGTCCTTGTTGGTGGGAAACGGCGCAAACGGGTACTTGACCGTCGCGTCGCCGGCCTTGGCGTTAACCTTCCAAAGCTTCAGCATTTTAGAGCGCCTCCCTCATCGAGCGGAGCGGCCATGGTGCCCTCGCCCGCAAGCGGCGACTTGTCGCGCCAGACGTTTTCGAACTGCTCCTTGTCGAGCACGTGGTCGCGCTTGGCGGCGACATCGGTCACCGTCACGCGGTCGGTGCAGGAGTAGCACGGGTCGAGCGAACCGACGATCAGCGCCGCGTCGCCCACGGTGTTGCCGCGGAACATGTAGCGCAGGACCGGCCAGTTGCTGTACGTGGCGGCCTTGGCGCGCCAGCGGTAGCACTTCTGGTTATTGCCGAGCATGGCCCAGTGCACGTCCTCGCCGCGCGGCGCCTCGGTGGCGCCGATGGCGTACTTGTGCGGGGTGTACTCCCAATCCGTGGTGAGGATGGGGCCCGACGGGCAGTTCTCGAGCATGGTCTCGATCATGTCGATCGAATCGTAGACCTCCTGGATGCGAACGGCGGTACGGCCGAAGGCATCGCAGGTGTCTGCCGTGGCAGCATGCATCTTTTGGACGTCCGGATCGGCGTAGCCGTCGAAGGGATGGTCAAAGCGCACGTCGCGGGCATAGCCCGAGCCACGCATGAGCGGGCCGACCGGCGAAAAGTCGCGGGCGATCTTACGATCGAGAATGCCGATGCCGCTCGTGCGCTCAATAAAGTTGGGCGTGGAGAGCAAGACGTCGACGAGCTCCTGGACCTCGGAGCGCAGCTGGTGGATGGTCGTGAGCGTGGAAAGCTTCTGCTCGGCCAAAATGTCGCGACGCACGCCGCCGATCACGTTGAGGCCATAGGTCTTGCGGTGACCGGAGATCTTCTCGGCCAGGTCCATGGACTTCTCGCGGACGCGGAAGAACTGCTGGAAGCCGGAGTCGAAGCCCGTGTAGTGCGACGCCAGGCCGATGTTGAGCAGATGCGAGTGCAGGCGCTCGACCTCGAGCATGATGGCGCGGATGTACTGCGCGCGCGGCGGGACGTGAATGCCCTGGCGCGCTCGACGGCCTCGGCATAGGCCACCGAGTGGGCGCAGCCGCAGATGCCGCAGATACGGTCGGCGAGGAACGTCACCGCGTCATAGTTCAGGCGCGTCTCGGCGACCTTCTCCATGCCACGGTGCACGTAGAACAGGCGGTAGTCCGCATCGACGATCGTCTCGCCCTCAACGAACAGGCGGAAGTGGCCGGGCTCGTCAGAGGTAATGTGCAACGGGCCCATGGGGACGAGCGTGGTCTCCTTTGCCCTTGGTATCGGCCAGGAATTCGTAGTTTTCCATGTCGCTCGCGGGGGCGGGGCGGAAGCGGTAATCCATCGAATCCTTGCGCAACGGGTACAGCCCGCTGGGCCAATCATCGGGAAGCACCAGGCGACGGCGGTCGGGCAGGCCCTCGGGAATCAGGCCGAACATGTCGCGCAGCTCGCGCTCGCCCCACACGCAGGCTGGGGACAAACGGGGTCACGCTCGGGAACGTCATCTTGGCGGGGTCGACCTCGGCACGCACGGTCACCCAGCCGGGGTCCTCCCCTCCATGGAGATGACGTAGTACACGGCGTAACGGCCGCACAGGCTTCGCTCGTCGTTGCCGACAATCACGGGAATCCAGCCGTAGCGCTCGTAGTACAGGTAGTGGACGGCCTCGGGCAGACGGTCCTGCTTGACGGTAATCGTCAGCTGGTCCTCGCACTGCCACTCGACCTTCTCGATGCAGCCCGGAACGGCGCGGCGCAGGGCCTCGACGTGGCTTTCGCAACGACGAGCGTAGTCCTTTTTTTCAGGTTCTGCCATGGTGCTAATTCACCTCGCTTGTCTTGGTCTGGGAACTGAACACCATGCGGTAGAGAGGAGCCTCGTGGAGCTCTTCGACGCTCTGGTTCAAAACGACGGACGTTGCATCCTCGACGCCGCTCGTGATGGCGACCGGGGTGGCGATACCGAACCACATGACCACGATCGCGAGGGCGATCTCGGGGATGATCATGAGGGCGGGCACCTCGTGGCGCTTCATGCCCTCGGGCGCCTTGCCGAAGATGGACTTGAGCGCGATGCCGGTAAGGGCAAAGTACACGCCGGTGAGGCCAATGGCCACGAGCACGACCACCCAGATGGGACCGGACTGGACGCCGGCCACGAAGGTGAGGAACTCGGAGATGAACAGGGCGAACGGCGGGAAGGCGGCGAGCGCGAGCAGGGCGATGATGGTGAGCGCTGCCGTGACGGGAGCGATCTCGACGACGCCCTTGATCTTGTTCAGGTCGCGGGTGTGGTAGATGTGCTGGATGTTACCGGCCATGCAGAAGGCGAGCGCCTTCGTGAAACCGTGGAAGATGCAGTGCAGCAGGCAGGCGGCGATACCGAGCGGACCACCGATACCCAGGCACAGCGCGACCACGCCGACGTTGTCGACGGAGGAGTACGCGAAGCGGCGCTTGATATCGTCCTGCTTAAAGATGCACAGGGCGGCCACCAGGATGGACAGCGTGCCCAGGATGAGCAGGAGCGTACGCGGATAGGTGTCGCCCACCGTGATGATGGACAGGGAGTAGAAGCGGATGATCACCAGGATGGCGCACTTGAGCAGCACGCCCGAGAGCAGCGCGGGAGACCGGGCTCGGAGCCTGGGAGTGCGCGTCGGGCAGCCAAGTGTGCATGGGGAACAGGCCCGCCTTGGTGCCGAAGCCGATGACGATGAACGCGAACGCGAGGCGCACGAGCATCGGGTCGAACTGGTCGGCGTAGGGCATGATGGAGGTGAGGAAGGCTGCCTCATGCGCGTTGGGCATGATATCGGCGGCGTTCGCGTAGATGAGCAGCGTGCCAAACAGACCGAAGGCCACGCCGGCGGTGCAGACCATCGCGTACTTCCAAGACGCCTCGAGCGCCTGCTTGTTCTTGTAGATGCCCCCGAGGAACGCGGTCGACAACGTGGTGGCCTCGACCGCCGCCTGTGAGGATGATGTTGTTGGACAGGCAGGCGAGCAGCATCGTGAAAACGAACAGGCTAAACAGCGCGTAGTACTGCTTGGTGCGCTCGGCCGGCATGGTCTTCTCCTCGATATCGATCTTGATATAGGAGATGGAGTACACGCCGGTGATGAACCCGATGATGCCTACCAGAAGGACGAAGATCGACGAGAGCGAATCGAGATGGAGCCACAGGCCCAAAGCGTCGATATTCTGCCCGCTCGAGAGCATGGTTCCCGCGGTGACGACCGAAAGGACAAGGGTCGCCGCGACGGAGATGGTGTTGAGCCCCGCGAAGACGTTGTAGGACGTCGTCTTGGGGAGCGCAGCCATAATCAGGGAGAACACGAGAGGACAAGCGAGCAGGGCGACCGTCAGCATTGAAACATCCATGGCCTACCCCTTCAATTCGGTCAGGTCGTGGGAGTCGAGCGACTTGGTGTCGTTCCAAATCCTCACGACGACGGCGGACATGATGATGACGGCGAAGATGGCGTCGGTGGCGATGCCGATCTCGATGATCTCGGGGGCCGTGGGCGCGAGCAGGGCGAGCGTCACGTGGCTACCGTTCTCCATAAGGCAGTACCCGAAGATCTGCTTGAGGATGTTGCGCTGGGAGATGATGCACGTGAGGCCGACGAAGAAGTGCGCGAAGCTGATGGCGAGGGCCGGAGTTAGGCCACCTCGGCGGTGGGCAGGCTCAGGCGCGTGACCACCGCGAAGCAGATGGCCACCTCCAGACCGGTGAGGATGATGGTCCAGGCCGGCTTGATGGAGGAGGTCAGCGTGCTATCGGCAGGCGAACCCATCTTTTGTAGGCACGGTTGAGAATGAACGGAACGAGGATCACCTTGGTGACGAAGGCCGACGCGGCCCACATGAGAAGCTCGGTGGCACCGGTGGTGAGGCCCAGGGTGAGCAGCACGCCCACCAGGACAACCGACTGGATCGCGTACCACTTGATGGCGGACGGGATGGTCTTCGAGACGACCACCATGGTGGAGGTCACGATCAGAAGACCGCCCAGGATATTGACTAACGAATAACCCATGTCCTACCTCCTAACCCATCCAACTAGAGGACAGAGGACCGGCGACGACGACCATGATCATGAGGACGACGAACACGAACGCCATGGCGCGCGGAAGGGGCTGGCCGGCGGCCACGGTCTCGCTCGGCTCACCGGGCAGGACCTTACCCATCCAACGCAGGAACCATGCGAAGGTGGCGACGGTCTCGACGACCATGACGCACACGAGGACGAAGATGACCGTGTTGGAAGCACCAACCGCGAAGCCACCGGAAATAATCTGGAACTTGGAAAAGAACGTGCTCATGGGGGGCACGCCGGCGATAGCGGTCGCGGCGACCGCAAAGCCCACGCCCGTGACCGGGTACTTCTTCATGAGGCCCTGGATCTTGGGCAACATACGGGTTCCCAGCGTGAAGCTGAGGGAGCCGGCGATGAGGAAGAACAGGGTCTTGGTGAACGCGTGGTTGAAGATGTGCTCGACGGCGCCGTTGAACGCCATCTGGCTTCCGAACACGGAGAGGCCCAGGGCGAAGAACACGTAGGCGAGCTGCGCGATCGTCGAGAAGGCGAGCAGGCGCTTCATATCCTTCTGGGGCAGGTACATGAGGAAGCCGAAGAGCATGGTCACGACGGCGTCGATGATGGCGACCCAACCGACGATCTCGGGGATATCGCCGGCACTCGCAAGAGCGCGGGCGAACACGCACACGCCGACCTTAACCATGGACGCGCCATGGAGGTAGGCGGAAACGGGCGTGGGGGCCTCCATTGCGGAGGGCAGCCACATGTAGAGCGGGAACTGGGCGGACTTGGCCCAAGCGGCGAACAGGATGAGCAGCAGCACGACGGTCTTCATACCGGAATCGAGCTGGGAGATCGCGCTCAGCGCGAACGTGCCGGTTGCGGCGAACAGGAAGGCCGCGCCGATGTAGAGTCCCAGAGCGCCGATATGGGTGATGATGAGCGCCTTCATACCGGCCTTCTTGGCCGTGGGCGTCATGTAGTAGCTGATGAGGCCCCAGGAGCACACACCGGTGATCTCGAAGAAAACGAGCTGGCCGACGATGGTGGAGCTGTAGGCGAGACCGGCCATGGCGCCGATGAACGTGGAGAAGTACACGTAGAAGCGACGACGGGGCGCGTCGGGATGCTCCTTATGTTCTTATCGCTCATGTACGGGAACGAATAGATGACGACGAGCAGGCCGATAGCGACGAACGCGGGTGCGAGCAGCGTGCTCATCCGGTCGAATATGAAGCCCATGACCAAGGTCTGGCCCATACTCGCCCAAAGGTTACATCGACCGCGTTCATGCCGTTTCCGGCAAACGTCGCGGCCAAGCCAACGGAAGCGACCGTGGCGATGCCGCCGGCAAAGGCGCAGATCCATTTAGCGTAGGGACGCGGCAGCATGACGATGAGCAGGGAGCCCAGCATGGGGACGGCGATCGCCACCATGGCAAAGAGGGACAAGCTCGATTCGATTGACATAGTTTCTCCCTTCTCCCTACACGCCTACGACGACGAAGACGAACGCGAGGACCGCGATGCCGACGACGGCCCAGTCTGGTTACCAAGCACCTTGAAGCGCGAACGGGAAACGGAGTTCTCGAGCACGCCGCAGACGACGAAATCGACCAGGCACTTGACGAGGAAGACGACGGCGCCCACGAGAGCGGTGACGCCGATGGTCGCGGGCTCTCCCCAGGGGATGAAGATGGAGGTGAACCAAGCGACGACCACGACCTGCTTCATGCCCATGGCGAGCTTCATCATGGCCAGGGACGGACCGGAGAGCTCGGCGAGCGGGCCCTCCCTGGAGCTCCTGTTCGGCTTCGGCCTGATCGAACGGAAGCTTGCCGAGCTCCATATAGCAGGCGGCCGCGAAGGCGACGCCGGCGAGGATGACGGCGACGACGCTCGAGACGTTGCCCGTAACGATGTGCTGACCCATGGTCGCAATGTCCGTGGAGCCGCACACGATGGCGACGGTAAACAGCGCGATGAGCATGGACGGCTCGATGAGCACGCTCATGAGGAGCTCGCGGATACCGCCGAAGCCCGCGTAGGCGTTGGAGGAATCCACGCCGGACAGCGCGAAGAAGAAGCGGGACAGCGCGAGCGCGTACATGATGGTGATGGCGTCACCAAAGACGGGCATGGGGCTCTCGAGCGTGAACATGGGCAGGCCCATGGCGAGCATAAACGACACCGCGAGGAACAGCGGCGGCATGATGCGCAGCACGAAGCTCGAGTCGGAACTCACGGACTCGGGACGCGCCATGAGCTTCGCGAGGTCCCGGTAATCCTGAAGGATGGACGGACCGCGGCGATTGTGCATCTTCGCGCGAATCACACGGGCGAGGCCGGAGAAGAAGGGCGCGACCAGCATGACCACGAGGCCCTGCGCCATCGCAAGAACGATGTTCATAATATCCTCTCCCCTCTCTAGACCATGACCACGGCGAGCACGAGGAAGACCACGAGCGCCGCGACGATGTAGCAGATGTATACGGGTAGTTGCCGCCCTCGATCTTGGAGGCGAGGCCGGCCAGCTTATCGGCACCCCTCGCTCGGTGCATCGACCAGGAAGCGGTCGGGCAGGGGCTCAACGCCCTGGGCGACACCGGTGAGCTTCTGGAACACGTGCGCGATGGACCAGCAGATCTTGGTGCATACCTCGCGCAGGGTGTAGAGCGGGCCCATGAAGAGCTCTACGTCGGACGCGAAGCTCGTGGCGACGACGGGCATGTGCTCGTTGGGCTCGTAGCCGCACGCCCAAGGGTCGGTCTTCTTAGCGGGGGCCTTGGCGCCGAGGCAGGACCTCAACGCGAACGCGAGGCCGGTGAGGACCACGAGCGCGATGGCGATCGCGGGGGGGTGGAGGTGGCGGCACCGGAAATCTCGTTCACCAGAGACACGCCCGAGGTGGCTGTGATGGCAGAGCCGGCAAGCACGCTCTGGGCGACGTCGCCCAGAACCGGGGCGATGACCGGGGAGCCGATTCCCAGTACCACGCAGATGGCCGCGAGGAGCATCTGCGAGAACAACATCGGAGCCGGGGACTCCTTGGCGTTCGCGGCCTCCTGGGAACGAGGGCTGCTCGCGAACGAGACGCCGTAGGCCTTCACGAAGCACGTGACGGCCAGGGGCACCGGTGATGGCGAGGGCGGCCGCGGAGGCGACGGCGAACACCATGACGACCGGGTCGGAGAGCGTCGAGATGTTGAACAGGGACTGGTAGGTGAACCACTCGGAAACGAAGCCGTTGAGCGGCGGGATAGCCGAGATGGCAAGGGCACCGATGAGGAAGCAGACGGCCGTGACCGGCATACGGCGGAACAGACCGCCCATCTTCTCCATGTTGCGCGTACCCGTGGCATAGAGCAGGGAGCCCGCGCCGAGGAACAGCTCGCCCTTGAACATGGCGTGGTTGAGGCGTGTGGTAGAGGGCGGCCATGAGCGCGATCGTCGCGATGACGTCGTTGCCCAGGGCGTGCGCCGTCATGGACGCGCCGACACCGAGCAAGATGATGCCGATGTTCTCGACGGAGTGATAGGCAAGCAGGCGCTTAATGTCGTGCTCGTGGAGGGCGTAGACGACACCCAGACCGACGAGATGGATCCGAAGACCAGGACCATGAGGCCCCACCAGAGCTGGACGCCCGAACCCGCGAGCAGGTCGAGACCGACCTTGAGGATTCCCAGATGCCGATCTTGATCATGCCGCCGGACATGAGGGCGGACACGTTGGACGGCGCCTCGGGGTGCGCCTGGGGCAGCCAGAGTGCAGCGGGATGATACCGGCCTTTGCGCCGAATCCGAAGAACGCGAGGACGAAGCACGCGGAGGAGACGGCGGGTCCAAAGTCATGCGTACGGAAATCACTGAAGCTGAAGGAACCGCCCACGCCGTTGGTCATGAGCAGGAAGCTCGCCATGATAAGGACAAAGCCCACGTGCGCGATGACGAAGTAGAGCCAACCGCCCCTATGGATGGAGTTCTTGTTCTCCTCGATAACGACAAGGAAGTAGGTCGTAAGGGACATGAGCTCAAAGGCGACCAGGAACCAGAACACGTTGTCGGCGGTGATGACGAGCATCATCGAGGCGACGAAGGTGTTCATGAAGAAACCGGCGCGCCCGACCTTGCCCGGGTACTCGTCGAAGTAGGACAGACCGTAGATGAAGCCCGCAAAGGCGAGGATCGAGATGAGGACCGCGATCAGGCCCGCAAGGCCGTTGAGCAAGAGCTCGAGACGGGCGAACGGGAAAAAGAAGACCGTGTTGAGGGACGAAACGTCGCCAAGCACGGCCTCGAGGCCCGCGATGAACGACAGCACGGCCGCGACGGCGCCGATTAGGCAGCCGGCGGTCTTGGCGGCGTTGTCGGCCTTGATCAGCAGAACCGAGGCGAGCGCACCGATGCACGAGACGGCAAGCGATGCGATAAACAGCGTCATGCTATCCATTGTTTACGCTCCCTTCTGCTTTCTCGGACAGGCCCTGGGCCACAGCGGTAACGTCGACGACCGGACCGTTTTCGATCGAGCGCAGGCGCTTGGCCTCGTCGAGCTCGCGATCGGCCGCGCCACCCATGACGGTCAGCGCTTTGGTAGGGCACGCCGCCACACAATGCGGGCCGTCCGGATCGAATGCGCACAGGTCGCACTTGACAGCGCAGGTGTACTGGCCAGAGCCCACGTAAGCAGGCTGCTCAGGGACTTAGGATACGAAGGCGTCGGGTCGCACATGCCTGCGACACCGGCGATAGACGTGCCATCGGGATGGATGGCTCCGAAGGGGCACGCGATGGCGCACAGCCTGCACCCGATGCACTCCTGCTCCTTGACGTGGATGCGGTCGCCATCGTGCTCGATGGCATTCACCGGGCAAACCTCGGCGCAGGGGGCACCCTCGCAATGGTGGCAGGCAAGGGCGGCCGAAATGCCGCCGGTCTTCACGAGCGCCAGGCGCGGCGTATCCTGAAGACCCTGCATCCGGTGGGCGTCGGCACAGGCGGACTGGCATGTTCCGCAGCCGATGCACCTCTCCGGGTTGATGTCGATGAAGCGGTTCATCCCCACTTCCTTTCAAAATAACGGGCCGGGCTCCCGAACGTACGGGACGCCCGGCCCAAAAAGCCAACGAGAACGGGACTACACGATTTGGTTCACGTGCGTCTCGTCGTCGAACTTGGCGGCACCGGGCTCAACGTCCTGGGGAGCGGCGGCGTCCACCAGAGCCTGCTTGAGCTCGGTGTACTGACGCTCCACCTCGCCCTCGGCCCACACCTGTCGGCGATAGCGTCGACCTGGCAGGCGGAGAACTTGTCCTCGGGCGTGTGCGAGACCGGGTCGACCTTGTGCATGGTCAGCTCGTTGCACTTGCCGATCCACCACTGGTAGGTCATGTAGACCGTGCCCTTGATTGATGCGATCGCTCACGCCGGCGCGGCTGTATACCGCCGCGGCGGCTGTGAATCGAGACGATGTCGCCGTTCTTGATGCCGCGCGCCTCGGCGTCCGCGGGATTCATGCGGACAAAGCCGGGCTCGTCGGCGAGCAGCGCCAGCGTCTTGCAGTTGCCGGTCATCGAACGGCAACTGTAGTGGCCGACCTCGCGGACGGTGCACAGGATGAGCGGGTACTCATCGTCGGGAAGCTCGGAGGGCGCCTCCCAGTCGTGCGCCATCAGGTTGGCGCGGCCGTCCTTGGTGGCGAACTTGCCACCGGCGAACATGTCGGCCGTGCCGTGGTCATTCACATCGGTGCTCTTGACGGGCCACTGGGCGTAACCGCCCTCGGGAGCCATCTTCTCGTAGGTCGCGCCCACAAAGTTGGGGCACAGGCTAATGCACTCGTTCCAGATCTGCTCGGTGTTGTCGTAGTGCATGGGGTAGCCCATGCGCGTGGACAGGTCCGCGAAGATCTCCCAGTCGTGGCGGCACTCGCCCTTGGGTGGAACGGCCGCGTCAAAGTGCTGGAAGCTACGGTCGGATGCGGTAAAGACACCCTCGTGCTCGCCCCAAGAGGTGGCAGGCAGGATGACGTCGGCGAGCATAGTCGTCTGCGTCATAAAGATGTCCTGGCAAATGAACAGATCCAGCTCGGAGAGCGTCTTGCGCATACCGGCCGAATCGGGCTCGGTCTGCACCGGGTCCTCGCCGTAGTTGTAGAAGCAGTGCACCTTGCCCTCGTCGACCAGGTGGCCCAGGTCGGTGAGCTTGTAGCCCTCCTCGAGCGGGAGCTTTTCCTCGGGCACGCCCCAAGCCTTGGCAAACTTGGCGCGCGCGGCCGGGTCGGTGACCTTCTGGTAGCCAGGGTACAGGTTGGGCAGCATGCCCATATCGCAGGAGCCCTGGACGTTGTTCTGGCCACGCACGGGCGCGAGGCCGGAGTTGGGTTTGCCGATCTGGCCGGCAACGCAGGCGATGGAGGCGATGGTGTGCACCGTCTTCAGGTTCTGCTTCTGCTGGCATACGCCCATACCCCAGCCAATGATGGCAGAGGGCTTCGCCGTGGCGTACATCTCGGCAGCTTGGTGGATCAGCGCGGGCTCGACACCCGTGATGTCCTGTACGGATTCGGGAGTGTAGTTCTTGATGGTCTCCCACCACTCGTCAAAGCCGTTCGTGTGCTCGGCGACGAATTCCTTGTCGTAGAGGCCATCGTTGACCAAGCAGTTGGCAAAGGCGTTGAGGAACGCGACGTTGCAACCGTTCTTGATCGGAAGGTAGAGATCGGCGATACGCGCGGTTTCGATATGGCGCGGATCGGCGACGATGATCTTGCAACCCTTTTCTTTGGCTCGCACGATACGCCTTGCGACGATGGGGTGCGAATCGGCAGGGTTATAGCCGAAGAGGAAAATGCAGCCCGCATCCTCCATACCGGGGATGGAGCATGACATGCAACCTGAACCAACCGTGTCCATCAGACCGAGGACAGTAGGGCCGTGTCAAGTACGGGCGCAGTTGTCTACGCTGTGGGTGCCGATGCACGCACGCGTAAACTTCTGCATGACGTAGTTCGCCTCATTGCCGCCGCCTCGCGAAGAGCCAGTGGTCATGACAGCGTTAGGACCATATTCGTCAATTATGGCCTGCATCTTAGATGCGGTGAAATCCAGTGCCTCGTCCCAGCTTACGCGCTCAAGATCCGCGCCCTTAGTGCGGCGGATCATCGGGTGCAGTACGCGAGGAGTCAAGATCTTGGTGTCGTTGATGAAGTCGTAGCCGCTCATGCCCTTAAGGCACAGCTCGCTCTGGTTGGTGATGCCGTTGAGCGGTTCGGTGCCCACGACCGCCGTTTTGGACCAGGAGGTTAAACTGGCAACCGGCGCCACAGTACGGGCAGATCACTTTATGCTTCTCCATGACACCCTCCTTCCTTTCTCTGCTACCGATTACTCGGTACTAATTTGACAATCATTGGGCCTGTCGCCCCAACGCTTACGCCTCGTTTTCGATGGTGGCGCGGGCACGCTCGGCAGTCAGTTCTGCCAGGCGCTCCTCGTCTACCAGGGTGAGGCCCTGGTCGGGCACGCCTCGGCACACGCCGGACCGCCGGGACGGTCCACGCACAGGTCGCACTTGAGCACAAAGCTTTTGGTCTGCGAACCCACGCGAACGTCGCCCATCAAGACCGGAACCTGCGTGGTCGCCACGCTCACGGCGCCAAAGGGGCATGCCATGACGCAGCTCTTGCAGCCGATGCAGTTGTCCTCGTTGACGCCGATACGATGGTTCTTTGGATCAAAGAACAAGGCGCCCGTAGGACAGGCCTTCGCGCACGGGGCGTCCTCGCAGTGGTGACATGCCACCGGTGCGGAGATCTCGTAGGTACGCGTCACGCGCAGGCGCGGCGCGGCGATGTTGCCGGGAATATCGTGTGCCTCGATGCACGCCGCCATACAGGTTTGGCACCCAATGCAGCGTGAAGAATCAGCCACGACTCGTTTATTGCCCATGTTGTTCACTCCCTCCTGAATCCCATGCCGGAGAGACCCTGTCGACATTGACCCAAGCCGCCCGTGGCCTGGCATCGACGAATCGAATGCATGCGGCGAAACATGCACTCGGTAGAGTTTCTCCAACGATATACAGGTTAAATATACGCAGTTGCAGGGGGCAAACTTGAGCATAGGCCCCTGCAATACGGGTGTATTGCAGGGGTTTTGGCAGGTTGGAACTATTCTCTAATAGCTATAAAGGTGAGTGTATTACATGCGTACGCCAAGAAAGATTTCACGTTCGCTTCTGAAGGATGTAGTACGTTTGTAATATTGTTCACAATCAATTACTCTAGTGCAATAAAGTAGTGGTTATAAGATTGGCTATTATTAGCCGAAGTTGTATTTGACTATTCAAATTGCACGCTCATTAAGGGAGGCCAGTGATGTCATCGACTCAAAAACGAGCCATCCTGCAGGTGCGCATTCGCGAGGAAGACAAGCAGCATGCCGAGCATCTCTACGACGCCATGGGCACATCGCTCGCCGAGGCTGTCCGTTTATTTGTCGCGCAAAGCATTTTGATGCGCAAGCTCCCCTTTCAGCCGGTCGCCGTGCGCTCAAAGGACGGCACCGCCGCCTATGGATCGCTCAAAGCATATGGTGACCCCAATCGCCGCGTCGAGGAGCGCAATGCCCGGTTGAATACCTACCCACAGAAAGCGACGAGTCGGTTTTGGGTCCCGAGGAAGTAGATATCCATGAGTAGCACCATCATCGACGAGACCGTCATCCTACGCTACCTGCTTGACGACGACGAGGTTCTGTCACCGCGCGCCGCCAAGGTCATCGCCACGCGCACTGCCCGTGTCTACCCTGAGAATCATCACACGCGTCGCCGTCACGCTGCGCGACGTCTATAAGGTCCCCCGCACAGAGATTGCGGCTGCCATGAAAGGCTGCTCGATGACGTCAATGGTCGACGAGCCCCACCGTTGTCGCCCTGTTGCCATCAAACTCTTTGGCAAAACCCATATGGACTTTACCGACTGCCTCCTCGCAGCCCGAACCGCCATCTACAACGATGATGTCGTGAGCTTTGGCAAGCCCATCATCCAAGGCATGATCGATTACCGCCGCAAGCGCCAAACCGCTGCCGAAACCCGCAGCCGCGACCGGACGCCCGCGGACACGGCACCGACTCCGAATCGACACCTCCGCCACCACGGTCGCCACAACCCGCCACCGCCCCCGCCCCTAACCCTATCCTCTATTGTGGTGAAATACGGACTGTTTCATGCCTTTAAAGGCCCCGATAGTCCGTATTTCACCGCAAACTTATTGAAGGTGGACTGCGAACGGATTTCTCTATCGGGAGTCGGGCGTAGGGTTTTGTTGTTTGAATGCTGCAATCTGCGCATCATGGCACTGAACGATTCTACGTCGTAGGTGTCCGAGAGTTTGAAATGAATGACG
>VOFK01000228.1_pt1 | contig 46000 bp, 63 predicted proteins | sample 5384121 | NCBI WGS metagenome assembly VOFK01 (sample SAMN12384730, study PRJNA508395) | human gut metagenome | isolation source: healthy gut J | host: Homo sapiens | reverse complement strand
ACGCGCCCAGCTGTCGAAGATCGGGTGCCCGATCCGCGGCGACCTGAAATACGGCGCCCGGCGTTCGCTGCCCGGGGGCGGCATTTCGCTCCACTCGCGGAGCGTCGAATTCGAGCATCCCGTGCGCCATGAGCCCGTGGCGGTCACGGCGCCCGTGCCTGCGGACGACAACCTGTGGGCTTATTTCGAAAACCGTTGACTGCCTGGAGTATGCGCATACTGATACAACGTGTGAAGAGCGCTTCCGTCACGATCGGCGGCCAGCTCCGGTCGCAGATCGGGGCGGGGCTGCTGGTGCTGCTCGGCGTGGGCGCGGACGATACGGACGAGGACGTCGAATACCTGGCGGGCAAGCTCGTTCGCCTGCGGATCTTCGACGACGCAGGCAGGGGGTGATGAACCTCGATGTTGAGGCAGGTCGGCGGCCAGGTGCTGGTCGTGAGCCAGTTCACCCTGCTGGCCTCGACGCGCAAGGGCAACCGCCCGAGTTACATCCATGCGGCTCCCGAGCCCGTTTCGCGGCCGCTCTACGAACGCTTCGTCGAGCGGGTCGCCGCGTTAACCGGGAAACCCGTCGCCACGGGGGCGTTTCGGCGCCGACATGCAGGTGGCGCTGGTCAATGACGGGCCCGTCACGATCTGGATGGACTCGAAAAACCGGGATTGACCGAATTTTTACTTTTACCGTATCATAGATGAAGAAAACGCTACTTTTTGCTTTTTTTGCGGCATTGCCGCACTGTGCGTCTCCTGCAGGAGGGGGACGATGCCGCCACCCGTTTCAGCTTCTCGCTGCCCGAGGTGGTCTCGGTTGGCTCGACTACGGCCGACGTGAGCAGCCGGGCCGGGTTCACGCTCAACGACTATCCGGGACTCGAGCAGGGGCTTCGCCTGGCCCCGGCCGATGAGGCTGCCGAAGGCTACCGGACGGTGAAGGTCACCGAATTCGAGCGCAATGCGATTTCGGCCCGCCTGACCGGTCTGGATCCCGAAACCAGCTATCGGGTCCACGCCTACGTGAAGCTGGGAGACTCGCGGATCTGAGCGACGGCGCCGGGTTTGCGACCCTTCCGGTGACGGTGGGAGGTGACGGAGACGGCGATGGTGATGGTGATGGTGATGGTGACGGCGGCGGTGTTTCCGGGCCGACCAGGTACTCCGGATGGCCCGAGCTGCTCGCCGAGCAGGAGTCGAACAGCGACTATTACTATGCCTACCACCTCTGCCCCGACCTGACGATCCGCGGCTACAAGGCCCGCAACTACACGGTCTGCTTCAGCGCCGAGCACCACTGCCGGTCTGGGTGGCCGCCCCGCGCCACGACTGTTACGAGGGCACTGCCAACCGGACGGATGCCTACGAGGCCGATCCCGACATCCCTTCGGGTATCCAGTACTACAGCAAATCGACGGGCAGCGGCTGCAACAAGGGCCACATGCTCGGCTCGGCCGAACGGACCTGTTCGAGGGCGGTGAACGAGCAGGTCTTCTACTTCTCGAACATTGCACCGCACAGTACCGAGAAGGATTCAATACCGGAGGTGGCGGCTGGAACCTTCTCGAGGACTGGATCGAGGACTGGATCGACACGGATACGACCTATCTGGTGATCGGAACCTACTTCGACCGCTATGAGGACCGTTACGGCAATACGGCTTCGCCCAAGAAGATTTCGTTCGGCAACCGGAACGATGTCTCGTGTCCCACGATGTTCTACATCGCCGTGCTGCGGACCAAGAAGGGCAATACCGGCAAGTCGGTGCAGGAGTGCTCGGCCGACGAGCTGATGTGTGCGGCCTTTGTCCGCTGCCACAACAATGCCCTCAAGAACGTGAATGTCTCGTCGAAGGACATGTATTCGATCGCCGAGCTGGAGGAGCTCACCGGCTTTACCTACTTCCCGAACGTGCCCAACGCACCGAAGGATTCGTACAAAGCCTCCGACTGGGGCCTGTAGCCGATGGCTATCCGTGGGGCGATACGCGCCGCTTCAACTCCTATGCGGGTTATTTCCGGCGCCTGTTCGGCGGGCGGGTGCAGAAAACTCTCGGTCGATGCCGGGTTCACCTGCCCCAACCGCGACGGGCGTGTGTCGGCCGCGGCGGCTGCACGTTCTGCAACAACGGGGCCTTCACCCCCTCCTACTGCAATCCGGCCAAAAGCATCCGGCAGCAGATCGACGAGGGGATCGCCTTCCACCGCTGGCGCTACCGCGGGGCGCAGCGCTACCTGGTCTACTTCCAGTCCTACTCCAACACCTACGCGCCGCTTGAGCGGCTGCAGACGCTCTACGGCGAGGCGCTGTCACACCCCGACGTCGCGGGCCTCATCGTCGGGACGCGCCCCGACTGTGTGGATGGCCCGACGCTCGACCTGCTCGCCTCGCTGGCCCACGACCGGTATGTGGCCGTCGAGTACGGTATCGAATCGACCTCCGACGCCACGCTGCGGGCCGTGAACCGGGGCCACGACTTCGCCTGCGCCCGGCGGGCCGTCGAGATGACCGCCGCCCGGGGGCTCCCCGTCGGCGCGCACTTCATCCTCGGGCTTCCGGGCGAGAGCGATGCGCAGCTCGTCGCGCAGACCGCAGAGATCAACTCCCTGCCGCTCACGACGGTGAAGTTCCACCAGCTGCAGGTCTTCCGCGGGACGCCGATGGCGGCCGAATACGATGCCTTCCCCGGGCGATTCCGCTTCTGGACCGTCGATGAGTACATCGATCTCTTCGTCGAGATTCTCCGCCGGCTGCGCCCCGACCTGGTCGTCGAGCGTTTTGCCTCGGAGGCGCCGCCGCGCTACCACTACGGCCGGAACTGGGGCCTGATCCGCAACGAACAGCTTTGGTCTCTGCTCGAAAAAAGATTGGCAGAACGCAATGCCTATCAAGGCGAATTTTTTATATCTTTGTAGGAAAAGTAACGCTAAACCCTGTGCGTCCTATGAAAACGCTTACCTTCGAAACCGTCCTGAAAACCATCAAGGAGTACTTTCTGATGGCGCTGGGCATGATGTTGTACTCGTTCGGCTGGATCGGCTGTATCATGCCCGTCAAGGGTACGGGCGGCGGTGCGGCGGGTCTCTCGCTACGGTGCTGTGCCATGCCCTCGAGCAGGTCGGCATCGACATCCAGATCGGTACGATGGTCTTCTTCCTCAATGCCGTGCTGCTGCTCATCGCGGGATTCATCATCGGCTGGAACTTCGGCGTGAAGACGATCTTCTGCGTGGTGGTCATCTCCCTGGGCATGAACTTCTGGCAGTCGGTGCTCCCGGAGGGCGACTTCCTCCATCTGGAGCGTATCCTTGCGGTGATTCTGGGCGGTATTCTGGCCGGTATCGGTATTGCGCTGTGTTTTGCACAGGGAGGTTCCACGGGCGGTACCGACATCGTGGCGATGATCATCAACAAATACCGCACGGTGAGCTACGGCAAGATCCTCATCTTCTCGGATTTCATCATCATCGGCTCGTCTCTGCTCGTCGGATTCCACATCGACACGGTGATCTACGGTTACGTGATGACGGCCGTCGTGGGGTATACCGTCGATATGATCATGGCCGGCAACCAGCAGTCGAGTCAGGTGCTCATCGTCACGCACGATTACGAGAAGATGGCCGACGCCATTGCGCAGAATGTCCACCGCGGCGTGACGCTGCTCGATTCCCAGGGGTGGTACACCAAGGAGCGCTCGAAGGTGGTCATGGTGGTGTGCCGCAAGCGTGAAACCGCCACGATCCTCAAGTTCGTGAAGACGATCGATCCCGATGCCTTCATGTCGGTGGGCTCGGTGATGGGTGTCTACGGCAAGGGCTTCCAGGCGATCAGCAAACCCTGATGCCCCGGTATGCCGATATCGTGCTGCCGCTGGCGCAGCCGGCCTATACGTTCGCCGTACCCGACGGCCTCTCCCTTGCCGAAGGTCAGGCCGTGGCCGTACAGTTCGGCCCCCGCAGGTTCTACACCGGGATTGTCTGGCGGATCCATGACCGCCGTCCCGATTTCAAGACCGTAAAACCCGTCTCGCGCATCCTCTACGATGTGCCGCTGCTCTCGGCGCCGATGCGTGCGCTGTGGGAGTGGATTGCCTCCTACTACATGTGTACGGTCGGCGAGGTGATGCGCGTGGCGCTGCCTTCGCTGATGAAGCCTTCGGGCGATACGGAGGAGGAGTTCTCCGAGGAGGAGTTCCGCCCCCGCACGGAGAGCTATGTCGCCCTGACCCGGGAATTGTGCGACGAAGAGCGCTTCCATGAACTTTGCGAACGCATCGAACGCCGGGCCCCGAAGCAGTACGAGGCGCTGCTCGAACTGGCCTCGGCCGGCGACGGAACCCGCATCGCAACGGGTGAGGTGGCCCGCCGCCTGCTGCGTGCCGACCGGAGTGTGCTCCATGCCCTCGAACGCAAGGGTTGGATCACCGTTTCCGAGCGGGAGCGCACGGTCGAGTGCGGCGGCTCGGCCTTCCGCCTGCCGGAGCTGACGCCCCACCAGCAGCAGGCGCTCTCCGCCCTGCGTGCAGCCTACGCCGAAGGGCGCTCGACCGCCCTGCTGCAGGGTATCACCGGATCGGGCAAGACCGAAATCTCTACATCCACCTGATCGCCGAAGTGCTGCGCTCGGGGGGGGCGACGTGCTGCTGCTCGTGCCCGAGATCGCCCTCACGGCGCAGCTGATCGAGCGCATGGAGCGCATCTTCGGCAGCCGTGTCACCGCCTACCATTCGAAACTCACGAACCGCCGCCGCACGGAGACCTACCTGCGCCTGAGCCGCTCCGATGGGGGTGAGTTCGTCGTCGGTGTGCGGTCGTCGATCTTTCTGCCGCTCAAGCACCTGCAACTGGTGATCGTCGATGAGGAACACGATGCCAGCTACAAACAGACCGAGCCCGCGCCGCGCTACCACGCGCGCGACTGCGCCGTGGTGATGGCGCGCCTGTTCGGCGGGCGCACGCTGCTCGGGAGCGCGACGCCGTCGCTCGAGTCGTGGCTCAACGCCCGGAGCGGCAAGTACGGGCACGCCGTACTGAGCGAGCGCTACGGTGCGGGCCGCCTTCCCGCCGTGCTTGTTTCCGATACGCTGCGCGCCGCGCGGCGCGGCGAGCGGCATGTCCACTTCAACAAACTGCTGCTCGACCGGATCGGCGAGACACTCGCCCGGGGCGAGCAGGTGATGCTCTTCCAGAACCGCCGCGGCTTCTCGCCCTACGTCGCCTGTACCGAGTGCGGCTGGACGGCGCGCTGCCCCCAGTGCAACGTGACGCTGACCTATCACAAGAACGGTTCGAAACTCGTCTGCCACTACTGCGGCCATACGGAACCGGTGCCGGCCAAATGTCCCTCGTGCCGGGTGACCGACGTTGTGCCGGTGGGCTTCGGGACCGAGAAGATCGAGGAGGAGATTGCCCGCGTCTTCCCCGAGGCGCGCGTGGCCCGGCTCGACCGCGACAGCGTGACCTCCGAGCGGGCCTTCAATGCCATCATTGCCGATTTTGCCGAACACCGGACCGACATACTGGTCGGCACGCAGATGATCACCAAGGGGTTCGACTTCGGGGGGGCGTCTCGCTCGTGGGGGGATCCTCAAATGCCGACAACCTGCTGAACAACCCCGATTTCAGGGCCGCGGAGCGGGCGTTCCAGCTGATGATGCAGGTCGCCGGCCGCGCCGGCCGCCGCGCGGACGGCGGCGAGGTGGTGATCCAGACCTCCGAGCCGGGGCATCCCGTCATCCGGCAGGTCGCGGCGGGCGATTACGAGGCGATGGCCTGCGAGCAGCTTGCCCGAGCGCGAGTCCTTTCTTCTTCCCCCGCCCTATGCGCGGCTCACCTCCCTGACGCTCCGCCACCGCGACCCGACGCTGCTGCGCCGTGCCGCCGCGGAGCTCGCCTCGGGGCTGCGCACGCGCTTCGGAAGGCGCCTGCTGGGCCCCATGACGCCGCCCGTGGACCGCATCCGGGGCGAATACCTGCTGTCGCTGCTCCTGAAGATCGAGAGCGGAGCCTCTTTCGCCCGGGCCCGCGAACTGCTCGGGGCCGAGCTGACGCGTTTCGGCGCCCTCGCCGATTTCAAATCCGTCACCGTCGTGGTCAATGTCGATCCTCAGTGATATCCTCTCCGACCTGGCGTCGCTGTTTTTCCCGCCCCGCTGCGCCGTCTGCGGGGAGCCCCTTGTCCGCGGCGAGCGGTGCGTCTGCACGCTCTGCCGGGCGACGGCGCCCCTGACGGGCTACTGGCGCGAGGCCGACAACCCCGTGCTGCGCAAGTGCTGGGGTCTGGTCCCCGTCGAGCGGGCCTCGGGATTCCTCTTCTTCGTGCACGGGAGCGGCTGGCGGCGGCTGATCCACTCCTTCAAGTACCGCGGAGCCTGGCGCACGGCCCGGGAGATGGGGGTGTGGTACGGGCGCTGCCTGCGCGAGAGCGGCCTCTACGACGGGATCGATGTGGTCGTTCCGCTGCCGCTGCACCCCTTTAAGCGTTGCCGGAGGGGGTATAACCAGTCGGAGTATCTGGCCGAGGGAATTGCCGCGGAGCTGGGTGTCCCGGTGGACCGATACAGCGTGCGGCGGCGCCGGAACACCGCAAAAGCCAGGCCCTCAAGAGCCGCCGCGAACGGGCCGCCAATGTCGAGGGAGCCTTTGCCGTGCGCCGGCCCGAACGGCTCGCCGGCCGTCACATCCTGCTGGTCGATGACGTGATGACCACGGGCTCCACGCTGCTCGCCTGTGCCTCGGAGATCCTGCGCGCCGTGCCCGGATGCCGCATCAGCCTCGCCGCACTCGCCGTCTCGCGCCGCGAACTGGGCGTCAGGGAGTGACCCCGGCCGGACTGCCTGTCGGCCAGTGCCTTTCGGCCGGGACGGCAAAAAACTCTGCCCGCTCTGTTTTGATATGTCGGCGCGAATCGCTACTTTTGACCTTTGAAAGATTCCGATACGATGGCGAAAGATTTTAGACCCTCCTCCCGCAATCGGGAGGCCTATGATGCTTTGACCGAAACGAACGGCAACGTCCCCCCTCAGGCAGTCGAACTGGAGGAGGCCGTGCTCGGTGCGCTGATGCTCGAAAAGGACAGCATCATCACCGTGCAGGAGTTCGTCTCCCCCGAGGCGTTCTACACCGAGGAGCACCGCCTGATCTACAAGGCGATCAACGAACTGTCGATGGAGCTGAAACCCATCGACCTCTATACCGTGACCGAGCGGCTCAAGGCCAAGAAGGAGCTGAAGAAGGTGGGCGGCGCTTCGTACCTGGCGCAGCTGACGCAGAAGGTCGGTTCGGCGGCCAACGTCGAGTTCCATGCCAAGATCATCGCCCAGAAATACGTGCAGCGCGAGCTGATACGCTCGGCGACCGAGATTCAGAAACGCTCCTACGACGAGTCGACCGACGTGACGGAGCTGATCGGTTACGCCGAAGGCGAGATATTCAAGGTCGCCGAGGGGCATGTGAAACGTTCGGTGCAGGTGTCCAAGGACATCCTGGTGCGGGCGCTGATGCAGATCGAGGAGGCGTCGAAGAACACGAGCGCCTTCAACGGCGTGCCGTCGGGCTTCATGGCCCTCGACCGCGTGACGCTGGGCTGGCAGAAGCTGTCGGACCTGATCATCGTTGCGGCGCGTCCCTCGATGGGTAAGACGGCCTTCGTGCTCTCGATGGCGCGCAATATGGCCGTCGATCACGAGCAGGGTGTGGCGTTCTTTTCGCTCGAAATGTCTTCGGTGCAGCTGATGATGCGTCTGATCATCGCCGAGACGGGACTCAACGGCAACGACGTGAAAATCGGGCCGTCTGACGCCCGAGCAATGGCGGCACCTGGAATCGGCGACCAAACCGTTGGGCACGGCGCCGCTCTGTTCATCGACGACACGCCGGCGCTTTCGGTCTTTGAGTTCCGTTCGAAGGCACGCCGTCTGAAAATACATAACGACATCAAGATCATTATCATCGACTACCTGCAGCTGATGACCGGCAATCAGGACTCGAAGGGAAACCGCGAGCAGGAGGTGGCCTTCATTTCGCGTACGCTCAAGGCCATCGCCAAGGAGCTGAACGTGCCGATGATCGCCCTGTCGCAGTTGAGCCGTGCCACGGAAATGCGCGGCGGGTCGAAGCGTCCCGCAGCTGTCCGACCTGCGTGAGTCGGGCGCCATCGAGCAGGACGCCGACATCGTGGCGTTCATCCACCGTCCGGAGTATTACGGCATCAACCAGGACGAGAACGGAATGCCCACGGCCGGCATGGCCGAGAATCATCCTCGCCAAGCACCGTAACGGCGCTGTGTGCGACGTGAACCTGCGCTTCCTGAAGGAGCAGGCCCGTTTCGCCGACGTGGAGGACTCGATGCTGCCGCCCGCGCAGGCTTCGGAGAGTCAGCAGGCTTACGACGATTATGCCAGCGGTTCGAACAGCCAGCCGGGGGCATCGTCGGTTCTGGGATCGGCGGCGGTGCGGCGATGGGCGGGCTGGACGACGAGGCGCCGTTCGACGTCAACCGCTCGAAGACGGGCGGGGATTACGAAACGAACGCCGATATATCGTTCGTTCGTACATTTGCAGGAGCGGTCGCCGGGATCGACGCCGTGGCGGTGACCGTCGAGGTCAACATCGCGGGCGGCGGGCTCGGCATGTACCTGGTGGGACTGCCCGACAATGCCGTGAAGGAGAGCGAGCAGCGCATCCGTGCGGCGTTCGAGAACTCGGGGGAGCGGATGTCCGGCCGCAAGGTGGTCGTGAGCCTCGCTCCGGCCGACCTGCGCAAGGAGGGGGCGGGTTTCGACCTGCCGATCGCCGTGGGGATACTCGCGGCGATGGGCCGCGTGGATGCCGGGGCGCTCGGCGGGACGATGTTCGCGGGCGAGCTGTCGCTCGACGGGCTCGCTCAAACCCGTGCGGGGCGTGCTGCCGATGCGGGCCCGCGACGAAGGGTTGCGGCGGCTGGTGCTGCCGGCGGAAAACGCGGCGGAGGCCGCGGTTGTCGACGGCATCGAGGTGATCGGCGCCACGACCTTGCGCCAGGTCGTCGGATACCTGAACGGCGAGGCGGAGATTGCGCCTGCCGTGCCGGCCGACGACGAACCGTTCGCCGCGGCGGCGACGCACTATGCGGAGGATTTCGCCGACGTGCGGGGCCAGACGCATGTGAAACGTGCGCTGGAGATCGCTGCGGCGGGAGGGCACAATGTGCTGATGGTCGGCGCGCCGGGTTCGGGCAAGACGATGCTCGCGCGGCGTCTGCCGACGATCCTGCCGCCGCTTTCGCGCGAAGAGGCGCTGGAAACGACCAAGATACACTCCGTGGCGGGCAAGGCGGGGGTGGCGGGCGGGCTGATGGCCCGGCAGGCCGTTTCAGCGCTCCGCACCACACGGTCTCGCAGGTGGCGCTGATCGGCGGCGGGCAGTCGCCGCGTCCGGGCGAGGTGTCGCTGGCGCACAACGGGGTGCTGTTTCTCGACGAACTGCCCGAGTTCGGGCGCAGTGTGCTGGAGGTGTTGCGACAGCCGTTGGAAGAGAAGAAAATAACCGTGTCGCGGGCCAAATACAGCGTGGAATACCCGGCGAACTTTACGCTCGTGGCGGCGATGAACCCCTGTCCGTGCGGGTATTACAACCACCCGGCCCGGGAGTGCGTCTGCTCGCCGGGGTCGGTGCACCGCTACATGAGCCGGATTTCAGGGCCGCTGATGGACCGGATCGACATGCATGTGGAGGTGACGCCCGTCAGTGCGGCGGAGTTTCGGCGGCGGCGCCGGGGAGTCCAGCGCTGCGATTCGTGCGCGGGTCGTGCGGGCGCGGGAGGTGCAGGCCGTGCGGTTCCGCGGTGCGCAGGGGGTGCATACCAATGCGATGATGAATGCGGCCATGTTGCGCGAATACTGCCGCCCGGATGCCGCTTCGGCGGCGTTGCTGGAGCGGGCGATGGAACGCCTGAACCTTTCGGCGCGGGCTTACGACCGTATTCTGAAGGTGGCGCGTACGATCGCCGACCTGGCGGGGCGCGACACGGTCGCGGCAGCCGACGTGGCCGAGGCGATCAATTACCGGTCGCTGGATCGGGGTAACTGGGGGCGGTGATGAAAAAATGGCTGAAGACAATGGCATGGGCGGCGGCCGCCGGGGCGGTGCTGGCTACCGTGGCGGTATCCGCCGCCGGGTATGCCGTGCAGCGGGCGACAGACGGCCGGGTATACGCCTCGCCCGGGGAGGTGCCCGCCAACCGGGCGGGGTTGCTGCTCGGGACTTCGCGGACGGTGCGTTCGGGACGTCCGAATGCGTATTTCTACAACCGGGTCGATGCGGCCGCGGCACTGTACCATGCCGGCAAAAAGTGGAGTACTTGGTCATCAGCGGCGACAACGGCCGCAAGGGTTACAACGAGCCGCAGGACATGAAGGAGGCGCTCGTCGGACGGGGCGTGCCGGCGGAGGCGATATACCTCGACTATGCCGGGTTCCGGACGTACGATTCGGTCGTTCGCATGGAAAAGGTATTCGGGCAGGAGAGCTTCACGGTAATCTCACAGGAGTTCCATAACCGCCGTGCGGTTTACATTGCGCAGGCGTTGGGGCTCGATGCCGTAGGGTACAATGCCGCAGACGTGGCGGCGTACGGTGGCATGAAGACCAGGCTCCGGGAAAAGCTGGCGCGGGTCAGGATGTTCATGGATTTATGGACGGGAAAAAACCGAAATTCCTCGGAGAACCCGTCGAAATAGGAAAATAACGGGATATGAAGAAGATCATACTTTCGGGCGGCGGAACGGGCGGACATATCTATCCGGCCGTGGCGGTTGCCGAGGCGCTCGAGCGGCGGTTCGGCGACGATGTGGAACTGCTGTTCGTCGGCGCCGAGGGCAAAATGGAGATGGAGAAGGTGCCGGCGCTGGGCTACCGCATCGTCGGCCGCCCATTGCGGGGTTGCAGCGGCGCATGGACTGGCACAACCTCGCGGTGCCGCTGAAGGTGCTCCGGAGCATCCGGATGGCGAAAAAAGACCATCCGCGATTTCGGGGCCGATGCGGTGGTGGGCTTCGGGGGCTACGCCAGCGCCCCGGTGTTGTGGGCTGCACAGCGGCTGGGGGTGCCGACGGTGATTCAGGAGCAGAACTCCTATGCCGGGCTGACCAACAAGATACTGTCCAGGCGGGCGAAGCGGATCTGCGTCGCCTACGAGGGCATGGAACGCTTTTTCCCGGCCGACAGGATCACGATGACGGGCCCTGCGGGGCGCTTCTCGAAAGAGGGGGCCGACCGGGGCGAAGCGTTGGAATATTACGGCTTTACGCCGGATCTCCCGGTGGTGCTGGTCGTGGGCGGATCGCTCGGGACGCGGTCGCTCAACGAGATGATGAAGGCGTGGATACTCTCGCTCGGAGGCGCCGACGCCCCGGTGCAGGTGATCTGGCAGACGGGGAAATACTACGAGCGCGAGATGCAGGCGTTCCTGGCGGCGCACCCGACGGGGAATATCTGGCAGGGAGCTTTCATCGACCGCATGGACTACGCGCCTATGGGCGGCCGATCTGGTCGTGTCGCGCAGCGGCGCCGGAACGGTCTCGGAGCTGTGCCTGGTGGCCAGGCCCGTGTTGTTCGTGCCTTCGCCCAACGTGGCCGAGGATCACCAGACGAAGAATGCCCGGGCGCTGGAGGCCAAAGGGGCTGCGGTGGTGGTGCCCGATGCCGAGGCCCGCACGCGGGCGATGGCGCGGGCGATGGCGCTGCTCGCCGACGGGGAGGCGCTGCGCAGGATGAGCGAAAAACCTCGAGAAGCTGGCGCGCCCCGACGCGGCGGAGCGGATTGTGGATGAAATCGAAAAAGGTAATGAAGTGACCGCACGGCCGTGAAGCCGCAGGGCGCAGGCGGCACCTGTCTTCACGGGACGGGCTGCACCTGCACGGCGGGCGGCGGTATGAAAATCAAGAATCGAGCAGATGGAGTTTCAAAAAGTATATTTTCTGGGTATCGGCGGCATCGGCATGAGCGCCCTGGCCCGCTATTTCCTGCACGAGGGTAAAAAGGTGGCCGGCTACGACCGTACGCCTTCGCACCTGACGGACGAGTTGTCGGCCGAGGGGCGGCGATCCATTTCGAGGACGACGTGCGGCTGATCCCCGCGGAGTTCCTCGACCCGGCGGCGACGATGGTGGTGTATACCCCGGCCGTGCCGCAGGAGCACAGCGAGTACCGCTATTTCGCCGACCACGGGTTCCGTATCGAGAAGCGCTCGCAGATGTTGGGGCACCTTGCCGAAGGCAAGTACGTGATGGCTGTGGCGGGAACGCACGGCAAGACTACGACGTCGACGCTCGTGGCATGGCTGAACCGCGCCCTGACGGGTGGCGGCAGTGCCTTTCTGGGCGGTATCCGAAGAATTTCGGCGGCAACCTGGTGCTGGACGGCTGCGGGGTGCAGGGGATGCGCCCCCCCGCGGGGAAGGGATGCGCCGCTGCCGGATCACGCCTTCCGGGCGGGCGGCTGGCCGTCGAGGCCGACGAGTTCGACCGTTCGTTCCTGCGGCTCTATCCCGACGTGGCGGTGATTACCTCGGCCGATGCCGATCACCTCGATATTTACGGCACGCACGAGGCGGTGAAGGAGGCTTTTTCGCAGTTCGTGCGGCAGATACGGCCCCCGGCGGATTCCTCGTCATCAAGCATGGGTCGACATTATGGTGGACAATCCGCAGATTACGGTGTACCGCTATTCGTACGACGTGCCGTGCGACTTCTATGCCCGTAACGTGCAGCTGCTCGAGGGAGGCCATTACCGATATGACATCGTAGTGCCGGGCAGTGTGGTCGAAGGCTGCACGCTGGGCATTCCGGGCTGGGTCAACATTGAAAATTCGGTGGCGGCTGTGGCCTCGGTATGGTGCGCGGCCAGGGCCGAAGGGGTTGCGTTGGATGCGGACGCCCTGCGCGGGGCGCTGGCGTCGTTCTCGGGCGTGAAGCGCCGGTTCGAATTCTATGTCAACACCCCCAGACAGGTCTACATGGACGATTACGCGCACCATCCGCGCGAACTGGCGGCGACGCTGACCTCCGTGCCCGGAAGATGTTTCCGGACGGCGCATTACGGCGCTGTTCCAGCCCCACCTCTACACCCGCACGCGCGACCTCTACGAAGAGTTCGCCGAGTCGCTGTCGCATGCCGACGAGGTGGTGCTGCTGCCGATTTACCCGGCGCGCGAGGAGCCGATCCCCGGCGTCACGTCGGAGCTCATCGCCCGGCACGTGGCCGTGCCGTGCCGCATCGTCGGCAGGGAGGCGCTGGCCGATACGGTCGCGGCGATGGATACGGACGTGGTGGTGAGCTTCGGTGCGGGCAACATCGACGCCTGCTGCGCCGAGGCGCTGGCCGAAAAAACTCGGACGCGAAAAGCTGACGTGCGATGAACCGCTACCTCCGATACGCATTGCTGGCCCTTTTTGTGGAGTGCCGTGGCCGCATATATCCTCTATGCGGGCACCACGGCGCAGCGTCTGCGTGCCGCGAGGACGGTCTGCAAGGTCGAGATCGAGGTCGTCGACAGTTCGTCGATGGGTTATCTGGTGTCGGGGCGCATGGTGCGCGGGTGGATCGCGCAGAGCGGGATCAAGACGAAAGGCACGGCAGTTGATAAGGTGCCCTTGACGCAGATCGAGGAGATGATCGCCAGGAACGGGTTCGTGGAGCGGGTGGACGCCTATGTCTCCTATGACGGGGTGCTGCACGTGGATATCAGCCAGCGAAGGCCGCTCGTGCGGCTGCTGGTGAACGGCGTGGATTCGTACGTCACGGCGGAGGGCTATGTCTTCGCCGCGCCGCGGGCATCGTCGCTTTACGTGCCGGTCGTGACGGGCAGCTACCGCCCGCCGTTTCCTGCGGCGTATGAGGGGCCCCCGTGCGGGCGCATATCGACACCGAGTCGGCGAAGGTGGACAAACGGATCGCGGAGCTGGAGCGGGAGAAGTACCCCCTTTACAGACGCGAACTGCAGAACGACCGCAACCTGTCGGCGCTGCGCCGTATGCGGGTCAAGAAACAGTGGTGGCGGCTGGAAAGCCTCGGCCGAGTTCGACAAACGGGTCGGCGAACTGCGCCGCCACAAGGTCGAAATGCGCCGCAAATACCGCTACGAGGCGCGTATGATCCAGCAGGGGATCGACCGTATCGCACGGCAGCAGGAGGCCGAGCGGCTGAAACAAAAAAAGTTGGAGAAAAGCTACGAAGATTTCATGAAACTCCTTACCTTTGTAGAGTTCGTCGAAGAGGACGACTTCTGGAGGTCGGAAGTGGTGCAGATTGCGGCTCGGACGACCCCCCAGCGGAGCGTTGGAGGTGGAGCTGGTGCCGCGCGAGCGGACGCCACACCATTCTTTTCGGGCGCATCGAGCAGGTGGAGCGTAAGTTCGACAAGTTGCTGCGCTTCTACCGCAACGGGTTGCAGAACATCGGCTGGGATGCGTACAGGACGATAGATATCAGATACAAGGATCAGGTGGTTTGCAAGAAATAAAAAGGAAATATACCGTGGAAAGAAAGAATTATACCGTTGCCGTCGACCTGGGCTCGTCGAACGTCGTGGTGGCTGTCGGCGAGAAGGCCGCCGAAGGGCAGATGGAGGTGGCGTCGATCGTGTCGAAGCCCGTTGAGGGGGTCAACGCGGGCAAGATCGAGAATATCGAACTGGTGAGCCGCGCCATCCGCGAAGCCATGTCCGAAGCCGAAGAGCAGCTGGGGATCCGGATCACGGAGGCCTATGCCGGTATTTCGGGCGATTTCGTGCGCTGTGCGCGCCATACGGATCATGTTTTTGTCTACGATCCCCAGAACGGCGTCAACCAGAAGGACGTCGACGCGCTGTTCGACCGCATGCGGAACGTGCAGGCGCCTGACGACGAGACCATCATGGAGCGTGTGCCCCAGAACTATGTGGTCGACGACAACCAGGAGGTCAAGAACCCCGTGGGGTCGTTCGGCAAGAAACTCTCGTCGACGTTCAATTTCATCCTTTGTCTGCGCACGCCGATGCAGCGGCTCGACATGGCGCTCAAGCGGCTCGGCATAAAGATGCTGGGCGTGACGTCGAATGCCATCGCCACGGCCGAGGCCGTGCTGCTGCCCGACGAGAAGGAGGAGGGCGTAGCGGTGGTCGACATCGGCGGCGGCGTGACGGACGTGGCGGTTTATTACCGCAACGTGGTGCGTTATATCGCCACGATCCCGATGGGGGCCATGGCCATCAACCGCGACATCCGCACGATGAGCGTGCCCGAGAAACATGTGGAAAGCCTCAAACAGAAATACGGTTCGGCGGTGGCCGACCTGGCCCCGGAGGACAAACTGATCCGCGTCAACGGCCGCACGGCCCGCGAAGCGAAGGACATCCTGCTGCGCAACCTGGCGACGGTGATCGAAGCCCGTGCCACGGATATTGCAGAGTTCGTATTGCAGGAGATCCGGGATTCGGGGTATGCCGGCAAGCTGGCTTACGGCATTGTCCTGACGGGAGGTTCGGCCAAAAGCTGAAGGATGTGGACGAGTTGTTCCGCCGCGTGACGGGCATGGACGTGCGCATCGCATCGGCCGAAACCGGCGTTGCGGAGGAGTCGAGGGAAAAGGTCGTAGACCCGGCCTATGCCACGGCGGTCGGTATTTTGCTCAAGGGCGCCGAACAGGGTGCCTGCGCGGTGATCGAGCGTCCGGCCGCACCGGCGTCCCGGCCAGCGGAGCCCCGCCCGGGATTCCCCAGCCCCACGCAGCCCCAGGCCACCCGAGTTCCGCCATACGCCGCGGTTCCAGCAGCCCGCACAGGGGCCGGCTTCCGGCGGCGGCACAGCCTGCGTCCGATGAGGATGCCGCGGCAAGGGGGCAGGAGCGGGAAGATGAGCAGCTGAAGGCCCCGTGATCGAACCCAAGCGCAAGCGCGACTGGGGGTCGATCTTCCAGAAGACCTTCGACAAGATCAACAAGAGCTTTACGGCCGCCGAGGACGAGGAGATTTGATCCTGGGGGGCTGAAACCGGCCTTTTAAACGGCCGGGCGTGAGGAGGATTTGCGGGCGTTCGCCCCGCGTGGGAATTAATCAGAAGAAAGGAGTAAAGAGATATGACAGACGAATTGATGTCGGAAATCAAAGCCCCGAAGACGGACGGGTCGATCATTATGGTGGTAGGTGTCGGCGGTGCCGGCGGGAATGCCGTGAACCATATGTGGAACCTGGGTATACGGGGCGTGACGTTCATGGTTTGCAATACCGACCAGCAGGCGTTGGACAAGAGTCCCGTGGAGCAGAAGATACGGCTCGGAGCCGAAGGTCTCGGTGCGGGGAACGACCCGGAGAACGGCCGCCGTGCCGCAGTCGAGTCGCTGCCCGAAATCCGCCAGCACCTCGAAGAGGCCGGGACTCGGATGCTGTTCATCACGGCCGGCATGGGCGGCGGTACGGGTACGGGCGCATCGCCCGTCATCGCCAAGCTGGCCAAGGAGATGGGGCTGCTGACTGTGGCGATCGTCACCTCGCCGCTGGCCGTCGAGGGTAAGATCCGTTACGAACAGGCTTTCCGCGGGATCGAGGAACTGCGCCAGAATGTCGATTCGCTGCTGATTATCAACAATGAGAATATTCTCGAAATATACGGGCGCCTGTCGCTTAAGCAGGCGTTCGGCAAGGCCGACGACATCCTGTGTTCGGCGGCGAAGGGCATCGCCGAGATCATCACGGTCGAAAGCGACCTGGTGAACGTCGACTTCGCCGATGTGTCGAAGGTGATGCGCGATAGCGGCCGCGCGCATATGGCCGTGGCTACGGCCGAAGGCGACAACCGCGCCGAGACGGCGGCCGAGGCTTCGCTGCGTTCGCCGCTCCTGGATCACAACCTGATCTCGGGTGCGAAGAATATCCTGCTGAACATTTCGGTGTCGAACGCCGACTCGTTGATGTATGAGGAGGTGGTGCGCATTCTGGAGTATATCCAGGCGCATGCCAGCGTGCAGGACGACAACGGCGTGATACACAACGCTAATATCATTTGGGGTACGAGCGAGAAGCCCCAGCTGGGCAACGCCATCGAACTGGTGGTGGTGGCCACGGGGTTCTCGGGCGATGCGTCCGTCGACGTGATGAAGCAGATCATCCCCCCCCGGCGCGTATCACGGACCCGGTGAAGGAGCCCGTGGCTCCCGTGCTGGAGCCGATCAAGCCCGTTGCGCCGCCGCAGCGGCCGCCCGAGCAGGTGATGCTCGGCGCCAAGTCGACCCGCTACAACAACATCGAACTGCTGCTGGCCAAACCGGCCTACCAGTCGCGCAATTCGAAGTTCATCGTGCAGATGCCCGGCGGACGCAAGGAGGTGCTGCGCGAGGAGTCCGAAAACAGCCAGCAGGCTGCCGATTCGCAGGGCGGATCGCTTTTTGACTAACTAAATCCGCGCAAGTTTGGAGAGTACCGCTTCATGGATCGCATTCAACGGGTTTTCGGGCCATATCGCCGTGCTGTGCGCGGTGACGTTGGGACTGCTGTGCGTTTCAGCGCTCGTATCGGGGGGCTGAAACTTCGTTTTTCTCCCTGTCGCATAAGGATATCCGCCGCCTGCAGACGCGCACGACCGCTTCGGCGGAGGCGGTGTTGCACTTGCTGACGGATGTCGACGTGCTGCTGGCGACGATTCTGGTGGTCAATAACCTGGTGAATATCTGCATCGTCATCCTCGTGTCGGGTATCATCGACTCGGTTTTACGTTCCTGCGTTTCGAGTTCCTGTTCAAGACCGTACTGGTGACTTTCCTGCTGCTGCTGTTCGGCGAGATACTGCCCAAGAGTGCTCGCGCAGACCATTCCCGTGCGCTTCGCGCAGTTCGCCGCGCGGCCCCTCAGGGTGTTGCGGTGGATTTTCTATCCGCTCTCCTACATCCTGGTGCGCACGAGCAGCCGCATCAGCGAAAAGGCGGCGCACAAGAGCGAGATTTCGCTCGACGAACTGGCCGACGCCGTGGATATGACCCAGAGTTCGAGCCCCGAGGAGCATGTGATGCTGTCGGGGAATCGTCAACTTCGTGAATACCGAGGTGCAGGAGATCATGAAAGCCCGCGTGGACATTACGGCGCTCTCGGTGACGGACGATTACGAGACCGTCAAGCAGACGATCATCCGGTCGGGGTTTTCGCGTATCCCGGTATACGAAGAGGATATCGACAATATCCGCGGGACGCTCTATGTCAAGATCTGCTCCCCTACATCAACCATGGCAACGAATTCGGCTGGCAGCAGCTGGTGCGCAAGCCCTATTTCGTGCCCGAGCATAAGAAGATCAACGACCTGCTGGGCGACTTCCAGTCGAACAAGGTACACATGGCGATCGTCGTCGACGAATACGGTTCGACGCTGGGGCTGGTGTCGCTGGAAGATATCATCGAGGAGATCGTGGGCGAGATTTCGGACGAAAGCGATGCCGACGAGAGTTTCTTCACGCGTCTCGACGAGAAGAGTTACCTCTTCGACGGCAAGAGCCACCTGGGCGATTTCGAACGGGTGCTGGGGATCGACGAGGAGACCTTTGCCGACGTGAAGGGCGATGCCGAGACCCTCGCCGGGCTGATGCTCGAACTCAAACGCGACTTCCCCCGCAAGGGCGATGTCTTTACGTCGCACGACATCCGTTTTACGGTGCAGGAGATGGACGGGCACCGTGTCGATAAAATCCGTGTGGACTTGCAGTGAACGATGGGAAAGGCACTCTTCATAGAGCCGCCGATGGACGAGGCCGGGGTAGCCGGGTGGGTGACATCCGACGAATTGTCCGAGGCCGGGCGTTTTGTGCGGGAGGGCCGGCGCCGGGAATACCTCACGTGGCGAGCCGTCGTCCGCCGGGAACTGGGGGCGGAAGTGCGGATTGCCTATGATGCAGCCGGGGCCCCGGTCGTCGACAGGGACGGGGTATACGTCGGGGTTTCGCACTGTAGGGGGCGTGTGGCCGTCTGTCTGTCCGATGTCCCCTGCGCGGTCGACATCGAGCCCGAGACGCGGGATTTCAGCCGTGCTACGCCGCGTTACATGTCCCCCTCCGAGCAGGCGCTGTCCGGCGATCCGCTGCTGCCTGCCGCCGTCTGGTGCGCGAAAGGAGGCGCTTTATAAATATGCCCGGCGCCCGGGGCTGGACTTGTTGCACGACCTGCGGGTGGAGGCGGTGGATTTCGCGGCCGGAATCGTTGTCGGGCGCATCGGCGGCGGGGAGGCGATCCGGCTCACGCTGCATCGTGCCGACGGGTTTATCGCGGTATATATTGTGTAGTTCCCGTGAGGATTACTGAAAGCCCCTCGGTTGTCGGGGGGCTTTTTCCATGTCGCGATACCGGTCGTCGGGGCGGGGATTGTCGGTATGGGGCTCTTAGAAGGCTTCGGAGGCCGTGAAGAGGAAGGCCGAGGAACGTTTGCGATCCCACGGCAGGTTTTGTTGCCGTAGACGCCCCAGCCGTAGTCGAGGCGAATGTTCATCCGGTTCTTGAACTCGAACCGGTAGCCGCAGCCGAAGCTGTAAAGGGTGTTGTCCCAGCGGAATTTGTCGGTGCCCCAGACCTGTCCGCCGCCGATCCAGGCCACGATGCCGTGGCGGCGGTAGATTTTTCTGGCGCAGCTCGATCTGCGTCTCGACAAGCCTTTGTCGCGGTAGCGCCCTTCGTAGTAGCCGCGCATGCGTTCCCATGCCGCCCATCTTGGCGTACATGTGCCACGAAGGGTGCCGGCCGTGAAGTCGGCGTAGAGGTCGTAGGCGAAGATGGCGCCTTTCCAGAGTTTCCGGTAGAAGTCGAAGGTCAGGGTGAAGCGTCCGAAGTTGCGGCGCGTATTGCCCAGCCATTCGGGGTACCACTTGGCTTCGGCCTTGATGAAGATGCCCTTCGAAGCGTTGAATGTCACGTCGCGCGTGTCGTATTGGGCGAAGAGGCCGAGGCTGGTGTTGAAGGCGTTCGGATTGTCGCCCGATTCGGTAATGTAATTCGAGAAGGGGATCCTGCTTGGCCGGGTCGTAGCGCCCCTCCTGCCAGAAGGGTGTAGAGTTCGCCCATCCTGCCACCCGGAACCGGCTTCCCGGCGTCTACGTCGGCTTTGACATTATTCATATAGGCGACCATCCCCGTGTCTTTGTACTTCGCCCCGGTGTAGTCGATGCCCCCGCTGACGCCGATGTAAAAGCGTCCGGCGAGCGCCGTGCAGTAGGAGATGCGGAAGATGCCCATCGTGGTGGTGAGCTCCTGTGCGTAGCCCTCCGCGCCGGCGTTGTAGCCCACGCCGTAGAAGGCACCCGGAAAATAGACGAAGGCCCCGGCGTAGCTCAGGCGTTGTTTGTTGTGGTTGAAGATGTTGTCGCCCGAGAAGCGGAGCAGGACGAATTTTTCGGTCGTGACGTTGCCGTAGATCGAGATATTCGACGGGGCGGTCACGGAGTCCGTGCGGTCTATTCGGTAAAGCCCCGCCACGAGGAACCCGATGCCGAAGCCGACATCCGACGAATAGTTCGGGCCGGGGACGATGCTCCAGTCGATTTTCTTTTTCGAACGTACGGTCGATATTCGAACGGCTGTAATAGTCGATGATGCGGCGTAAAGCCTTTGCGTTGGGCAGGCGATGTGAGGGCTGCGGTGTCGGCAGGCTGTTTCGGGGAGCGGGCTGCGGCGCCCGATCTGGGACAGGGCTTCCTCGGTCGAGGGAAAGGAATCCATGTCCTTGTCGGGTTGCTGCCCTACGGCGGTATATGCTATCAGCAGCATGCAGACCGTTAAAATGGTTCTGTATCCCTTTTTTCATTGATTGTTCGGTGAAAGGCGATCCAAAGATAGGGAATTATTTTCCGTATGCGCAAAACGGCGGGCGGATGCCGGAGATGGACGCGGCTTTCCGGGATAAATGTTTATCTTTGCTGTGGTAATCCTCCCGTGTGCGGCTTTGCAGGCGGGGGAGTCGGGTGCCTCTTTTACTGAATTTGACAATGCAGATAACCAGACCTGTCCCGGCCGCCGATCCGGTGGAATATACCGATGGTAGGGCGTTGACCGAAGGCGAAGAGATTGCCGGAGGCATTTTCCGCGGCATTGTTTTCCCGCACCTCGACCGGGAACATGTCTGGGTGCAGTCGTGTCTTTTCGCAGGCTGCCTTTTCCCGGCGTGCACGTTGCACGGATCGCATTTCACAGATGTGACCTTCCGAAACTGCGACCTGTCGAACACCGACCTGACGGGGTGCAGTTTCCAGCGGGTGGAGTTCCTGGATTGCAAGCTCACGGGGACGAACCTCTCGAAGCGACGATGCAGCATGTGGCCTTCGAGCACTGCAAGGCGGAGTTCGCCAATTTCGCACTGGGGCGCTTGCGTTTCGTGGCGTACAGTCAGGGAGTCATGCGGGGTGCCGTGTTCGACGAGTGCCGCCTGGAGAAGGTCGCCTTTTGCGCGCTGCGACCTGACGCACGCAGGGCGAATTCCGCGGCACGCGCCTGCGCGGGCTTTCATTCGCCGATTCCGACATCCGCGGCATGCGGGTCGGCGAGGTCGATTCCTCGTTTGAATTAAAGGGTTTGAAAATTAACGCATTGCAGGCTGTTGACCTGGTGCGGCTGCTGGGGGTAGAGGTGGAGGAATAAGGGTTTATTCAAAAAATTTACATATTTCTTAAAAAATCTTAATAAAATATTTGGAAGTTTGCTTTTGCCGTAGTACTTTTGCCTCGTCTTAAATGATAAAATATTTTAAGAATTATTTAAAATTATTTAGTATGAAAGCAAGGATCAATGAGTGGTTACGCACCGCCCTGATTATGTTGGGAGAGAGCATCAAACTGCGCGAGATGTAATATCTCCCTTTTATTTTCGGAAAAGAGTTAAAACTTCGATATACGAAAGCGGCCCGACTGTCAAAGTCGGGCCGCTTTTTCAGCTCCCAGCCGTCAAGCGGCTGAGGCTTCTCAGGGGCGGTCGTTGCGCCCGGGTTATTTGATGCCCAGTTTCTTGGCGATCTCCTTGGGCAGGGCGTGCTTGTTGACCATGACCGAGGTCGTCTTGTAGGCGACGAACGGGCGCGAGAAATACCAGAATCCGTCGTATGGCGGACGTACGTCCCATGAATTCTGCACCTTGTAGTAGCGGTTGCCTGCCTGGTCGGTGGCCGTACCCATGATGACCATGCCGTGGTCGTCGGTGGTTTCGTAGTTGTCGAAAGCCTCCTGGCGCATCTCCTGGGTGATGGCGAGCTCCTTGCCCGGCTTGTCGAACTTGTAGAGTGCGTTGTCCTTCTCCTTCTGGGTCAGTTTTCCCCAGCGCTCGGCTTCGGTGCCGCCCATGCCTTCGAGGTCGGCGGCCGGTACGATACCGATCGCTTTGGTGCGGCTGAATCCCTTTTCGCTTACGTCGGTGCCCCACGCGACGGGATACCCGTTCTCCAGTGCGTTGTCCACGACGGCCATCATTTCGTCGAGCGGAAGGTTGTAGACCGTGCCCCACATCCAGTTATCGGGCACCTCGATGATGAACTGCGTATAGAAGGGGTGGTGTGTGAACGAACTGATGTCGATATAGTCGTCGATGTCGATCGGCAGCGAGGCGGCGAACGTCCGGGGCGTGTATTCCTTGCCCTGATAGGTGAAGGTCTCGGGCATCGGGCCGAAAATATTCGTCCAGGATGGCGTTGAAACCCCGTTTCCAAGCCGTCGAGAGCGGCTTGTCCGAAGATTTGGTGCTGGCCTCCATCACTGCGTCGAGGTAGGCTTTCAGCACGCACGAGAGTTCGTGGAAATCGGCTTTCTCGGTGCCGTAGTTGAAGCCCGGGTAGGCTTCGAACGGGACGATGCCGTAGTTCTTGATTCCCTCCCGTCACGTCGCGCGAGGCCCCGCCTTCGGCGAAGTTGATCTCGCCGTGCATGCGGATGTATTTCACGGCTTTTTCCATGAACGTATGGCGGACGATCCACATTTCGGAGAGGTGCACGGGGGCGCCTCCCGCACGCAGGATTTCCCCTTCGAGGAACGAAAGGGTCGAGTAGCACCAGCAGGTGCCGCTACGGCTCTGATCCTTGACCAGGGTCGTGGGGATCAGTTTGACGTCGGTGAACCGGTAGCCTTCGGCGGCGGTCGTGTCGGGTGTTGTGCCGCAGCCGCAAGTGCGGCGCAGAAGGCAACGAGGGTCAGCAGGAGTTTCTTCATTGCTTTAGGGTTTAGGTTGTGGGTGTTGCTATTTTTTTTCGAGTCGGCGACGATCTTCAGACAGTCGTCGAGCGTGAGCTCTTCGGGTTTGCTGCCCTTGGGCAAGCGGTGTTCTTGCCCCCTTGTAGGCGATGTAGGCCCCGTAACGGCCGTTCTTGACCAGCATGTCGGGCTCTTTCGGGGAAGCTCCGCAGCGGAGTGTTGGCCGCGGCGGCCGCCGCCTGCTGGGCATGGACGATCTCCACGGCTCGCTCGTAGGTAAGCGTGTAGGGGTCGTCGCCCTTCTGCAGCGATGCGAACGATTTGCCGTGGCGCACGTAGGGCCCGTATTTGCCGATGCCCACCGAGAGCTCTTCGCCGTCGAGCTGGCCCAGGTCGCGGGGCAGCGCGAAGAGCGCCAACGCCTCCTCTAGCGTGATCGACTCGATCAGCTGGCCCTTTTTGAGCGAGGCGAAGCGGCCTTTCTGCCCCTCCTCGCCTTCGATCTCGACCATCGGGCCGTAGCGGCCGATGCGTGCCTTGACGATATGCCCCCGTCTTGGGGTCGTTGCCCAGGATGCGTGCCTGGCTCTTCTTGTCGGTCTGCGTGCCGATGGCGGTGTCGACCATCTGGTGGAAGGGGGCCGTAGAAATCGTGGATCATCTTCACCCACGTGATGTCGCCGTCGGCGATGCGGTCGAATTCCTTTTCGACGCTGGCCGTGAAGTTATAGTCCATGATCGGCTTGAACTGCGTTTCGAGGTAGTCGTTGACGACCATGCCGATGTCCGTCGGCGAAAGGCGGTTCTTCTCCTTGCCGTAGCTTTCCGAGAGGTTTTCGTGGCGAGCTTGTCGCCCGTGAGGAAGTCATTTGCACGTAGTTGCGTTTTCTGCCCCTCCCTGTTTTGCTTGACCACGTAGCCGCGGTTGATGATCGTCGTGATGGTCGGCGCGTAGGTCGAGGGGCGTCCGATGCCCAGCTCTTCGAGGCGCTTGACCAGCGAGGCTTCGTTGTAACGTGCCGGGGCCTGCGTGAAGCGTTCCGTGGCGGTGATCTGCGTCGAAAGCAGTTCGTCGCCCTGTGCCATTTTGGGGGAGCAGCCCTTCGCCGCTTTCGGCGGCCTGGTCGTCGTCCGTGGATTCGAGTAGAGGCGCAGGAAGCCGTCGAAGCGGACGACTTCGCCCGTGGCGACGAATTGCTGCGACGAGCCCGACATGTCGATCACAATGGTTGTGCGGTCGAGTTCGGCGTAGACCATCTGCGAGGCTACGGTGCGCTTCCAGATCAGGTCGTAGAGTTTCTTTTCGCCGGGGTGCCCTCGATTGACTGCCGGTCAATATACGACGGGCGGATGGCTTCGTGCGCCTCCTGGGCACCCTTTTGGTCTTGGTCTTGTAGTTATGCCACGACGAATATTTTTCGCCGTAGAGTCTGGTGATCTCCTCTTTGCACTGGGCCAGTGCCTGTTGCGAGAGGTTTACCGAGTCGGTACGCATGTAGGTGATGAGACCCTGCTCGTAGAGGTGCTGGGCGACGGACATTGTCTGCGAAACGGACATGCCCAGCTTGCGGCCTGCCTCTTGCTGGAGCGTGGAGGTCGTGAACGGGCGGTGCCGGGAAACGCTGTGCGGGTTTCTCTTCGGCTTTCGACACGGTGAAAGTGGCGCCGATGCAACTGCGGGAAAGGTGCCTCGGCCTCGGCCTGCGTTTCGAAGCGCGACGAGTTCGGCCTTGAAGAGCTGTCTTTTCGGGGTCGCTGGCCGCGTGGAACTGCGCCACGACGCGGAAATAGGCGGCCGAGCGGAAAGCGATGATCTCGCGTTCGCGCTCGACGATCAGCCTTACGGCCACGCTCTGCACGCGCCCTGCCGACAGCGCCGGCCGTACTTTCTTCCACAGCACCGGCGACAGCTCGAAGCCGACCAGCCGGTCGAGGATGCGGCGTGCCTGCTGGGCGTTGACCAGGTCCATATTGACCGTGCGCGGCTTCTCGATGGCTTCCAGAATCGCCCGCTTGGTGATTTCGTGGAAGACGATGCGCTTGGTCCGGTCGACGGGGAGACCCAACACTTCGGTCAGGTGCCATGCGATGGCTTCTCCTTCGCGGTCTTCATCGGACGCGAGCCAGACGGTCTTCGTCTTGGCCAGCTTGGTCAGTTCGTCCACCACTTTCTTCTTGTCGCCGGGGATTTCGTAGACGGGCCTGAACTCGTCGTCGATATTGATGCCGAGGTCCTTTTTCGACAGGTCGCGGATGTGTCCGAAACTCGACTTGACGATATAGTCCTTGCCGAGAAACTTCTCGATGGTCTTGGCCTTGGCGGGGGACTCTACGATTACTAAATTTTCCTGCATGCGTTCTTTATGGCTTTTCTGAAATGCGAAAACCTAAGCATGAGTACTTAGGTTTCGCATTCCGTGCTGTTGATCCTTTATTTGACCAGGGTATAGGCGATGTCGATCTTGATCGGGGCATCCTCCTTGGTCAGCGACCCGTCCGAGGGCGTCATACCCTGCATCACACTGTAATTCTGGGTGTAGAGACCGTATGCCTCGGGCCCCATGTACATAGTCCTGGTTTTGATTCTCTCCGCGATCTCTTCCCACGGGGCGTTCTCGCCCAGCTCCTTCACGGCCTCCTGGTAGTGGTTCCACATGCTCTGCACGTGGCCCGTGATGTCCATCACGTAGCAGCCCCGGCTGCGGTTGATGTAACCGCCGTAGGTCAGCGTCGTGCTGTCGGGGTCTTCTCGTAGGCATAGGCGTAGTCGGTGATGCCCGAGAGCTTTTTGTAATTGGTATAGAGGCCCAGGCGGCTCTGCGAGGCGTCCATCTGCTCGATCATGTGCTTCACGTCGGTCAGGTTCTGCCAGTCGTAGTTGCTGCCCGCGAAATAGACCGACATCCGCCTGGTTGATGGCCAGGGTGTTGAACTCCTTGGCGGAAGCGGCGTTCTCGTCCTTGATGATCTGCGCCAGCTGCCTGAAAGAACTCCTCGGTGAAGGTCATTTCCGTTACGACGCCGCCCATGCCCTCGACGTAGACCTGCTTGCTGAGGGGGCGGTTCTCGTTGGTTTCGACCGCATCCGCGATGTCGAACCTCTGCGGAGAGGTGGCTTTCGAGTAGTCGTGGCGGATGGTGTTGACCGACACGTTGCCGTAGTCGACCGAAGAGTCGTAGAAAATGGGGATCGAGAGCGTGTCGGCGATCAGCGTAGGGTCGCTCTCCAGGCGGTTACGCCCGTAGATCGCAAAGCCCGAAGCGTCGAGCGACGTGGCGTAGATGTTGCCCTTGTTGGGGGTCGTCTGGTCGACGGCCGGGACGATGTAGAGCCCCTTGAATTCGGCGACCCACTGCTCGAGGCTGTCGAGGCTGTAAATCGAATAGTCGCCCTTGTACGTGCCCTCCTGAAGCATCAGGCGGTTGATGAATTCCGTCCCTTCTGGGTCGGTTTCATGGTGGCGTACGTGGTGGCGGGGCCCGTCTCCTTTCCGTCCGGGGAAGGTGAACGTGAAGAGCACGTCGTCGCCTACGACACCCGCCTTGACGGGGTCGAAATTGAGGTAGAAGGTCGAGTCGCGCTCGGACTTTCCGCTTTCGACGGGTTTCTCGGTGAGGTATTTGTTGCTGACGACCTCGTATACGTTGTACTCCTGCGGTGAGCGTGTCGCTGCCGTAGCTGGAGATGGAAAATCTGATCGCCGAGTCGAGGATCGGGCGGAACCCGAAATAGCCCGAAGTCGATTTCATAGGGGACGTATTGCGTGAGGAATCCCGCCGTGCGGAGTCCGAACGTGTCGCTGAGCATCGACCCCATGTAGCCGTAGGAGAGGTTCGACGTGATGAGCGAGTCGGTCTGGAAAGCCGCGTCTCGACATAGCGCCTGGGAGTTGAGATCCCCCTCAGCCAGGGCGCCGAAGGTCGTAACCCGCTTTCATCTGCTGGTTGTCCGGCACGAGGTTCGACCCCCAGTGTGTCGTCGACCTTGGTGCAGCCCGCCGAATGTCATCGCAGCGACGGCCGTCATGACGGCGGCGGCGCAGCAAACGGCGGAAGTTATTGAATCGCTTCATAGAATCGGTTGTAATTATCGAAAAAGTCCGCTGCCTCGGGCGACTGGTATTCGAGCATGGGCTTTCCGCTCGCACGGGCGATTTCCAATACCCTGGGGTCGGCATCTGCGGAAGCTGCGACCACACCGTCGGCATATTCCATAACGAAGCGGCAGAGGTTTTCGTATGACGGGACGTCGAGAATTGAGAGATTTTTATCCTGACCCCTCGCCGGCGATCTTCGCGGCGAAGCCCCTTGTCCAGTTCCCCGGGGAAGCCGTCGGCATAGAGCGAAACGACGACCATTTTCACGTCGCGGAAAATCGGGTCGTCGGCGAAGATCCGTTTCAGGTAAACGGGAACCACGGCCGAGAACCAGCCGTGGCAGTGCACCACCGTCGGGGTCCAGCGCAGTTTCTTGACCGTTTCCAGTACGCCGCGGGCGAAAAAGATGGCCCGTTCGTCGTTGTCGGGGAATTCCGCACCTTCGCTGTCGGTCAGCACGGCCTTGCGCGAGAAATAGTCGTCGTTGTCGATGAAATAGATCTGCACGCGCGCCGCGGGGATCGAGGCGACCTTGATGATGAGCTGGTGGTCGTTGTCGTCGATGATGAGGTTCATGCCCGACAGGCGGATCACCTCGTGGAGCTGGTGCCGGCGTTCGTTGATGCAGCCGTAACGCGGCATGAACGTGCGTATTTCATTCCCACGCTCCTGCATCGCCTGCGTGAGAGCGCGGCAAAGTCCGGAGCTTTCCGTCTCTGGAAGATAGGGGGTAATCTCCTGACAGACGTACAGAATCTTATTTGCCATGGTTCGAGTATTTGATCTTTCGAGGTCTATTGTGCAAAGATAGTGAAAAAATCTTAAAGAATGAGCATCGCGTCGCCGTAAGTGCCGAATCGGTACCCTTCTTCCTTGGCTATCTTATAGGCGTTCATCACGGTTTCGTAGCCGCCGAACGCCGCCACCATCATCAGCTGGGTGGAGTAGGGCAGATGGAGGTTGGTCACCATGGCGTCGGCCACGGTGAACTCGTAGGGGGCGAAGATGAACTTGTTCGTCCAGCCTTCCATCGGGTTTGATCATGCCGTTGGTTGAGACCGCCGTTTCGAGGGTGCGCATGACGGTCGTGCCGATCGCCACGACCTTGCGCTCCTGCCGTTTGGCCGCGTTGACCGCTCGGCGGCGGCCTCCGTCGACGAAGAACTGCTCGGAATCCATCTTGTGCTTCGAGAGGTCCTCGACATCTACCGTACGGAAGTTGCCCAGCCCCACGTGGAGCGTGACGAACGCACGGTCGATGCCCGCTTGATCTCCATGCGCTTCATCAGGTGTTTCGAGGAAGTGCATGCCGGCCGTCGGGACAGCCACGGCGCCCTCCTTCTCGGCGAAGATGGTCTGGTAACGCTCGGCGTCCTCGGGTTCGACCTTCTCGCGTACCCACTTCGGCAGAGGCGTTTCGCCCAGCGCGAAGAGCGCATGCTTGAACTCCTCGTAGGAGCCGTCGAACAGGAAGCGCAGCGTGCGGCCGCGCGAGGTCGTATTGTCGATCACCTCGGCCACCAGCAGGTCGTCATCGCCGAAGTAGAGTTTGTTGCCGATGCGGATCTTTGCGGGCGGGTCGACCAGCACGTCCCAGAGCCGCAGTTCGCGGTTCAGTTCGCGCAGCAGGAAAATTTCGATTTCGGCGCCGGTCTTCTCCTTGTTGCCGTAGAGGCGTGCCGGGAAAACCTTTCGTGTCGTTGAAGACGAACAGGTCCTTTTCGTCGAAATACTCGATGATGTCCTTGAAAATACGGTGTTCGATAGTGCCTTTGGCGCGGTCGATAACCATCAGGCGCGAATCGTCCCGGTTTTCCGTCGGGTGTTTCGCCAGCATTTCGGGGGTGAAAAGTCATACCCGTACTGCGATAATTTCATAGATGAACGCTCTTTTTTACGTAATGTGGTTCGACATTTTTCTGCGTTCGGCGGGGCCTGAAACGCGGTTTTGCCTCTTGCCCCGCCTGCCGGAAAGGTTCCGGAAAACAAAGACAGATTATTTTTTATACGCAAAAAGTCTATTTTGTTTCAAGTTTTTGCAGATTTTCAAGAAATTCGTCCAGCTCATAGGATTTTTCGAGCGTGAAGTCCGCCGCTGCGCGTGCGGCGCAGCGAGGTGAGGTGCGCCCCGCTGCGGAGCGCCTGTCCCGATCTCGTGGGCCAGCGAACGAATGTAGGTGCCCTTTGCTGCAACGCACGCGGATGCGGATGCGCGGCAGGTCGTATTCCACGATCTCCATTTCGTAAATGTTGATCAGCGCCTGGCGTACGGCGACCTCCCGCCGGCGCGGGCCAGTTCGTAGGCCGTGTGCCCCTGTCGATCTTCTTGGCCGAGTAGACGGGCGGGGTTTGGAGCCGCTCGCCGGTGAGCGAGGCGAGGGCTTTCGGCGACCGCTTCCCGCGTGATGTGCTCCCCACGGGTAGGTCCGGTCTATCTCGTGTTCCAGATCGTGGCTCGGGGTCGTGGCACCCAGCATGACGTCGGCCACGTACTCCTTCTCCTCGGCCTGCAGGGCGTCGACCATCTTGGTGGCGCGGCCGATGCAGACCAACAGGATGCCCGAGGCCAGCGGGTCGAGCGTGCCCGCGTGTCCGACCTTTGATTTTTTGCGGTAACCCAGCCTGCGGAGCGCGGACTTGATCTTGCGTACGACGTCGGTGGACGTCCAGCTCAGGGGTTTGTCCATGACGGCGATGTAGCCCTCCTCGAAGTTGAGGCCCCGCAGGTCGAGTGTCTCCTTCATCAGCAGAAATAGCTTGTGATCGACACCAGTCCCGCAACGGTGCAGTAGACGGCGAACCAGATGAGCTTGCCCCGCTTGACGATCTCGATCATGAATTTGCAGGCCAGGCACCCCGTGACGAACGATGCGAGGAATCCGGCGATGAGCGGCCCTGCGGCGATACCGGCCGTGAGGTCGCCGCTTGCGGCTTCGAGCAGTGTTTCGCCCAGAATCGGCGCCAGCACCATCAGGAACGAGAATTGTGCCACGGCGGCCTTTTTGTTGCCCAGCAACAGTCCGGTGGCGATGGTCGTCCCCGAACGCGATAGCCCCGGCATGGCGGCGCAGGCCTGCGCCAGGCCGATGATCAGGGCGTCGCGGTAGGAGATGGTCTCCTTCTGGCGCGGCTTGGCGTAGTAGGCGAAGGCCAGCAGCGCGGCCGTCACGAGGAGCATCGCGCCCACGACGGCGAGGGATGGGGTGCGTTGAGCAGGTCGTTGATCCGGTCTTTGAAGAGGAAGCCGATGACCCCGATGGGGATCATCGAAAGTACGAGCTTCAGCACGTAGGCCTGCTCGGTTCGTTGAAGCGGCGCGAAAAGAGTCCTTTTCAGGAGGCGCCAGACCTCGCTCCAGAGCACGACGATGGTGCTCAGTACGGTGGCGGCGTGGAGCGCCACGTCGAACGTGAGGTTTTCTTCGAGTTCCACGCCGAGCAGCTCCTTGGCGATCTGCAGGTGGCCGCTGCTTGACACGGGCAGGAATTCGTGATGCCCTGCACGATGCCGAGCAGGATAGCTTGCAGGTGTCCATTTACTTTTTTAGAAAGGGTCTTGAGTTGTGCTGTGCCGGTCCGCCGGCCCCGTTGCCGGGGCGGGTCTCCCGGCCGGGACGGCGTTCCGCAACGGGACGGCCGTGGGATTATTTTTTGACGTTTCATGATGGCGTAGATCTCGATGACGAAGCCGCCGATGACGAGGATCGGGGCCAGCGTGATGCGCCTCCACGAGAACATCGCGTAGTTGAATTCGTCGGGCGAATCGCTGCCTCCGCCGGCCATCAGACGAAGCCTAGGAGGATGACCGCGAAACCGACGGCCAGCAGGATGTAGTTGCGGCGGGTATACGGGGATTTACGGGGTCCTGTTCCGGAGGGGTGTTATTGGCTTTTTTCATTTAATAAAGGTATATCTTGTTCGACTTCATGTTGATGAATTTGTTCAGGGCCGCAAGGGTGAAAAGCCCCGAGATTATGATGCCCCCGGCAATCATCGAGCCGAGGATGATGGCGACCTTGCCGGCTCGGCAATGGTCAGCAGTTCGGGGGACGGCTTCGTTGAGCCCGTAGACCGAAAGCCGAACAGCAGCGAGGCTCCCAGTCCGGCCAGGATGCCCTGCGTGATGCTGCTGCCGAGGAAGGGCTTCATGATGAACCACTTGGTGGCGCCGACGAGTTTCATCGTGTTGATCAGGTAGCGCTTCGAGAAGATGGCCAGCCGGATGGTGTTGCCCAGCAGGATCAGCGATATGACGAGCAAAGCGCCCCGCCGAACATCACCAGCAGCCGAGGCGTTTGCCACCGTGGCGTGCAGCCGTTCGGCCATCAGCGCGGGATAGGACCGCGTTCGACCCCCGCGATGCTTCGAGACGGAGGCGATGAAGCCGTCGAGGAGCTCCTTGTCGGCCGACTCGGCCGTGAGGGTCAGCTCGAACGAGTCGAGCAGCGGGTTTTCGTCCAGGATTTCCTCGAATTCGCTGGCGAACATCTTGCGGAACTCGGCGTCCTCGATCTTCTCCTCTTTGCCGACGTAGGCGATCGTCGCCACGAGGTCTTCGGCCGTGAGCTGCCGGTTGATGGTCGTCCTTCTGTTGCGTCCGAAAGCCCGTTTTCCAGCTCCACGGTCACGGCGATGCTCTCCTGCAGGGTGTCGGCGACCTTCATCGCCGCGACCATCAGGTAGCCCACCGAACCCAGCAGGAACAACACGAGCGTGATGCTCACCGTCGATACGATGTAGGAGTTGCGGACTTTCCGCTTCAGTCGCTTGTCGTCTTTCATAGCCGAAATGCTTTTTCGACGGCTCTTTTCCGTCGTCCGATTCATTCCGGCGTTTCGCCGTGTTTATAAGGCTCTGACCCGATCCGCAACCCCGCCTCGGCGGGGCTTTTCCACGCGGGACAAACGGGTTTGCGTCCGGTCGCCTCTTTTATTTCTTTTGTCCGTTCCGCGGCAGCTCCGAGCAGGATCACGAGCGACGAGACGAGCGTCACGGCTTCGGCCGCCGTCCATCCCGGGGCGCGGAATTTCCATTCGACGGTATGTTGCCCGGCAGGCAGCCTCATGGCGCGGAGCACGTAGTCGGCCCGGAAACAGGGGGCTTCCGCGCCGTCGACGTAGGCCGTCCAGCCGTAGTCGGGTAGAAGTATCTCGGAGAATACCGCCACGCTCTCTGCGGGGCGGTGTATTCGTACTTGAGGTAGTTGGGACGGTATTCCGTGAGGGCGATGGTGCGTCCACGGCTGCCGTGTCGGCGGGGGACGCCGTCCAGCCCTGCGTGTACGGCTTGTCTTTTTCTGCGATTACGGCGGTTCGTTTCAGGTCGGTTTCCCCGAGCAGGTCGATCTCCTGTTGCGGACTCCCCGCCACGGCGATCGTGTCGACGAACCATGCGGCGCCGTTGGCCGTCGGGCGGAGCACCGCTTCGCTGTCCGCCGTCGCCCGGCACGATCAGGTAGCGTGTGTTGAGCATGTCCAGAACGGCGTCGTTGCGGTAGCTCAGGTAGCGGTCGATTAGATCCTGGTAACGAGCCAGCTTGGCGCCGTGGTAGCCGCCTACGGAGCGGTGGAAATAGGAGGTCGTGGCGTCCTGGAAGGGGCTGACTGTGAGGTTGAAGACGCGGAACCCCGGCTCCTTGTCGGCCATGATCGCCTTGTCGGCGGCCGTGGCCGTGATCTGGTGCTGGCGCGCCGAAATGAAGTTGTCGTGCGAAATGAACCGCAAGTCGACCGGCACTAGGTCGAGCAGCATCACGCGGCGAGCAGTGCCGTGAGCACGTATTTGTTGATCCGGCGCAGGGCGAACAGCGCTACGCCGCCCCCGCTGGCAGGATCATCAGCAGCGAGCGCCATGCGTCGGCCTGCATCATGGAGGCGCGTTCGGCAGCCATGGCATTGCCCGTGGCGATGCCCATCTCGGCATCCATGCCGCGCTGGAGGTAATCCTGCATGTTGTTGGCCTCGAACAGCTGGCGGAACTGTTCGGTCATCATCCCGGTGCTTTCCGCGCGGCCGAAATCGAAGAACGCGCTGCCGGCGACGGCCAGCAGCAGGCAGAGCCCGCCCGTGACGCCCGCGGCCCATGCCAGCGCCCGCAACAGCCTCTGGCGCGGGATTTCGCCGCGCCAAAGCCGCATCAGCGCCAGTGCTCCCAGCAGCGGCACGGTGGGGACGACGACGAGCGCCATCGAGACGGTGCGGAACTTGTTATAGCCTGGCAGCAGGTCGAAGGCCAGTTGGGTGAACCACATTAGGTTGCGTCCCCATGCCAGCAGGGAGCATCAGCACCGAGACGGCGACGATCCACCATTTGTTGCGTCCGCGTGCCAGGGCGATGCCCAGCGCTGCGAGGAAAATGGCCGCGGCGCCCAGGTAGGTCGGGCCGCCGGTGTAGGGCTGGCTGCCCCAGTAGGCCGGCAGCTGCTGTGCGGCGCCGCGCAGCCCGTATTCGTTCAGTACGGCAGCCACCTCGCCGTCGGGCGAGAAGGTCGTGCCCGATTCGCGCCCCATGAAGTCGGGGATCAGCAGGTTCAGGCTCTCCGTGCGTCCGTAGCTCCAGGCTGTGGCGTAGTCGAGCGCCAGCCCGTTCTGCGAAGTCTCGGAGGTCGAGGCCAGTTCGGAGCCGCCGCGCATGGTCTCTTTGGGTGGCTGGCGGTGTACCACAGGGGCGAGAATTCGACCCTGCGGCGAGGTATGCCTGCGGCGGCGGTACCGCCGTGCGTTTCCAGAAGTCCCCGAGGTGTTTCTCCCTGAAGGCCGCGATCCCCTCGCTGATCCAGAAGGCGGCCATGGCCAGGAGGAAATAGTAGGTGATCTGCGGGTGGTTGGCGCCGATTTCAAGCGACGCTGTGAGCGCCGTGAGCGCCCGCCCGCCCATGTTTCCCCCGCAGGGTCATCCATGCACCGCCATCATCAGCGGGGCATAGACCAGCGCCCACATCTTGGTGATGTGCCCGGCGCCTATGATCAGCAGGAAATAGGTCGAGAGCCCGTAGGCCAGCGCCGGGACGATGCCGACCCAGGGGTCGACGCCGAAGACGAGCAGCATCAGCCACATGGCAGTCATGGCGAAGAAGAGGAAGGCCGCGGGCGTGTCGATGAGTTTCACGACCTGCCCCACGGTGCGCTTGACGATCTGCGCGGGGTAGGCCACGTTGATCAAAAAGGCGGGCATGCCGCCGAACATGCCGCCCGTCCACTGGGGGTCTTCGCCCGTGGCCGCGCGCATGTCGCTGATGTCCTTTGCCATGCCTTCGTACTGCACCACGTCGTGCTGGGGCAGTACTTCGCCGCGGAATTGCGGGGCGAAATAGGCCGCGCTCACCACGAAGAAGACGACGAGCGCCGCCGCTGCCGGCGCCAGCCAGCGTATGATCGTTTTCGAAAAATCCATTTTTCCCTGTCGTTAACCGTTGCCAAGATAGTGCAGGGCGGGAGGAATGTCGAACCTGTTCCGCGCATTCCGGGCCGCAGCCTACCCAAACCGAAGTTTCTTTTGCGGTAAAGATAGTGCAGGGCGAAAGGAGTACCAAACTTGTTCCGTGTATTCCCGGGCCGAGCCTATCCGAGCGAAATATCCAAGTTTCGCAAAGGTACGAAAAAACATTTACTTGACGAGTCGTGATTGCGAAAAATCACTATCTTTGCCAAAGATATGCGGCGACCCGGTGTGCGGGATGTCCGGATTATCCGGGCCCGTCCCGGGCGATGTTGCGTCCGTTGCCGCTGGGTTAAGTTTGTTTTTATGATTACACTCGATACGATCCGCAAACCTGTGACTGCGGAACTGGAGGCGTTCGACGAGTTCGTCGACCGTCAGTTTACGGCCGAAGGGAATTGCTTGCCGACATGTTGCGTTATGCGCTTTCCTCGCGCGGGAAGGGCATACGTCCGCTGTTGGTGATGCTGTCGGCGGCGATGAACTCCCCGGTGGAGGGGGCGGCCAAAGGGCGGAGGGTGCATCTGGCCGCGATGCTCGTGGAGATGATCCACGTGGCGTCGCTGATCCACGACGACGTGATCGACGAGTCGGATACGCGGCGGGGCCGCCCGTCGGCCAATGCCCGCTGGCAGTCGCACAAGGCGGTGATACTGGGCGACTTCATCCTTGCGAGGAACATGAATATCGGCCTTTCGAGCGGCCAGTTCGACCTGGTGACGCATGTATGCGGTTCGATGGCGGCGTTGTGCGAGGGCGAGGTGTTGCAGAGCGAGTGTGCCGAGAAGCACACCATGACGCGCCAGGCGTACCTCGACATTATTTATAAAAAAGACCGCATGCCTGATCGGGGTCAGCGCATCGGCCGGGGCGATGGCCGTGGGTGCCCCGCGCGAGAAGGTGGCGCTGATGCGCCGTTTCGGCGAGGCGATCGGCATGGCGTTCCAGATACAGGACGACATCCTTGACTACATGCGTACGGCGCATACGGGCAAACCCGCCAACAACGACCTGCGCGAGGGGAAGATCACCCTGCCGCTGTTAGCGGTGCTGGACAAGGCGACTCCCGAACGCCGTGCCGAGTTGCTCGGGCGGCTGGCCGGCTGCCGCGAGGAGGAGGAATCGGTGGAGTATTTGCAGAATACGGTCGAGAACGAGGGCGGGCTGGCTTTTGCCGCTGAAGTGATGCGCAGCTACGTAGCGCGGGCCGTCGAGATGCTCTCCGAATACGACCCCTCGGAATACCGCACGGCGCTCGTCAACCTTTGCGCCTACATCGCCGAGAGGGACAGATAACCGCGAAACTCATTAACCTAAATTCAGATAAAATCGTATGGAACAGAAAAAAAATTACACGCTGCCCATCATTATGATGTTCTTGCTCTTTGCAATGATCTCATTCGTGACGGGGCTTTCGAATCCGCTGGGCGTAATTGTCAAGAACCAGTTCGCCGTGGCGAACTGGATGTCGCAGCTGGGCAATTTCGCCAACTTCATCGCCTATGCCGTGATGGGCATTCCGGCGGGCATGATGCTCAAGCGCATCGGCTATAAGAAGACGGCGCTTGCGGCCGTGGCAGTCGGTTTCGTCGGCGTGGGTATCCAGTATCTTTCGGGCGAAGCGGGCAGTTTCCCGATTTACCTGATCGGCGCATTCGTCTCGGGCTTCTCGATGTGTATGCTCAACACCGTCGTGAACCCGATGCTCAACACGCTGGGCGGCGGCGGCAAGAAGGGTAACCAGCTGATCCAGTTCGGCGGCTCGCTCAACTCGATTTCGGCGACCATCGTTCCTATCCTCGTGGGTTACCTGATGGGTAACGCGGCCAATGCGACGATCAGCGACGCGGCTCCCGCGCTGTGGATCGCCATGGGCATCTTCGCCGTGGTATTCGTCGTGCTCTACATGGTCAACATTCCCGAGCCGTTCGCCATCCAGGAGAAAAAGGCCGAGGTCAAGGACAAGCACAGCGCCCTTTCGTTCCGCCACTTCCTGCTGGGAACGATCGCCATCTTTATTTATGTAGGTGTCGAGGTCGGTATTCCCAACTTCATGAACCTGTTCCTTACGGCGGCACCCGACGCTTCGACGAGCGAGCGTCGGGTATGGCTGCGGCTGCGGCCGGTTCGCTGGTGGGTACCTACTGGTTCCTGATGATGCGGCCGTCTGCTGGGCGGCCTGCTGGGCGGTAAGATTTCGAGCAAGGTGCAGCTTTCGTTCGTCGCCTCGCTGGCGCTGATCTTCGTGCTGGTGGGCATCTTCGCCCCGACGGACGTGATGGGTGCGATGCCCGTGTTCACCGGAACCGGCTTCGGCATGGTGGAAGTGCCTGTCGGCGTGATCTTCTTCACCCTTTGCGGCCTCTGCACCTCGGTGATGTGGGGGCACGATCTTCAACCTCGCGGTCGAAGGCCTTGGCAAGTATACCTCGATGGGTTCGGGTATCTTCATGGTGATGGTTTGCGGCGGCGGTATCCTCCCGCTGATCCAGGGCGGCGTGGCCGACTTCGCAGGTTACCTCTCGAGCTACTGGGGTTGTCGCTGGTCTGGCCTACATGCTCTTCTATGCGCTCGTAGGTTCGAAGAATGTCAACAAGGATATTCCGGTCGAAGAGTAATCCGCAGAACCGGTTGCGAAACCCCCGGCGTTCCGAGAACGCCGGGTTTCTTGCGGCATGTTGTCAGCGGCGCTTCATGGCGGGATGCCCAATATTTCGGGGTTCCGCTCGTCGCCTTTCCCGGTTATGCCGGATCGTGCGGCGGAGAACCTGCGCCGGGAGGGGAGTTCGGGGCGGCGGGCCTGTAAGTGCGGACGGCAGGCTGGCGGGCCGCGGCCGGGGCGGAATTCCGGGCCGGAACTTCTGTTGCTGTCGAAACAGGTCGTCGAAGATGGCCGCCTGTACAGGCCGTTACTCGGGGCGGCGGGAGTTTTCGGGGGGGGCACAAAAAACAGGAAGGGGAACCTTCCTGTTTTTTCTTGCTGACGGCCCGACTATTTCTTGTCCGCGCTGGTCATGCGCTTCTCCTTGATACGGGCCTTCTTGCCGGTCAGGTCGCGCAGGTAGTAGATGCGTGCACGGCGTACGACACCGATCTTGTTGACCTCGATCTTGTCGATGTGGGGCGAGTAGAGGGGGAAGATACGCTCGACACCCACGCCGTTCGAAATCTTGCGGATCGTGAACATCTTGGTCTTGCCCGAACCCTTGATCTGGATAACTACGCCGCGGAAACTCTGTACGCGCTCCTTGTTACCCTCGATGATTTTGTAGGATACGGTGATCGTGTCACCGGCCTTGAACGACGGCACATCGGCATCCGTCTTTGGCCACATCTGCTCGTTGACGAGCTTGATGATTGCGTCTTTGTTCATTGTTGCAACAAATTTAATGTGTTTCGCACCCAACATTCCCGCTGCGCCCGCCGTACCATACGGATACCCTGATCCGTAATCCCGCGTTCCCGGCACGCCGGACGGGCTGTGCCGTCCTTGTCCGTCCCCGCAACTGCGTAGCGCCCAATGAAAGAGGTTGATATACGCCCCGTAAGGGACTGCAAATATACGAAGTTTTTTTCATTCGGTGCAAGTGCGGCATGAAAATATCTTCCGTGAGCGTGATTTATTGTTATCTTTGCAGGTAAAATACCGACTATGAAAGAAGAAAAAGACTGATACTCGTAACCAACGACGACGGGTACGATTCGAAAGGCATGGAGGCCGCCATAGAGGTCGCGCGGGCCTTCGGCCGCGTGGTGGTCGTGGCTCCCGAGACGACGCAGAGCGGCATGAGCCAGGCCATCACCATGTACAATCCCCTCTACCTGCGCTGCGTGCGGAAGGAGGAAGGGCTGGAAGTGTATTCCTTTTCCGGTACGCCGGTCGACTGCGTGAAGGTCGCTTTCGACTACCTGCTGCGCGAGCGCAAGGTCGACCTGGTGCTTTCGGGCATCAACCACGGTTCCAATTCGGCCGTGAACGTGCTCTACTCGGGGACGATGGGCGCGGCTATCGAAGGCAGCTTCTACGATTGTCCGGCCGTCGGGCTGTCGCTCGACGACCACGGGGCCGACGCCGATTTCGCCGCTGCGGTGGCCTACGGCCGGCGGATCGTGCGCAGCGTCCTGGAAGAAGGTCGAACTCCCGTTGTGCCTCAATGTGAACGTCCCCGTAGGCAAGCCCGGCGAACTGCACGGCATCCGCCTCTGCCGCCAGAACCGCGGCTTCTGGCGCGAGGAGTTCTACCGCCACGAAGACCCGCGGGGCCGTGCGTATTTCTGGCTCACGGGCGAGTTCGTCAACGGCGAGCCCGGGGCGGAGGATACCGACGAGTGGGCGCTCGCGCACGGCTATGTTTCGATCGTGCCGGTGCAGGTCGACCTGACGGATTACCGCCAGCTCGCGGCCCTTGCCAATGTGTTGGAATAATACTATATTTGTAAAAAATCGGGACGCCTATGTTGATTAAGATCCTGCTTGTCATCGCCATCCTCATCCAGACGGTCGCGACGGCATATGCCCTCAAACTGGTGCGGGCTACCAAGTACAATTCGGTGTGGATTCTCTTCATCGTGGGGTTTTCGCTGCTCTCGGTCGAGCGGTTCGTGCAGCTGCTGATGGCCAGGGCGGGCAGTATGATCCCCCGGTGGTGGTTCGCCTATCTGGGGATCGTGATCTCGATCTGCCTGTCGATCGGCGTGATGTACGCCCACAAGCTCTTCAAGTACATCGGCAGGCTTAACCGCCAGCGGCAATGCTCAACAAACGCATCCTCACGGCCGTGCTCCGCACCGAGGAGAAGTCGCGTTCGCATTTCTCCAAGGAACTGCACGACGGCCTCGGGCCGCTGCTCTCGTCGGCGAGGATGTCGCTCACGGCACTGGCACGCGATGAGCGCAGCCCCGAGCAGAAGGAGATCATCGACAACACGACCTACGTCATCGACGAGGCGATCCGCTCGCTGCGCGAAATTTCGAACAACCTTTCGCCCCACGTGCTCAACGATTTCGGACTGGCGCGGGGCGTGCAGAACTTCATCGACAAGAGCGCTGCGATGCACGACGTGAAGATCCGCTTCACGACGAACCTGCGCGCGGAGCGGTTACGACACCGACATCGAGGTGATCCTCTACCGGGTGGTGTGCGAACTGATAAACAACTCGCTCAAGCACGCCGCCTGCTCGGCGATCAACCTTTCGCTGTCGCAGAACGGGACGGAACTGGCGCTGGACTATACGGACGACGGGCGCGGGGTTCAATCCGCAGGCCATGATGGACTGCGGCATGGGGCTTTCGAACATCTCGTCGCGCATCAATTCGCTGGGCGGCGTGTTCGACATCGCCAGTGCCAAAGGCCGGGGGATGCGCGCCGCGATCCGTGTCAATACGCAGGAGGAGCAGGCATCGCAGAGGCTTCGCCGCCGCAAACGCAACTGATATGGAACGCACGATAGTACTTGTAGACGACCATTCGCTTTTCCGCAACGGCCTGCGGGGGCTGCTCGAACGCTGTGCGGCGTGCCGCGTGGTGGGCGAGGCGGCCAGCGGCGAGGAGTTCCTCGCGATGCTGCCGGAGTTGGAGGCCGACATCGTTTTCATGGATTTCGCCATGCCCGGTATCGACGGCGCGCAGGCCACCGAGCGGGCGCTGGCGCGGCGTCCCGAACTGAGGATCATCACCCTTTCGATGTTCGGCGAGGAGAGCTACTATACGCGCATGGTGCAGGCCGGGGCTCGGGGTTTCGCTGCTCAAGGACTCGGACATCGGCGACGTGGTCGAGGCCATCGACACGGTGATGGCCGGGGGCAAGAGCTTTTCAGCCCGCAGCTCCTGTCGTCGCTCGCGGGGCGTCTGCGTACGCGCGAGGATGCCCCGACGAGGAGCTTTCGGCCCGCGAACGCGAAATCCTGGTGGCCGTATGCCGCGGCCTGTCGAACCAGGAGATCGCCGACGAACTGTTCATCTCGAAACGTACGGTCGACAAGCACCGCGCCAACATCCTCGAAAAGACCGGCTGTAAAAACACCGCCAGCCTGGTCGTCTATGCCATCCGCAAAAGGGGATCGTGGAGATCTGACACCTAACCTAAACCCCATACCGATGAAAAAATCCTTTGCCTTGTCGTGTGCGCCGTGTTTGCCGCGGCGCTGCCCGCCCGTGCGCAGTCGGACGAATACCGCGATGCGGTCGCCGAGATGATGGAGCTGACCGGGGCGCTCCGGAATGCCGATGATGACCCAGATGGTCGGGTACCTCAAAACCTCCGCCCCGTCGGTTTCGGGAAGCCGTCTGGGAGAAGATAATCTCGAAATTCAATGAGAAGATGCGCGCCCGCATGGTCGATATCTATGTGCCGATCTATTCCAAATATCTGACGCTCGCCGATCTGCGTGAACTGAATGCCCTTTACGCCACGCCGGTCATGCGCAAGGCGGTCGGTGCGACCCCCGATCATGCAGGAGGGCATGTCCGCCGGTGCGGCGCTGGGACAGGAGATCATGACCGAATTGCAGCGGGAACTGCAGGCCGGAGGATACGAATAGCCGCCTGCCGCGTCGGAAATTTACAGCAGCGGCGAAAAGACGCGCATAAGCGATTCCGCGACGCGGCGGGTGCGCGGGCGGGTGAACCATTCGCCCGGGGTGACGGTGTGGCAGTGGGTCAGGTCGTCTTCGAATATGGCGGCCATGCGGCTTGCGAATTCGCGGTCGTAGACGAAGGCGTTGATCTCGAAATTGTGCTCGAAGCTGCGGAAATCCATGTTCGCCGAGCCGATCACCGAGAGCATGTCGTCGATAATCAGCAGTTTGGAGTGCAGGAACCCCGGTTTGTAGAACGAGATTTTCACCCCCCGCCTTCATCATGTCGTCCAGGTAGGAGTGGGTCGCAAGGTCGACGACTTTCGAGTCGGAACGGGCCGGGAGCATCAGGTGTACGTCGATGCCTGCGAGCGCAGCCTCGTGCAGTGCCGTGTTGAGTACGTCCGAAGGCAGGTAGTAGGGGGTTTGGATCCAGATCCGCTGCCGGGCGCGGGCGATGGCGTAACTGTCGGCCTGCAGCAGGGCCCGCCACTTGCCGAACGGGCCGCTGGGGGCGATTTGCAGGATGTCGTCGGTGAAGTGTCCGGCGGGCGGGTAGTAGTCCGGCCCCGAAATATGCGTTTTCGTAGTCGCCGACCAGTCGCTCAGAAACGAGGCCTGGAGCCCGGCGGCACCGCTGCCTTCGATGCGGAAATGGGTGTCGCGCCATGTGCCCCATTGCGTGCCGCGGACATAGCGGTCGGCGATGTTCATGCCGCCGATGAATCCGACGCGGCCGTCTATCACGACGATCTTGCGGTGGTTGCGGTAATTGACCTTGCTGGTGAAGAGCGGGAATTTGACGTGCAGGAAGGCGTATACTTCGATCCCGGCGTCGCGCATCCCTTTGAAAAGGAGTTCTTTTGCACCCCGGCTGCCTACGTCGTCGTAGAGGATGCGAACCCGGACGCCCTCGCGCGCCTTTGCGACCAGGGCGTCCCGCAGGCGGCAACCCGTCTGGTCGTCGTTGAGGATGTAATACTGGATATGGATGTGGTGCCTCGCGCGGGCGATCTCCGCAAGCAGCGCCTCCATCTTCGACCGTCCGTCGGTATAGACGGCGATGCGGCTGCCGTAGAGCGGTACGGAGTGCAGCGTATTGAGCAGCAGTGAGGCGAGCGGCCGGTAGCGGGGCGGGATGCCGGGGCCTTCCGGGGTGTTCGGGCTCTTCGAGCTGCATGGTGATGCGCTTGCGCGTGCGGCGCGAAATGATGCGCTGCTTGGAGAGGTTCTGCCCGAAGAAGAAATAGAAGACCAGCCCGACCACGGGGGCCAGTACCAGCACGACGATCCACGGCAGGGTCTTCAGCGGATTCCGGTTTTCGGTGATGATGACCAGAATGATGCCGAGGATCGTGACCGAGTATACGACCAGGAAGAAGTATGTCAGTATTTGTTGCATGCGGGTTTCTTCTTCGGTGCGTGCCGCTGCCGGGCGGGCTCTATTGCCGCTGCTCTTCCTGCGGGGCTTCCGCGGCGGGGAATTTTTACCAGGTAGAGCAGGTGCTCCACGCCGCGCATGTAGTTGCGTTTGGGGTTTTTGGGCGAGTAGATGTAGCAGTCGAGCGTGAAGACGCGGTTGGTCGCCGTGTCGACGGTCGTGTAGCACGAACGGCCGCCCATGAAATCGCCGTGCACGTCCCAGAAGCCGCGCATCTCGCACCAGAGGCGCCCCTCCATGCGGAACATGCGGAAATCGGGCGCGAAGGCGTCGGAGGTGGTCATGTATGAACCGTCCGACGGGCCGGGAATGCGGGCGGCGAACTTGTTGCGGGCGGCGAGCAGCGCCCCGGGCGAAAGCGACTCCTTTGCCCTCGTAGGGGTAAGAGTAGATGAAGAAGCCCTGGCTGGGCCGTGGGGTATTCGTTGCGCGCCCACAGGAAATCGGGTTCGTTCGCAGCAAGCGCATAGCCTTTCGGCACGTTCATCTCGACCCCGAAGTTTTTCAGAACGGCGTCGTGTATGCCCTTTTCGTTGAATTTCTCCGCGTATTTGATGGCGCGGTCGCGTTCGGCGTTTTCGAGGGCGAGGACGATATTCCCGCGGTTGGCCGAGAGGAACGCCGTGATCGACTTGTCGCTGGGCCCCATGAGCGTCATCACGATCTGGGGCTCGGACGTCACGTCGTACTGCACGGCGACGCTGGACTCGGTGAGCGTGGGGTCTTTGAGTACCTTTGAGGATGTTGCGGTGGTCAGCGACCATGCCCGTGAACCCGCGTTCGGTGACGCGCAGCACGTCGAACAACGGCTCGGTTTGGTTGAGGTAGGGGATCGGTGCCGTGAATATCGCGCGCAGCGTATCGCCCACCTCGCCCGTCCACTCCTGCTGCGGGCAGACGACGATCAGTTCGTAGGGGGCGCCTTGTGCGGTTTTGAGCCGCGAATCGGTCAGTGTCCTGAATGCCTTGCAACCTGCCATCGTTGCGACGACGGCCGCGGCCAGCGCGATACGGAAGATAGTTTTCATAGCCGGTCTGGAATTGAATCTACTACAAATATAGTTATATTTTTTCGGAATAGTGCGGAATTTCACTATTTTTGCCTGAATAAGCAGCCATGCGTTTAAAGCCACCGAAAATAATCCGGCGCCTGATGCCGGATCTGATCTGGGAGATCGACGACGAGGAGGGCGTGTTCCTGACGTTCGACGACGGACCGACTCCGGGCGTTACCGAGTGGATTCTCGCGACACTGGACAAGTACGATGCCAAAGCGACCTTTTTCGTGTTGGGAAAGAACGTCGAGATGTATCCCCCGACCTCTACAAGCGCATCCTCGATGCCGGGCACAGGGTCGGCAACCACACCTACTCGCACCAGAAGGGATGGGGGATGAGTCTCGAACGCTATACGGAGGATGTGGATTTTGCCAACGATCTGATTCATAGCGAACTGTTCCGGCCTCCGTATGCGCGGATCACCCCGGCGCAGGCGCGTTTTCTGGGGCAGCGCTACAAGCTGGTGATGTGGGACATCATCTCGCGCGACTACAACCGTAAGCTCTCGCCCCGCACCTGCCTGAAGAACGTCACGAAACACCTCGCGCCGGGCGCCATCGTGGTGTTCCACGACAGCGAAAAAGGCCTTCCGCAACATGCGTTACGCCCCTGCCCCGCACGCTGGAGAAGATCCGGCAGATGGGGCTCAAATGCAAAGCCATCGAATTCTGACATGAGGTTCGTAGTCGCCATAACCGCCGCCAGCGGCGCCATCTATGCCCGCCTGACGATAGAACGGCTGCTCGCCTCGCCGTGCGTGTCGGAGATCGCGCTCGTGTGCAGCCGCCACGCCCGCGAGGTGATGGCGCACGAGGGGGTGTCGCTGCCCGTAGACGGACGCATCCGTGAGTATGCGAACGACGACATGTTCGCCCCTCCGGCGAGCGGCTCGGCGCGTTACGACGGCATGGCGGTCGTGCCGTCGACGGTAGGTACCGTGGGGCGTGTGGCCGCCGGCACGGCGCAGAGCCTGATCGAGCGGGCCGCCGACGTGATGCTCAAGGGCGAGCGGCGCCGGCTGGTGTTCGTCGTACGCGAAACGCCCCTGTCGCTCATACACCTGCGCAACATGGCGGCGCTGACCGAGGCCGGGGCGGTGATCCTGCCCGCATCGCCGTCGTTCTCATGCCGCGCCGCAGGGCGTCGAGGAGCTGTGCGGTACGGTCGCCGACCGCGCCGCAGCATTGCTCGGGGTCGATATATCGCGCTATGAATGGGGGAAATAGAAATTCCGGATTTTTTTCATAACTTTGCGCCCACGAAAAAATCAATTCAAAACAATACCTTATGGCAACTACAGCTGACATCAAGATCGGTATGTGCATCGAAATGGATGGCAAGACCTTTCAAATCGTGGATTTCAGCATGTGAAGCCGGGCAAAGGCCCAGCTTTCGTACGAACCAAACTCAAAGAACCTCGAATCGGGCCGCGTGCTGGACAATACGTTCTCGGCAGGTGCGAAGATCGAACCCGTACGCGTGGAACGCCGTCCCTACCAGTTCACCTATGAGGATGACCTGGGGGCGCATTTCATGCACACCGAGACTTTCGAAGAGATCAACATCGACAAGAACCTGATCACCAACTACGACCTGATGGCCGACGGCCAGATCGTGGAGGTGATGTTCCATACCGAAAAGGAAACCGTCCTTTCGGCCGAACTTCCCCGGTAGTGGACATGGAGGTGACCTATACCGAGCCGGGCATCAAGGGCGACACCGCTTCGACCAACTCCGCTCAAACCCGCTACGGTCAACACCGGTGCGACGGTGCGCGTTCCGCTGTTCATCAACACGGGCGACAAGATTCGCGTCGACACCCGCACCCGCGAGTATTACGAGCGCATCAAGTAAGCCGGCAGCGTTCCGGGAGGGCTGTTTAACAAGTCCCGAAAATCGAAAATCACCCCTGTCAGAATAAGCTCTGGCAGGGGTGAAATCGTTGAAATCAGACTTGTCAGACAGCCCCTTTTGTCCGGGCGGATCGGACGGTGCGCCCGTTATTCGAATTCGGACATCACGCGCCCATCTTCCGGCGGATTTGGCGGCAGAGGTTGCCGATGCTGCCTTCGTGGGTGGGTGCACCTCGCGCGTCGGGCGGTACTCTCTCGCCGTACGGCCATGCCGACTCGGCGGTAGGTTTTCGCGGAAGGGCAATGCCTCGCAGTACGAGAGCCGTGGATCTACGTCTCGACGGTGAACAGATAGTCGTACTTTCTTCTCGTCGAGGATGCGGTCGTACTACC